>Ga0310691_10000405_pt1 | contig 84400 bp, 62 predicted proteins | sample 176DNAGHGlowgp2_FD_203887 | JGI IMG/M metagenome (GOLD analysis project Ga0310691, IMG submission 203887) | Sheep rumen microbial communities from Palmerston North, Manawatu-Wanganui, New Zealand - 1766 DNA GHGlow gp2 (v2) (version 2) | ecosystem: Host-associated > Mammals > Digestive system >...
GGCAGTTGGGAGCGCGAGGCCATCATATCAAATGCCGACACAGGCAACCAGATTATCCACGACGCTGAGCACGCCACCCGCGTCTATCGCCTGTGGGAGAGGAATCCATGGATGGGAGAGTAAAAGTTAAAAATAAAACAAATATAAAGAACAAGAATCTTCCGTTTAGCATATATAAGAAGATGTGCCCCATTCACTTTATGTCAAACTTTCAAAAAACAGTAAGGCGTTTCTGCCAAGGGGGTAAGAATACAAGAATCATAGGGAAGGGGCTAACAAAAAAACCTCGCAGTTAGCTTGCGAGGTTTTTTGTGTGACACACTTATAATAAATAGGTGTCATGATGTTACTTTTGCTTGAGCAGGTCGCGAATCTCAGCCAGCAGCTCCTCCTGGGTGGGACCGGCGGGTGCAGCAGGCTCTGCGGGCACTTCCTTCTTGCGGTTGAGCTTGTTGATAGCCTTGAGCATGAGGAAGATACAGAAGGCTACGATAAGGAAGTCGATGATGTTCTGGCAGAACTGACCGTAAGCAAATACGGCACCGGCCTCCTTGGCTTTCTCCAGAGGCAGCGTATTGTCCTGGCCTGAAAGGGCGATGTAGAGATTGGTGAAGTCAACATTGCCCATCACCTTGCCCACCAGCGGCATGAGGATGTCGTCGACAAGGCTCGACACAATCTTGCCAAAAGCGCCGCCGACGATGACACCGACAGCCATGTCCATCACATTGCCCTTCATGGCAAACTCTTTGAATTCAGAAATAAATCCCATAGTTGTTTTGATGTTTTAATGATTAATGTTAATTATACTTGTTAAATACTACGTGTCTGTTATACCGATAGTTTTGCTATCTTCATTTTGCAATCGCGGGCTCGCAGCCCTTGACTTAGGATATTTTTTGTTTCTTCCTTCGCTTTTTTTATTTTATTAATACTGAAATCAAGTGCAAATATAGGAATTTTTTCGTAACTTTGTGCCCGAAAAGAAGAAAAAATGCTTAAATGGCATCATTTTTTAGGCAAAAGACATTATTTACAAACCCTTTTAATAAAAAAGATTAAGCAAAATGACAAAAGTAGCTATTAACGGTTTCGGCCGTATCGGTCGCCTCGCTTTCCGTCAGATGTTCGAGGCTGAAGGTTATGAAGTAGTAGCAATCAACGACCTGACCAGCCCCAAGATGCTGGCTCACCTGCTGAAGTATGACACCGCTCAGGGTGGCTTCTGCGGCAAGATTGGCGAGAACAAGCACACTGTGGACTGCACCGACAACTCCATTATCGTCGATGGCAAGGAGATTACCATCTACGCTATTCCCAACGCTGCCGAGCTGCCCTGGGGCCAGCTGGACGTAGACGTTGTGCTGGAGTGCACGGGTTTCTACACCTCTAAGGAGAAGGCTTCTGCCCACATCAAGGCTGGTGCCAAGAAGGTAGTTATCTCGGCTCCTGCCGGCAACGACCTGCCCACCATCGTTTACAACGTGAACCACAAGATGCTGACTCCTGCCGACACCGTAATCTCGGCTGCCAGCTGCACCACCAACTGCCTGGCTCCCATGACCAAGGCCCTGAACGACTTCGCTCCCATCCAGAGCGGCATCATGACCACCGTACACGCCTACACTGGCGACCAGATGATTCTCGACGGTCCTCAGCGCAAGGGTGACGTTCAGCGTGCCCGTGCCGGTGCCCAGAACATCGTTCCCAACTCAACGGGTGCTGCCAAGGCCATCGGTCTGGTTATCCCCGAGCTGAACGGCAAGCTGATTGGTGCTGCCCAGCGCGTACCGACTCCCACTGGTTCTACCACTATCCTGCACGCTGTTGTCAAGGGTGAGGTGACCGTCGAGGGCATCAACGCTGCCATGAAGGCTGCTCAGAACGAGTCGTTCGGCTACACCGAGGAGAAGCTCGTCAGCTCTGACATCATCGGCATGAAGTACGGTTCGCTGTTCGACGCTAACCAGACCATGGTCAGCAAGATTGGCGACGGCAACTCTCTCGTTCAGGTTGTTGCTTGGTACGACAACGAGAACTCTTACACTTCTCAGATGGTTCGCACCATCAAGTACCTCGCTGAGCTGAAATAATAGCTCCTGCTGTTTCATAACAACAGAATACACTTGAGGCGGCACACCGACAGGCGTGCCGCCTTTTTCGTCGTCATCAGAATAATAATCAGGCCGTACATCAGCAGCAGTTTGGCCGTACCTCAGCGGCACTTTGGCCGTACCTCAGCAGCACTTTGGCCGTACCTCAGCGGCAGTTTGGCCGTACCTGACTGCCAGTCTGCCCGTACCTAACTACCAGTTTCCCCGTACCAAACCCATGGTCTTCCCCGTACCAAGCCCATGGTCTTCCCCGTACCTAACAGGCAGCTTGCCGTAACCATGACAGCAAGGAGCCATCACAGCGAGCCACATACAAGCGGGGGGAAACATCAAGATTTTTGAGATTTTGTTTTGACGATAGCCTATTTTTTCGTATCTTTGCGCATTGATTATCATCAATTCCAAGCCGGCAAGCCGGTCAGAATGGCGTAGGCTATAGACACAAATTATAATAAGGTGAAATATGCAGCAGATGATTACAATACTGGGGCCGACAGCCAGCGGAAAGACCACTGTGGCAACAGCCGTGGCGCGTGCCGTTGACGGCGAGATAATCTCTGCCGACTCCCGTCAGGTGTATCGGCGCATGGACATCGGCACGGGCAAGGACTTGGCCGACTACCATATAGCGGCCGACGGTAAGGCCGTCGACATTCCCTACCACCTTATCGACATCGTGGAGCCTGGCACCAAGTACACCCTGTTTCACTATCAGCAGGACTTTCTCCATGCCTATGACGACATACAGAAAAGAGGGAAGACACCCATACTCTGTGGCGGCACGGGGCTCTACCTGGAGGCGGTGCTTAAGGGCTACCAGCTGTCGCCCGTCCCCCAAAATCCAGAACTGCGCCAACACCTTGAGGGCCTCTCCTTAGAAGCACTGACCGACATGCTGAAGGCCCTGAAGGCCAAAACGGGCACAGCTATGCACAACACCACCGACGTGGACTCTGCCCAGCGGGCTATCCGTGCCATCGAGATAGAGGAGTACAATCTCCACAAGCCTACCGAGAGGCGGCAGGTGCCTGCTGTCGACTCACTCATCGTGGGCATCAGCATCGACCGTGAGGAGCGTCGGCGGAAAATTACCCAGCGTCTGAAGTCACGACTTGACGAAGGCATGGTCGACGAGATACGCGGTCTGCTGCAAGAGGGCATCGCTGCCGACGACCTCATCTACTACGGCCTGGAGTATAAGTACGTCACCGAGTATGTCATCGGCAAGACCACCTACGACGAGATGTTCCAGCGTCTGGAGATAGCCATCCACCAGTTTGCCAAGCGCCAGATGACATGGTTCCGAGGCATGGAGCGCCGTGGATTCACCATCCGCTGGCTCGATGCACTATTGCCGACAGACGAGAAAGTTGACACCATCCTGCGATGGTACCATACCACCACGGCCTGCCAGCCGTAGACAAAGTAGCGTCTCAACCGTCTAATAGAAAAAAAGCAGAATAACACATTGTCAAACAGTAAATCAAGATGGGGCATCCTCTATTGCCCCAAAGGGCATGGCAACAAGCAACGCGAAAGACTCCAGCGGGTGCTTGAAGAGCGCGGAGTGGCATACGACTTCGTGCAGAGCGAGTCAACGGGTAGCGTGGAACGACTAATGTCCATGCTCATACATAACGGCTACAAAACCATCATTGTGGTGGGTGGCGACTCGGCGCTGAACGATGCCGTCAACTGTCTGATGCGCGAGGAGAAAGCCGTTCGCGACGAGATAGCCCTAGGGGTCATCCCCAATGGCGTGCTCAACGACTTTGCCCGCTATTGGAACTTCAAGGAATCTGACATGGAGCAGACCGTCGACTGGCTCATCAAGCACCGCGTACGTGCCATTGACGTAGGCTGCATACACTATGTCAACAAGCAAGGTGAGGAGTGTCGGCGCTACTTTCTGAACTGCATCAACATCGGGCTCATTGCCGACGTGATGAACCTCCGGCGGCAGACACGCTCCCTGCTGGGCTCGCGCAAGCTGTCGTTCGTCGTGTCGCTCTTTCTCATGATTTTCCACCGCATGGACTACAAGATGCGGCTTCGCATCAATAGCGACACCATCGACCGCAAGGTCATGACGCTCTGCGTGGGCAGCGGACCAGGATACGGACAGACACCCAGCGCAGTACCCTACAACGGCATGCTCGACGTTTCAGTAGTCTATCACACAGAAATCATGCAGTTCTTCGAAGGCTTGTGGCTGTTGCTCACGGGCCGTTTCCTCAACCACAAGAGCGTTCATCCATACCGCACCCGTGAAGTACGCGTCGAGGAGTCGCGCCATGCACTGGTGGGTGTTGACGGTCGGCTCATAGGCACTCCCATGGGGGCCTATCGCATCACAGTGGAGCAAGAGGTTGTCAACTTCCTGATTCCGGACTAAGTGAGTGTAAAAACAACCTGGTAAAGAAGGACTTAGTTACAGACCCCACCCCCAGCCCCTCCCCTTGAAGGGAGGGGAGCGGCTGCCGCCCTGTCCGTCGCAGCGTCTTCACGCGGCACTCCCCTCCCTTCAAGGGGAGGGGTCGGGGGTGGGGTCTGTAACTTAACATCATACCAAGTGATTTTTTTATGCCAACTAAAACCATAGCTTAGTCCTGACCGAATGGACTCCATATTCATAGATGAGCGAGCGCTTAATACCTGACTAAAAAGACGTTGGGCATTGCCAACCGGCAACGCCCAACACTCTTTATCCCATTTTCGATATACGCAGTAATTGCTGCTCGTCTATAATAGTGATTCTACGCCCATCAACGGCAATCAGCCGTTCGTTGGCAAAAGCCGAGAGCGTGCGGATGGCATTGCTCGTTGTCATATTCGACAGACTGGCCAAGTCCTCTCGGCTCAATTGGATGTTCAGCACCCCAGTGGCCGAGTCTTTGCCATAATGCTCCTGTAATCGCAGCAGCCCCTCAGCCAGACGTCCACGAATATGCTTCTGCGTAAGGTTCACCGTTTGCTCGTCAGCATGTCGCAACAACCGGGCCAATTGATTCAGGAAATAGACACCCACCTCGAAGTTGCCCCTCATAACAGCCTTGACTGCCGAGGTAGCGATGACACAAAGGGTCGACGGCTCGAAAGCAGCAGCCGACGTGCTGTAGGTATCGCCGGCAAATCCTGCTCTGTAACCGAAAAAGCCTAGAGGCTTGGGCATGCGCACTATCTGCGTGCGACCGCCTACACCTTCTTTATATATCTTGACCTTGCCGTCAAGCAGGAGGAACATCTGGCTGGGTTCTTCACCCTCTAAATAGATGGTTTCATGCTTCTCATAGTTACGTACAACCATGTTCTCCGACAGAATCCGCATCTGTTCGTCCGTCAACGTCGGCCACAGCCTTGCCAGTATGAGCAAGGCTGTCGTCTGGTCTGCAGCGGGTGAGCTATCCATATCCTATTCGTCTATCGTAGTTTGCAAAGCGGCTGCAAATGTACGTAAAATTTTCAAATCGCTCCTTGATTTCTCGTTAATTCTATTCCACAAACGAAAAAAAGTAATAAAATTCTGAAAAAATGCCGTTTTTATTTTGCCATACCAGGGAAAATGCGTACTTTTGGAAATCGAAATGGGCAATATTACCTAAAACTAAAAACTTTATATAAAGGTACAATGAGTTATTTACGATTAGAAAAAGCAGTAATGACCAATCTGGAGGAGTCCTTGCGTCGTGAATTGCTTCGGACAAATCGTTCTGGTGCATACAGCAGCTCAACACTTGTTGACTGCAACACGCGCAAGTATCACGGTTTGCTCGTCGTACCCGTACCCGAATTAGACGATGAGAACCACGTTCTCCTGTCTTCCTTCGACTGTACGGTCATTCAGCACGGTGCCGAGTTCAACCTCGGACTTCACAAGTATCAGGGCAACAACTTCAGCCCTAAGGGTCACAAGTACATCCGTGAGTTCAGTTGCGACGTCGTACCCACCACCATCTACCGCGTGGGAGGCGTCATCCTGAAACGTGAAACCATCTTCCAGGCCTACGAGGACCGCATCCTCATACGCTACACGCTGGAGGATGCCCACTCTGCCACCACCTTGCGCTTCCGTCCGTTCCTGGCATTCCGCTCGGTACGCCAGTTCACCCACGAGAATGCTACCGCCTCGCGTGAGTACCACGAGGTGGACAACGGTATCAAGACGTGCATGTATGCCGGCTATCCCGACCTGTACATGCAGTTTAACAAGAAGAACGATTTCCACTTCCAGCCCGACTGGTATCGTGGTGTAGAGTATCCTAAGGAGCAGGAGCGCGGCTATGCGTCTAACGAAGACCTGTACGTTCCCGGCTACTTCGAGTTGAGCATTAAGAAGGGAGAAAGCATTGTCTTTGCCGCCTCCACCCAGCCCATCAAGAGCAGCACGCTGAAGTCGCTGTTCCAGAAAGAGATGGACCTGCGCCAGCCGCGCGACAATTTCTACCACTGCCTTGTGGCCGCTGCCCACCAGTTCCACAACCGCCAGCCCAACGACGACCGTTACCTGCTGGCCGGTTATCCTTGGTTTAAGGCACGTGCCCGCGACACATTCATCGCCCTGCCAGGGCTGACACTGGCCATTGGCGAGCAAGACTATTTCGAGCTGGTCATGAAGACTGCCGAGAAGGGACTGCGCGAGTTCATGGCAGACAAGCCCCTGTCAGTAAAGATTTATGAGATAGACCAGCCCGATGTCCCGCTGTGGGCCATTTGGGCCATCCAGCAGTATGTCAAGGATGCCGGCAGAGAGAGGGGCTACAAACTCTATGGAAAATTTGTCAAGGACATAGTCAAGTACATCATAGAGGGTGGCAATTCTATTATGCGACTGGACGACAATGGCCTGCTCTATGCCAACGGCCGCGACCGTGCCATCACATGGATGAACTCCACTGCCAACGGTCGTCCTGTAGTACCCCGTTCGGGCTACATCGTTGAGTTCAACGCACTGTGGTACAACGCACTGAAGTTCTGTGCATCTCTGGAAACTGACTTTGGCGACAAGAAACTGGCTGCAAAACTGGAAGAACGGGCCGAGCTGTGCAAGCAGTCGTTCGTCAATACGTTCATGAACGAATACGGCTACCTGCTCGACTATGTCGACGGCTCAATGATGGACTGGAGCGTCCGACCCAACATGATATTCCCCGTGGCCTTCGACTATTCGCCGCTGTCTCAAGACCAGAAGAAGAGCGTGCTCGACGTTTGCACCCGCGAGCTGCTCACCCCCAAGGGACTACGCTCGCTGTCGCCTAAGAGCGGTGGCTACAACCCCATGTACGTCGGCCCGCAGACACAGCGCGATTATGCCTACCATCAGGGCACCGCATGGCCCTGGCTGGGCGGATTCTACATGGAGGCCTGCCTGAAGCTATACAAGCGTACACGCCTGTCGTTCGTAGAGCGCCAGATGGTAGGCTACGAAGACGAGATTAACTATCATGCTTTGGGCACTATCAGCGAGCTGTTCGACGGCAACCCGCCGTTCCACGGCCGTGGCGCAATGGCCTTCGCCATGAACGTGGCCGAAATTCTGCGCACGCTGAAGCTCCTGGAGAAATATTCATATCAAAAATAGGAGAAAGGAGGATAAGTTATGAAAGTATTAATGTTTGGATGGGAGTATCCTCCTCACGTATTCGGTGGACTCGCCACCGCTAACTACGGCATCTCACAGGGACTTCACGCCCAAGGCGACATGGACATCACACTCTGCCTGCCCAAGCCTTTTGGCGATGAAGACCGCTCGGCTGCTAACATTGTGGCTATGAACTGTGTACCCATCGCCTGGCGCGACGTGTCAGCCGACTATGTTCGCGAGCGTTGTGGCAACATCATGGACCCCGAACTCTATTTCCGCCTGCGCGACCACCTATACGCTGACTTCAACTACATGAACGTCAACGACCTGGGTGCCATGGAGTTTGCCGGTGGCTATCCGGGAAACCTACATGAGGAAATCAACAACTACTCCATCATAGCCGGCGTAGTAGCCCGCACCATGGACTTCGACATCATTCATGCCCACGACTGGCTGACATTCCCTGCCGGCATCCATGCCAAGCAGGTCAGCGGCAAGCCGCTGTGCATACACGTCCACGCCACCGACTTCGACCGTTCGCGCGGCAAGGTTAACCCCACGGTTTACTCTATCGAGAAAAACGGTATGGACCATGCCGACTGTATCATGTGCGTCTCGGAGCTCACCCGTCAGACGGTCATCAACCAGTATCACCAGGACCCCCGCAAGTGCTTTACCGTACATAATGCCGTCTACCCACTGCCTCAAGAGTATCAGGACATTCCCCGTCCCGACCACACTGGCAAAGACAAGGTCGTCACCTTCCTCGGCCGCATTACCATGCAGAAAGGACCAGAGTATTTCGTTGAGGCGGCCAACATGGTCATCCGACGCACACGCAACGTGCGTTTCTGCATGGCTGGTTCTGGCGACATGATGAATGCGATGATACAACTGGCTGCTGAACGCGGCATTGCAGACCGTTTCCACTTCCCCGGCTTCATGCGCGGCAAACAGGTCTACGAATGTCTCAAGGACTCTGATGTCTATGTCATGCCATCCGTCTCGGAGCCCTTCGGCATCTCTCCCCTGGAAGCCATGCAATGTGGCACACCTAGCATCATCTCTAAGCAGTCAGGCTGTGCCGAGATACTTGAAAACTGTATCAAAGTCGACTACTGGGACATCCACGCCCTTGCCGATGCCATCTACTCCATCTGTGCCAACGAGTCACTCTTCCAGTATTTAAAGGAGGAGGGCAAGGCCGAAGTCGACCGCATCACCTGGGAGAAAGTCGGTGCCTGGATAGCCACGCTGTACAAGCGTACCCTCGGCTGGGAAGTTTAACCTATTCGCAATAACGAAACATCGAAACAACGTAATAACGAAACACAATTATGAAAACAATCTGTTTATATTTCGAGATACACCAGATAATCCATCTGAAGCGCTATCGTTTCTTCGACATCGGCACCGACCACTACTACTATGACGATTACGAGAACGAGCGCAGCATTACTGACATCGCCAATCGCAGCTACATGCCGGCACTGAATGCCATCAGCGACATGATTCGCGACAACGGCCAGTATTTCAAGGTTGCCTTCTCGCTATCGGGCACGGGCATCGAACAGCTTGAGATGCATGCACCCCAAGTACTGGAGAAGCTTCAGGAGCTCAACCAGACAGGATGCGTAGAGTTCCTCGCCGAGCCCTACAGCCACGGTTTGTCGTCGCTGGCCAACGAGGAGACCTTTGCCCTCGACGTCAAGAAGCAGTGCGCCAAGATAGAGGAGTACTTCGGCCACAGGCCCACCGTGGCCCGTAACTCGTCGCTCATCTACAGCGACGACATCGGCGGCCAGATAGCTGCCATGGGGTTCAAGGGCATGCTCACCGAGGGTGCCAAGCACGTGCTGGGCTGGAAGTCACCCCACTATGTGTACAACTGCAACATAGCACCCAACCTCAAACTGCTGTTGCGCGACGTAGAACTCTCCGACGACATCTCACTGCGCTTTAACAACAGCGACTGGGAGGGCTATCCGCTCTTCGCCGATGCCTATATCGACCGTATAGCCCGGTTGCCTGAGGAGGAACAGATAATCAACATCTTCATGGAGCTCTCGGCTTTGGGCATCGCCCAGCCTCTGTCCAGCAACATTCTGGAGTTCCTCAAAGCACTGCCAGCCTGTGCCAAGGAGAAAGGCATCACCTTCTCCACGCCCACCGAGATATGCATGAAGGTCAAGAGCGTCGGCCAGCTTGATGTTCCTGACACCCTTTCGTGGGTTGACGAGGAGCGCGACGTGTCCTGCTGGCTGGGAAATGCCATGCAGCGCGAAGCCTTCAACAAGCTCTACTCGGTGGCCGACCGTCTGCGCATAGCCGACGACCCCCGCATCAACCAGGACTGGGACTACCTCCAGGCTTCCAACAACTTCCGCTTCATGACCACCAAAGCCTCCAACGTAGGTCTCGACCGTGGCATCTATAGCGGACCGTTCGATGCCTTCACCAACTACATGAACATCCTCGGCGACTTTATCAATCGCGTCAACCAGCTATATCCCCAGGAGATAGAAAACGACGAGCTCAACGCCCTGCTCACCACTATCCGCAACCAGGGCGACGAGATAGAGTACAAGGACGAAGAAATCACTCGTCTGCGTGCCCGTCTGGCTAAGTACGAGCCTGCCGATGTCGACGAAGCCGACACCAAGAAGCCCGCAGCCAAGAAAGCAACTGCCAAAAAGGCCGCCGCTAAGAAGCCCGCTGCAAAGAAAGCCCCTGGCAGGAAAGCAGCTGCTAAGAAGGATGAGGCACCTGCCGAGGTAAAGGAATAGCCTTTCTACCTGCCCGCTCATAGCGAGAGGAGCAGCATAGCCCAACGTGTCAACCGGATGTTACCACCCTTTAACATCCGGTTGACTATTTACTGCCCTTGAGGGCTACAGACGGGAAGCCACGAACAGGTTGGCCGGCTGGTTGACCTGCTACAGACAAGGAGCGCCCGAACAGGTTGGCCGATTGTTAAACCATCCTTAACGGAAGCGACACAATCGATGAATGGGCGAAAGATTTCTACTATTTGGCGAAAAACGTCTAAAATATTTCCTTGTTTCGCCGATATTGCCTACCTTTGCAGCCCAAGCAGGTATTTGGATAAGGCATAAAAACAAGATAGCTGATGAAAAAGAAATTATGGATAGCGCTGATGGCACTGGCCCCGCTGACGGCAGCGGCACAGCAGAAGTGGACGTTGGACGACTGCCTAAGTTACGCCATGAAGAATAGTATCACGCTGAAGAAGTCGGAGCTTTCATGGCAAACGGCCACCGAAACGCGCAAGCAGTCGGAGAGTGCATTGCTGCCCTCCCTGTCGGCGAACACCGAACATAAGGCGAACTATCGTCCGTGGACTGACGAGCAAACTGACGGCGGCAGCATTACCAAGGTGTCCTATACCGGCAGCTACGAGGTGAACGGCAAATGGACCGTGTGGAACGGCAACCAGAACCATAACCAGGTGAAGCTGAACCGGCTGAGTGAAGAAAAGGCAGGGCTGAGTGTGCTGGAATCGGCCAACACCATTCAGGAGAGCATTGCCAAGGTGTTTGTGCAGATACTCTACCAGACAGATGCCGTAGAAGTGAACCGCCAGACGCTGGAGACAGCGCGGAAGAACGAGGAGCGCGGCAAGGCCATGCTCGAAGTAGGCAAGATGTCGAAGGCCGACGTGGCACAACTAAGTGCGCAGCGGGCCACGGACGAATACAACCTGGTAAGCGCAGAGAGCCAGCTGGCCAACTACAAGCTACAGCTGAAACAGCTGCTGGAGCTGACCACCGAGGAGTTTGACGTGGCAATACCCACAGCCACCGACGAGCAGGCACTGGGGCTGATACCTCCGCTTGCCGAGGTCTACCAGACAGCCCTGCTGCAACGACCGGAAATCAGAAAGGCCGAATTGGACAAGCAGTCGGGCGACGTGCAGCTGAAGATAGCAAAGGCAGGATGGCTGCCCACGTTCTCGCTGTCAGCCGGTGTTGCCACCAACACGACCACCTTGGGCAGCAACGCTTGGAGTACACAGATGCGCGACAAGCTGGCCCTGTCTGGTGGCGTGGGTATATCAATCCCCTTGTTTGACCAACGCAAGACACGCACAGCGGTAAACAAGGCCCGCATCCAGCAGCTGACCGCCGAACTGGACCTGCAAGACAAGCAGAAGACACTGTGGAAGACCATTGAGGGCTACTGGCTGGAGGCACAGACCAGCCAGCAGAAGTTTCGTGCTGCCATCACATCCGTAGAGAGCGAGCAGACCAGCTACGAACTGCTCAGTGAGCAGTTTGAGCTGGGTCTGAAGAACATCGTGGAGCTGATGACAGGCAAGGACAAGCTGCTGAAGGCCCAGCAGAACCTGCTGCAGTCGAAGTACACCACCATTCTGAACATCGAACTGTTGCGGTTCTATCAGGGAGAGAAGCTGAAGATTTAGCGGTCTTTGGCCCTAACATAGCATAAGGACAAGAAAGATATAAATAGATGGTGAAGAACAAGAAAGTATGGATTGGCGTGGGCGTTGTGGCCCTCATAGCCATCGCCGCCTGGCTGCTGTCGGGCGACAAGAAAGTGAACAAGGTGACCTTCGAGAAAGCCAAGGTGACAAAGCAGGACATCGTGACCGCCGTGACCGCCACCGGCACCATTGGCCCCGTGACCGAGGTGACCGTGGGTACGCAGGTCAGCGGCATCGTGTCGAAGCTCTATGTCGACTTCAACTCAGTGGTGAAGAAAGGGCAGGTGATAGCCGAGCTTGACAAGACCAACCTCATCAGCGAGCTCAATACGGCCAAGGCCAACCTGGCATCGTCACAGAGCACACTGAACTACGAGAGCGCCAACTTCAAACGCTACCAGACACTCTACGACAAGGGACTGGTGAGCGCCAACGACTTTGAGTCGGCACGACTGTCGTACGACAAGGCCCTACAGAGCGTAAACTCCGCCAAGGAGACCGTACAGCGTGCCCAGACCAATCTGGGATATGCCACCATCACCAGTCCCATTGACGGAGTGGTGCTCTCCAGAGAGGTGGAGGAAGGACAGACGGTAGCCGCCTCGTTCAGCACCCCTGAGCTGTTTATCATCGCCCAGGACCTGACAGACATGCGCGTCATCGCCAATATTGACGAGGCAGACATAGGCGGTGTGAAGGAAGGCCAGCGCGTCGCCTTCACGGTCGATGCCTTCCCCGACGACAGCTTTGAGGGCAAGGTGACACAGGTGCGCCAGCAGGCCATCACCAGCAGCAACGTCGTCACCTACGAGGTGGTTATCTCGGCACGCAACGACGACCTGAAGCTCAAGCCCGGCTTGACGGCCAACGTCACCATATTTACTATGGAGAAGAAGGACGTGCTGTCCGTGCCGACGATGGCCCTTCGATTCAAGCCCAACGAGGCCCTGCTTGGCGAGCGCTACAAGATAGCAGACATCGAGGCCAAGAACAAGGTGTGGACCCTTGACCACCACACCCTTCAGGCCCACGCCGTGGAGGTGGGCATCAGCAATGGCACCCTGACCGAGGTGACCAAGGGACTGGAGGCCGGCACCGAGGTGCTGACAGACCTTGACCTCAGCGACAGCGAGAAGAAGAATGAACAGACCTCGAACCCCTTCATGCCCAAGCCCCGCAACAACAAGAGCGGCAGTCAGAACAAGAAATAAAGCCTACGGCACATGGACGACAAGAGAGAAGACAGAAAAGTAGTCATCGAGCTGCACGACGTGAAGCGCTACTTCCAGGTGGGCAGCGAGACGGTGAAGGCCCTCAGAGGCGTTTCGTTCAAGATTTACGAGGGCGAGTTCGTCACCATCCAGGGCACGTCAGGCTCCGGCAAGTCGACGCTGCTCAACCAGTTGGGCTGCCTCGACACGCCCACCTCGGGCGAGTACCTGCTCGACGGCATCAGCGTGCGTACGATGTCGAAAACCCAGCGGGCCCACCTGCGCAACAGGAAGATAGGCTTCGTGTTCCAGAACTATAACCTGCTGCCCAAGACCACAGCCATTGAGAACGTAGAGTTGCCGCTGATGTACAATTCAGCGGTGAGTGCCCAGGAGCGCCGCGAGCGTGCTGTCAAGGCGCTTCAGGCCGTGGGGCTTGGCGACCGTCTGGAACACAAGTCGAACCAGATGTCCGGCGGTCAGATGCAACGTGTGGCTATAGCCCGTGCGCTGGTCAACGACCCTGCCGTGCTGTTGGCCGACGAGGCCACGGGTAACCTTGACACCCGCACGTCGTTCGAGATGCTGGTGCTCTTTCAGGAGCTCCACCGCAAGGGCCATACCATTATCTTCGTGACCCACAACCCTGAGATTGCCGAATATTCGAGCCGCAACATCAACCTGCGCGACGGCAAGATACGCGAGGACACCATCAACACCAACATCAAGTCGGCAGCAGAGGCTCTGGCCGCTCTGCCCAAGCCGCAGGACGACTGACAAGCGGCAACCAAGCATGTAAATAAACCCAATGGATTATCCCCCAGCAAGGAAGCCATACGCCCCTCCCGCCCGGGAGAGGTTGGGGGCGGTTAAATGAACATCTTAAACCTATTTAAAGTAAGCCTGCGGGCCGTCGCCAACAATAAGATGCGCTCGTTTCTCTCCATGTTGGGCATCATCATCGGTGTGGCAGCCGTCATCATCATGATGGCCATCGGTCAAGGCTCCAAGGAGAGTATTCGCGCTGAACTGTCAACCATGGGCACCAATCTGCTCACCATCAGGCCCGGTGCCGACATGAGGGGTGGCGTGCGCCAAGACCCTTCGGCCATGCAGACGCTGAAGATGGCTGACTACGAGCGCATCATGCAGGAGAAGAAGCTGGTGACGAAGGTGTCGCCAGAGGTGACGGCCAGCGGACAGGTCATCTATGGCAACAACAACAACAACACGAGCATCTACGGCGAGAGCCCCGAGTACCTCGACATCAAGCTCTGGGAGATAGACCGTGGCGAGTGCTTCACCGAGGAGGATGTCAGGAAGGCCGCCAAGGTCGTCGTCATCGGCAAGACCATCGTCGACGAGCTCTTTGGCAAGACCGACCCCATCGGCAAGACCATCCGTTTCAAGAACATCCCCATGCGTGTCGTCGGCATTCTCAAGTCGAAGGGCTACAACTCGTGGGGCATGGACCAGGACAATCTGCTCATAGCCCCCTACACCACCGTCATGAAGCGCATCAACGCGCAGACCTATTTCTCCAGCATCGTCTGCTCGGCGGTCACCGAGGAGCTTTCCGACGAGGCCATCGACGAGCTCTCGCAGATACTGCGTTCCAACCACAAGCTCAAGGACGATGCCGCTGACGACTTCACCATCCGCTCGCAGGCCGAGATGATGGACACCATGTCGTCGACCATGGACACGGTCACCATCATCCTCGTCGTGGCAGCGGCCTTCTCGCTGCTTGTGGCCGGCATCGGCATCATGAACATCATGCTCGTCAGCGTCACCGAGCGCACCAAGGAGATAGGCTTGCGCATGTCGGTAGGTGCCACCGGGCCCGTCATCTCGCTGCAGTTCCTCATCGAGTCGGTGCTCATCAGCGTCACGGGCGGACTCATAGGCATCCTTGTCGGCATCACTGTCGGCGAGCTGCTCATCCCCGCCGCCGGCATGCCCAGCAGCGTGCCCGCATGGTCGGTCTACGTCTCGTTCCTCGTCTGCGTGTTCATCGGTGTCCTCTTTGGCTACATCCCCGCCCAGAAGGCTGCCAACATGGACCCCATAGAAGCCATACGCCATGAATAGCCGGCAGACCACCATCACCATTCTGACCCACACGCTCTCGTGGGCCGCCCTGCTGCTGGTGCCGCTCATGTCGATGAGCCACGGCGACGGCCTGCAAACCCGCCAGGTGCTGGTGTCGGTAGGTGTCACCCTGTCGTTCATGGCCGTCTTCTACCCCAACTTCCTCTGGTTCACGCCACGCTACTACGGCCAGAAGGGCCATCTGCGCTTCCTGCTGGCCAACACCGTCGTCGTCATCCTCACGGCACTGGCCTTCCACTCATGGATGGAGATGGTCAATGCCTACTGGCCCGACCCGCTGAAGCCCAGCCCGCACCACGACCAGCCCGACCTGCTGCACATTCTCCGCAACATCTTCAACCTGAGCATCGTGGGTGTCGTAGCCACCGCCCTTCAGTTGGCCTCGCGATGGCGCAAGACCGAGGAAGCCCGTTTGGAGGCCGAGGCCGCGCGTACCGCTGCCGAGCTGAAGACGCTGCGCAGCCAAATCAACCCCCACTTCCTGCTGAACACGCTGAACAACATCTACGCCCTGACGGCCATCGATGCCACCAGGGCCCAGACGGCCATCCAGCAGCTCTCCAAGATGTTGCGCCACCTGCTCTACGACTACGAGCAGCCGTTGGTGCCCCTGCATGACGAGGTGGAGTTTCTGCAGAACTACATCAACCTGATGCGCATCCGTCTGCCTAAGAATGTCGATGTCAGCTATCAGTACCACATCGGCCAGCACGAGCAGCAGCTCGTGGCGCCCATGGTGTTCATCCCCCTCGTGGAGAACGCCTTCAAGCACGGCATCAGTCCCATCGAGCACTCGTTCATACACGTCACCATCGAGGCCGACCAGCAGCATATCGGCTGCCACATCGCCAACAGCAACCACCCCAAGAGTGCCAACGACCACAGCGGCCACGGCATCGGACTGCAACAGGTGCAGCGCCGCCTGGAGCTGATTTACCCCGACGGCTACACCTGGCAACACGGTCCCAGCGACGACGGCAAGACCTACACGTCGCACATCGACATCCGTCTGCAATAATCCTTACGGGCACCGCCCCGAAACATACCCATCACAATTAAACATTTCCCCCTATGATTATCCACTGCGCCATCATCGACGACGAGCCCTTGGCAGCCGGCCTGCTCAAAGGCTATGCTGAGAAGACCCCATTCCTGCAACTCACCGGCACCTACGGCTCGGCCGTAGAAGCCATGAAGGAGCTGCGCGAACACCCCGTGCAACTGCTCTTTCTCGACATCCAGATGCCTGAGCTCTCCGGCATTGAGTTTGCACGCATCCTGCCCCCCGACACCAAGGTCATCTTCACCACCGCCTTCCAACAGTATGCCATCGAGAGCTACAAGGTCAGCGCCCTCGACTACCTGCTCAAGCCCATCAGCTACGACGACTTCCTGCGGGCGGCCAACCGGGCCCTCGACTGGTTCAGCGCCACCCAGAAGCAGCAGGCCTTCGCCGAGGACCGCTTCATGTATGTCAAGAGCGACTACAAGCTCATCCGTGTGGTCCTCGACAATATCCTCTACATCGAGGGACTCAAGGACTACGTGCGCTTCTACATGGACGACGGCACGAAGATTATCTCGCTCATCAGCATGAAGCGCCTCGAGGAGTTTCTACCGCGGCCGGAGTTTCTGCGCACCCACCGCTCCTATATAGCCCACATGACCCGCTCTAACGCCATCGAGCGGCTGCGGCTGGTCTATGGCGACCAGTACATCCCCATCTCCGACTCCTACAAGGACGATGTCCAGGAGTATTTCGACCAGCACACGGTGATGTGAATGGTGTTTCGAGGAGGGGGGCGCGTGGAGTGTGGAGGAGGGAGTGTTAGTACAAAGCAAAAGAAGCAAGATATGGAAAAGCAAGTTAACGAAGTCCTGTTGCGCAATGTCAGCCAGCTGTCGCGGCTGACGGCACAGGAGGTGGGCATGATGCCCGCCGTGGAGGCTCCGCTGCCATCAGTGGAGCAGGTGAAGGAGATAGTACGGCTGGTCAAGAGCATCATCTTTCCCGACTATTTCAACAAGCGACAGCCCGACGAGTCAATCCGCTCGTACTACATCGGCGTACACATGGAACAGCTGCTGACGCTGCTGACCAAGCAGATAGCCCACGGCCTGCAGTTCTGCGAGGACTGCATCGCCATGAAGACCAAGGCCGAGGTCTACGGCGAGGCCGAGCGGCTGGCCCTGCAGTTCATCGACAGTCTGCCCGACATCAAGCGGCTGCTCTACACCGATGTGCAGGCCATGTTCGACAACGACCCTGCCGCTCCCAACTATGGCGAGGTCATCTTCTGCTACCCCGTGGTGAACACGATGACCCACTACCGCATAGCCCACAGGCTGCACGAGCTGCAGGTGCCGGTCATTCCGCGCATCATCACCGAGCAGGCCCACTCAAAGACGGGCATCGACATCCACCCCGGCGCACAGATAGGCGAATACTTCGCCATCGACCACGGCACGGGTGTGGTCATCGGCGAGACGTGCATCATCGGCAACCACGTCACCCTCTACCAGGGTGTCACCCTCGGTGCCAAGAGCTTCAAGTACGACGAACAGGGCAACATGCTCAACATTCCGCGCCACCCCATCATCGAGGACCACGTCACCGTCTACTCTAACGCCTCCATCCTGGGGCGCATCACCATCGGCCACCACTCGGTCATCGGCGGCAACATCTGGATAACCCACGACGTGCGTCCCTACTCGCGCATCCAGCAGTCGAAGGCCGTAGAAAGCGCCTTCGACGGCGGACTGGGCATCTGACACGCCCCCGTCGGTGCCGCAGACACTACGGAGCGTCAGGCGCAGCGTCACCCTCTGGCGGACAAGAAAACATGTTTTACAGCATAACCATGCATTTTGTCCGCTTTTTTTTTGGTACTTTCGCCAATACTTCGTATCTTTGGGGCACAATTGACAAGAAAAACGCAAACGATTTCTTTTCCATTATTAATACTATCATTTGAAATGCTAAGCCGACTGGGTCGTGAGACTAAGTCGGCTTTTTAGTGACACACCCCTGCTGCGCGGGGCTAAAAGGTTCCGCCTACGCCCCAGACTTGTTGCTTCATGGGCGGAGCAGGATACGAGGGAAGAAGTTACAGACCCCACCCCCTACCCCTCCCCTTGAAGGGAGGGGAGCGGCTACCGCCCTGCCCGCTGCGGATACTACACACGGCACTCCCCTCCCTTCAAGGGGAGGGGCTGGGGGTGGGGTCTGTATCTAAGCTCGTTGTACCGGCCTGTTATTAAGCGATAACCAGGAATTCAGGGTCAGTGCGGGTGGCGGCAGCGCTGGCGGCTATCCCTCACGATAGAAGTCGAGGGCGTCGCAGATTTCCTGTTCGGTAGCCGTCTGGTTGATGCGTATGTCGCCGATGCCGCCCAGCAGCGTGAAGTTAATGGCGCTGCCGGTGTTCTTCTTGTCGTGGTGCATGAGCTCCAGCAGACGGGGATAGTCGTCGCAGGTGATGGTCATGCGACCGTAGTGCTCGCGGATGAAGCTGACCGTCTGGCGCATGCGGTCGGTGGGGAATCCCGTCTTCATGCAGCACAGGTATAGCTCGACGATGAGCCCGTAGGCCACGGCATATCCGTGGAGCAGCGTGCCACCAGGGCGCTCCAGGGCCATCGACTCGAAGGCATGGCCGGCGGTGTGGCCCAGGTTGAGCGCCTTGCGAAGCCCCTGCTCGGTGGGGTCTTCGAGTACGATGCGCTGTTTGACGGCCACGCTCTTTTCTATCATGTCGCCCGTCACGGCACGCCCCGCAGCCACGCTGTCGGCCGAAAGGTCGGCATTCAGCAGTTCGGCCCACATCCGGGTGTCGGCTATGAGTGCGTGCTTGAGCATCTCGGCATAGCCCGAAAGGATGTTCTGGCGGTCGAGGGTCTTGAGGAAGGTGGTGTCGAGGATGACGCTGCGGGCATTGTTGAACACGCCAATCTCGTTTTTCAGTCCGCCGAAGTTGATGCCCGTCTTGCCGCCCACGCTGGCATCGACCATCGAGAGCAGCGTGGTGGGAATGTTGATGTAGGCCATGCCGCGCTTAAAGGTGCTGGCGGCGAAGCCTCCGAGGTCGGTCACCATGCCGCCGCCGAGGTTGACCATCAGCGAGTGGCGCGTGGCTCCCAGCTGTTGCAGCTGCTGCCAGACGTGGCTCAGCGAGTCGAGGTTCTTGTGTTGGTCGGTGGCTCCGATGACGATGAGCCGTGCGTCGGCCATGGTGGGCATGCCGCTGACCAGTGGCAGACATTGTTCTTGTGTGGTGGTGTCGACGAGCACGAACAGCCGGTCGTGCCGACATTCGGCAATGGCCGCAGCGAGCGACTGCTGCAGGTCGGTGGAGATGATTACTTTCTGCTTTTCCATAATTTGCCGGCAAAGGTACGAATAAGTGAGCGAAAAGCAAAAGGAAAGCGTGCTTTTCTTTCGCCTTTCCGAACGCCAGTACCTAAGAGACGCAGTCTCAGAGGTACGAATAAGTGAGCGAAAAGCAAAAGGAAAAATCACTTTTTCCTTTTGTTTTTCCGAACGCAAGTATCTTCGGCCGAAGGCCAGAGGTACGCAAAAGTGAGCGAAAAGCAAAAAAACGGGATGGTTTCTTTGGCCATTTGCCCGTTTTTTTGTACCTTTGTCTGTTGGAGGGCCATGACGTACGCCATTGCCCTCTGTGCCAGAAAATCTATCGGGCCTCGCCAAAGACGGTCAGCAGCGACCGCTACCGATATTAGCAGCGGGCGCTGCTGATATTAGTAGCGGCCGCTGCTAATATCGTCGGCGGCCGCTGAAACTTAGTTTCCCCTACCCTGTCTCCCCGTTTCCCCCGCCCTGTCTGCCAGTTTGGGCTACCCTCGCCACCAGTCAGGCCGGCCCTCCGTCTGGGTTTGGCCGGCCCGCGCGCCACGTAGGGCCAGCCCCTGGCGCACGTCAGGCCGCCGACGGTACGGCGTGGCGGCGGAAATATCGCGTGGCGGCATTAAACCTTTCGGGGCGGCATGCGTCTATTAAGTATCAAAAAAGGTAACTTTGGTTTAAATGGACATAGTTACAGACCCCACCCCTACCCCTCCCCTTGATGGGAGGGGAACCGCCGCGAGGGTACTCTGTGCGGGCAAGGCGGCAGCCGCTCCCCTCCCATCAAGAGAAAGGAAATGGGGTGGCAGACCGGCGGTGACGGACAAGGCGGCAGCCGCTCCCCTCCCATCAAGAGAAGGGAAATGGGGTGGCAGACCGGCGGTGACGGACAAGGCGGCAGCCGCTCCCCTCCCATGTAGGGGAGGGGTCGGGGGTGGGGTCAGTATCTAAGCCATCGCTAAGAAAAAAGAAAACTGGACAAGATGAAAAGATTGTTGCTGATGTGGCTGATGGCCACGACGGCGCTGACGGCCTGGGCCCAGCGCACCGTCTCAGGAAAGGTGATAGAACAAGACACGCAGGAAGCCGTCATCCAGGCCACGGTGGCCCTGATGGCGGCCGACGAGCAGGTGGTGGCCAACGGCGTGACCAATGCCGACGGCCTGTTTTCGGTCAAGGCCCCACGCAACGGCAAGTACACGCTGAAGGTGACCTTCGTGGGCTTTAAGACGCACACCCGTGAGCTGACCATTGCCGACGACAAGAACCTCAGGCTGGGCACCATCCGTCTGTCGCCCGATGCCATCATGCTGAAAGGTGCCACCGTGACGGGTCATGCCGCCAAGGTGACGCTCAAGGCCGACACCTTCGTCTACAACGCCTCGGCCTACCGCACGCCGGAGGGCAGCGTCGTCGAGGAGCTGGTGAGGCGGCTGCCTGGCGCGCAGGTTGACAACGACGGCAAGATAACCATCAACGGCAAGGAGGTAAAGAAAATCATGGTCGACGGCAAGGAGTTTATGACCGGCGACACCAAGACGGCCATGAAGAACCTGCCCACCAGCATCGTGGAGCGCGTGAAGGCTTACGACCAGAAGAGCGACCTGGCCCGCGTCAGCGGCATCGACGACGGCGAGGAGGAGACGGTGCTCGACTTCGACATCAAGCGCGGCATGAACAAGGGATTCATGCTCAACACCGACCTGAGCGTGGGCACCAACCAGCGCTACAGCGAGCGGCTGATGGCTGCCTGGATGCGCGACAAGCTGCGCGTGATGCTCATGGGCAGCGCCAACAACGTCAACGACCAGGGATTTCCCGGCGGGGGCGGTGGGCACTTCGGCGGCGGCCGCCAGGGACTGACGGCCACCAAGATGACGGGTCTCAACGTCAACTACGAGGACAAGGGCCGCCTGAAACTCGACGGCTCGCTGCGCTGGAACCACAACGACGGCGACGCCCTGGTGCGCCGCTCCACCGAGGACTTCATGAGCGGCACCAGCTCGTCGTTCGGCAACTCGCGCAGCCAGAACTGGACACGCAGCAACGCCTGGGACGGCCGCATGCGCATAGAGTGGACCCCCGACACGCTGAACAACATCATGTTCCGTCCCCAGTTCCGCTACAACTCCAACGACGGCCTGACGGGCAGCCAGAGCGCCACCTTCGATGCCGACCCCTACAGCCGCACCAGCATCAGCAACCCGTTAGGACAGCTCGACTGGCTCGTGGCCAACGACACCATCACCACCAACAGCAATCGCGACAAAGACCTCTCGTACAGCGACTCGAAGTCCATAGGCGGCACGCTGCAGTGGAACCACAAACTGAGCCCCACGGGCCGCAACGTCACCCTGCGCATCAAAGCCAACTACGGCGAGGGCATGAGCCGCTCGATGACCGACAACCTCATCACCTATTATAAACTGGAGCGCGACGCCACCACCGGCCTCTACGTACCAGCCAACGACGTCACCAGCCGCTATGCCGTCACCCCCACCAAAAACTGGGACTACAGCCTGCGCGCCACCTACAGCGAGCCTATACTGCCACGCACCTACCTGCAGTTCAGCTACCAGTACCAGTACAAGTATTCGCGCAGCGACCGGGGCACCTACGACCTCACCCTGTCGGGCATCGACTTCTCTGGTGTCAACCCCGACTACCGCCAGTGGGACAGCTACCTCTCGCTGCTGGGCGACACCCCGCTGGAGACCTACCGCGACGACGACCTGAGCCGCTACTCCGAGTACAAGAACTATATCCACACGGCCGAGGTCATGCTGCGCGTGGTGCGCAAACACTTCAACCTCAACGTCGGCCTGCAACTCATGCCCCAGCGCACACACTTCCTGCAAGACTACCAGGGCGTACACACCGACACCACGCGCACCGTCACCAACTTCGCACCCACGGCCAACTTCCGCTGGAAGATATCGAAGGTCAGCCAGCTGCGACTGACCTACCGGGCCAACAGCCAGCAGCCGTCGATGACCGACCTGCTCGACATCACCGACGATGCCAACCCCCTGAACATCCGCAAGGGTAACCCCGGCCTGAAGCCCTCGTTCACCCACAACGTGCGCCTCTTCTACAACAACTACCTGCAGAACCACCAGCGCAGCATCATGGCCCACCTCAACTTCTCGGCCACCCGCAACAGCATCTCGAACATGGTGACCTACGACACCAAGACCGGCGCACGCACCACCCGTCCGGAGAACATCAACGGCAACTGGAACGCCTTCGGCATGTTCATGTTCAACACCGCCGTCGACTCGGCCGCCTTCTTCAACGTCAACACGTTCACCACCCTGCGCTATGCCCACAACGTGGGCTACGTCAGCCTCGGCAAACAGCAGGACTCCCAGGAGTCGGTGACCCGCACCACCACCATCGGCGAGCGACTGGCAGCCAGTTACCGCAACGACTGGCTCGAAGTGGAGCTCAACGGACAGTTAGAGTATATGCGGGCACGCAGCGCACTACAGGAAAACAACAACCTCGACACGTGGACCTTCTCCTATGGCACCAGCATCCAGCTGACGGCCCCCTGGGGCACCGCCCTCACGACGGGCCTGACCATGAACAGCCGACGGGGCTTCAACGACGCGTCGATGAACACCAACGAGCTGCTGTGGAACGCACAGCTGTCGCACTCCTTCCTGCAAGGCAAGGCCCTGACGCTCTCGCTCCAGTTCTACGACATCCTCCACCAGCAGTCTACCTTCAGCCGCACGGTGGACGCCATGCGCCGCAGCGACACCGAGTACAACGCCATCACCAGCTATGCCATGCTGCACGTCATCTACCGGCTCAACCTCTTTGGCGGCATGTCCAGCATGCGCGGACCACGCGACCGGGGACCCCGCGAGCCCGACGGCCGCTACGACGACCGCCGAGGCGGATTCCCCACTGGCGGCGGCAGGCCCGGCGGGGGCTTCGGCGGCGGACGGCCCGGCGGCTTCTGAACAACTGAAAAGTTTAACTTGTTACGGGTAAGTTACAGACCCCACCCCCGGCCCCTCCCCTTGAAGGGAGGGGAGCGGCTGCCGCCCTGTCCATCGCAGAGGTTTCGCGCGGCACTTCCCTCCCTTCAAGGGGAGGGGCCGGGGGTGGGGTCTGTAACTAACACCAGCTCTATCAACTTATTACTAAACGATTACTAAAAGAAAAAACTTCGTCTTTCCTTTTGCTTTTCGCTCACTTATTCGTACCTTTGCAGTCGGTTACAAACACTTAATACACTTATTAGCATACATGAAACCTACATTATTCCTCTTAGCGGCAGGCATGGGAAGCCGCTATGGCGGCCTGAAGCAGCTCGACGGCCTGGGCCCCAATGGTGAAACCATCATGGACTACAGTATCTACGACGCCATCCAGGCAGGATTCGGCAAAATCGTCTGGGTCATCCGTAAGGACTTTGAGGAGCAGTTCCGCACGCAGATTCTTGCCAAGTACGAAGACAAGATACCCTGCGAGCTCTGCTTCCAGGCACTCGACGCACTGCCCGAAGGATTCACCGTGCCCGAAGGCCGCCAGAAGCCCTGGGGCACCAACCACGCCGTACTGATGGGCAAGGACGTCATCAAGGAGCCCTTCTGCGTCATCAACTGCGACGACTTCTACAACCGCGACGCCTTCATGGTCATCGGCAAGTTCCTCAGCGAGCTGCCCGAAGGTGCCAAGAACCAGTATGCCATGGTGGGATTCCGCGTAGGCAACACCCTCAGCGAGAACGGCACCGTGGCCCGTGGCATCTGCTCGAAGAACGACCAGGGCAACCTGACCACCGTCGTCGAGCGCACCGAGATAGTACGCTGCGCCGCCGACGGCTCTAACGCCGGTGCCGCCAGCGAGGCCATCCGCTACAAGGACGAGCAGGGCCAGTGGGTAGCCGTCGACGACAAGACGCCCGTGTCGATGAACATGTGGGGCTTCACTCCCGACTACTTCGAGCACTCCGAAGCCTACTTCAAGGAGTTTCTGGCCGACCCGAAGAACATGCAGAACCTAAAGGCTGAGTTCTTCATCCCGCTCATGGTCAACAAGCTTATAGTGGAAAACACCGCTACCGTCAAGGTGCTCGACACCACCTCTAAGTGGTTTGGCGTCACCTATGCCGCCGACCGCCAGGACACCGTCGACAGGATTCAGAAGCTGGTGGACGAGGGAGTCTATCCCCATAAGCTGTTCTGAACATGCTGAAAGACATCATGACCGAGGGGGAGTGTAGCCAGCTGCGCTCCCTTATCGCTGATTCCAACACCATCGTGCTCTGCTGCCACATCAGCCCTGACGGCGACGCCATCGGGGCGGTGCTCGGCTGGGCCGAGGTGTTGCGCCAAATGGGCAAGTCGCCCGTCATGGTGGTGCCCGACCAGTATCCCGACTACCTGCAGTGGTTGCCCAACACCGACAAGCTCGTGCGCTACGACAAGCGCAAGAACTACGTGGACATGGTGCTCAAGATAGCCGACCTGGTGTGCTGCCTCGACTTCAACACCCTCTCGCGCATTGAGGCGCTGGGCGAGGCCGTCGAGGCATCGCCGGCCAGGAAGCTGCTCATCGACCACCACCCTGAGCCCGACGTGCCTGCCGTGCTCAGCATCTCACACCCCAACCTGTCGTCGACCTGCGAGCTGGTGTTCCGCATCGCCTGGCAGCTGGGACTCTTTCCCGTGCTGGGCAAGCACTTCGTCGTGCCCACCTATTGCGGCATGATGACCGACACAGGCGGTTTCACGTTCAACTCGTCGTCGCCCGACATATACTTCATCATCAGCCAGCTGCTGACCAAGCACATCGACAAGGACAAGATATACCGCAACGTCTACCACAACTACAGCGAACACCGCCTGCGCCTCGTGGGCCACGTCCTGTGCAACAAACTGGTGGTCGACAGCGAGCGCCACGCCTCCTACTTCACACTGACACGCCAGGACCTGCACCGCTTCCACTTCATCAAGGGCGACGCCGAGGGACTGGTCAACATGCCGCTGCAAATCAAGGGACTGAAGCTGAGCATCTCGCTACGCGAGGACACCGAGCGCGAAAACCTCATCTGGGTGAGCCTGCGCTCCGTAGACCAGTTTCCATGCAACGAGGTGGCAGCTCGATTCTTCAACGGCGGCGGACACCTCAACGCCTCCGGCGGACGACTCTACTGCACCATGGAGGAGGCCGTCAAAGTGGTCGAACAGGCCTTCCACGCCTTTGAAGACACGTTAAAGTAGCCTAAAGGCGGCCGATTATTGCCCCGTGGGCATGGCTATTTCAAATATTATTCGTACTTTTGCGCCCGAAACAGAAAAGAAGACAAGATGAGAAAGATGCTTTATTGCCTGGTGCTGCTATGCACGGCGCTGTGCTACACCAGCTGCCAGAATTACGAGACCTATGCCGACAAGAAGGAGAAAGAGCGCGATGCCATTGACGCCTACCTGTCGACGCACAACATCAAGGTCATCAGCGAGAGCGAGTTTCTGCTGAAAGGACAGGTCACCGACACCACCGCCCACGAGTATGTACGCTTCGAGCGCAACGGTGTCTACATGCAGATAGTACGCAAGGGCTGCGGAGAGAAACTGGAGGAGAAGAAGGCCGTGACGCTACTCTGCCGATTCGTAGAGTACAACATCCTGGCCGACAGCATCCTGCTGTGCAACAGCTACCCGTTCACCATCTATAACTCCACGACACAGCAATACATGGACGCCTCGAACTATGTCGAGAAGATGAGTGTCACACGCACCGGAACGACCATCACCGCGTCGTTCGTGGCCGGACTGATGACCGCCTACCACGGCTCCACGTCGGTGCCCGGCGGCTGGCTGGTGCCCCTCAACTACATCAATGTGGGCCGACCGGCCAACGAGGGCGATGAGGTATCACTCGTACGACTGATAGTGCCCCACTCACAGGGCACCGCCGACGCCACGTCGAGCGTCTACCCCTGCTATTACGAGATTTCCTACGAACGAGAGAATTAAAACGAACCTAACTCCCCATCACTATGACACTGATTAAGTCTATTTCGGGCATCCGTGGAACCATCGGCGGACGCACCGGCGACACGCTCAACCCCCTGGACATCGTAAAGTTTACCACGGCCTACGCCACGTTCATACCCCGTAAGACGTCGAGAATCGTCGTCGGACGCGACGGGCGCATCTCAGGCCCCATGGTGCGCGACATTGTCTGCGGCACCCTGACGGGCATGGGCTTCGACGTGCTCGACATCGGCTATGCCTCGACACCGACCACCGAACTGGCCGTACGCATGAGCGGAGCCGACGGCGGCATCATCATCACCGCCTCGCACAACCCCCGCCAGTGGAACGCCCTGAAGCTGCTCAACAGCGAGGGTGAGTTCCTGACGGCGGCCGACGGCAACAAGGTGCTGGAGATAGCCGACAAGGAAGACTTCAACTATGCCGAGGTGGACCACCTGGGCAAGGTGGTCAGCGACAATACCTTTGACGACCGTCACGTGCAGTCGGTGCTCGACCTGCGGCTGGTGGATGTGGAAGCCATCAAGAAGGCTGGCTTCAAGGTCTGCGTAGACAGCATCAACAGCGTCGGCGGCATCATACTGCCCAAACTGCTCGACAAGCTGGGTGTCAGCTATAAGTTCCTCAACGGCGAGGTGACCGGCGACTTTGCCCACAACCCCGAACCACTGGAGAAGAACTTGACAGGCATCATGGACGAGATGAAGACCGGACAGTATGACCTGGGCATCGTCGTCGACCCTGATGTCGACCGACTGGCATTCATCTGTGAGGACGGCCGCATGTTCGGCGAGGAATACACCCTGGTCAGCGTGGCCGACTACGTGCTGTCGCAGACAAAGGGCAACACCGTGTCGAACCTCAGTTCTACCCGTGCCCTGCGCGACGTGACCGAACGGCATGGCGGACACTATACGGCCGCCGCCGTGGGCGAAGTCAACGTCACCACCAAGATGAAGGAGGTCAACGCCGTCATCGGCGGCGAGGGCAACGGAGGAGTCATCTATCCGGAGAGCCACTACGGCCGCGACGCACTGGTGGGCATCGCCCTGTTTCTGACCTCGCTGGCCAAGAAAGGCTGCAAGGTGAGCGCCCTGCGCCAGACATTCCCCGACTACCAGATAGCCAAGAACCGTATCGACCTGACCCCGGAGACGGATGTCGATGCCATCCTGGTGAAGGTGAAGGAGATGTTTGCCAAGGACCAGTCGGCCACCGTCAACGACATCGACGGCGTGAAGATAGACTTCCCCGACCGCTGGGTACACCTGCGCAAGTCGAACACCGAGCCCATCATCCGCGTCTATAGCGAAGCCGCCACCATGGAGGCTGCCGACGAGCTGGGCAAGCGGCTCATGCAGGTGGTCTACGACATGCAGGCATAAAGGACAGGACTGGTTCCACATCAAACGTAGAGACTGACTATGGGTATATTTGGCTTTTTCAACAAGGAAAAGAAGGAGACGCTGGACAAGGGCCTGGAGAAGACCAAGTCCAGCGTGTTCGACAAGCTGGCACGTGCCGTGGCCGGCAAGTCGAAGGTCGACGACGACGTGCTCGACAACCTGGAGGAGGTGCTCATCACCTCGGACGTGGGCGTCGAGACCACGCTGAAGGTCATAGACCGCATACAGCAGCGGGTGGCCCGCGACAAGTATGTCAGCACCAGCGAGCTGAACGGCATCCTGCGCGACGAGATAGCCGGCCTGCTGGCAGAGAACAATACGGCAGACAATGCCGACTGGGAACTGCCCACCGACCACCGCCCGTACGTCATTCTCGTCGTGGGTGTCAACGGTGTGGGCAAGACTACGACCATCGGCAAACTGGCCTGGCAGTTTAAACAGGCCGGCAAGCAGGTCTACTTAGGGGCCGCCGACACGTTCCGTGCAGCAGCCGTTGAACAGCTCTGCATCTGGGGCGAAAGAGTGGGCGTGCCCGTAATCAAGCAGCTGATGGGCAGCGACCCTGCCTCGGTAGCTTTCGACACACTGTCGTCGGCAAAGGCCAACAATGCCGACGTGGTACTGATAGACACTGCCGGAAGACTGCACAACAAGGTGGGCCTGATGAACGAGCTGAAGAAAATCAAGGATGTGATGAAGAAGGTGCTGCCGGATGCTCCCGACGAGGTGCTGCTCGTGCTCGACGGCTCCACCGGCCAGAACGCCTTCGAGCAGGCACGTCAGTTTGCTGCCGTCACCCAGATTACCTCGCTGGCCATCACCAAGCTCGACGGCACAGCCAAGGGCGGCGTAGTCATCGGCATCTCCGACCAGCTGAAGGTGCCCGTGAAATATATCGGCCTGGGCGAAGGCATGAAGGACCTGCAGCTCTTCGACCGCCGCCAGTTTGTGGACTCTTTGTTCAAGCAGCATGAGTAAGGCTGGAAAGCCCACGGTGGACATCATCACCCTGGGGTGCTCGAAGAACCTGGTAGACAGCGAGCAGCTGATGGGGCTGTTTGAAGCCCACGGCTATCAGGTGACCCACGATGCCGAGGAACCCCAAGGCGAAATAGCCGTGGTGAACACCTGCGGATTCATAGAGGATGCCAAACAGGAAAGCATCGACACCATCCTGCAACTGGCACAGGCCAAAGAGCAAGGCACGCTCAAGCAGCTCTACGTCATGGGCTGCCTGTCGGAGCGGTATCTGGCCGACCTGGAGGCCGAGATTCCCGAAGTAGATGGCTGGTACGGCAAATTCAACTATCGTCAGGTAGTGGAAGCCATCGATGCGCAATATAATATAAATAGGTTAGCGGGTGCAGCAGCCCCCCACCGCCACATCACCACCCCCTCACACTATGCCTACCTGAAAATATCGGAGGGCTGCGACCGCCACTGTGCCTACTGCGCCATACCGCTCATCACGGGCCGGCATCGGAGCCGACCGATGACCGACATCCTCGACGAGATGCGCTGGATGGTCAGTCAGGGGGTGAAGGAGTTTCAGGTCATAGCCCAGGAACTGACCTATTACGGCGTAGACATAGACGGTAAGCAACACATTGCCGAACTGGTGGAACAGATGGCCGACATAGACGGCGTGGAGTGGATAAGGCTGCACTATGCCTACCCGGCACACTTCCCCATGGACTTGCTGCGTGTCATGCGCAACCATCCCAACGTCTGCCGATACCTCGACATTGCCCTGCAGCACATCTCTGACCACATGCTCAGCCGCATGCAGCGGCACTTCACACGCCAGGAGACCTACGACCTGCTGACGGCCATCCGCCAAGAGGTGCCAGGCATACACCTGCGCACCACGCTGATGGTAGGCTTCCCCGGCGAGACGGACGACGACTTCCGACAGCTGGTGGAGTTTACCAAGTGGGCACGCTTCGAACGCATGGGTGCCTTCGCATACTCCGAGGAGGACGGCACCTACTCGGCCGAGCACTATGCCGACGACGTGCCCACCGAGGTGAAACAGGCACGACTTGACAAGCTGATGCGCATACAGCAGCAGATATCGGCAGAGATAGAGGCCGCCAAGATTGGCCAGACGCTGAAGGTCATCATCGACCGCCAGGAAGGCGACTACTATGTCGGACGCTCGGAGTTCTGCTCGCCAGAGGTAGACCCGGAGGTGCTGATACCCATAGCCGAGGAACTGACCATCGGCCAGTTCTACCAGGTACGGGTGACCGATGCCGAGGAGTTTGACCTGTATGCAACGACAAAGGTTTGACCAATACGCCACGACAACGACATGAACAACAAGGAATTTCTCGGCGAACTCGCCAACCGCATGGGTTACACGACAAAGGACACCCAGAAGCTGGTGGACAACATCATCAACGCAATGGGCGATGCCTTCCAGGAGGACAATGCCATCCAGGTGCCTAACTTCGGCACCTTTGAGACGAGGAAGAAGATGGAGCGTATCATCATGAACCCCACCACGGGCCAGCGCATGCTGGTGCCGCCCAAACTGGTGCTGACGTTCAAGCCCAACCAAAACTGGAAAGACAAATTGAAAGGAGGAGAATAGCCCATGGGCAAACTGACCATACAGGAGATAGCCCGCGTGCTGACGGAAAAAAACGGGCTGCAGAAACGCGAAGCCAACCGCTTCGTGGCGGAGATGTTTGCCATCATCCAGCAACAACTGGATACCGACCAGATAGTGAAAGTCAAGGGATTGGGAACCTTTAAGGTGGTCAGCGTAGAGGCTCGTGAGAGCGTCAGCGTACGTACTGGCGAGCGGGTGACTATCGACAGCCACGCCAAGGTGGTGTTCACCCCTGACAAGCTGATGAGCGAACTGGTCAACAAGCCTTTCTCACAGTTTGAGACGGTAGTGCTGAATGACGGTGTGGAATTTGACGACATGAATGAAGATGCCGACAGCGTTTCAGCACCACAGCCCGAACTGGATGACAACGAGGAGCCGCAAAGGCCGTCAGATGCCTGGCAACCGTCAGAGCAAGAAGCCGTTCTGGAGGACAACCACGAGAAAGAAACGGTGGAAGTACCGCTCATGATAAGCAACGACGAGACCGCCGACGAAGAGGAATACATCAGCCCTGAACCGGTAACAACAGACAGCATGGCTCCGCAAGAGAATGACCAGCCTACGCCTGACGAGCCTACCGAAGTCAGCACCGAAAGCGAGGCTGATGAAGTCAGCACCGAAGATGAGGCGAACAAGGCGGAAGCTACTATCACCTACGATGACGATGACGACGAGGGACGCCCATGGTTGCGCTGGACGCTCTACGCCGTTGGAGTGTTAGCACTAATGGCCCTTTCGGCTTACGGTGGCTACCAATACGGATGGCAACAAGGAACACAAGCCATGACAGCTGACAGCGTCGCCCCTCGCATTGGGCCAAGTACCGACACGATAGCCGTCGACAGTCTTAAAGCCGACAGCGTGCAACGCGACAGTCTAAAGACCGATAGTGCTGCTCTACAAGGGGTGCGTCAAGACAGCACCATCCGGAAGACGGCCGACAGCAGTCAGCATCCGAAGCTACCAACTTCAGCCAATCCGGCTTCTACAGCCGCCGCTGACCCCTATGCCGCCAAGGATGTGCGCGTCAGACTGGGAGCCTACCGCATCGTAGGCACCGACAAGGAGGTGACCGTGCGTGCTGGCCAGACGCTCGCCGGCATTAGCAAGTCTTACCTTGGCCCGGACATGGAGTGCTACGTGGAGGTGTATAACGACCTGCCAAAGGGAGCACGCCTGAACGCAGGACAGGTCATCAAGATACCCAAGCTGGCCCTGAAGAAGCGCAAGAAATAGCCTGCGAGGGGGCCCGATATTGACAAATCGCAACTTTAAGGCAAAGAAAAGTTGCGATTTGTTTGTTTATTCGGAAGGAAATATGTAATTTTGCAGCCGATTAACGTAAAATGGAAAAGGAATGACGAGCCTCAACCTAATTAGCAACCTGATTATTATCCGACTGCGTGGCGCGGTTGGAAGTGGTGAGGCATGCGTACATTAATTAATATAGCCCATGAGTAAATAGCAGACAAGATACGACGAGCCTTTCTCACTTCCCGGTGCGAAAGGCTTGTTTGGTAATTCAGCAAGTAGTAAACAGTAAATAGATAGTAAAGATGAGTGACAGATTGTTTATTTTCGACACGACGCTTCGCGACGGCGAGCAGGTGCCCGGCTGCCAGTTGAACACCATTGAGAAGATTCAAGTGGCCAAGGCCCTGGAGCAGCTGGGCGTCGACGTGATTGAGGCAGGATTTCCCATATCAAGTCCTGGCGACTTCCATTCAGTGATAGAGATTTCCAAAGCAGTGACATGGCCAACCATCTGCGCCCTGACACGCGCTGTACAGAAAGACATCGACGTGGCCAACGAGGCCCTGCAGTATGCCAAGCACAAGCGTATTCACACCGGCATCGGCACCAGCGACTCGCACATCAAGTACAAGTTCAACTCCACCCGCGAGGAGATTATAGAGCGGGCCGTGGCCGCCACGAAGTATGCCAAGCGCTATGTGGAGGACGTGGAGTTTTACTGCGAGGATGCCGGACGCACCGAAAACGAGTATTTGGCACGTGTCGTCGAGGCCGTCATCAAGGCCGGTGCCACGGTGGTCAACATTCCTGACACCACGGGCTATTGCCTGCCACAGGAATACTACGAGAAGATTAAGTACCTCAAAGAGCACGTGGACGGCATCGACAATGCCGTCATCTCCACTCACTGCCATAACGACCTGGGCATGGCCACGGCCAACACCTTCAACGGGGTCATGGCCGGTGCCCGTCAGGTGGAGGTCACCATCAACGGCATTGGCGAGCGCGCCGGCAACACATCGCTCGAAGAAATAGCCATGATACTCAAGTGCCATAAGGGCCTGGGCATAGACACAAACATCAACACGACGAAGATTTACCCCACGAGCCGCATGGTGTCGAGCCTGATGAATATGCCCGTGCAACCCAACAAGGCCATTGTGGGCCGCAACGCCTTCGCCCACTCCAGCGGCATCCATCAGGACGGTGTGCTGAAGAACGTGCAGACCTACGAAATCATGGACCCGAAGGACGTGGGCATCGACGACAACAGCATCGTGCTGACGGCTCGCAGCGGACGTGCCGCCCTGAAATACCGCCTGAGCGTGAACGGCGTGGAACTAAGCGAGGAGAAGCTGGACAAGGTCTACGAGAAGTTCCTGCAACTGGCCGACCAGAAGAAGGAGGTAAACGATGCCGACGTGCTGATGCTGGCCGGAGCAGACACCGCCGAGGCGCATGCCGTGAAGCTCGACTTCCTACAGGTCACCACCGGCAAGGGTGTCAAGAGTGTAGCCTCCATCGGACTGGACATCAGCGGCCAGAAGTTTGAGGCCGCCGCATCGGGCAACGGCCCTGTGGATGCTGCCATCAAGGCTCTGAAGAAGATTATCATGAAGCAGATGACGCTGAAGGAGTTCACCATACAGGCCATCTCGAAGGGCTCCGACGACGTAGGTAAGGTACACATGCAGGTGGAGTACGACGGCAGCCTCTACTACGGCTTTGGTGCCAACACCGATATTGTGACTGCCTCCGTCGAAGCATATATTGACTGTATTAACAAGTTTAAGAAATGAATACCCTATTTGACAAGATATGGGACAGACATGTCGTCCAGCAGGTGGAGGACGGTCCCACCCAACTGTATATCGACCGTCTGTACTGCCACGAGGTGACATCGCCCCAGGCTTTTGACGGCATGCGTGCCCGTGGACTGAAGTGTTTCCGACCGGACCACATCTACTGTATGCCCGACCACAACACCCCGACACACGACCAGGACAAGCCCATCGCCGACCCCGTGTCGGCCAAGCAGGTATCGACGCTGGCCCAGAACGCAAAGGACTTCGGGCTGGCGCACTTTGGCATGCTCGATGCCTCGAACGGCATCATCCACGTGGTCGGCCCGGAGAAAGGTCTGTCGCTGCCTGGCATGACCATTGTCTGCGGCGACTCCCACACCTCTACCCATGGTGCCATGGGTGCCGTGGCCTTTGGCATCGGCACGTCGGAGGTGGAGATGGTCATGGCCTCGCAGTGCATTCTGCAGCAAAAGCCCAAATCCATGCGAATTACCATCAACGGCACACTGCAACCGGGCGTGACGGCCAAGGATGTGGCCCTCTACCTGATGAGCCAGCTGACAACCAGTGGTGCCACAGGCTACTTCGTAGAGTATGCCGGTGAGGTGGTGCGCAACCTGTCGATGGAGGGTCGTCTGACACTCTGCAACCTCTCTATTGAGATGGGTGCCCGTGGCGGATTAGTAGCCCCCGACACCGTGACCTTTGATTACGTCAAAGGTAAAGAATACGCCCCGAAGGGCGAAGCTTGGGACAAGGCCGTCGCCTACTGGCAGACGCTCAAGAGCGACGACGATGCCGTGTTTGACAAGGAACTGCTGTTCGATGCCAAGGACATAGAGCCGCGCATCACCTACGGCACCAACCCTGGCATGGGCATCGGCATCACCGAAGCCATACCCCTGACGGCCAGCGATGCCAAGTCGCCGGAGCAGGGATTCCTGAAGGCACTCAACTACATGGGTTTCAAGGCTGGCGAGAAACTGCTGGGTAAGCCTGTGGACTATGTGTTTTTAGGAGCCTGCACCAACGGGCGCATCGAAGACTTCCGTGCCTTTGCCAGCATTGCCAAAGGGCGCAAGAAGGCCGCAGGCGTAGTGGCATGGCTAGTGCCAGGCTCATGGGCTGTCGACCGTCAGATTCGCGAGGAGGGCCTGGACAAGGTGCTCGCTGCTGCCGGTTTCGAGATTCGCCAGCCGGGCTGTTCGGCCTGCTTAGCCATGAACGACGACAAGGTGCCGGCCGGCAAGCTGTGCGTGTCAACGTCCAACCGCAACTTCGAGGGCCGCCAGGGTCCTGGCTCACGCACCATCCTCTGCTCGCCGCTCGTAGCTGCTGCCGCAGCCGTAACAGGTGTCATCACCGACCCGCGCAGCCTTTGTCCCCTCAGTTAGGTGGGGACTACAGGGGTCTGAACAAGCGCAGGCCCCAACACCAAACAACAAAAAGGTCTGGTTCGCTTGTTCAGACCCCCACCCCCTAACTGAGGGGGCTTGCAAAGATGAAACAAAAATTCGACGTTATCACTTCCACCTGCGTTCCCCTGCCACTGGAGAACGTAGACACCGACCAGATAATTCCAGCCCGTTTCCTCAAGGCCACAACCAGGGAGGAGCGTTTCTTCGGCGACAACCTCTTTCGCGACTGGCGCTACCATGCCGACGGCACGGTAAACAAAGACTTTGTGCTCAACGACCCCACCTACAGCGGCTGCATACTCGTGGCGGGCAAGAACTTCGGCAACGGCAGCAGCCGCGAGCATGCCGCATGGGCCATTGCCGGCTACGGATTCCGCGTGGTCATCTCGTCGTTCTTTGCCGACATTCACAAGAACAACGAGCTCAACAACTTCGTGCTGCCCGTGGTCGTCAGCGAGCCGTTTCTGTCCGAACTGTTTGCCAGCATCAAGGCCGACCCGAAGACCGAGGTCGAAGTAGACCTGCCCCGCCAGACCGTAACCAACAAGGCCACGGGCCGCAGCGAGCAGTTTGAAATCAACGGTTACAAGAAGCACTGCCTCATCAATGGCCTTGACGACATCGACTTTCTGGTGGCCAACCAGTCAAAGACGGAAGCATGGGAACAGCACAACAAATAAACAGCTACCAGCGCATACCGCCCTTTGTGGAAATCATGGACTCGACGCTACGCGACGGCGAGCAGACCAATGGTGTGTCGTTTCTGCCCCACGAGAAACTGATGCTGGCCCGCAAGCTACTGCGCGACATCAACGTCGACCGCATCGAAGTGGCCTCGGCACGTGTCTCTGAGGGCGAACGTGAGGCCGTCAGCATGATTTGCCGCTATGCACGACAGATAGGGCTACTCGACCGTGTAGAGGTGTTAGGTTTCGTGGACGGCGGCAAGAGCATCGACTGGATAGCCGACTGCGGCGGCACGGTGGTCAACCTGCTGGGCAAGGGCTCGCTGAAGCACTGCAGTCAGCAGTTGCACAAGACACCCGAGGAGCACATTGCCGACATCCGCCGTGAGTTGGACTACGCAGCCAGACGGGGCATGAGCGTCAACCTATACCTGGAGGACTGGTCGAACGGCATGAAGGACTCGCCCGACTATGTCTACCAGCTCATGGACAGCCTTTTAGCAGCAGACAACAGCGGACTCACACAGCCAGTCCGAGAAAGTCCGCAGCCGTCCGCTGCCATTAAACGATTCATGCTCCCTGATACGCTGGGTGTCATGAACCCGCTGCAGGTCATCGAGTATTTCCGCAAGATGCTCAAGCGCTACCCCAACGTCCACTTCGATTTCCACGCCCACAACGACTACGACCTGGCCGTCAGCAATTCGCTGGCCGCCGTGCTCAGCGGTGCCCGCGGACTGCACGTCACCGTCAATGGCCTGGGCGAACGCTGCGGCAATGCCCCGCTGGCCAGCGTGCAGGCCATTCTGAAAGACCAGTTCCACGCCAAGACCCACATCGTGGAGTCACAGCTCAACGACATCAGTCGCATGGTGGAGAGCTTCAGCGGCATTGCCGTGGCCCCCAACCAGCCCATCGTGGGCGAGAACGTTTTCACGCAGGTGGCCGGCGTGCATGCCGACGGCGACTCGAAGAGCCAGCTCTATTACAACGAGCTCATGCCTGAGCGCTTTGGCCGCAAGCGCGAGTATGCCCTGGGCAAGAACTCCGGGCGGGCCAACATAGCCAAGAACCTGGAGGAGCTGGGACTGGAGCTGACCCCCGAACAGACGCGCCGCGTGACTGAGCGCATCACAGAGCTGGGCGACAAGAAGGAGATAGTGACCCAGGAGGACCTGCCCTACATCGTCAGCGACGTGCTGAAGCACGATGGTTCGCAGGAGCGCGTACGCCTCATCAGCTATGTCGTGTCAACGGCCTACGGTCTGAAGCCCGGTGCCAACGTCCGTGTGGAAATCAATGGCCAGCAGTATGAGGCAGGTGCCACCGGCGACGGCCAGTATGATGCCTTCGTCAAGGCCCTGCGCTACATCTACAAGAAGCATCTCAACCGCACGTTTCCGATACTGGCCAACTATCAGGTCAGCATTCCCCCCGGCGGACGCACCGACGCGCTGGTGCAGACGGTCATCTCGTGGCACTACCGGGGTGGCATACTGCGCACCCGTGGCCTCGATGCCGACCAGACCGATGCTGCCATCAAGGCTACCTTCAAGATGCTCAACATCGTCGAGAGCCACCTGCTCGGGGACGGCCTTCGGCCTAGTGAAGAGTGAAAAGTGAAAGTATTTGCTACCGCAGTGGGTTCACTCTTCCCTTTTCCCTTTTCACTCTTCACTCTTCATTAGGCCGCAGGCCGCTAATGGTCAACGAATATTACATTGCTGTAACGTAACGGTAACGTAACACACTTTGCTTGTCCGGATGCAGAAGAATGACTACTTTTGCACCCGGACAAACTTTTTTACCCATCACAATGGAACCCACGCAAGACTACCTGCTCATCAGCCTCCGGCTGCTCGGAGCCCTCGGCCTGCTCATCTTCGGCATGCGCATGATGAGCGACGCATTACAGAAGATGGCCGGACCACAGCTGCGCCACATCCTCGGACGTATGACCACCAACCGCCTGACGGGCATGCTCACTGGAGCCTTCGTCACCTGCGCCGTACAGTCGTCCTCGGCCACCACGGTCATGACCGTCTCCTTTGTGTCGGCAGGACTGCTCACCCTCGGCCAGGCCATCTCCGTCATCATGGGAGCCAATATCGGCACCACACTCACCGCCTGGATTATGTCACTGGGCTACAATGTCGACCTGACCAACGTCGTCTTTCCAGCCTTCTTCGTCGGCATGGTGCTCATCTACAAGAAGCGTCACCGCTTTGCCGGCGACTTCCTGTTCGGCATCGCCTTCATGTTCCTCTCGCTGGTCATGCTCAGTAGCGCTGGCAAGCAGCTCGACCTGGAGCACAACAAAGCCGTGGTCGACTTCTTTGCATCCTTCGACACCGGCAACTACTGGACCATCGTCGCCTTTCTGGCCATCGGCACCGTCATCACCTGCATCGTGCAGTCGTCAGCAGCCGTCATGGCCATCACCATCCTGCTCTGCTCCACCGGTGTGCTGCCCATCTACTTAGGCATCGCACTGGTCATGGGCGAGAACATCGGCACCACGGCCACCGCCAACCTCGCCGCTCTGGGAGCCAACACCCAGGCACGGCGCGCCGCACTGGCCCATCTGCTGTTCAACGTTTTCGGTGTCATATGGGTGCTCTGCGTGTTCTACCCCTTCGTCGACATGGTGTGCCGACTGGTGGGCTACAACCCCGCCACAGGCGGACAGGCCACCCTGCTGCCCGTCGTGCTGGCCACGTTCCACACATGCTTCAACGTCACCAACACCGCCATCCTGATTGGATTCATACCTCAGATGGAGCGCGTCGTCTGCTGGCTCTTGCCCGACCGCCAGTCGGACAGCAGCGAGCAGTTCGAGCTGAAGTACATACAGTCGAATCTCATACAGACGCCCGAAATCGCCGTTCTGCAGGCTCAGAAAGAGACGGCACGCTTCGGTCAGCGCGTGCAACAGATGTTCGGCATGGTCAGCCAACTGCTCGACGAGAAGAACGATGATACTTTTGAGCACCAGTTCAGCCAGATAGCCAACGAGGAAGACATCACCGACCAGATGGAGCTGGGCATCGCCCACTTCCTTGAACAGGTCAGCGTGGGCCACCTCAGCGACATCACCAAGACGAAGGTACGCCAGATGATGCGCGAGGTCAGCGAACTGGAGTCCATCGGCGATGCCTGCTACAACCTGGCACGCACCCTGAAGCGCCGCCATGAGTCAGGACGCGACTTCACGCCCGTCCTCTACGACCGTCTGCACACCATGATGCATCTCGTCGACGATGCCCTGACGCAGATGAACCTAAGCATGACCGGTCACGGTCGCGAACACGACATTCGCGACACCTATCGCATAGAGAACGACATCAACCAGCTGCGCCAGCGGCTGAAGACCGACAACACCCGTGCCGTCAACGAGCGCGACTACGACTATGCACTCGGCACCATGTTCACCGACATGGTCAACGAGTGTGAGCGTCTGGGCGACTATGTCGTCAACGTCGTCGAGGCCAGACTGAGGCGATAGACAGCACTTCTGCCATACACCGTAACCCCCGGAAAAGCAACCGCCATACGGCATTCCGCCACCGTTTCTGACTGTCCTTGAACTTTGGGCTGCCCAAACCTCCAGTTTGGGCTGCCCAAAGTGTCAGTTTGGGCTGCCCAAAGTCCTGCTGACCCCGTACCTTGGCGCCGCCAACCCCTGCCCAAACTCCTGCTGACCCCGTACCAAAACGCCACTGACCCGGCATGCTAATTTGACATTTCACACGCTTATACGTACCTTTAGGCTTCGTTCTTAGGTATTTTCGCACGGAAAAGCGCCAATATTTTTGGCTTTTCACCCGCTTATTCGTACCTTTGTCCGCGCAAATGAACTTAACGGAAGAGAGACGATGGACAAGAAACGAATACTAGTGGTTGACGACGAGCAGGACATCTGCGATATTCTGACTTATAACCTGACGGCGGCGGGATACGATGCGCAAGCCGCTACCACCGCCGAGGAAGCCTACGACCGCTGTCAGCCGACGGCAGACGGAGGCTACGACCTGTTGCTGCTCGACGTGATGATGCCCGGCATGTCAGGCTTCGAGCTGGCACAACGGCTTAGAGATAACGAACCGACAGCCACGTTGCCCGTCATCTTCCTGACGGCAAAGGACACGGAGGACGACATGCTACACGGCTTCCGCCTCGGAGCCGACGACTATATAAAGAAGCCGTTCTCTGTGCGCGAGGTCATGGCCCGCATCAATGCTGTGCTCAGCCGCAGCAGCGACCATGGGCCGTCGGCTACCGGGGGGCGCATCGGACACGAGGGCCTTGAGGTAGACCTGGACGGCAAGACGGTCAGCGTGGACGGGCGGCCGACTCCGCTGACACGGACGGAGTTTCGGCTGCTGACGCTGCTGCTGGGCCATGCGGACATCGTGTTTTCGCGCCAGCAACTCATCGACAGCGTGTGGCCCAAAGACGTAGTGGTCACCGGCCGGGCCGTGGACGTCAACATTGCCCGACTGCGCAAGAAACTGGGTCACTATGGCCAGCACATCGTAGCACGTCAGGGGTTCGGCTACCTGTATAGCATAAAGAACGGGGAGCGTGAGGCATGAAAACACTTAGCGAGGGACGAAAGATGTTTGTCAGCGTCATGGTGGTGTTTGCCGCCTATGCCGTCATCTTCATCTTGTTTGAGGACTACGACCGGCGCTACATCGAACCCTTCCACGAGGCCAGCGACTGGCACCTGCTGCTGTTCTCGCTCGTTGTCATGGCAGGACTGGGATGGCTGCTGCATGGCTATGCCCGCCGTATGGACCAGCGCATCACCCGCGAACAACAGGAGCGGCAGAACCGCTTGCGTCGCGAGCTGACACAGAACATCGCCCACGAGCTGAAGACCCCCGTGGCCAGCATACTCGGCTACACGGACACCATTCTCCAGTCGCCCGCCATGGACCAGGACACACAACGCCGCTTCATCAGCCGCGCCAACATCCAGGCACAGCGACTCAGTGCCCTGCTCAACGATATTTCTGCGCTTAACAAGATGGACTATGCCCCCGACATGCTGTCGCGGGAACGTGTCGACGTGTCAGCCCTGGTGGCCGATGTGGTTCAGGAGTCGAAGGCCGCTTTGGAGAGCCGCCAGATGGCGTTTCACAATTGTCTGCCAGAGGACATCAGCATTCACGGCAACTGGCAGCTGCTCTACAGCATCTTCCGCAACCTGACGGACAACGCCATCAACTATGCCGGACGTGACACAACCATCGTGCTGTCGGCCACGCGGCAGGAGAAAACCTGGCACTTCACCTTCAGCGACAACGGCTGTGGCGTGCCAACAGACCACCTGCCACGCATCTTCGAGCGCTTCTACCGGGTAGACAAGGGGCGCAGCCGCAATATGGGCGGAACGGGGCTGGGCCTGGCCATCGTCAAGAATGCCGTCATTCTGCACGGCGGCAACATTGCCGTCAGCAATGACGTGCCCCACGGGTTGCGCTTCGACTTCACACTACGTTCCTAACCGTCTGTCCTTATTTTCTTAGCTCCCAGTCAACATCGTAGTCGCTGCCAGCATCGGCTACCTTAACGTCGTAGACAGCCTCCTGACCGTTCAGCCTGCCAGTCAGCACCCCCCTGAAGCCCTTGCCGTCGTCTTCAAGTGTCAGCCCGGTCACCTCCAGCGTGTTGCCCTGCGTCTGTTCAAACTCTTTGATACTCTTGGCCACCCGGTCCTCCAGCTTGCTCTTCGACACACATGCACAGAACAACATTATGGCCAGACAGACTGCAACCCATGTCTTCAGGTTCTTTCTCATTGTCACTTCTATTTGGTTGTCGGCTGCAAAGGTAAGCAATAATTTTAAGAAAAGCAACCGCCAAATAACAAAACACTACCTTTTTTCACCTGCCACCTGTCGTTCACATGCCCACTCGCCGTCCGCCTGCCCCCAGCGGTGAAAAGAAGAAATGACGAAAGAAATTTGGTTATGTCATATTTTCGCCGTAATTTTGCAGGCCGTAAAATATAACAGGCACATATATATTAAGAAATATGTATAGAACAAAGACATGTGGTGAGCTGCGGCTCACCGATGCCGGACAGGTGGTGACACTGGCCGGATGGGTGCAGAAGACCCGCAAAATGGGAGGTATGACGTTTGTAGACCTGCGCGACCGTTACGGGCTGACGCAGCTGGTGTTCGACGAGTCAAAGGATGCCGCCCTCTGCGAGCTGGCCAACAGGCTGGGCCGCGAGTGGTGCATTCAGGTGAAAGGCACCGTCAGCGAGCGCGAGTCGAAAAACAAAAACATGGCGACGGGCGACATAGAGATTATAGCCCATGAGCTGAAGGTGCTGAGCGAAAGCCTGACACCGCCGTTCACCATTGAGGACCAGACTGACGGCGGCGACGACATACGCATGAAATACCGCTATCTGGACCTGCGCCGCTCATGTGTGCGCAAGAATCTGGAGCTACGCCACCGCATGACCATACTGATACGTAACTTCCTTGACGCAAGGGACTTCATAGAAGTGGAGACACCTATACTGATAGGCTCCACACCTGAGGGTGCCCGCGACTTTGTGGTGCCCTCGCGCATGAATCCCGGCCAGTTCTATGCGTTGCCCCAGAGTCCGCAGACGCTGAAGCAACTGCTGATGGTCAGCGGATTCGACCGCTACTTCCAGATAGCCAAGTGTTTCCGTGACGAGGACCTGCGCGCCGACCGCCAGCCGGAATTCACACAGATAGACTGCGAGATGTCGTTTGCCGAACAGGAGGACGTGCTCGACATCTTCGAGGATTTAGCACGCCACCTGTTTCGCGAAGTGCGCGGCGTAGAGCTGCCCCCGCTGCAGCGTATGACATGGCATGAAGCCATGCGGCGCTTCGGCTCTGACAAACCTGACCTGCGCTTCGGCATGGAGTTTGTAGAGCTGATGGACGTGCTCAAGGGTACCGGCTCGTTCCCCGTGTTCAACGAGGCTGAATACATCGGCGGCATCGTAGTGCCGGGATGTGCCGACTACACGCGCAAGCAGCTCGACCAGCTGACCGACTTCGTGAAGCGTCCGCAGGTGGGGGCCAAGGGATTGGTGTACGTCAAGTTCAACACCGACGGCACGGTGAAGTCAAGCATCGACAAATTCTACGAGCCTGCCGTCTGGCAACAGCTGAAGGAGAAGACGGGCGCCAACGATGGCGACCTGGTGCTCATACTCAGTGGTGACAAGGCCAACAAGACACGTACACAGCTCTGCACGCTGCGACTGGAGATGGGCGACCGACTGGGACTGAGAGACAAGAATGTGTTCAAGTGTCTGTGGATAGTAGACTTCCCGCTCTTTGAGTGGAGCGACGAGGAGCAGCGCCTCATGGCCACCCACCATCCGTTCACACTGCCTAACCCTGACGACATTCCCCTGCTGGACACCGCACCCGAGAAGGTGCGTGCCGTGGCCTACGACTTCGTGTGCAACGGCATCGAGGTGGGTGGCGGCTCGCTGCGTATCCACGACGGCAAACTACAAGAGAAGATGTTCCAGATACTGGGCTTCACCCCTGAGCGTGCCATGGCCCAGTTCGGATTCCTCATCAACGCTTTCAAGTATGGCGCACCGCCACATGCCGGACTGGCCTTCGGACTAGACCGCTTTGTGAGCATCATGGCCGGGTTGGACAGCATTCGCGACTGCATCGCATTTCCAAAGAACAACTCGGGACGCGACGTGATGCTGGACGCTCCTGGTAAACTGGACCCTAAACAGTTGGAGGAGTTGCAGTTAGAGGTTCATCTGACCGGGGAATGATTGACCTAAGTCAAGAATAGGTATAAAAAAGGCAAAAACCCGCTGTTTGCGATAACAACATGTCAGAAAAGTTCTTAATTTTGCACCGTCAAACGACAAAGAATAGGAATAACCCCATTCAATAGTGTATTAATTTTAAAGAACTATGGCAGAAAAGAAAACTACAAAGAAGGTTGCAGCCGAGGCCGCCGAGCCCAAGAAGGCAACCGCAAAGAAGGCCGCTGCACCGAAGAAAGCCGCAGCAGCAGTCGCAGTGAACGCCGAGAACGTTGGCTTCAAGGCAGGTGATGTGTATCAGGCGCTGGCAGCCGCTGAGAAGCCGCTGGGCGTGAAGGAGATAGCCAAGGCCGCCAAGATTAGCGAGGAGGAAACGCTTCTTGGTCTGGGTTGGCTCTTCAAGGAGGGCAAACTCGTTGCCACTGACGACAAAGTAACACTGGCTTAAGAGAAAAGAACGTAGTTCTATAATGAAAGTGACCGACAGGCTTTAGGGCTTGTCGGTCAGTTTTTTATTGGTTAATGGACGGTTGACTATTATCTCTAACGTGCTGCGTCTCTGCTGGCCCCTCAACGGTCAGCGCCCACCGACTCATAGAGTGCCAACAACTGACAGGCAGTTGCGTGCCATGAAAACAAGCAAGCACGCGATAAACCTACCTGCCGCTGCGAAGCGTAAAAGGCTGCATCGCGCTCCAGACGCAGCATCATGGCAGCGATGTCATCGCTGCTTTCCGGGTTGACTAGGATGGCATCGGGGCCGCCTATCTCAGGCATTGACGACGTGTTGCTCGTTATGACGGGAGTTCCACAGGCCATAGCCTCGAGCAGCGGAATACCGAAGCTCTCGCGCAGCGAGGTATAGAGAAAGGCGAAGGCGTTGCCGTAGACGTAAGGCAGGTCGCTGTTGACGATGTATCCCGGCATGACGATGTGTGAGCGGATGTCAGCTATCCGGTTGCGCGCGATGATTCCGTCCAGATAGTCTGGGTCGAGGTCGGCCATGAGCAGAGGGCGTCTGACGCTCGACTGGCGGAGATACTTGGCATAGGCCACCAGCGTACGCTCGGTATTCTTCTTGGGGTCGGTGTTGCCTAAGAAGAAGAAGTAGCCCGGTTGGGGGATGTATCTCTTGTAAATGCCCACGGTATCATCCACAGGACGAAACCACTCGTTGTAGCCGTTGTAGAGCATGGCCATACGCTCGCGGGGTATGTGCAGCCGGGTGATGATGTTTTCCAGTTCGAAGTTCGATACGGTGATGATGCGTCGGCAACGGTCAAGAATACGGGGCACCACCAGTCGGCGGTAGAGCCACCCCATGTTCTGATAGAGCGAGTGGTTCTGCTTGTCGCGTGGTTCGAGGAAAATGATGTCGTGAAGAGTCAGCACCAACGGTACGTCGCACCACAACGGAGCGGTGTTGCTAGTGCAGTGGAGCAATTGGATGCCATAGTGTCTGACGGCTCGCGGCAGGGCCCACTGTTCCCAAAGCGGGTAGGTGGGGCAACGAAGTTCTACAACGTGGACGTTGTGGCTGTCGCTGACACAGCGGTCCTCTCCGGGTTTCACGAAGACGAAGTACTCGTGGGGTGTGTCCATCCGTTGCAGTTCGAGAATCTCGTGCAGCACCACATAGTCCATGCCGTGCTTGTTCTTGCGGAAGATGCGTTGTGCTTCAATACCTATCCTCATAGTGCGATGTACTTTAATATATTATGTTTTTTACTATTCTGAGCCAGTGACACAGCGAGTAACTCCTGCGTATATCCGGCATTATACCCCAAGCAGCGAACGCCACTGGGCGGCTATCTGCCCGGTGTCGAAATGGCTGGCTATAGCCAATGCCTCCTCCGAACGCTTGGGCCAGTCGACCTGCGTAGCTTGCAGAAGCCTTTGGGCCAGAGCCTGCACATCATCCGTAGGGAAGTAGAGGCCGAAATCGCCCATGATTTCACGGCTCGTCGGCAGGTCTGACGACACCACCGGCAGGCCGTGTGCCATGGCCTCGACCAATACCAGGCCGAAGCCTTCCCAGCGCGATGACAGCACATAGACCTGCGCCTGGTGGTAGTAGGACTGCACATTGGATGTGAAGGGGTGAATGCGGATGCGGTGTTCCAGCCCATAGCGAGCGATGAGTTCTCGGTAGAGTGGCTCCTCAACACCCTCGCCGACCAAGTCGAGTGTCCATTCATCGTCTTCCTGAGCAAACAGGTGAAACGCCTCGATGAGTAAGTCGAAGCCCTTGTGTAGCCGACTGAAGCGTCCGATGGCCAGAAAACGTTTCGACCGGCCCTCTGACGGTTTGCCTGGCACAAGCGTCAGCGGGTTGTACACCACCTGTGTGGGGAAATGGTATTTGCGGGCATCATGATGACTCAGCACCACCGTTATGTCGAGCTTCTCCAGCTGCCACTCATAGTGGCGGCGCAGCTCAGGGCCCACATACAACGACTGCGGGCCGAACAGCGCATCATAGGAGTTATGAATCCAGCCTACGAGGCATACACCGTCCAAGCGGGGCTTACAGGCTGCCAAGCGGACTGCCAACGGAGCATGCACACCCACAATGACATCGTAGTGGCCATTTAGCAGTTCGCTGGCCAGCGCATCACGCTTCTCCGACGGGAAAGAGCTGTGGCCATACCATTCGGAGGTAAGACGCGTCTGGGGCAGCACCTTCCTGTAGAGGGCACTGTATGCCTTGCAGCACAGAAGTTTCCAGCGTGGCGATTCGGGGTAGACGAAATAGCGATAGCTGATAGTTGCCTCGTCAAGACCGTAGAACGTCGTGTCCTCGTCCTCCCGTCGGTCGCGCGTCACGATAGTCACATCGCAGTCTGTAGCCAGTTGCTTGGCAACGACAGCCGTTACCCGCTGTACGCCGCCGTACGAGAAGATGGAGTCTACCAGAAAGCATATTCTTTTCTTCATGCCCGCAAAGTTACGAAATAAGAGAGAGAAAAGCAAAAGAAAAGACGGCTTTTCTTTACATTTCACGGCAAAAGTGGCTCCGGCAAAGCCAATCTTGCGTAATTATTCTTAATTCGTTACCCTTAATTCTATATTATTTCGTACCTTTGCGGCAAATTATGCGCATCATCCTATGAAAAGATTACTCACCCTGGCTGCACTGGCACTCATGCTGCTTGGCAGCCTGCAAGCACAGACAAACGACGTGATTGGAAAACAAAACATCAAGCTGACGAGCCGCATGATGACTCCAGAAGCCCTCTGGGCCATGGGACGCATCGGCAGTACCGTGGCCTCGCCCGATGGCCGGCAAGTAGTTTATCAGGTCGGCTACTACAGCGTCAGGCAGAACAAAAGCCGGCAGGTCATCTGTGTGATGAATGCCGACGGCAGCAACATCCGCCAGCTGTCGCCTAACACCCAGAAAAGCGACACCGACCCCACATGGCTCGATGCCGAGACCATTGCCTTCATCCACGACGGCGAGATATGGTCGATGAAGACTGACGGCAGCCACCGTCAGCAGCTGTCGAGGACGAACGGCGAGGTGGAAGGCTTCCGCTTCTCGCCTGACCGTCAGAAGGTCATCGTCATCAAGTCTATTCCCTTTCACGAAGTCATCCAGAAGAATCCCGACGACCTGCCAAAGGCCAGTGGCCGCCGGGTCACCGACCTGATGTACCGCCATTGGGACCACTATGTCGAGAGCATCCAGCACCCGTTCCTCGCCACCGTGGACAATGGTTTAGTCATTGCCCCCAACATGACCGACATACTGAACGGCGAGCCCTACGAGTGCCCCATGGAGCCCTTCGGCGGCATAGAGCAGCTGGCATGGAGCCCAGACTCTAAGCAGATAGCCTACACCTGCCGCAAGAAGACCGGACTGGAATACTCCATATCCACCGACTCCGACATCTATCTCTACGACATCACCACCGGCCAGACGCGCAACCTCTGCAAGCCTGCCGGCTACAAGGCCCCTGCCAATGACCCCACTCGGACGCTGAAGATTCAGGCGGTGAACGCTCCTGAGAATCTGAAGAACAACGTGGGCTATGACCAGAATCCGCAGTTTTCGCCCGACGGCCGCTATATTGCCTGGCAGTCGATGGAGCGTGACGGCTACGAGGCCGACCTCAACCGTCTGTGCATCTATGAGACCGCCACGGGCATTAAGCACTACATCAACTGGAAATCCGACGTTGACGCATTCTGCTGGGCCCCGGAGAAAGAGAAGCAGGCACAGCTCTACTTCCTCAGTGTGTGGCACGGCTGCTGCAACATGTACAGCGTCAACTGGAAGGGCGAGGTGACACAGCTCACGCAGACCTGGGACGACTGGACCTCGCTGCAGCTGGCCAACGACGGCAAGCGCATCCTGGCCACCCGCCAGAGCCTGTCGGCTCCGACCGACATCTATATGGTTACTCCTGGCAAGAACATCGAGCAGACGAAGACCGTGCAGCTCACCCACGAGAACGACCATATCCTCTCGCAGCTCACCCTGGGCAAGATGCAACAGTACTGGGTGCCGACCACCGATGGCAAGCAGGAGCTGGTGTGGGTCATGCTGCCTGCCAACTACGAAGAAGGCAAGAAGTACCCCACCCTGCTGTTCTGCGAGGGTGGCCCGCAGTCGCCCGTCAGCCAGTTCTGGTCCTACCGCTGGAACTTCCAGATAATGGCCGCCAACGGCTATGTCGTCGTGGCCCCCAATCGCCACGGTCTGCCTGGCTTCGGCCAGGAGTGGAAGGAGCAAATCTCTGGCGACTGGACGGGCCAGTGCATGCACGACTACCTGTCAGCCATCGACTATGCCGCCAGCAACCTGCCCTTTGTCGACAAAGACCGTCTGGGTGCCGTGGGTGCCTCGTTCGGCGGTTTCTCCGTCTACTATCTGGCTGGTATTCACGAGAAGCGCTTCAAGGCATTCATCGCCCATGACGGAGCCTTCAATCTGGCATCCATGTATTTGGAGACCGAGGAGAACTGGTTCTCCAACTGGGAGTATGACGAGGCTTACTGGCACCGTCCGCAGATGCCCAATGCCAAGAAGACCTACCACGACTCTCCCCACAAGATGGTGGAGAAGTGGGACACGCCCATTCTCTGCATCCATGGCGAGAAAGACTACCGCATCAACTACACCCAGGGCATGTCGGCCTTCAATGCTGCCCGTATGAAAGGCATCCCCGCCGAGCTGCTCATCTTCCCCGACGAGAACCATTGGGTGCTGAAGCCCCAGAACGGTATTCTCTGGCAGCGCACCTTCTTCGGTTGGCTCGACCGCTGGCTGAAACAGAAATGAAACTCTTACACCTCAAGGTACAAGCGAGCAAAGCTCGCAGGATAATAGATAATTAATCATTATGACACAACAGATTCAAAAGACCCTTCGCGATTCAGCGGCCATGCGCTGGACTGCCCTGCTACTCCTGGCCCTGGCCATGTTCTGCAGCTACATCTTCATGGACATTCTCTCGCCCATCAAGGACCTCATGCAGTCAGAACGCGGCTGGGACTCCACCGCCTTCGGCACCATGCAGGGAGCCGAGGTGTTCCTCAACGTGTTTGCCTTCTTCCTCATCTTCGCCGGCATTATCCTCGACAAGATGGGTGTGCGCTTCACCGCCGTGCTCTCAGCCATCGTCATGCTCGTCGGTGCCTGCATCAAGTGGTATGCCGTCAGCGACGGCTTTGCCGGCAGTGGCCTGGAGGCATGGTTCAACAACAACCTCAACTACATCCCCGTGTTCGATGAACTCGGCGTATCGCCCTTCTACGAGGGCATGCCAGCATCGGCCAAGTTTGCCGCCTGCGGATTCATGATATTCGGCTGTGGCTGCGAGATGGCCGGCATTACCGTCTCACGCGGCATCGTTAAGTGGTTCAAGGGCCGCGAGATGGCCTTGGCCATGGGTTCCGAGATGGCGCTGGCCCGTCTGGGCGTAGCCACGTGCATGATATTCTCGCCCTTCTTTGCCCGTCTGGGTGGTGTGGTCAGCGTCAGCCGCTCTGTAGCCTTCGGTGTGGTGCTCATGTGCATCGCCCTCATCATGACCATCGTCTATTTCGTCATGGACCAGAAGCTCGATGCACAGACTGGCGAGGCCGAGGAGAAGGATGACCCGTTCAAGGTCTCCGACATTGGCAAGATACTCTCCGACAGCGGCTTCTGGCTCGTGGCCCTGCTCTGCGTGCTCTACTACTCGGCTATCTTCCCCTTCCAGAAGTATGCCGTCAACATGCTGCAGTGCAACCTGACGCTCACGCCGCCGGCTGCCGACTCCTTCTGGGCCAGCCCGTCGGTCACCATCGTGCAGTATGTCATCATGCTCGTAGTCGCTGCCACCGGTTTCGCCTCTAACTTCCAGAAGAAAACCAATATAAGGTACGGTCTTCTGGGTCTCAGCATTGCCGCCCTCGTCTGCTATTGCTACATGGGCTACATGCGCCAGTCGGCAGAGTCCATCTTTGCCGTGTTCCCCCTGCTGGCGGTACTCATCACCCCCATTCTGGGCAGCTATGTCGACCATAAGGGCAAGGCAGCATCCATGCTCATCCTGGGTTCGTTGCTGCTCATTGCCTGTCATCTGACGTTCGCCTTCGTGCTGCCACTGTTCAAGGGCTCCACGGTGGGTGGCATCATCATTGCCTACGTCACCATTCTCGTGCTCGGCTCGTCATTCTCGCTGGTGCCCGCCTCGCTGTGGCCCAGCGTGCCTAAGCTGGTCGATGCCAAGGTCATCGGCTCGGCCTACGCCCTGATATTCTGGATTCAGAACATCGGTCTGTGGCTGTTTCCCCTGCTCATTGGCAAGGTGCTCGATGCCACCAACCCCGGCGTCACCGACCCCACCCAGTTCGACTATACCGCCCCGCTGGTCATGCTGGCCTGCTTAGGCGTGGCTGCCCTCGTGCTGGGCTTCGTGCTGAAGGCTGTCGACAAGAAGAAGGGCATCGGTCTGGAAGAACCGAACATCAAAGCGTAAGCAGTCGACAACGAACAAAACAGGCGGTGCATCAAGCACCGCCTGTTTTGTTCATTGACCATTGTCCATTATCCATTATCAATTAGCACCACCAGCGGTGGCTGCCAGCAGGTCGTCGTGAACGATGCCGTTGGTGGCGACGACGCTATCGCCCTGGGTGAAGTCGTCGCTGCCATCATAGTTGGTCACCTGGCCACCAGCCTCCTTGACGATGAGTGCCCCTGCCATGTAGTCCCACTGTCCGATATAGCGTTCCACATAGCCGTCGAGCCGACCAGCAGCCACATAGCATAGCGCTATGGCTGCCGAACCCAGCATGCGCACGCTGGCCACCTGACCGTAGAATCGGTCGATGAGGCGTTCGATGACTGGCTTGTAGGCATCGCTGTTATAAGGCAGTTGCATGCAGAGCAAAGCATCGTTGATGCCATTGGCGGCCACATGGATGGGCTTGTCGTTGACATAGGCACCCCCACCCTGCCAGGCATAGAAGCACTCGTCGGCACAGACATCGTACACCACGCCGAGCAGGATGCTGTGTCCCTGCATCAGCGCAATCGACACGGCATAGGGTGCAAAGCCATGAATGAAGTTCGTCGTACCGTCCAGCGGGTCTACCACCCACACAGGGCTGTCCCCGCCTGGGGAATGGACTTTGGATAATGGAGCATTGACAATGGCAGGCGCTTCGCCCGTTAGTTTATGGTCCATTATCCATTGTCCATTGTCTATTGCCTCTGCCGTACCCTCCTCGGTAATGAAGCCTGCTTCGGGTAGCAACTGGCGCAACTTGTCGACGATGAGTCTCTCCGAGCCCTTGTCAACATACGACACATAGTCGTGGGCATGCTTGCACTCCACACGGTCTGCCGAGAATCCCGCGCGTTCCTTTCTTATATAAGCACCCGCCTCGCGTGCTACTTGGCACACGAGGCGGGTCAGTTCTTCTAGTTTCTGCATCAATTGTCAATTATCCATTGTCAATTATCCCTTGCCTTCGGCTTAGTCTTCCTGATACTCAGGGCGCAGCTTGCGCACGGTCTCGCCGGCACGCCACATCTCCTGGTTGCGCATGGCCTCCAGCTCCTTCTCCAGGCCCTGACGGTAGTCGGGCTTCGAGTTGGCATCGATGGTAATCTGCGCCTCGTTGCCCGTCTTTACCGAGTAGTAGAGCCACTCCATGACCGGCTTGATGGCATCGTGGAAACGGGGAGCCCAGTCCAGGGCACCACGCTGTGCGGTGGTCGAGCAGTTAGCATACATCCAGTCCATGCCCTTAGCGCCGAAGAGCGGGCCAAGGCTCTGGGTCAGCTCCTCAACGGTCTCGTTGAAAGCCTCTGAAGGTGTGTGTCCATTCTCGCGCAGCACCTCATACTGTGCCAGCAGCAGTCCCTGAATGGCACCCATCAAGCTGCCACGCTCGCCCGTCAGGTCAGAGGTAGCCTCGCGCTGGAAGGTTGTCTCAAACAGGTAGCCGGCACCGATGCCGATACCGAAGGCCAGCGTTTTCTCCTTGGCCTTGCCGCTGGCATCCTGATAGACAGCATACGAGCAGTTCAGACCGCGACCCTCGCAGAACATCGTGCGCAGGCTTGTGCCGCTGCCTTTGGGAGCCACCATGATAACATCGACATCCTTCGGGGGCACCACACCCGTGCGGTCGCTCCAGTTAATGGCGAAGCCGTGGCTGTAGTAGAGCGTCTTGCCGGGCTTCAGATATTTCTTGATGGTGGGCCACTGCTGCATCTGACCAGCATCGGAGAGCAGCATGCACAGGATAGTTCCCTTCTCGGCGGCCTCCTCGATGCTGAAGAGCGTCTTGCCCGGCACCCATCCGTCAGCCACGGCCTTGTCGTAGGTCTTGCCCTGACGCTGGCCCACGATGACGTTGAAGCCATTGTCTCTGAGGTTGCAGGCCTGTCCAGGTCCCTGTACGCCATATCCGATGACGGCAATGACCTCGTCCTTTAATACTTCACGTGCTTTCTCCAAAGAGAACTCCTTGCTGGTGACCACCGTCTCGATGACGCCACCAAAATTCATTTCTGCCATAACTAAATGTTTTATGTTTTGTGTTATACTTGTCCCTTGCCGACCATGCCAGCCCTGACTCGAGGACCGTCGTCTTGCCAGTCAGCTCACCTCCTGCCCGAGGAAGCGACGAGGGCTTAACTGATAAAATCGGATGCAAAAGTAATAATAAAAAACGGACTGACCAAATGCCAGCCCGTTTTTTTAGATTTATTGTCCACCGTCATGACGCCCCACGTGTGCTGACGTGCGTCGTCAGGAGAGCACGTAGGTTTCGAGGAACTTGACGTTGCCCTCGGCACGCACCTCGCAGGCGGTGGCAGGCAGGAGGATGGTGTCGCCCTTGCCGAAACTGACGGTTTCGCCGTCGACGGTAAGGGAGCCCTCGCCCTTGAGTCCGATGAGGATGACGAAGGAGTCGAGCTCAGAATAGTCAATGACCATAGGCTCGGTGAGGTCGTAGACGGCGGTATTGAAGTAAGGACACTCCACCAGCAGCTGGCCCTCATTCTTACAGGGAGTGTACTGCTGACGGTAGTCGGGCAACACGGTGTAGTTGATGCTCTCGGCAGCCTCGCGGGTGTGCAGTTGGCGCAGGTTGCCGTCCTTGTCGCGTCGACCGTAGTCGTAGATGCGGTAGGTGACGTCGCTGGTCTGCTGTATCTCGGCAAGGTAGCAGCCGGCACCGATGGCATGGATGCGCCCTGCGGGAATGAAGAAGCAGTCGCCCTCCTTGACGCTGTATCGGGCCAGCGCATCGCAGATAGTGTCGTTCTCGACCATGGCTTTGTACTCGTCGGGGGTGATTTGCTGGCGCAGGCCGTTGTAGAGGCTGGCCGTGGGTGCCGAGTCCATGACATACCACATCTCGGTCTTGCCACGGGGCTTACCCTGGCGGTGAGCTATCTCGTCGGTGGGGTGTACCTGGATGGAGAGGTCCTGACGGGCATCGATGAACTTGATGAGCAGGGGGAACTCGTCGCCGAAGCGGCGGTAGTTGGCCTCGCCGACGAGGCGGCCCTTGAGGCTGCGGACGAGGGTGTTGAGGGTCAGGGCGGCGGGGGACAGGGCGACTGAATCGCCCTGCACAGTGGGGGCAGCGGGGGCGGGGGACACGGGGGTTTCGTTGCCGGGAACACCGCTGATTTGCCAGCTCTCGGTGCCCCAGATGAGGGTCTTTAGCAGGGGGGTGAATTTGTAGTACTTTTCCATTGTTTGTGCCTTTATATGGTTAACGCTTAATTCTTAAAGTTGACGAGTTGACGAGTTGACGAGTTCTTTGACCTTTGGGTCGAAGCGAGCAGCGCTCGTGGGGCGAGTTGTTTGCATCTGTTCCCATGTTAGCTGTTATTCCAGAGCGGTTAGTTGTCTTTCCAGAACTCGCGGGTGAAGAGCACGAGGACGGACATGATTTCCAGACGGCCTACGAGCATGAGGAACGAGCACGTCCACTTGATATGCTCCGGCAGGTCGGCCCACGACATGACGGGGCCTATCTCGGTGTCGAGCGATGCGCCGACATTGCTGATGAGACTGAGGGCGATGACGGCGGCGTTGGTGGTGTCGATGCCGGCCATGACCATGATGATGCCTGCGACAGCCACCATGGAGGTGAAGATGGCAAAGAAGGCCAGCAGGGTGGATAGCTTCTGCTGTGACACCGGCTGTCCGTTGACCTTGACGGGCAGGACGGCATTGGGGTGGAGCAGCAGGCGGAACTCGTTGCGCAGCACCTTGAACACCATGACCAGTCGGATGCACTTGAATCCGCCCGTGGTAGACCCTGAGCAGGCCCCGATGAACATGAGTCCGCCGAGGACTATCCACGTCAGGTGTGGCCACGACGAGGCGTCGTCGTTGTAGACGCCGGTGGTGGTCATGAACGACACGACATGGAACAGGGCCGAGCGGAAGGCGCGCTCCAGCTCGTAGCCGTTGCGCGAGACGAGCATCGACATGATGAGCATGGTGGCCGCGAGCACAAGAAAGAGGTAGAGTTTGAACTCGGAGCTCTTGAGCAGCGTGCCGACCTTGAGCTTGAAGATGGCGAAATAGAGCATGGTGAAGTTGATGCCGGCCAGGAACTGGTAGAGCACGGACACATACTCTATGGAGGGCGAGCTGAAGTAGGTGGTGGTGTCGTTGTGGGTAGCGAATCCGCCCGTGGCCGTGGTGGTCATGGCATAGTTGATGCTGTCGAACCAGCTCATGCCGCAGAGGTAGAACGAGAGGATGCAGGCCACGGTGAGTCCGAGGTAGATGGTCCATATCCACTTGGCCATGGTCGAGAGCCGGGGGTGCATCTTCGAGCGCATGGGTCCGGTGGCTTCTGCCGAGAACACCTTGACGCTGCCGCTGCCCACCATGGATGGCAGGATGGCGATGGTGAAGAACACGATTCCCAGTCCGCCTATCCACTGTGTCTGTGTGCGCCAGTAGAGGATGCCGTGGGGAAGCCGCTCGACATCGTCGAGGCAGGTGGCCCCGGTGGTGGTGAATCCCGACATGGACTCGAAGAAGGCATCGGTGACGCTGGTGATATAGCCGCCGATGAGGAAGGGCATCATGCCGAAGAAGGTGAAGACGACCCACGTCATGGTGACCAGCAGGTAGCTGTCGCGGCGGCTGAGGTTGTTGGTGGCGTTGCGCCCCATGTATTTCAGCAGGAATCCGGCCGTGGCCGTCAGCAATGCCGACACGAGGAAGGCCATCATGTCGTCCTCGCCGTAGTAGAACGAGAAGCTGACGCAGACGGCCAGCAGCAGTGCCAGCATGAACAGCAGCGAGCCGATAATCTTGTAAACCAGTGGGAAGTTTACCATAGCTTGTGGGCCTTGAAGTATTTCTCCACTTTCTGCAGGTCCTGCTCGTGGCAGAACACCATGACCGAGTCGCCGGCCTGAATCTGCGTGTTGCCGTTGACCAGTTCGCCACGTCCGTTGCGCACCAGTCCGCCGATGGCCACGCCGGTGGGCAGTCCGAGCTCCTTGACGAGTTTTTTGGTGACCTTCGAGCCCTCGGCGGCAATGAACTCAGCGACGTCGCTGTCGACGAGCATCAGCGAGCGCACGTTGCTGACGTCGGCTCCCAGCATCATCTGGTAGATATGGCTGGCAGCCAGCGTCTGCTTGTTGATAATGGTGCCGATGTCGAGGTTCTCGGCCATCTCCACATAGTCGAGGTTCTCGACCATGGCCACCGTCTTGCGCACGCCGAGGCGCTTGGCCGTCAGGCAGGCCAGGATGTTGGTCTCGGCATTGCCGGTGAGCGCCACGAAGGCTTGTGTGTTCTGTATGCCCTCGTCCTGCAGCAGGCTGATGTCGCGTCCGTCGCCGTGGATGACCATGACGTCCCTGTCGGCCAGCTTCTCGTTGAGCCGCTCGCAGCGGTGCTCGTCGTGCTCTATGATTTTCAGGTTCATGTAGTCGGGTGCCGTCTTGGCCAGTCGGACTGCGGTGCGTCCGCCACCCATGACGATGACGTTCTTCACGTCGGCATAGTGCTCCTTGCCGGCCACCTGGCGGATGTAGGGAATATACTCGCGGGTGGTCATGAAGAAGGCGAGGTCGTTCTCATGCAGCTCGTCCATGCCGCCTGGCACGAGGGTCTCGCCGTGGCGCTTGATGGCCACCACGTGGTAGGGGTCTTCAGGTCCGCAGAGCGTGCGCAGCGGCTGGTTGAGCACCTGGCAGGTCTCGCGCAGCTTGATGCCCAGCAGCACCAGGTCGCCGCCGTTGACGTCCCAGCGCTGTCGCACCCACGACATCTTGAGGCCGTTGGTGATGTCGACGGCCGCGAGCACCTCGGGGAAGATGAGCGAGTCGATGCCCAGCCGTGCGAAGAACTCCTTGCGGCTGGGGTCGAGGTATTCAAAGTTGTCGATGCGGGCCACCGTCTTCTTGCATCCCAGGGCGTGGGCCAGTATGCAGGCCGTCATGTTCTGGCTCTCGTCGCCGGTGGCACCCACAAAGAGGTCGGCCGACTCGATGCCGGCCTCGCGGAGCGTGTTGATGCTGGTGGGCCGCCCCTGCAGGGTCATGATGTCGTAGCGGCTGTCGAGGTCGCCCAGGCGGGCCGCGTCGAAGTCGATGAGCACGCAGTTCTCATGTCCGCGCGACAGCAGTTTGGCCAGGTGGGTGCCGATGGTGCCGGCCCCGACGATGATGATTTTCATTGTGCATCCTCCTTGTGTGCTGACTGGTTAAGCATTTCGGCGATGGCCGTGCGGATGTGTTCCTGGTCGATGCCCACGATGGCCTGCAGCTCGCTGACCTTGCCGTGCTCGACAAAGGCGTCGGGCAGTCCGAGGCGGCGGACGACGGGCGCGTAGCCGTGGTCGCTGAACCACTCCATGAGGGCCGAGCCCATGCCGCCCATGCGCACGCCGTCCTCGATGGTCAGCACGTGGCTGAAGTGGCGTCCGATGTCGTCGAGCAGGTCGTCGTCGAGGGGCTTGAGGAATCGCAGGTCGTAATGGGCAAAGGGTCCGTCGATGGCGGCCACCGTGTTGCCGACGGGACCGATGGTAACGACGGCCAGCCCCGTGCCCTGTCGCAGGCAGCGGCCCTTGCCCACGGGCACGGCCTCCAAGGGGCAGCGCCAGTCGACCTGTGTGCCCCGTCCGCGTGGATAGCGAATGACGAAGGGTCCCTGGTCGGGCAGCTGTGCCGTGTACATGAGCCGGCGCAGCTCGTGTTCGTCCATGGGCGAGGCAATGGTCAGGTGGGGTATGGGGCGCAGGGCGGCCATGTCGAAGGCTCCGTGGTGGGTCGGTCCGTCCTGACCCACCAGTCCGGCACGGTCGAGACAGAGCACCACGTTGAGCCGGAGTATGGCCACGTCGTGGATGACATTGTCAAAGGCCCGCTGCGAGAAGGCGCTGTAGATGTTGCAGAAGGGCAGCAGCCCCTCTTTGGCCATGCCGCCTGAGAAGGTGACGGCGTGGCCCTCAGCAATGCCCACGTCGAAGGTGCGACTGGGCATCTCCTTCATCATGATGCTCATCGAGCAGCCCGTGGGCATGGCCGGCGTGACGCCCACTATGCGGTCATTCTGGCGGGCCAGTTCGAGCAGCGTCTCGCCAAACACGTCCTGATAGCGCGGCGGACGGTTGCTGGTGTCGGCCACCTCGCGCTGGCCGGTCTCGGCGTCAAACTTGCCGGGGGCGTGCCACACGGTGACATCCTTCTCGGCGGGGGCATAGCCGTGGCCCTTCTGGGTGTGCAGGTGCAGCAGCTTGGGACCGCGCATCTGCTTCAGCTGGCGCAGTATGCGCACCAGCTCCTTGACGTCGTGGCCGTTGAAGGGTCCGAAGTAGCGGATGTCCATGCCCTCGAAGACGTTCTGCTGGTGCGATATGGCCGACTTGATGGCGTTTGACAGGCGGATGAATCCGCGCCGCCGTCCGTCAGACATGAGGCCCACCTTGTGGAGCCACCGCGAAAAGCGGAAGCGGAAGGCGTTGTAGGTCTCGTTGGTCGAGAGCGAGAGCAGATACTCCTGCATGCCGCCCACGGCACGGTCGATGGACATGTTGTTGTCGTTGAGGATGATGAGGATGTCGTTGCCCGTCGACGACACGTTGTTGAGGCCCTCGTAGGCCAGGCCGCCCGACATGGCTCCGTCGCCGATGACGGCCACCACGCGGCGGCGGCTGTCCTTGTTGGCCACGGCCATGCCCAGTGCGGCTGAGATGCTGTTTGAGGCATGGCCGCAGGCAAAGGTGTCGTACTCGCTCTCCTCGGGCGAGGGGAAGGGCCGCAGGCCGCCCAACTGGCGGTTGGTCGAGAAGCGCTCGCGGCGGCCCGTCAGTATCTTGTGGCCGTAGGCCTGGTGGCCCACATCCCAGACGATGCGGTCGTCGGGGGTGTCGTAGACATAGTGCAGGGCAACGGTCAGCTCGACGACGCCCAGGCTTGACGCCAGGTGGCCGGGGTTGACCGACAGCTCCTTGACGATGTCCTCACGCAGTTCGCGGCACACCTCTGGCAGCAGCTCCGTGTCCAGTTTTCGCAAGTCGGAGGGGTATTGTATCTGGCTTAGCAAGCCGGTAGTTGTTGTTCCCACAGTAATGATATTTCTTGGTTTTGCCTGCAAAGGTACGAATAAGCGAGCACAAAGCCAAAAGAAAACCAATTTTTCTTTCTGGCTTTGTCGAGCGCAAGTGCCTTCGGCCGCAGGCCAAAGGTACGAATAAGCGAGCACAAAACCAAAAGAAAATGCCGATTTCGTTTGCGATAGTCCGTTTTTTTCCGTACCTTTGCATCGAGCCCCTCCGCCCCAGCCAGCACACGGCGCAGGGTCGTCAGCGCCCGCTGCCAATATCAGTACCGCCCGCTACCGATATTAGCAGCGGGCGCTGCTAATATCAGCAGCGGCCGCTGCTGATGAAACAGATAGGGAGTAACGCCCCGTTTCCCCAGCCCTAAAGCCCCGTTTCCCCAACCCTAAAGCCCCCCTTTCCCCAGCCCTAACGCCACGCTTCCCCAGCCCGGAGGCCCTGCCACCCCCGGTCTCAGAAGCCGTCTGCCCTGCCCTGGGCCACCGCCACAGCAGGCCAAACGGGCGGCCCGCCCACTGCGTTAAGTCAGAAAAACATGACAAATCCGCATTTTTTGGCGAAAATACTTGCACAATACATAATTTATTCATATATTTGCAAGGCAATATCACATGTAATCATGACCTACATATCACTACCTGAGGAAAAGACACGGCGCCTGTCGTTCTACCTGGCCATGGAGGAATACGTTGCCCGAAACGTGGATGCCTCCGACTGTTTCTTCATGTGGCAGGTGGAGCCGAGCGTCATCTTCGGGCGTAACCAACTGATAGAGAACGAGGTAAACCTGGAGTTTTGCCGTTCTCATCACATTCAGACCTACCGCCGCAAGAGCGGAGGCGGCTGTGTGTATGCCGACATGAGCAACGTCATGTTCTCGTACATCACCACCCAGGAGCAGGTGGGCTTCACCTTCAACACCTATATTAATATGCTCGTCACGGTGCTGCAGCGCCTGGGCGTCGACGCGTCGGCCTCCGGTCGCAACGACGTGATGATAGGCAACCGCAAGGTGTCGGGCAACGCCTTCTACAAGCTGCCCGGCCACAGCATCGTACACGGCACCATGCTCTACGACACGGACATGATTAACATGGTGGGTGCCATTACGCCGTCAGGGCCCAAGCTGCTGTCGAAAGGCATCATCAGCGTACACCAGCGCATAGCCCTGCTGAAGAACTACATCACGCTGACGCTCGACGAGTTTAAGGCCTACGTGCGCAAACAGCTGTGCAGCGACGAGTACGTGCTGACCAAGGACGACATCAGCGGCATAGAGGAGATAGAAAAGGAGTACCTGACGGATGCCTTCATCTACGGCAAGAACCCGCAGTACACCCTCGTCAAGCGCCGCCGCATAGAGAACGCGGGCGAGTTCGAAGCCCGCATCGCCGTGAAGAACGGCATCATCAAGGACATCAACCTGATGGGCGACTATTTCCTCATCGGCGACCTCGACGGCGCGCTGCTCAACAAGCTGCGGGGCGTGCCGCTGACCCACGGCGACCTGCGCCATGCGCTGCCCGACCGCATCGACGACATCGTGATGAACCTGATGACCGAAGACCTCATCGACCTGCTGACAGCATAGACGAACGAAGTAACCGTTAAACATATAACCTGGAATGATATTAAGTTACAGACCCCACCCCCAACCCCTCCCCTTGAAGGGAGGGGAGTGCCGCGTGAAGTCTCTGCGACGGGCAGGGCGGCAGCCGCTCCCCTCCCTTCAAGGGGAGGGGTTGGGGGTGGGGTCTGTAACTAAGCCCATATGTACCAAGTTATTTTTATACACTCACCAAATACCCTTATCTGATTATGGAAAATAAAAGAACCTGTCTTTACGACAAGCATGTAGCCCAGGGAGCGCTGATAGCTCCCTTCGGGGGCTTCGACATGCCGATACAATACACCAACATCGTCGACGAGCACCAGGCCGTGCGCCAGGCTTGCGGCGTGTTCGACGTGAGCCACATGGGCGAGGTGCTCGTCAGCGGCACAGACGCCGAGCGATTCGTCAACCATGTCTTCACCAACGACGTGCGCAACATGGCCGACGGCAAGATACTCTACGGCATGATGTGCTACGACAACGGCGGCGTGGTCGACGACCTGCTGGTCTACAAGATGGCCGGCGGACGATTCTTCCTGGTCATCAACGCCGCCAACATCGACAAGGACTGGGCATGGCTGCAACAGCAGGCCGACGGATTCGACATCACACTCGACCACCAGAGCGACCAGTATGGCGAACTGGCCATACAGGGCCCCGAGGCCGAGCACGTCATGGAGCAGGTGCTGGGACTGAAATGCCAGGAGCTGACCTTCTACACCTTCAAACAGCTGGGCGACGTCATCGTCAGCCGCACCGGCTACACGGGCGAGGACGGCTTCGAGGTGTATGCCTCGCCGGACTATATCAACACCTGCTGGGACCGACTGATGGAGGCCGGCGTGAAGCCCTGCGGACTGGGATGCCGCGACACGCTGCGCTTCGAGGTGGGACTGCCGCTCTACGGCGACGAGCTGTCGGCAGACATCACACCCATCATGGCCGGACTGGGCATCTTCGTCAAACTGGACAAGGACGAGTTCATCGGCCGCGAGGCGCTGGCACGCCAGAAGGCTGAAGGCCCGCAACAGAAGCTGGTGGGCATAGAGCTGCGCGACAAGGCCATACCCCGCCACGGCTACACCGTGCTGAAGGACGGACAGCCCATAGGTCTGGTGACCACGGGCTACCACACCATATCGACCGACAAGAGCGTGTGCATGGCACTCATCGACGCACGGCACGCGGCCCTCGGCACCGACGTGGAGGTGCAGATACGCAAACGGACGTTCCCCGGCGTGGTGTGCAAGAAGCGCTTCTACGACAAGCACTACAAGAAGCAGTAAGACAACAAACATTAAGCACTGAATATTATGGCAAAAGTATTGGAAGGACTCTACTATAGCGAGTCGCACGAGTATGTGAGAGTGGATGGTGACTTCGGTTACATAGGTATCACCGACTATGCCCAGAACGCACTGGGCAACGTGGTCTACGTGGACATGCCCGACGTGGACGACGAGGTGACGGCCGGCGAGGAGTTTGGCGCCGTGGAGAGCGTCAAGGCAGCCTCTGACCTGATGGCTCCCGTGTCGGGCGTCGTCGTCGAGGTGAACGACGCCCTGGACGACGAGCCGGAGCTGGTGAACAAGGATGCCTACGAGAACTGGATTATCAAGGTGACACTCAGCGACAAGACCGAGCTGGACAACCTCATGGATGCCAAGGCATACGCCCAGTTCTGCGAGAAGTAAGCAGCGGACCGCTACAAGTAAATAACCGTAAGAAGAACATATAAGTTGAAGATACAGACCCCACCCCCGGCCCCTCCCCTTGAAGGGAGGGGAACGGCTACCGCCCTGCCCGTGGCGAAGGTTCATGCGGCGACTCCCCTCCCTTCCAAGGGGAGGGGTGACCGAAGGGCGGGGTGGGGTCTGTAACTAAATCATCACTAACAATGTACAAGTATTTCCCCCACACCGACAACGACCTGCGGGCGATGCTGCAGAAGGCGGGCGTGGACTCCCTCGACGGGCTCTACGCACAGATACCCGACAGCATACGCTTCAGGGGCGACTACCAGCTGCCGACGGAGATGAGCGAACTGGAGGTGCGCCAGCTCTTTGAACAGCTGGGCTCACAGAACCGCCAGCTGACGTGCTTTGCAGGCTACGGCGTCTACGACCACTACACGCCGTCGGTCATACCCAACCTGCTGTCGCGCTCGGAACTGCTGACCAGCTATACGCCCTACCAGGCCGAGATATCGCAGGGCACCCTGCACTACATCTTTGAATACCAGTCGATGATGGCCGAGCTGACCGGCATGGACATCAGCAACGCCTCGATGTACGACGGCACCACCGCCACCGCCGAGGCTATGATGATGGCCGTGGCCGCCGGCAAGAAGGCCAACAAGGTGCTGGTGTCGGCCACCGTCAACGGCGACATACGCCGCGTGCTCGACACCTACGCCCTGCACCAGGGCATAGAACTGCTGACCATCGAGGCCGCCAACGGCGTGACATCGCACGACAGCCTCAAGAGCCTGCTGGCCGAGGGCGGCGTGGCCGGCGTCATCGTGCAGCAGCCTAACGTCTATGGCATCGTGGAGGACTTCAGCGGCTTTGCCGACGACTGCCACGAGCAGAAGGCGCTGCTCATCGTCAACAGCGTGGCCGCCGACCTGGCCCTGCTGAAGACACCCGGCGAATGGGGGGCCGACATTGCCGTGGGCGACGGACAGAGCCTGGGCATTCCCATGCAGTTCGGCGGACCCTATGTCGGCTACATGTGCTGCACCGAGAAGCTGATACGCAAAATGCCCGGACGCATCGTGGGCATGACCAAGGACAACCGCGACCAGCGGGCCTTCGTGCTGACGCTGCAGGCACGCGAGCAACACATCAGGCGACAGAAAGCCACGTCGAACATCTGCTCTAACCAGTCGCTCATGGCCCTGTTCGTCACCGTCTACATGGCACTCATGGGCAAGCAGGGCCTCAAGGAGGCCGCCCAGCTGTCGTATGCCGGAGCCCACTACCTGTGCGACCGGCTGCTGCGGACGGGACACTTCGCGCTGGTCTACGACAAGCCTTTCTTCAACGAGTTCTTCGTGCGCTACGACGGCGACGACGACGCGCTCTACCAGCAGTTCCTCGACGCGGGCATACTGGGCGGCATCCGCATGGACGGTGGATTCCTCTTTGCCGTCACCGAGAAACGCACCCGCGAGGAGATTGACAACCTTGTAAAGATTGCTGCACTATGAACAACAGACTATACGGAAACCTGATATTCGAGCTCTCGCACGAAGGACGCAAGGGCTATAGCCTGCCCAAGAACACCTTCGGCGACTATGAGCTGCCCCAGGAGCTGCGCCGCCAGGAGGATGCCGCACTGCCTGAATGCGACGAGCTGACGGTGGTGCGCCACTATACCAACCTGTCGAACAACAACTTCGGCGTGGACAACGGCTTCTACCCCTTGGGGTCGTGTACCATGAAGTACAACCCCAAGCTCAACGAGGAGATGGCCGCACTGCCGCAGTTCCAGAACCTGCACCCCCACCAGCCCGCCGAGACGACCAAGGGCGCACAGGCCGTGCTGACACTGCTGGAACGCGCGCTCTGCGCACTCACCGGACTGGCACACTTCACGTTTAAGCCCTATGCCGGCGCACACGGCGAACTGACGGGACTCATGGTCATCGACAACTATCACCGCGCCAACGGACAGACGCAGCGCCGAAAGGTCATCGTGCCCGACTCGGCACACGGCACCAATCCGGCATCGGCAGCAGTCTGCGGACTCGACATCGTGGAGGTGAAGTCGGATGCCGACGGACAGGTGTCGCTCGACGACCTGAAACGGCTGGTCAGCGAACAGGGCGACACCATCGCCGCCATGATGATGACCAACCCCAACACCCTCGGACTCTTTGAGACACGCATTCCGGAAATAGCACGCCTCATCCACGACTGCGGGGCGCTGATGTACTACGACGGCGCCAACCTCAACCCCATGCTGGGGGCCTGCCGGCCTGGCGACATGGGATTCGACGTGATGCACATCAACCTGCACAAGACGTTCTCCACACCGCATGGCGGTGGCGGACCAGGGGCCGGACCGGTCGGCGTACGCGAAGGACTGCAACAGCACTTCCCCACGGTGTCGCCCCATAACGGCAACTTCGCCGTGGCCATGAGGGCCTATGCCTACATACTCTCCTTAGGACGTGAACACGTCAAGGAGGTGGGACCGCTGGCAACCCTCAACGCCAACTACATCAAGGAGTCGCTAAAGGATGTCTACGAGCTGCCCATCGACGGACTGTGCTGCCATGAGTTCGTCTTCGACGGACTGAAGGACAAGTCGACAGGCGTCACCACCATGGACGTGGCCAAGCGCCTGCTCGACTATGGCTATCACGCACCAACCATCTACTTCCCACTGCTGTTCCACGAGAGCCTCATGGTGGAGCCCACCGAGAACGAGTCGAAAGAGACACTCGACGGATTCATCGACGTGATGCGACGCATCGCCCAGGAGGCAAAGGACGACCCACAGCTGGTGAAGTCGGCACCCCACAACACGCCCATCGGACGTGTCGACGACGTGCTGGCCGCCAAACACCCCATCGTGACCTATCGGCAGATGGTGAACGACAAGTAACTCAAGAAAACCGATACGCTATGCATTATGATTTGTGCATCATCGGCGCAGGGCCTGGCGGCTATCGCGCCGCAGAATATGCCGCCAAGCAGGACCTGAAGGTAGTCATCGTCGAGCAGGACGAAGTAGGTGGCACCTGCTTAAACCGTGGCTGCATACCGACGAAGACCTACGTCCACAGCGATTCCTTCGAGGAGGCCGTCAGCCGTCAGCAGCTGGTCGTAAGCCAGCTACGCAGTGGCGTGGAGGCCATCCTCGCCCACCCCAACATCACGCTGCTGCGCGGCCATGCCCGCTTCACGGCGCCACTCACCGTTGCCGTCAGCCCCACTGTGTCCAGCAGTTCAGCTGCTGGAGCCACTTCCCCCGCCACCCCCTTTTCCGCAAGTGGCGATTCCATCGCCACCACTACCCTCACTGCCACCGACATCATCATCGCTACTGGCAGCACAGCCAAGCTACCCCCCATCCCCGACATCAGCGACCCGCGCGTGGTCACCTCCACCGAGTTGCTTCAGCTCACCCGCCAGCCCAAGAAGCTCTGCATCATCGGTGCCGGCGTCATCGGCATGGAGTTCGCCTCCGTGTTCCACCGCTTCGGCACCGAGGTCACCGTCATTGAGTTCCTCAAGGAGTGCCTGCCCATGCTTGACAGCGACATCGCCAAACGCCTGCGCAAGCTTCTGGAGAAGAGGGGCATCACCTTCCGCATGAAGACCGCCGTACAGCAGCTGGCCGACATCGATGCCGACACCATCCTTATAGCCACTGGCCGTAAACCCAACACCGACGGCCTCCACCCCGAAGCCGCCCTCCCGTCAGTGGTCAACGGTTTTCCCGTTGCCACCCCCGCCGTCCCGTCCTCACCCTCGTCCGTGGTCAACGGTTTACCCGTTGACAACAACTTCCTGCTCGCCCCCCACCTATACGCCATCGGCGATGTCAACGGCCGCCAGCTGTTAGCCCACGCCGCCGAGATGCAGGCCGTCCGTGCCGTCAACCATATCCTCGGACGTACTGACGGCATCCGCTTCGACATCATGCCATCGGCCATCTTCACCGAACCGGAGGCTGCCTGCGTAGGCCTCAGCGAAGAACTGTGCAAGCAGCAGACCGACGGCTACCACTGCCGTAAGGCCTTCTGGCGTGCCAACGGCAAAGCCATGGCCATGAACGAGACGGAGGGCATGCTGAAACTACTCAGCGATGCCGACGAACGCATCATAGGCTGCCATGCCTATGGCACACACAGTGCCGACATCATCCAGGAGGTCAGCGTGCTCATGTGCCGCGACACTACCGTCAGCCAACTGCGCGACATGGTACACATCCACCCCACCCTGGGCGAAATCCTGCGCACGGCTGCCGAACAATAGCGCACGCCATACCGCACAACGCAAACGAAAGAGGAGGGCCGGAGCCCTCCTCTTTCGTTGTGCTATCAGTCTGAACGTGCCTACTTCTGGGTCACGGTGGTCTTGATGACGGACTTCTGGCCCATGGTCTCGTTGGTGATTTCCGACTGGATGGACTTCACCCAGTTGTCGTCAGCCAGCTCATAGGTGGCCGTCTCCTTCATATCCATCTTTAGCATGCCGCTGTCTATCAGCTGGTCGATGTTCTGCTTTATCATATCGGCCTGGTCGGGGAGGCTTTTCTCCACCTGGGCGACAATCAAAGCCTTCATGTCGTCCTTGCTCATGTTCAAGCTGCCGTTGGTGACTACAGACCTGCCATTGACGAAATACATGCGCTTCATCTTTAAGCCCTGGTCGCTGACATAATCCTCCTGGGCACCCGTCATTACGGTTTTGCCACTAAGGGCCAGCACGCCTGTGCTTACCGACTTAAGCAGTGCATCCTCGGTGGCATTATCCATGATGTTCGCCTTCAGAGCATCCTTTGACAAGACGGCACCTACCTTGGGGGCGGCCTTGAATATTTCCTCCACCATCTTGTCGGCACCGGCATCCAACTTGCCCTTCAGCTCGTCGTAGTTAACCACCTTCTCCGGCTTGCCATCCTTGTTGGTGGCCACACGGACGTTGATACCCTTCAGCAGCTGCTCGCTGGCACTCATCACCTTACCGACAACGTTGTCGGCACCAGCATCCGTCGTACACTCGGTATTGATGACGTCGATGACATAACCATCGGCAGTGGTCTCGGTCACGGTGTACTTCGTGTCGGTGGTCACCGTGAATGCCTGCTGGCCAGGAGCGTCCACGGTGGACGAGGAGACATAGTTCTTCACTAGGCCTTTCTCCAGTTTCGGAGCGACCTTCAGCTGGGCCTGTGTACCCAGCGCTACCGTCAGCAGGAGGCTGACAATCATTGATTTCTTCATAGGTTTATTCGTTGAGTTAGACAATTACTGCTTCTTGTTCTCCAGCAGCTTGACGCCCTTCAGCGTCAGCTTGGCGGTCTTCTCGTCTATCTGGGTGGCCACCTTATTATATATAATGGTGCAGTCGGTGATATCGATGTCGTGTACACAGTCCAAGCCGAGAAGGCCGCTGGCACGTATGCCCGTATTGGCACCACGGCAGGTCACGTTCTTGATATGGATGCCCTGGAAGTCGGGGGCCGACTTGCGCTGCTCCTCGGTGTAGGTGGGCACGGCATTGGGGTCGCTGCCTGCCGGACGGTCGACATAGTCGCACTGGAAGACGATGGCCTCGTCCTTGATGTCGGTCATCACGATATCCGAGATATAGAGGTCCTCGGTACGGCCGCCACGGCCAATACCACTCTTGAAGCGCAAGCCGGTGTCGGTGCCGCTAAATGTGTTGTGGCGCACCACCATGCGGCGCACTCCACTGATAGTCTCGCTGCCTAAGACGAAACCGCCATGGGCGTGGTAGACGGTGTTGTCCTGGATGACGATGTCTGAGCAGCCATTGGCCGGCGAGTTAGGCTTGGTCTTGTTGCTCTTCATACACAGACCATCGTCGCCTGCATCGACAACACAGTTGATGATGAGACCGACGTTGATGTCGGAGAAGTCGATAGCATCACCATTCTGGGCGTTCCACGGACAGCGCACGGTGACACCATCCACAATGACGTTCTTGCAGTTCAGCGGATGGACATGGAACTTCGGCGAGTTCTGTACGGTGACACCTTCGATGAGCACGTTCTCGCAGTCGGTGAAACGGATAAGGTCATTGCGCATCTTCTCCTGCTGCTCAGGGGTCTCGGCGATATTGGCATAGCCAGCCTTCACATTCCACGGATAGAACAGCTGGCCGTTGTCCTTGTCGACACCACCAATAAGGTTATGGAACACCTCCCACTCCACATCGCTCACCTTCGAGCGCTTGACGGGACGCCAGTGCTCACCATTGCCATCGATGATGCCCTGGCCGGTGATAGCTATATTCTTACACTTCGAGGCACGAATGCCGGCACGCACTCGCTTGGCCTTCGGATTCTCGTCAATATACAGCGACTTGTCGGGCGAGAACACCACGATAGCATTCTTCTGCAAATGCAGCTCAATGTTATCCTTCAGCATGATAGGACCCGTAAGCCAGACACCCTCTGGCACGACAAGCCGACCGCCCCCTTGCTTTGAAAGCTTGCTAATGCCCTTGGCAAAGGCTTCCGTGTTCAGCGTCACACCATCGTTCACGCCACCAACTGCCGTCAACAGCAATTCGGTGGCGGGGATAGCGGGGCGGCTGACCTGGGCCACCTCGATAGGAAGGTTCTGATAATACTTACTGTAGTCTTGTGCCTCTGCGGCAAAAGGGAGCAGAGCTATGAGCGCTGCCACGATGCTTCTGATTCGTTTCATAGAATGTTCATGTTTGGTTTTATGAGGGCTCAAAGGTACGAAGAAATGAGCGAAACGCAAAAGAAAAAGCAAAATATTTGTCACTTGACCCCGCTTTGTCATCGCTTTGTCATCACTTGTCCATACCTCTGAAGCTGTACCTCTTAGGCACTGCCGCCAGACAAAACGAAATTTAAGGCGGGCTTTATTTTGTTTTGTCCTCGCTTATTCGTACCTTTGCGGCCATGAAACAGGTAAGACCCAAGAAAAACCTCGGCCAGCATTTCCTGACCGACCTGACCATAGCCCGTCGCATAGCCGACACGGTAGACGACGCTTGTCCCGACTTACCCGTATTAGAGGTGGGACCGGGCATGGGTGTGATGACGCAGTTTCTTGTCAAGAAGCAACGACCGCTTAGGGTGGTCGAGATAGACCGCGAGAGTGTGGCCTACTTGAAGGCGACACTGTTTGCCGACAATGCGGCTGACAGCCCTATCGTGGAGGGCGACTTCCTGCGCATGGACCTTCACACGCTGTTTGGTGGTCAGCAGTTTGTGCTGACGGGCAACTACCCGTACGACATCTCGTCACAGATATTCTTCAAGATGCTCGACAACCGTGACGTCATCCCCTGCTGCACGGGCATGATACAGCATGAAGTGGCCTTACGTATCGCCTCACAGCCCGGTACAAAGTCGTACGGCATCCTATCGGTGCTCATCCAGGCCTGGTATGACGTGGAATATCTGTTCATGGTTGACGAGACGGTTTTTAACCCACCTCCCAAAGTTAAGTCGGCAGTCATCCGCATGACACGCAACAACGTTCAGCAGCTGGGTTGCGATGAGACATTATTCAAACGAGTGGTTAAAACGGTGTTCAACCAGCGCCGCAAGATGTTGCGCGTATCGCTGCGCCAGCTGGTGCCCAACTTGGCTGCAACGCCCCTGGCTAACCATGACTTCATGACACGCCGGCCAGAGCAGCTGACCATTGCCGAATTTGTCGAGTTAACCAACCTCGTGGCGCTGTGTACGGACACAACAGCTTGACATGAATCAAGAATATGGCGTATTTTGGCCAATTGCCGCCCATTTTTGTTCGACCATTGGCAAAAAGTTGTTACCTTTGCATCGTCTTCAAGAGGAATTAGCACCGATTAAGGTGAAAGATGTTAAAAGGAACAGAAAGCGTAATTGTTTTAGGTTAGTAGAAATTGTTTTAGGTAAGTAGAAAGGTAAAGAGAATTGTTAGAAGGATTCAATAGGTTAGCCCTATAGACAAGGAAAAGGATTGGATAAGGATAACATGACGCTCGCGAGGAGCAAAGAGAAAAAGATTGTAAGAAAGAGTTTGAGAGAAAAGAGTGAGAAAGGATAGCAAGAGAAGGTTTAGTTATTAATATGGAAAAGAGCAATGCAGCTTGACGGGTGACGACCCGCCAAGTTGCATTTGTTTTACGCATCGATGTCCTTGAGCCAGCCGCCGTGAAGCAGCCGAGCCAGGAAGATGAGTCCACGGAAGGACAGCTCCAGAGCCATGGCCGTCCACACACCGGGCAGACCATAGGCAGTGGCCAGTAGGGCGGCCAGCGTCAGGCGCACGCCCCACATGGACAGCAGGCTCATGACGGCGGGCTTCAGGGTGTCGCCAGCCCCAATGAAGATGCCATTGCATACGATGGCCGCAGCAAACATCGGTTCAGCAAAAGCCTCTATGCGCAGACACTCGGCACCCATGGCTATAATCTCGTCGACGGGTGTGAGCACCGACATCAGTTCGGGGGCGAACACCCACATCAGCAGTCCCATGAACGTCATAACGCCGATGCCCAGTGCAGCCGACATGCGTGCAAACGACTGTGTGAGTCTTCGCTGGCGCGCTCCGAAGCTTTGTCCGACGAGCGTAGTGGCAGCCTCAGCAATGCCGTAGCCGGGCATGTAGCACAGGCTCTCGACGGTGATGCCCAGCGAATGAGCGGCAATGGCCACAGTGCCGAGAGGGGCCACGATGAGTGTGCTCACTATCTGTGCGCCTCCCATCAGCATGTGCTGCAGCCCCATAGGGGCTCCTATCTTGAAGGCCCGTTCCACCACATCGGCCTTTGGACGGAAATGGCGCCAGGCATTGCTGCCTGGGGGCTCAGCCAGCGCACTACCAGTCCGACTGCTTAATATGCCCAGCATGTCAGAGCGGTAAAGCAGGAAATAAAGCATCAGCGAAGCCGTGACCAGTTCGGCCACGCCAGTGCCCAGCGCTGCGCCGAGCACTCCGAGTCCGATGACATAGATAAACAAGAAGTTGAGCATAACATCGAGCACACACATCAGGATATTGAGCATGGAGGGTATCTTCATGTTGCCCGAACACTTGAGCATGGAGCCCGCCAAGCCTGACATCTGGAAAAAGATGCCGAAGACACCGATGACAGCAAAATAAAGCGATGCGTCGGCAGCTATTTCCTCGCTACCTCCCAGCCAGTAGGGCAATGGCAAGGCTACAGAGAGAGCCATCAAGCTGATGCCCAGGCTCCACAACAGGCAGCACACCAGTGACTGTCGCAGCACTCGACGTGCCCTTGCCAGGTCGTTGGCCCCGATGGCATGTGCTACCTGCACACTGAAGCCCATATTTGCCGCCGCTCCCAGACCGCCCATCAGCCACCCAGTGGTCTCTACCAGTCCGATTGCAGCCGATGCCTTGGCACCAAGGTGTCCGACCATAGACGCATCGATGAAGAACATGACCGTTGCCGACAACTGTGCCAATATAGACGGAATACTCAGGCTGACTATCAGCCTGAGTTTCTCGCCTCGTGTCATCGACCGTCCTTCACGGATACGTGCCAGCAGGTCGGTATTGTTCTCTTGTCCGGACATAAGTGACATGCTTATTCAGCCTCTAACAGCAACACACGGCTGGCCCACTCGTTCTTCTTGCCCCAATCCACCTCGTTGCGGTAGGGCACGTCCAGTCCGTGGTTCATCAGGTAGGCACCGCTAAAGCTCTTGCCCTCGCAGTCCAGCGGTTTCAGGTCAATACGGTTCAGCTCGTGAACCTTATACATACGGTTGGGGTTCAGGCCGGCCATGTGTACCCGTGGCAGGTGCTCGTTCTGGAACGATTCGGTCTTCCACCAGTACCACACCGCCTTCTCCTGGCGGTCGTCCACATACATCATCGAGGCCAGCCCCTTACGGTCGTAGGGCGACACCAGTCGGTAGATATTGCCAAACTGCACGATGGGGCGTATCTGCTTATACTCCTTGATGGCATTACGACAGAGCGCCTTCTCCTCGTCAGTCATGTTCTTCGGCTGAATCTCCATGCCCAGGCGGCCCGACATGGCCACGTCGATGCGATACTTCATGGCCGTGGTACGGAACACAGTGTGGTTAGGCGTGGCCGAGATATGGCTTGCCATGGCGATGGCCGGGAAGAAGTAGCTGGTGCCCCACTGCATGTAGATGCGCTGCAGGGCATCGGTGTTGTCGCTCACCCAGAACTCGTCGAACCAGGGCAGCACACCCCAGTTAGCCCTGCCGCCTCCGCTGGCACAAGCCTGTATGGTGACATCGGGATATTTTGCGCGAATGCGCTTACACACCTTCTCGAATCCCCGGTGGTATTCAATATACAGGTGGCTCTGGTCCTGCATCGGCAGGCATTGCGAGCCGTGGTTCATGATGGCCATGTTGGCATCCCACTTGATGTAGTCTATCTCCGGATACTTAGTCAGCAGGTCGTCGACCACCCCGAACACGAAGTCCTGCACCTTCGGGTTGCCCAGGTCGAGCACCACCTGCGTACCGCCACGTCCCAGCACGGGCTCGCGGTTAGGAGCCTTCACTATCCAGTCAGGATGCTTCTCGTAGAGTTCACTGGTCGTATTAGCCATTTCCGGCTCAATCCAGATACCAAACTTCACGCCGTTCTTCTTGGCATCGCGCAGCAGGCCCTCGATGCCTTCGGGCAGCTTACGACGGTCCACCACCCAGTCGCCCAGGCTGGAGTTGTCCGTCTTGCGCGGGTACTTGTCGCCAAACCATCCGTCGTCCATGACAAACAGCTCGCCACCCATCGAGGCAATATCCTTCATCATCTGGTCCATGCCCTGCTGGTTGATGTCGAAGTAGACACCCTCCCACGAGTTGAGCAGAATCTTGCGCTCCTTGTCGCCGTGCATCAGCTTGTACTTGCGACCCCATTTGTGGAAGTTACGGCTCACGCCGCTCAGTCCCTCGTCAGAGAAGGTCAGCGCCAGTGGCGGTGTCTGGAACGTCTCGCCACGCTTCAGGTGGTATTCGGAGTTGTCCTCGTTGATGCCGGCAAAGAAGTAGTGATACTCCGTGTCGTCCGTGGTCACCTTCAGGCGGTAGTTGCCCGAATAGCAGAGGGCCGCACCAATCACCTCGCCGCTGTTCTCGCGTCCCTTGCCGTCGAGCGAGAACATCACCTCGCCGTGGTCGGTATGCGAGTTGCGGGTGCCGTCCTTGTTTACGATGACCTTCTGGCCAGGCGTCAGCGGCTCCTCCACCAGCTGTGCCTCGTTGGCCCATGAGCCGTAGAAGTGGCTGAGCCACACGTCGCCGCGACGGATAGGCAGCATAGCCGATGCGAAGGTGGTGAGCGTCACCGTCTGCTTCTCGTTGTTGGTTATCTCCGTCCATGCCTCTATCATGTCCACGTCAGTATATGCCTTGTAGCACAGGGCGACACTCACGGGATAGACGGGGTCTTTCAGGCGCACTATGGTCACATTGCCCTGTCGCTCCACGCCGTCGCACACCAGGGCCGTCGACAGGTTGCCGTCGGCATGGCGCATGGCCAGCGCGGCCTCCGCCGGAGTGTTCATGCCATAAGCCGGATAGACCTCCATGCGTCCCCCTACGGGTGTCTGCAGGTGGCCCAGCTCCTCGGCCGACAACCGCTGTCCGAAATACACATACTTGGGCTGTTGGCCCTTCTCCACGTCGAGTACCAGTGCCACGTTGTTCGTCTGCACCACTACCTGTTCGGCCCAGCCCGTCATGGCCGACAGGCAGAGCAGCATCGTTACGATAATTCCTTTTCTCATGTTCGGTAAATCTATTGCTTTGGTTCTGTTATTTTGTCCAGGAACACCTGCACGTCGTGCTGGGTGCGCAGGAATGGTGGGGCCTGCTGGTAGCCGGTATTCTTTCGCAGGGCCAGCCGGATGTCCTGCAACGAGTGCTCATAGCACGACATCTCGTTCTGCTTCTGTGTGTGATGGCGTGCCGTGCGGGCTATCTCGTCCTGTCGTTCCTGGCGCAGTCGGTTGCACACCTTACTTAATATAGGCACCACGACGCTGTCAAACAGGTGATGGCCCTGCATATAGAGATAGGTGGTCTGTGGTGTCACGCCCAACGACCTGATGAGCTCCTTCGTCTTCAGATACGCCTCCTTGTTGTCCGGGAAATCCCTCTGCAACTGGTGTACCTTCGTACCCACCTTACGCCGCAGGTGTTCTATGCTTTCCTGCGGCTCCATGACGTTGAAGCCCCCCGGGGCGGTCACGCGGTTGAAGTCGCTCAGCGAGAAGCGGTTGTGATTACCCGTCCGGTAGGCCCATACTGACCACACGAACAGCGGGAAGACGGTCTCGGAATACTGGCGGAGATAGTCGTCGAAGTCGAAGATGCGGTGGTCGTTGAGTGTCACGGCCACACAGGTGTCGTGCAGCGACGGGGCATAGCACTGCAGGTTTTCTATGGCGTAGGCGTAGGTATGGAACACGTAGGGGCACTCCAGCACCATTTTCGACTGCGCCGTGCATCCCTGCAACAGGTAGTCGTAGTCGGCATCTACGCAGGCCAGCATGTCCTTGCCCAGTGGCGACGCTGCCGAGGAGATGAGCCGCATCAGCACCGATTTCTTGCCTCGCTCCAGTTTCTTGTGCGAGGGCAGCATGATTTCAAAGTAGCGTGTCTCGTTCTCAAAGCGCCCCAGCACGGTGCGCCAGAAGTAGATGTCGTCATAGCTCTCGACGTAGGCCACTATCCTGCGCCGTTTCTGCTTCGATGCGAGCCGGTTGGCCGCCTCGAAGTATTGCGAGTTCACGTTGTCAGTCAGCTTCGTGGGCATAATCGTCCATTATCCATTGTCCATTACAGCGTAATGTCGCTCACCTCGGTCACCTTGTCTAGCCATCCGTTCATGATGACCGCCGGCGAGTGGGTGGTCAGCAGTATCTGCACGTTGGGGTTCAGCTCCAAGATGAGGTCTATGAGCCGCTTCTGCCACTCTATGTGCAGCGACACCTCAGGCTCATCCATCAGCAGCACGTAGGGCTGCTGGTCCTCGACGAGCACGGTCAGCAGGATGGCCAGCATCTGCTTCTCGCCCGACGACAGCTGGTAGGGCGACAGCATCTCGCCTATCTGTGTGAAGCATATCTCGTTCTCCGTGCGCACAATGTGCTTGCCAGTTTCCTGGAAGAGGTCGTCCACCAGGTCCTGGAAGTGCTTTTTCTTCTCCGACAGCTGCTGGGCGGCCTCGGTGTTGCCCGCTTGCAGCTGGGCGATGATGCGGTTGCCTATGTTGACCTGATAGTCGAGGTACTTGCGCTGCAGGTGATAGAGCTGGAAGTCGAGGGCCGACCGTATGCGTGTGTCCACCAGGTTCATGGTGTCCAGGTCGAGCACTGGCGAGTCGAGCGAGCGGATGATGTCGAAGCGCAGATGGGTGGCGTCCTGCGGCTCGGTGGTGATGTGGACACCCTTGAGCACGTGGTTCTGCAGGTCGCCACTGGTGCTGATGCTCCGCATCACCTTGTTCAGGATGGTCGACTTGCCCACCCCGTTGATGCCGCTGAGTATGTTGACATGGGGGTCGAGGGTCCACATGATGTGCTTGCGCCCGCTCCACAGGGAGTCTATCTCTATCTGCTTGATGTAGTCGGCGTACTTCATAGTCAAAAGTTTTCGGCAAATGTAGCAAAAAAAAACCGAACGACGGCATGCCTGCCCGACTTTTTTTTGTTTTTTGCGCATTATTCCTTGCCCAGTTGCTGCGCAGTGTCCCCAAAAATGCGTACCTTTGCACGGTCAAACCTTGTTTAGATTGTAATGGAAAGCGAATTGTTCTGGGGGCTTGGCCTCCATGCGTGGATTACCATCGCAACGGTGGTGAGCATGTTTGCCACCCTGCTTTTTACCAAACTGCGTACCGACCTCGTATTCTTGGGAGCCATCGGCGTGCTCTTCGTCACGGGCGTGCTCGATGCCAAGGAAGCCTTTTCCGGATTCAGCTCCACGTCGGTGCTGGTTGTCGGCATCCTGTTTATTGTGGTAGCGGGCCTGACCTACACGGGCGTGCTGCAATGGATAGTGAAGAACCTACTGGGGCAGCCCAGCTCCTACGCCAAGGCCGTGGTCAGGCTGATGATACCCGTGGCCGGCCTCAGCTCCTTTCTGAGCAACACCACCGTGGTGGCCATGTTCGTGGGCATCGTCAAGCTGTGGTCGAAAAGACTGGGCGTGTCGCCCTCCAAGCTGCTCATTCCGTTGAGCTATGCTTCCGGCATGGGTGGTGTGTGTACGCTGATAGGCACCCCTCCCAACCTGATTATCTCCGGCCTGTATGCCGAGAAGACGGGCAACACTATGAATGTGCTGGCCACCACCCTGCCCGGTCTGTTCTGTCTGGCCGTCGGCATCCTGAGCATCATCGCCATGCGCCGGCTGCTGCCCAACCGCAAGGCGCCAGAGTCGGCCTTCGAGAGCACGACGGAGTACACCGTCGAGCTGTTGGTGCCCTCCGACAATCCCTTTATCGGCAAGACGCTGGACGAGGCCGGACTGATGGACGTGAAGGGTGGCACGCTGCTGGAGCTCTACCACTACGACAACGTGCTGTCGCCCATCATGAAGGATGAGTTTATCATGGGCGGCGACCATCTGGTGTATGCCGGCCAGATAGACGAGATACTGGAGCTGAAGGACAGCCACGGTCTGGTAAGCGCCGACCACCACGTGTTTTCGCTCGACGAGATGAGCAGCAACCGCAAGCTGCACACGGCCTATATCACCTTCGGCAGTCCGCTCATCGGCACCCGCATCCAAGACAACCACTTTGAGCGCGACAACAACGTCACGCTGGTGGCCGTGGCCCGCAAGGGGGAGCGCATCAACGAGCCTCCCCGCCATGTGCGGCTGCGTGCCGGCGACACGCTGCTGCTGGAATGTCCGCCGCAAATGAACATGGAGACCGAGGCGCTGTCCAGCAAGGTTCAGTTCTTCGACAACGAGCAGCTGCCCAACATCGGCCCGAAGACCATCGTGTCGAGTCTGGTCATGCTGGCCATGGTGGTGCTCTCGGCACTCAACGTGATGCCGCTGCTGCAGTGTGCCTTCCTGGCCGCCTTCGCCATGCTGGCGCTGGGCTGCTGCACACCTGCGCAGGCCATGAAGTCGGTCAACGGCGAGATACTGATGGTGTTCGCGGGCAGCATCGCCCTGGGCCTGGCCATCCAGAAGACGGGTATTGCCGAGCAGCTGGCCTTTGGCATCCTGGACGTCTGCGGCACCAATCCGCTGGTGGTGATGACGGCCATCTGTCTCGTCGGCACCTTCGTCACGGAGTTTATCTCCAACACGGCGGCCGGCGCCATGTTCTTCCCCATCATGTATGAGGCCAGCGAACACCTGGGCTACGAGCCCTATCCCTTCATGATAGCCCTGATGATTAGCATCAGCAGCAGTTTTGCCACGCCCATCGGCTCGCCCACCCACATGCTGGTGTACGGTCCTGGCGGCTACCGCTTCAGCGACTTCATGCGCATCGGCCTGCTGATGAACTTCATCATCCTGGCGGCTAATATCTTCATTGTGAACGTCCTCTACCCCATCACCCCGCTGCCGTAAGGGCACACAACGCCTTCCGATATGAAAGACAACCGTGCATTGACTGCGCACCTGAGCATGTTTGGTGCGTGTGCCGGCTGGGGCCTCATGGCTCCGCTGGGCAAGGATGCGATGACCCACGGCTTCGACGGCATCACGATGGTGACGTTTCGCGTGGTGGGCGCGTGCCTGCTGTTCTGGCTTGCCTCGCTGTGGGCACCTAAGGAGCACGTGCCCCGCAAGGACAAGCTGATGTTCATCGGGGCGGCCCTGTTCGGCCTGGTGTTCAACCAGTGCTGCTACACCCTGGGGCTGAGCATCACGTCGCCCATCAACGCGTCGATAGTGACCACGTCGATGCCCATCTTCGCCATGCTGCTGGCGGCCGTCATCCTCAAGGAGCCCATCACGGGCAAGAAGGCGCTGGGCGTGCTGATGGGCTGCAGCGGTGCGCTGATGCTGATACTGACGTCGGCGGCCCATGCCGACGGCAGGGTGGGCGACATCCGTGGCGACCTGCTGGCGCTGTTTGCCCAGTTCTCGTTTGCCCTCTATCTGTCGCTGTTCAATCCGCTCATCCGCCGCTACAACGTGTTCACCATCAACCGCTACATGTTCTCGTGGGCCACGCTCATCCTGCTGCCGTTCACCTTCGGCCACGTCCGTGGGGTATTGGCAAAACCAATACCAACAGCGACCTGGTGGGAGGTGGCCTACGTGGTGGGCGTGGGCACGTTTCTGGGATACATACTGACCATGATAGGCCAGCGGACGCTGCGCCCCACGGTGGTCAGCGTCTACAACTACGTGCAGCCCATCGTGTCGGTGGCGGCATCGCTCGTCATGGGCATCGGCGTGCTGAAGCCCACCCATGCGCTGGCCGTCGTGCTGGTGTTTGCCGGTGTGTGGATGGTCACCAAGTCGCGGTCAAGGCACGACATGGAGCGCATGAAACATAAGGCATAGAAGAAATTGCTACCGCCGAAGGACTAGTCCAGGGCGGTAGCAATTTCTTCTATGCCTTATGCTTCGTGCTACATGCTCACTCGCTCAGGAGCTCTTCCAAGTAGCGGTCGCCCCTGGTTTTCGACCAGAAGTCGACGAGGCGTATTTCGTAGATGAGGGTGCTGTAGCCGGGAATGGTAGTGCCGCTGCCGGCGGTGTCGTAGCCCATCTGGTAGGGTATGATGACCCGCCAGTGGTCGCCACGGTGCATGTATTGCAGGGCGGTGGCAAAGCCCTCGACGGTGCCCATGACCAGATAGGTGGCAGGCGACGAGGTGGCCTCGTCGAACTCGCCCTCGTAGCTGTAGGCGAAGGGGAAGCCCTCTGGATAGGAGCGCGAAGGCAGCAGGTTGCCCTTGATATGGCAGGCCACCGAGTCGCTGTACAGTGGCGAGCTCTTGCCGGTGCCCTTGCTGATGACGTCGACCAGGATGTAGTCTTCAGGATAGTCGGCCTGTGCGCCTGTGGGCGTAGCGGCGAGCGACAGCTTGGGCAGCACCAGGCGCTTGTCCGACTGCGAGTTGTAGTATTCCTGAAACTTCTCGGTGAAGTATGCCTCGTTGGTGGCCGGCCAGTTGGGGTATTCCTCCTCCTGGCCGTCGTCCTCGCTACACGAGGCCATGAATGGCAAGAGGGCAAGGAGGTAAAACGGCAGGAGCCACCGTACCGAGCCTTTAACCATGTTTTCCGTTATCTTCATGTGCTTCTGTTTTACTGTTTTCGCTTTTACCTGTCTTGGCTTTTGCCTTGCGAGCCTTGTCGGCGGTCAGAGCTTCTTCAGCAGCGAGGCAATGCTGACCTTGTCCTCGATGATGGCATTGAGGTCTTCTATGCGCACGCGCTCCTGCTGCATGGTGTCGCGGAAGCGCAGGGTCACACAGCCGTCCTCGAGGGTGTCGTGGTCGACGGTCACGCAGTAGGGGGTGCCGATGGCATCCTGGCGGCGGTAGCGCTTGCCGATGGAGTCCTTCTCGTCGTACTGGCAGTTGAAGTGGAAGCGCAGGTCGTTGATGATTTCGCGGGCCTTCTCAGGCAGCCCGTCCTTCTTCACCAGCGGCATGACGGCCAGCTTCACGGGAGCCAGGGCGGCCGGCAGGCGCAGCACGACGCGCGTCTCGCCGTTGTCGAGTTTCTCCTCGCAGTAGGAGTGGCACATGATGCTGAGGAACATTCGGTCGACGCCTATCGAGGTCTCGATGACGTACGGCGTGTAGCTCTCGTTGGTCTGCGGGTCGAAGTATTTGATGCTCTTGCCCGAGAACTTCTCGTGCTGCGAGAGGTCGAAATTGGTGCGCGAGTGGATGCCCTCGACCTCCTTGAAGCCAAACGGCATCTTAAACTCGATGTCGGTGGCGGCGTTGGCGTAGTGGGCCAGCTTGTCGTGGTCGTGGAAACGGTAGTTCTCAGCGCCGAAGCCCAGGGCTAGGTGCCAGGCCATGCGCGTCTGCTTCCACTTGGGAAACCACTCCAGCTCGGTGCCGGGCTGTACGAAGAACTGCATCTCCATCTGCTCGAACTCACGCATGCGGAAGATGAACTGGCGGGCGACTATCTCGTTGCGGAAAGCCTTGCCTATCTGGGCTATGCCGAAGGGTATCTTCATGCGGCCGGTCTTCTGCACGTTCAGGTAGTTGACAAAGATGCCCTGGGCGGTCTCCGGGCGCAGGTAGACCTTCATCGAGCCGTCGGCCGAGGCACCCATCTCGGTGGAGAACATGAGGTTGAACTGGCGCACGTCGGTCCAGTTCTTCGTGCCGCTGATGGGGTCTACTATCTCCTCGTCCAGGATAATCTGCTTCAGCGCCTCCAGGTCGGGACCCTGCATGGCGGCGGCATAGCGGGCGTGCAGGCTGTCGCGCTTCTCCTTGGTCTCGCGGACACGCTCCGAGGTCTCCATGTACTTGGCCTCGTCGAACGAGTCGCCGAAGCGCTTGCGGGCCTTCTCTACCTCCTTCTGTATCTTCTCGTCGTACTTGGCTATCTGGTCCTCGATGAGCACGTCGGCGCGATAGCGCTTCTTCGAGTCGCGGTTGTCTATCAGCGGGTCGTTGAAGGCATCCACGTGGCCGCTGGCCTTCCATATTGTGGGGTGCATGAAGATGGCCGAGTCAATGCCCACGATGTTCTCGTGCAGCAGTACCATCGACTTCCACCAGTATTCCTTGATATTGTTTTTCAACTCCACGCCGTTCTGACCGTAGTCATACACGGCGCCTAATCCGTCGTAGATGTCGCTCGAAGGAAACACGAAACCGTACTCCTTGCAGTGCGACACGATTTTCTTGAAAACGTCTTCTTGTGCCATAATTCTTGTTCTGTTTGCTAATTTGCGTGCAAAGGTACACTTTTTTTCGGAATTACCTTGCTTTTTAACGGAAATTACAATTATACCGCCGTCAACCAGCCGCCGGCCGCCATCCAGTGCGCGTCTGCCTCGCCAGGGGACGGCCGAGGCCGGCACACGACACCATGCGCTCCGCCACGAATGCCATAGCCCTGGCTTTGGGCCGGCCTCAGTGCCGCCAACCCCCGGCCAAACTGCCGCTTACCTCCGACCTCAGCGCCGCTTACCCCCGACCAAACTGCCACTTACCCCCGTTCAGACGGGGAGTTTGGGCGGGGGTAGCCACGTTTCAGCGCCCGCTGCCGATATGAGTAGCGACCGCTGCTGATATGAGTAGCGCCCGCTGCCGATATGAGCAGCGCTCGCTGCGAATAAGCTTTCGATTGATTGTCTGCCGCGTGAGGAGCCGGGCCCTGCGCCGTCTGCCACACCGCCGCACACCATGCAAAGGTACGAAAAAGCATGGAGAGAACCAAGACAAACCCCATAAAATCGTTAAATAAAAAAGGGAAGATTTGGCCATTCGCGTTTTTTTCCGTACTTTTGCAGGAAGAATAGCTAAAGACTCATGGACGACGAAACAAAAGACATCAACAATCCGGACGCGCCCCAAGCCCCCGACAGCCCCGACACTGTGCTCAGCGATTCAGTCGCTGAGGAACCCGAGGCCCACTCCGACTACAAGCCCGTCAACCGCTTCGACGCCGCCGCCGTACACCACCTGTCAGGCATGTACCAGAGCTGGTTTCTCGACTACGCCTCATACGTCATTCTGGAGCGTGCCGTGCCCCACATCGAGGACGGCCTGAAGCCCGTGCAGCGACGCATACTGCACTCGATGAAGCGCATGGACGACGGCCGATATAACAAGGTGGCCAACATCGTGGGACACACCATGCAGTTCCACCCCCACGGCGATGCCTCCATCGGCGACGCACTGGTGCAGATGGGCCAGAAGGACCTGCTGATAGACACCCAGGGCAACTGGGGCAACATACTGACGGGCAACCGCGCGGCGGCACCCCGATACATCGAGGCACGACTGTCGAAGTTTGCACTCGACACGGTGTTCAACCCCAAGACCACCGAGTGGCAGATGTCGTACGACGGACGCAACAAGGAGCCCATCACCCTGCCCGTCAAGTTCCCGCTGCTGCTGGCACAGGGCGCCGAGGGCATCGCCGTGGGTCTGTCGTCGAAGATTCTGCCCCACAACTTCGTAGAGCTCTGCGACGCCGCCATCAGCTACCTGCACGGCGAGGAGTTCCACCTCTACCCCGACTTCCCCACGGGGGGCAGCATCGACGTCAGCAAGTATAACGACGGCCAGCGCGGCGGAGTAATAAAGGTACGCGCGAAGATAGAGAAGCTCGACCCGAAGACGCTGGTCATCCGCGAGATACCCTTCTCGAAGACTACCGAGACCATCATCGACTCCATACTGAAGGCCATCGAGAAGGGCAAGATAAAGGCCCGCCACGTCGAGGACCTCACGGCGGCCAACGTCGAGATACAGGTGCAGCTGGCCCCCGGCGTGTCGTCGGACAAGACGCTCGACGCCCTGTTTGCCTTCTCTGACTGCGAGATAAACATTTCGCCCAACTGCTGCGTCATCGAGGACAACAAGCCACAGTTCCTGACCGTCAGCGACGTGCTGCGCCACTCCACCGACCGCACCAAGGACCTCATACGCCAGGAGCTGGAGATTCGCAAGGGCGAGCTCCTCGAACAGTTGCACTTCGCCTCGCTGGAGAAGATATTCATCGAGGAGCGCATCTACAAGGACAAGAAGTTTGAGCAGGCTCCTGACATCGACTCCGTCTGCGAACACATCGACGAACGACTGACGCCCTACTACCCACAGATGGTGCGCGAGGTGACCAAGGACGACATCCTGCGCCTGCTGGAAATAAAGATGCAGCGCATACTGAAGTTCAACAAGGACAAGGCCGACGAGCTCATGGCCCGCATCAGGGCCGAGATAGACGAGATAGACCGCGACCTGGCCAACCTGACCGAGGTGACGGCCGAGTGGTTCCGATTCCTCAAGGAGAAGTATGGCAAGGACCACCCCCGACTGACCGAGATACGCAACTTCGACACCATAGAGGCCACCAAGGTGGTAGAGGCCAACCAGAAACTCTACATCAACCGCACCGACGGATTCATCGGCACGGGCCTGAAGAAAGACGAGTTCGTGTGCAACTGCTCGGACATCGACGACATCATCATCTTCTACCGCGACGGCAAGTTCAAGGTCGTACGCGTAGCCGACAAGCTGTTCGTAGGCAAGAACATCCTCTGGCTCGGCGTCTACAAGAAGAACGACCAGCGCACCATCTACAACGCTGTCTACCGCGACGGACCGAAGGGCTACTACTACATCAAGCGATTCAGCGTGCCCGCCATCACCCGCGACCGTGAGTACGACCTCACCCTCGGCACCAAGGGCTCCAGGGTGTGCTACTTCACCGCCAACCCCAACGGCGAGGCCGAGGTCATCAAGGTCACCCTCGACCCCGCACCTAAGCTGAAGCGCATCTTCTTCGACAAGGACTTCTCCGAGGTGCTCATCAAGGGACGCGCCGCCAAGGGCAACCTGCTCACCAAGTTCCAGGTTCACCGCATCGGACTCAAGAGCCACGGACACTCCACACTCGGCGGACGCAAGGTGTGGTACGACCCCGACGTCAACCGGCTCAACTACGACGACCACGGACGACTGCTCGGCGAGTTTAACGACGGCGACCAGATACTCGTCATCCTGCAGAACGGCGACTACTACCTGACGGGCTTCGACCCCAACGTACACTTCGAGGACAACATCGAACGACTGGAGAAGTACGACGCCACGAAGGTATGGACCTGCGTGCTCTACGATGCCGACAACCAGGGCTATCCCTACGTCAAGCGCTTCCTCATGGAGGCATCGAAGCGCAAGCAGAACTACCTGGGCGACAACCCCAACTCCAGGCAGCTGCTGCTGACCGACACCACCTACCCACGACTGCTGCTGACCTACGGCGGCAACGATACCTATCGCGGACAGGAGGAGGTGGACGCCGAGCAGTTCATCTCCGTCAAGGGCGTCAAGGCCAAGGGCAAGCGGCTCACCACCTTCCTGCTGGCCACCATCGAGGAGCTCGAGCCCCTGCGCCAGCCGGAGCCCCCCACCAGTGCCGAGGAATTCGGTTCCTCGGCCCCCGAACCCGAAAACCTGGACCCCGATGCCGGCAAGAGCCAGCAGCAGGTGCTCGACGAG
>Ga0310691_10000406_pt1 | contig 84256 bp, 62 predicted proteins | sample 176DNAGHGlowgp2_FD_203887 | JGI IMG/M metagenome (GOLD analysis project Ga0310691, IMG submission 203887) | Sheep rumen microbial communities from Palmerston North, Manawatu-Wanganui, New Zealand - 1766 DNA GHGlow gp2 (v2) (version 2) | ecosystem: Host-associated > Mammals > Digestive system >...
TAAGACCTATCATCTGCTGCGGTGAGTCTCTTGCTCAGCGTGAAGCAGGCGAGACATTCGACTGGATCAAGGGTCAGATCGTTGGCGCTTTCAAGGATATCCCTGCTGACAAGCTCTGCCAGATCACAATTGCATATGAGCCTATCTGGGCTATCGGTACAGGTAAGACAGCTACAGACGAGCAGGCTGAGGAAGTTTGCAAGTTCATCCGTGGCGTTATCGCTGAGCTCTATTGCCCCAAGTGCGCTGAGGCTATCACGATCCTGTACGGCGGATCCTGCAATGCTAAGAACGCTGCAGGTCTCTTCGCTCAGGCTGACATCAACGGCGGTCTCGTTGGTGGTGCTTCCCTCAAGGCTGAGGATTTCTCCATCATCTGCAACGCATAAGTTGAATTACAACTGAAATAATATGAGCCCGCGCTTTTCGGAGTGCGGGCTCTTTTCGTGTGTTCGGAATGACGTTCTTTTATCTCAAAAAACAGCCGTACGTAAATCGTACAGTAAGTCCGTGCAATTACTGTACAAAATACGTATTTTGGGGCGTAAATACGTAAATCGTACAGTAGTTGGAGCAATTTACTGTATGTTTTACGTACTCGAAGTTTACACACAAAAAATCCCCCTGATGAACGCTTCACCAGGGGGATATATTTTATGGAATTCACGAAAACTCAGTTCTTTGAAAGATACTCGTCGATGCCCTTGGCAGCAGACTTTCCTGCGCCCATTGCGAGGATAACGGTTGCTGCGCCTGTTACCGCATCGCCGCCTGCGAAAACGCCTTCGCGTGTGGTCATCTCTGATTCGTTGACGATGATGCCGCCGCGCTTGTTTGTCTCAAGGCCGGCTGTTGTCGTCTTGATAAGAGGATTAGGTGACGTACCGAGTGACATGATGACCGCATCGCAGTCGATAGTGAACTCAGAACCTTCAACAGGTACAGGTGATCTTCTGCCGGATGCATCAGGCTCGCCTAATTCCATGCGGATGCACTTGCAGCCTGTTACCCAGCCGTTCTCATCAGCAATGATCTCAACGGGGTTGGTGAGAAGGTCAAAGATGATGCCCTCTTCTTTTGCGTGGTGAACTTCTTCTGCACGTGCAGGGAGTTCTGCTTCGGAACGGCGGTAAACAACATGGACTTCAGCGCCGAGACGCTTAGCCGTACGTGCTGCATCCATTGCAACGTTGCCGCCGCCTACGATGACGGCTTTCTTTGCTCTCATGATAGGTGTTCTCGAATCTGGTGAGAATGCGCCCATGAGATTGGATCTTGTGAGGTATTCGTTAGCAGAGAATACGCCCAAAGACTGCTCTCCAGGAATGTTCATGAAGCGGGGAAGGCCTGCGCCTGAGCCGATGAATACGGCGGAGAAGCCTTCCTTTTCGAAAAGATCATCGATCGTAAGTGAGCGTCCGACGACGCAGTCCGTAACGATCTCAACGCCGAGCGATTTAACGTTCTCGATCTCCTTTGCAACGACCTTATCCTTAGGGAGACGGAATTCGGGGATGCCGTAAACAAGTACGCCGCCTGCCTTGTGGAGAGCCTCGAAAATGGTTACGTCATAGCCGAGCTTAGCGAGGTCGCCTGCGCAAGTAAGACCAGAAGGACCTGCGCCGATTACGGCAACTTTCTTGCCCTTCTTGACCAGGTCAGCGGGAAGCTTAGGCTTGATGCCCATATCCTTTGCGGTGTCTGCTACGAATCTTTCGAGACGTCCGATGGATACCGCTTCGCCCTTAACACCTCTGATGCACTGAGCTTCGCATTGTGTTTCCTGGGGACATACACGGCCGCATACAGCGGGGAGTGAAGAGGACAGTGAGATCACATTATATGCGCCCTCAACATCGCCGTCCTTGAGCTTGGAGATGAAGCCCGGAATATTGATGGATACAGGGCAGCCCTGCATACAGCGTGCATTCTTGCAGTTAAGGCAGCGGGATGCCTCAAGTACTGCTTCTTCTTTTGTATAGCCGAGATTAACCTCGTCGAAGTTTGTGGCACGGACCTTGGGATCCTGCTCTGAAACCGGTACTTTCTTTAATACGTCAAATTCCATTTTCTTGAGCCCCCTTATGAACACATGCCGCAGCCGCCGCTGTGAGTATCGCCTTCGGTGAGCCTTAACATGAGCTCGCCTTCCTGGGTCTTATAAAGTCGTGAACGCTGAAGTGCCTGATCGAAATCAACCAGATGGCCGTCGAACTCAGGACCGTCAACGCAGGCGAACTTGACTTCGCCGTCTACGAGAAGTCTGCAGGCACCGCACATTCCGGTACCGTCCACCATTATGGTGTTCATTGAGATTACCGTGTGGATGCCGAGCTTCTTTGTGAGCTGGCATGCGAACTTCATCATGATGACGGGTCCGATTACTACGCAGTGGTCGTAGTGCTTGCCTTCGTCCCAGAGCTGCTGGAGGGCAACGCAAACATTGCCGTGGATACCGTATGAACCGTCATCGGTTGCGAAGTAGAGATTTTCTGTGACTGCTCTCATCTCGTCTTCGAGGATGAGCAGATCCTTTGTCCTGGCACCCTGGATGCAGTCGACGTCTACGCCGTTTTCGTGAAGCCACTGAAGTTGGTTGTAAACGGGTGCGGTACCGACTCCGCCTGCGATGAAGAGGATCTTCTTTTTCTTGAGCTCTTCGATGGGAAGGTCGCAAAGATCTGAAGGGCGGCCCAAAGGACCTACAACATCGGCAAAGCATTCGCCGACTTCAACGCGGCTCATGCGCTCGGTCTCAGCACCGACTGTCTGGAAGACTATCGTGACGATACCCTTTTCTCTGTCAAAATCGCAGACTGTAAGAGGAATTCTCTCACCGTCTTTATCGACGCGGATGATAAGGAACTGTCCGGGCATTGCCTTTCCTGCAACGAGCGGAGCAACAACGTCCATGCGCCATACCTTATCGGCCAGCTTTGTCTTCGATACTATCTCGAACATATATCCATTCCCTCCTAGGTAAACTATATGCAGTTGAGAGTGATCCTGAGGATCACGCATATAGTAACATACTACAATACAAGTTCAAATATTATAAAACATTTTAAATTTTTAATGTTTTATATTCTATGATAAATAGCAAAAATCTCAAAACTGTAAATTCAAGCAACGCTGTGGCAATTGTGACAGGCGAAAAGATGTTAGAATAACAGATAACAAACAAGGCAAAAAGCCCGCACGGGAGGAATTTAAGATGGCACAGATTAATGCGCAGAGAATGGCATATGTCAGTTCAACAGGCAATGGTTATAAGACCGTGGCATTCTTTTATCCGTCATCTGCTCCCGAGATAAAAGGCGTTGTCCAGATATGCCACGGAATGGCCGAATACATTGCGCGCTACGAAGAGATGATCGCCGAGCTTAACGAAGCCGGATATCACGTTTGCGGAATGGATATGCCGGGTCACGGACAGACTTATTTCCTGAACGAAGAGAAGGGATATCCCAAAGGATATTTCGGAGGCACGAAAAACAGCTGGCAGATGCTCCTGACAGACGAGATGGGACTTCACGAATATGCAGTTGAGAAATTCGGCCGGCAGGGACTTAAATACATTCTCTATGGACACTCAATGGGTTCATTTGTCGTAAGGTCGATCTACTCCACTCCAAGATATAACAAGCAGTTCGACGGATATGTATTCTCATCGACAATGGGTCCGAACCCTGCAGTGGGATTCGGAAAATTCCTGGCAAGCGTTGCCTGTGTTTTCGGAGGGAAGAAGAGAAAGAACCATCTGCTCAACGTCATCGCATTCGGCAGCTACACCAAGCGCATCAAGAATCCGAAGTCGGGCCTCGACTGGTTGTCCACTGATGAGAATGAAGTCAGAAAGTACGCTGAAGATCCCATGTGCGGATTTACATTTACGAGCGACGGATTCAGAACCCTGTTCAGCATAATCTCATTCATGCAGAGCAAGACTGCATATGCACAGTTACCTGACCGCCCGTGTTTCTTTGCTTACGGCAGCGAGGATCCCGTCGGAAGTTACGGAACCGGTGTTGAGAAAGTAATTGCAAAGATGACTGAAGCCGGCGCACATGTAAAGTCAAAGAACTACGGCGCTTACCGTCACGAGCTTATGAATGAGCCCGATGTAAAAGCGCAGTACTTTAAAGACCTTATTGAATACTTCGACGAAGTACAGATTGCCGCGTTAACCTAAGCTTATCACCAGTTCGTTGCTTGAGAACTCGATGGAAGTACCGTAGCTGAGCTTCTCCGGTACTGATTCTGACAAGCCTACTACATTGAAGATCCCTGACAATACAAGCTTCTTGGTTCCGCCGAGGTTCTGTGTGCGGACTGTGATCTTGTTACCAGAAACTTCAGCCGTGATGATGCCTGAACCCTGTCCGCCGTCAGCGAAAACTTCGCAGGCAGCTGTTGTTCCGTTGCCGAGACCGAAGCATGAGAATGTAAGGTTATCGAGCAGACCGATTCCCGCATTTGAATCGGGTGTTCTGGTAGGAACGATGGAATTGGGGCGTACAAATACCGGAACGGTGTTGGGAGATACCTTTCTGGAAATGTAGCGGGGTCCTTGGATCTTCTCGTGGGTCATGAAATCCGTCCAGATGCCTGCCGGTATGTAGATCCTGATATTGTCATTTGCAGTCGTTACGGGAGCTACAAGAAGTGACGTGCCGAGCATGTATTCGGAATCGAATGCAGCTGCAGCCGGGTCTCCTGCGAATTCAACAGCCATTGCGCGGATAACGGGTGTACCGTATTTTACGTTTTCGCAAAGGCTTGAATAGATGTAAGGAGCAAGGGCTGTCCTGATGGCAGTGAATGCTTTGACCGAGTCAAGTTTAGCTGCATCTTCCAGGAACTTAAGTGTGCCCGTGAATCTTGCGTGAGGTGCATAAACCGCATATCCGATCCAGCGTTCGAAAAGCTTGGGATCAGTAAGATCTTTTGCGGGGATGTCGATATTTACTCCTCCGAAACCAGTGAGGCCGTATGAGATCGAATTCTTAACAGCTGCGGAGAGGTCGGAGAAATCAGGTGCAAACTTAGTGTAAATGTTGGTGTAAGGAGCCTGCTGGTCGCCTGAGAAAACGGAGTCAGCGATGATGAATGAACCGAGGCGTCCGTGTTCACGGGAAGCTACTCCGCTGAGATCTGAATTGAGCATCGGGATGTAGTTAGAAAGACACCCTGTTCTGCCGGAAGCTTTCTCAAATGTCTCAGAAAGTGAATTCGTGAAATTGGATTCGAAAACCGAGAAGCCTTCTCTGGCGAGATTTGAACATGCATTGATGAACCAGCTTCTTGCATCGGGAACATTAAGGTCAAGAAGCGCGACACCGCCCTTGTCAGCATCGCAGAGAACAGCATTTCCGTCAGGTGAGGAAATGAAATAGCCTGCGTCTAAAAGATCTGAGTATTCAGGTGCTCTTTCCGAGATGAAAGGATTGATGGAAATACCGATGCTGACGCCGAGATCGGAAGCAGCTCTGGCAAATCCGACGGGGTCAGGGAATCTCACGGCATCCCATGTGAAACCATATGGTGCGTAGTCGGGATGCCAGGAATTGCCAAGCCAGATCTCGCTTACAGCCACTCCGGAATTCTTTGCATCCCTTAATGCATCGATTATGCCCTGTGCCGTCAGGGTATAATCATCGTCCAGGGCAAGCGAGACACCTGCCGTGGTATATGAAAGGGCAGGTGTACGGCCACTCAGCTGGCTGAAGACCTCAAGGATCTCTGTAAGCGTATCACCTGCGATGATGCTGTATTCAACCTCTTCACTTTCTGCTTCGAAGCTGAGCTTGCCGCTGTCTGAACCGATATCGAAGGTAACGGGACGGTTTGAATTAACATGCAGAGCGTATTTGGAATCTGAAAGGATAAAGGGAATAAATGCCGTTCCGGGTCTGCTGTCAGCAACATTACATTTAACGATCTGTCCGTTTCTTACGATGGAAGAACCTGCGCTGCCCAAACCATAGATCAGTTCTCTTGAACCAAGGTTAAATGAAGCGCCGGTGCATGCATCGGAAGCTAACATGAAATTGTTTTCTGTACCTGAGGAGGTCTTATAGAAGACGGGCATATTTGCTGTCTGGCTGCAGAGTTCGTTTCCGCAGTATATGAATTTGATGGAAAATATTTTCTTGTTTATATGTGCTTCAAGCTGTCCTGACTTGAACGCAAGGGTATCACCAAGATCGTCCAGAGTGCCTGTGGCGGGAACAAGTTTTATCGCGGAATTTCTCTTGGAACGCGGAGTTGCCTGGTGGTTGGTTACCTTAACCGTGATCAGGTTATTGGCAGGGGAATAGACCGAGATGGTCATTCTGCCTTTTGTATCTTTAAAGGTTCCCTTACCGCCTGTAAGGGCCGGGGAATATTCCTGACATTCACAGCCGATCTTAAGCGTATTGTCCTCATAATAGACAGAATCGATCCGGTAAGGTTTTCTTGTAAAGACCATATTATCCCTCCTCGCGAAATGCACAGATATAAATAAACATAATAATTATATCCAAACTACTATGTTTAAATTATTTCAAGAATATGACGATTCGCATTATAATTAAGTCATGTTAAACAACGATTCCTCTACGGCGGGAAGAATTCCGCCATATGTATCCGAGATACTCAGACTGATAGAATCTTCCGGTCATAAAGCATATGTGGCCGGCGGTGCCGTGCGCGATATCGTTTTAGGAAAGACTCCCCACGACTACGACATAGCTACATCTGCAAAGCCGGATGAGACCGTTGGCATTTTCGAGAAGGCTGGAATCAACTATTACGACAATGCCGCAAAGCACGGCACGGTTACGGCCGTTACTTCCGAAGGGGATGTCGAGGTTACGACCTTCAGGGAAGACGGATCGTACTCTGACATGAGAAGACCTGATGAAGTCGTTTTTAAGACTACGATAGAGGAAGACGTCAGGCGCAGGGATTTCACGATCAACGCGATGTACATGGATTCCGAAGGGAAGATCTACGATCCGGAAGGCGGACAGGAAGACTGCTTCAAAAAACTTATCCGTGCGGTAGGCAATCCTGATGAACGGTTCCATGAGGATGCGCTCAGGATCCTCAGGGCAATAAGGTTCTGTTCCAAACTCGGCTTTGAGATAGAGCCTGATACGCTTCGCGCAATGGAGACCCATGCGGAAGAACTGAAAAAGATATCAGGTGAGCGCATCGCAACTGAACTTACCGGAATAGTGACAGGGAAATATGCTCCCAAGGCGGTAATGACAGGATGCGAAGTATTAAGTGTGATCGTTCCTGAGATAGGTGAATGCAAAGGATTTGAACAGCATTCGAAATACCATGACAGAGATGTGCTTGAGCATACATTGGATGTGCTGGAACATATTCCATATGTTGAAGGTGAAGGCCGCGACCCTGAACTTGCAATGGCTGCGCTTTTCCATGATCTGGGCAAGCCCGCTTGTTTCAGATTAGATGAAGACGGCGTGGGTCACATGAAAGGCCATCCCCGTGTCAGCGAGGAGATCACCCTGAGAGTCCTTAATAAGCTTAAGTGTCCGAAGCAATACATAACCGACGTTTGTCTTCTCGTCAGACTTCATGATACTTATATTAAGCCTGACAGGATTCAGGTCCACAAGTTCATGAGCATGTATCCTGATGAGATCCTGAATAAGCTGAAGGTCCTTCAAAGAGCCGATATTCTTGCACATTCACCGCTTGGGCAGAACCGCATCAACCGGCTTGAGGAACTGAACGTAATATCTGAGGAATTGAAGGCCTCAGGTGCGGTATTTGACGTAAAAGATCTTGAGATCGACGGTCGTGACATCATCTCTCTTGGTGTTAAAGAAGGACCGGTTATAGGAGAGATACTCGAAGAACTCTTCGGACATTATGTTGAGGGAAAATGCGTCAATACCAAAGAGTCTTTGACCAACGAAGCGAAAAAACTGATTTTGCAACGCTCTATTTAATTCTTTGTTACATATTGTTAAAAACATGCTCAAAAAATCAATGTCTTGGTGATTGAATTGTCAAAAAGTGTTCAATTATAATCTACATATCAGCAAAGCAAAGTTGATACAAGGGAGTGTGATCTATATGAAAAAAATGAGAAATGGAAGAAGAGGCTTTACGCTTCTTGAGATCGTAATCGTAGTAGCGATTATTGTTATTCTTTCTACGGCTGCTTTCCTTGGCGTTGCAGCTACGGTAAACCGGGCAAGCGATGCGCAGGAACAGTTGGCTATCAACAATGGTGAGAATTTCGAAGTTTACGCCAGAAACCAGGTTGACAGCTACGGAAAGGACATGGTTTATTGGGATCCGATCCCGAACTATACTCCTGAAAACCAGGCAAAGAAAATGAAAGAGCAGATGATAGCTGAAGGCTGGACTGATGGCGAGATTACATTCGAGTATCAGACTGACGGTTGGCACATTGTTGCAGAGTGGGATCCGACCATTCCTGAGCACCGTGGTTTCCAGACCCCTGAAGATTATAAGTTGTGGCTGAGCAACTATAACCATTACATTGCTCTGGGTTATTCAGCAGAAGAGATTGAAGCCGGTTGTAAAAACGGCAGTACTGATATCAAGCCTGTCTATGATAAAAGTAAGCATGGCGACGTGAGCGAGGAAGATTATCTGAAGCAACAGCAGGGCGGTGGTTCAAGCACAGGAACTGGTACAGGCACAGGAACCGGCACCGGTACAGGCACTGGAACTGGTACTGGTACAGGTACTGGCACAGGAACAGGTACAGGCACAGGTACAGGATCATCTGGTTTGGGTGGTGGCACACCGAATTCCGGTGCAACAACATCCTCTACTTCAGTTTCAGGAATTAGCTTAAAGGATTATTCATCAAGCTGGGGTTCTGGTTCGGTTAATTTGCATGTGGATCAGGATATGTCTTCTTATAGCCAATATACTATTACGATCAGTAATGTAGAACACGCAGGTAAAATTCGTATAAACAATCAGGATTACCAGATTAATGGAGATACGACTATTGTAGTAAAGAATGGCTCAAATCCTTATTGGTCTGATCCGAATTTCAGTCAGGGTTCAAATATGACGATGTATTTCGAATTCGGTAATGGAGAAGGACAGGATTACAAACATGCATTCACTATAGACGTTCAGCCGTCTTAAAGAATAGAGCAATTGTGGTTTTGTATAGGAACTGACAATATTCGGGTGAAAGGATAAGGTAGATTTATTACAGCAATAAAGTGACATCACTTTATATAGATCACCCTTGAGATGGGCTGCTCCTCGGAGCAGCCTTTCTTGCTTTTTAGATACCGTGGATTTTACGCTCAGCTTCAAGAAGGGCAGCCGTGCATTCTGACTTGGGATTTGTCAGGACTTCTGTAGTGATCCCTTCTTCGCAGATCTTTCCGCTGTCCATTACGATTACGCGGGGACATATCTGCCTTACGATGTGAATGTTGTGAGTAATGAGAAGGAATGCTGTGCTGCGTTCCCTGTTGATGTCCGTCATGAGCTTTAAGAGTTCTGCTGATGAGCTTGCATCCAAAGAGGAGAACGGCTCATCTGCGATGATGAGGGCAGGTTCCTGGATAAGACACATTGCGATTGCGACACGCTGGCGCTGACCGCCCGAGAGTTCTTTCGGGTGGCGCATGAGGTATTTCTTACCGAGGCCGCATTCTTCAAGAACGGAAGTTATTCTGGCGAGAGTCCTGGCCTTTCTTTCGGCTCTTGAGCCTGTGCCGGAAATCGTTTTCGCTTTTCCGGAAGCCCTTAAAGCTTCTTCCATGTGCCACTTGATCGTGTGGGCGGGGTTCAGACAGGATACGGGATCCTGGAAGATCGCGCCGACGCTTGTGCTCTTTATGTTGACCGTGCCCGAATGGTGCAGGAGGCCCAGGAGAGATCTGATGAGCGTTGTTTTGCCGCTGCCCGAACCTCCGATGAGACCCAGAATCTCATTGGGGAATACTTCGAGTGATACATCGTGAAGGATGTTATTATCGGCGGATCTGTTCTTCGCGCGTTCAAATAAAGACCTGCCATAGCCTGCGGTTATGTCTTTTGCCGTGAGGACGGGACTCTTTGAATAGTCGACTGTTGCAGGCTCAAAGCCGAGCAGCCTCGTGTCAAGTCTTGCGTTGGTGAGAAGCTCTGCTGTATAAGTGTTTTTCGGATTGCTCAGGATATCTGAAGCTGTATCCTTGTCGATTATCTTACCGTCTTTCATTACCATGACGCGGTCGCAGAAACCTCTTACGGCTGACAGGTCATGAGAGATGAAAAGAATCGTCATGTGAAGCTTGTGGCACAGGTCTTTGAGGAGAGCCAGTATTGATACCGTAGTTACCGTATCAAGTGATGAAGTCGGTTCGTCGCAGATGAGAAGGCGCGGTTTGAGGAGTGCTGCGCCTGCGATGAGGACTCTCTGACGCTGGCCGCCTGAAAGCTGGTGGGGATAACGTCCGCAGATCTCTTCGGCGTTTGTAAAGCCTACTGTCTCAAGCATATCGACGATCGCCTTGTGGCGCTGTTCCGGAGTCGTTGCTGTGTCTTTATGTGCTGTAAGGACTTCTTCTAACTGCTTGCCGCATGTCATGAGAGGGTCCAAAGCCGTCGAAGGCTCCTGGAAGATCATGCCGATGTCTTTGCCGAGCATCGCACGTCTTGCTTTGGGATTCATGCCAAGAAGGTCCTCGCCGGCAAATTTGATCGAGCCGGAAGTGATGGATGCGGCTTCGGGAAGAAGACCTGCGATCGCAAGAGATGTCATGGTCTTTCCGCTGCCGGAGTTACCTATGAGGCCTAAGATCTCACCGTCTCTGATGCCGAAGTCGACATCGTCAAGGACGGGCTTCGGATTGGGATCCTTGCGCGTCGGGAAGGAGAGAGTCAGGTGATGTACTTTAACGATGTGTATATGACGCGGCATCACTTGCCTCCTTTCGAGAGGCTCACGCGGAGTCCTTCAGATACGAAGTAGAGACCGAGGATATAGAATATCAGCATGAGCGCGGGGAAGATGACGAGCCAGGGAGCCACGCGGACATAAGCCTGGGCTTCTGAGAGCATTTTTCCGTAGGAGGCATCAGGCGGTTGTACGCCGAGTCCCAGATAGCTCATTCCGGATTCGAAAAGCGTCATGTTGGCAAGACCTATGACGGTGGCCGGAAGGAGCTGCCCCACAAGGTTCGGGAAGATGTGGAACGTCATTATGCGGGCAGGCTTTACGCCCATTACACGCGCGTGCGTTATATAATCCAATTCCTTTATTTCCATCGTTCCGACTCTGCAGACTCTCGCAAAGGTCGGCGCGAAAACAAGTCCCAAAGCCCAGATAACGTTCGTTACTGAAGGTCCGAAAACCGCTACTGCGACAAGTGCCAGAAGGATACCCGGGAAGCACATGATGCTGTTGCCCAAAAGCATTATCCCCCTGTCGGTGATGCCTCCGAAATAGCCTGCAGGAATGCCTGCAATGGTACCGAGAATAAGCGCAATGGCAACGCCTGCGGCAGATATGAATATCGTGTATTTGGATGCGGACATAACCCTGGAAAGCACGTCTCTACCGAGATTGTCCGTTCCGAAAGGGTGCTCAAGGCATGGTGCCATGAGTTTTGAAGCCGCACTTGTTGCGTCAGGCTCATAGGGCGTCCAGAACAGTGAGATTATGAATGAGATCACGACAATGCCCAGAAGAATGAGGCCCACTGTGTAAAAAGCGGATGCTTCAGGTGATCTGTTTGCCTTGTTCTTTGATGCCTGTGACACTTGCGCGAACCTCCTTACTTCAACCTGATCCTCGGATCGGCAATGCTTGCGGCGATGTCGGAAAGAAAGTAAAGGATGACTGTTATGAAGGCCAGGTAGAAGACTATTCCTGACAGGAGCGGGAAATCACGGCGGTCTATTGCCATCAGGAGGAGACGTCCCAATCCGGGAAGATTGAAGACCTGCTCTACTATGAGACTTCCGCCCAGGATGTCTGAGAGGATTATTGAAATAATCGTGATCGACGAGACGTTTGAATTCGGGAGAACATGGCGTACGAGGATCTTAAGGTCCGAAAGGCCGTGGCTCTTTGATGTGCGCACATAGTCTGATGTGCGCTGCTCGATTATTGAAGATCTCAGGAACTTAAAGCTCATAGCGATCTTCGGAAGTGCGATGGCAAAAGAAGGCAGCAGGAGACAGCCCACATATCCCAAAAAGTCGTCGGAGGGACTTACATAATTTCCTACCGTTATGAGCGAGAAGACGGATCCTGCAATAAGGATGAGCAGAAGCGATGCGGCATAAGGCGGAATTGCGAAAAGAATATGACCGATGACGGAGCATATCTGGTCGCCCAGACGGCCCGGTTTACGGGCACTTATGACTGCAAGGGGATATGAGATGATGATTACCATGAGCATGGCGATCGCGCTCATTCCAATAGTTACGGGAAGCCTCTGGCTGATGAGCTCTGATACGCTCATGTTAAATGCATAGGATGTTCCGGGATTGAATGTGATGATGCCCAAAAGCCAGGAACCGTATCTTGCGATAAGGGGCTTATCAAGGCCCATCTGTGCACGGAGCAGGTTTACCTGTGCTTCGGAAGCATTGGGGCCGAGCATTATTCTTGCGGCATCGCCCGGGATGATCGAGAAGGCAGCAAAAACGAGCAATGACACTACGAAAAGTGTCAGTATGAGTTCAATGAATTTACCGATAAAGTATCCGGCTTTGCTCTTCAAACCCCATTCTCCCAATCTCTAAATTCTATAAATAGAAGATTATTATAAATGCTTTTCAATATAAAGCAAAAAGAATAAAGGCTGCCTCATACAATTGAGACAGCCTTTAACCATTTAACTCTTATACTTATCAGTTGCCTGCAAGCTTTACCTGTGACATATCCTGAACATACATGGGATATACGTGGTAACCTTCAAGTCTTGTGGATACCGCAGTAATCGTTGTAGGATCCTGAAGGTAAACGGAGCATGCATCAGCTGTGAGAAGACCCAATACCTGGTGATAAAGCTCAGTTCTCTCGTCATTGTCTGCCGTAAGAGGGATCTGTGCCATGAGCTTATCTACTTCGCTGTTGGAGTAGTTGATGAAGTTGCCGTCAGATGTTGACTGGTAACGCTCAAGAACGTCGTAAGGTGCATAAGAACTGGTGAGTGCAATGACTGTTGTCTCATACTGACGTCCCTTATAAACCTGCTCAAGCCATGTTCCCCAGTCTACCTGCTTGATCTCAAGGTTGATGCCGATCGCCTTAAGTTCGGAAGCGAGCTCAACTGCCGTATTAACGTGGATCAGGTAGTTTGAAGGAACAGTGCATGTGAGATCAAAGCCGTTCTCGTAGCCTGCTTCAGCCATGAGTGACTTAGCCTTCTCGAGATCCTGGTCAAAAGTTCCGTCAAGTGAAGAATCGTAATAGCTTCCCATTGCAGGGCTCATTGCTGTTGCAAGCTCAACACTGGTGCCGTCCATTGTTACGGAGATAATGTCTTCTCTGTTTACAGCATAGTTGATAGCCTGACGTACCTTTAAATTGTTGAGGGGCTCAACTGCATTGTTGAGTGCGAAGATCTGGACCATGTTTGAACCGTTGGACAAAACGTTGAATTTAGCTGAATCAAGCTGGCTTACACGGTCAGGTGTGAGGTAAGGGAAGATGTCGATGCTTCCTGCTGCAAGCTCTGTAAGGCCTGCATCCATGTCAGCACAAACCTTGAAAGTAACCTTATCAAGGTAAGGAAGACCCTTCTGCCAATAGTTTTCGTTCTTCACAAGGATAACGCTCTGGCCGGGAGTATAAGACACGAATTTGAAGGGACCTGTTCCTACGGGAGCTGCCTGGCAGTTATCGTAACCTTCGGGAATGATTCCCGTTGTGAAGTAGCACATAAGCTCTGTGCTGGGAGACTCAAGAGTGACCTCAACGCGGCCGTCAGAAGCGATCGCAACGTCCTTGACGGGATCGAGTTCGCTTACGAGAGCTGTGCCGTCCTGGGTGTCGAGAAGTCCTGCTGCACGCTTGAGAGAATAGACAACGTCTCCTGCATCAAGATCGGAACCGTCGTGGAACTTAACACCCTCTCTGATCGTGAATGTATATACAGATGCGTCTGAAGAGATCTCAACGTCTGTTGCAAGACAGGGATTGAGATTACCTTCGTAATCGTACTTGAAAAGGCCTTCATATACGTTGAATAGGATCTCTTTATCGCCTGCGGCAACTACAGTGTGCGGATCGAAGATGCCGGGTTCCTGTGTAATTCCGACAACGGCATTGTTGTTTGCTGCGTCAGGCTTCTTGGTGCATCCTGCGAGTGCTGCGACTGTAAGGCAGAGCGCGGATGCGGTAACGACTGCTTTTGTGATAAAACGGTGCATTTTACCCCTCCTTAGAGAAATTATGCTAATTATAATGAAGCGTTCCGGTGTTTAGATATGACAACGCATACAAAAAAAGCCCTTGCAAACTCTGCGTCTCGTTTAAAGTTAACTAAAAATTTATAAAATTCCCTTAAGAAAAGTAAATAATTTAACACGCCCTGGTATATAATAGGCGCATATAATCTTTGCGTGCGACTAGTTTCGCGCGCTTTTTAGGAGAACCAAGTTATGAAGAGATGTCCGGTTTGCGGCGTAATGATGGGTGACAATGTTGCCCGCTGCTCAATGTGCAAATACGATTTCCAAAAAGCTTCCCAGGGTAACAACGATGAGGCAGCAGCCGAAGCGAAGAGGATCCTTGAGCAGAAGCAGCAGGATAATATAGCCCGTGCAGAAGCAAAGCGTTCCGAAGAAGAGAAGAGAATCCTCGAAGCGTTAGAAAAGCTTAAGCGTGACTATGCTGCTATGGAAGAGCAGTTCGAGACCGAGAAGGCAAAGCTCGATAAGGAATTCACAACATATCAGAAGAAGAAGCTTGCTGAGCAGGAAGCATTGGAGAAATCCGTAGATACTATCCGTGACGAAGTTATCGAAGCACGTGATAAGAGAGATGCTCTACGCAAAGAAGCCAACGAGATGATGGCTGAAGCCAAGAAGAAGTCCCAGAAGGAACACGATGACCTTATCGCTGCTGCCAAGATCGAGCAGGAGAAGATTTACGAAGAGACCCAGAAGCAGACCGAGCAGCTCGCAGCCCAGGTTGAGAAGGAATACGGCGAAGCTCTTGCAAAGAGAGACGAATTGATCGCACAGGCAAAAGAAGTCCAGAGCATGATGGACAATGCCGACAAGATCAAGGCTGAGAAGGAAAAGGAGATCAAGGCTGCTGAGGCTAAGATCACAAAGCTCGGCGAAGATTTCGAGAAGGAAAAGGCAAGACTTGCCGAAGAACATAAGAAGCTTTCAGAGAAGCAGGCAGCTGAAGCCCTCAAGATGAAGGCTGATGCAGAGCGTGACAGAGACATCGCAAATGCCGAGAAGGAGAAGCTCATTGCGGAGGCTCAGGCTGAAAGAGACCAGATCATCGTTCAGCTCGAGGAGCGCAACAAGCAGGCACAGGCAGAACTTGACGACATGACCGAGAAGGCAAAGCTCGTTATGACTGAAGCTGAAGCAGCAATGGCTAAGCGTGATGAGCTCAATGCTGAGATCGAGAACTTCCAGAAGGATGCAGATCAGAGACGCAAGGATCTTGATGAGACTCTTAAGGAAGCAAGAAAAGAGCTTGAGGATTCCGAGAAGAAAAAGAATCAGGCTGAGAAAGAATACGAGGATTACAGCAAGCAGTCAATTGAGATCCAGGATCAGATCAAGGGTCTCCAGGCTGAACTTAAGGAAGCTAAGGATATCATTGCAGACTCCAAGAACGCTACTATTCTTGCTGAGGCTGCTGCACAGGAGATCGTACTCAATGCCGAGAAGCAGTCGGTATTCCTTAAGCAGGCTGCATTAAGCGAGAGTGAGAAGGGCAAGATGCTCGATCAGATCGCAGAATTAGAAGAAAAGATCAAGGAGAAAGAGATGGAGAAGGCAGAGCTTGAGAAGAAACTTGCGTCATTGGATAACGCAGTTGCAGAGCTGGAGAAGAAGGTTAGAGCAGGCGGCGGTGCTGCCGGCGGACCGATGGAGTATTCAGTCGAGACAGTTGAGCACAACAAGTCTGCAGAAGTTAACGTTGAGGCCCTCTCAAAACTCCTCAAGAAGAAGTCTGCTGACGGCTGGACACTGATCTCCGTAGTAGATGATGACGGCGGAAAGCTGATTTCATCGATGGGCGGCAGTTCTGAGGCTCAATCACTCGGTTCACTGGGATCAGGCACTTTCAACTCGAAGGAAGACAGACTGGTACTTATCTTCGGCAGACCGATGAAGTAATTACTGATCAAATTTGTTTTTTCGAAGGATGTCTCAAAACAATGAGGCATCCTTTTTGCTGTGTCCATTTGGGAAATTCTAAAGACTTTTTTAGAGCTGAATAGCGCGAAAACAGAGTCCGAATAATAATGCACAAAAAAAGTTTTAGGCAAAGTTGGTTTTTTGTGGAATTAGCATACCGAATCTTATATAATAGGAAAGTATTTTAATCTTTTACTTCAAAGGAGGAAATGACTGATGGAAAATTATTCCGCAGACAAGATTCGCAACATCGCGTTGTTTGGCCACGTAGGTTCCGGCAAGACGACATTAGCTGAGGCTATTCTTTACTACACCAAAGCAATCAATCGTCAGGGACGCATCAATGACGGTAACACTACGCTTGACTACGATCCTGAGGAGATCAAAAGACAGATGTCAGTAAGCCTTTCTGTTGCGTGCTGCGAATACAAGGGTAGCAAGATCAATATCATCGACACTCCAGGTGACTTCGACTTTTTGGGCGAAGAGATGAGCGGAATAAGGATCGCCGACTCCGGCGTTATTATGATCTCGGCTAAGGGCGGTACATCCGTCGGTTCCGAGAAGGCTATCAGACTTTTGAATGGTAAAAAGGTTCCTTTCCTTTTCTTTATGAATAGAATGGACGAGCCCAACGCTGACTTTGAAGCTGTTGCAGCCCGTATGATGGAGCGTTACGGACCTTCAGTTATCCCGCTTTCATTCCCTATCATGGAAGACGGCAAGATGACTGGTATCGTTGACGTTATGAACCGTAAGGCTTTCTCAATCGATAAGGCTACGGGTAAGTTTGTTGAATATCCTCTTCCTGAACAGTACAACGAGAGAGTTGACGAGCTCCAGGAAAAGGTTAACGAAGTAGTAGCAGAGGCAGACGATGCTTTGATGGAGAAGTTCTTCGCCGGTGAGAAGTTCACTGAAGACGAGTTCCGTCACGGCGTACACGCAGGCTTCCGTGAAGGTAAGCTCCACCCGATCTATTGCGGTTCCGCTTACATGAACTGGGGCGTTGACTTCCTCCTCAACTGCATTTCAAAGGACACACCTCCGGCAGGCAAGAAGCCCGCTCTTGAGGCTACACTCCCTGACGGTGGCACACAGATGGTAGGCTGCTCTATCGATGATCCGCTCGTTGCATTCTGCTTCAAGACGATATCTGACCCGTTCGTAGGTAAGATCAGCATCTTTAAGGTTAACGCAGGTACACTCCGCGCTAACTCCACTGTTTATAACGCAACAAAGGGTAAGGATGAGAGAATCGGCGGTCTGTTCTTCCTTAAGGGTAAGGAGCAGATCACTACAGACTGCATTACTGCAGGTGATATCGGCGCAGCTTCCAAGCTTGCTAATACAGACACCAACGATACGATCTGCGACCGCGCACGTATCCTTGAGATGCCTAAGATCAAGTTCCCTCAGCCTTGTCTTTCCAAGTCCATCGTTCCTCTTAAGAAGGGCGACGAAGATAAGATCATTTCCGGTCTTACAAAGCTTGCTGATGAAGATCATTGCTTCACAGTCGAGACAAACCCTGAGACAAAGCAGATGGTACTTTCCGGTATCGGTGACATGCAGCTCAAGGTCCTCGTAAGCCAGCTCAAGAATAAGTACAACGTTGACTGCGAACTCGGTGAACCCAAGGTTCCTTACCGTGAAGCTATCCGCAAGAAGGTCAAGGTTCAGGGTAAGCACAAGAAGCAGTCCGGCGGTCACGGCCAGTATGGTGACGTATGGATCGAATTCGAACCCAATCCCGAGCAGGAAGGTCTCGTATTCGAAGAGAAGGTATTCGGCGGTGCCGTACCTAAGAACTTCTTCCCCGCAGTCGAAAAGGGATTGCAGGAATCCATCAAGAAGGGCGTTCTCGCAGGCTATCCCGTAGTCAACCTCAAGGCTACACTGGTTGACGGTTCTTACCATGACGTTGACTCTTCGGAAATGGCATTCAAGATCGCTGCTAACCTCGCATTCAAGGCAGGTATGGCTCAGGGTAACCCCGTACTTCTCGAACCCATCAGCTCGGTTGAAGTACACGTTCCTGAGGAGAAGCAGGGCGATATCATGGGCGATCTCAACAAGAGAAGAGGACGTATCATGGGTATCGACGCTGACGAGCTCGGATCTGTAGTAAATGCAGAAGTTCCTACTGCTGAAATGCTCGAGTATGCTACTGACCTTAAGTCAATGACACAAGGCAGAGGATGGTTCGCAATGTCTCACGCTCGTTATGAGGCAGCACCTCCGGAAGTAGCTGAAAAGGTTATCGCAGCAAGCAACGTTGAGGAAGAATAATCAGTCATTTTTGAGGAAAGTGATAGATATTCATTTGCGTTAATTCATTTTTACGCTTTTGATACATAATGTCTGTTTTTGGGCGACAGTTAGTCTTTACTAACTGTCGCCTTGCAAAGTAAAATAGTTGAGTCTGGAAATATTCCCAAATGAGGCAGGAGGTTTTTTATGGCTAAATTACAAGAAGCTGCTGTCGCTCAGATAACGGAGATCTGTGATCGTCACAAGGACGACAAGACACCGTTGATGATGATCCTGAGTGACATTCAGAATGAGTACGGATACATTCCGCTCGAAGTTCAGGAATTGGTATCACAGAAGACAGGTATTTCGGTTGCAGAGATCTATGGAGTTGTTACATTCTACTCATTCTTTTCTCTTACTCCGAAGGGAAAGTACGTTGTCGGTTGCTGTCTCGGAACTGCGTGCTACGTTAAGGGCGCACAGAACGTTATCGATAAGTTCTCTGAGATTTTGAACATCAAGCCCGGTCAGACAAGCGAAGACGGTCTCTTCACATTGGACGCTCTCCGCTGCATCGGTGCATGCGGTATCGCACCCGCAGTAAGCATCAATGGTCAGGTTTACCCTAAGGTTAAGGTTGACCAGGTTCCGGGAATCATTAATGCATTGAAAGAGGAGGCAGCAAAGGCATGATTAGCACAGTAACTGACCTTAACGAGAGATTTGAAGCTCTCTCAAAGAGCCTCGACGACAAGATCAAGGGTGGAGACGGCAAGCGCCACATCGTTCTTTGCGGTGGTACAGGATGCCTTTCAGCTCACTCCACAGAGATCATGGAGAGATTTAACGCTCTTATTAAAGAAAAGGGAATCGAAGACAAGGCTACAGTTAACCAGGTTGGCTGCTTCGGTTTCTGCTCACAGGGACCTTTCGTAAAGATCTATCCTGAGGATACTCTTTACAAGATGGTTAAGATCGAAGATGTTGATGAGATCGTTGAAAAGGACCTCATCGGCGGTGAGATCGTAGAAAGACTTCTCTATGTTGACCCTAAGACAAACGAGAAGGTTACAAAGCAGGAGGATATTCTCTTCTATAAGAAGCAGAGACGTGTAGCTCTCAACGGCTGCGGCGTTATCAATCCTGAAAATATTAATGAAGCTATCGGCAACGGCGCTTTCCAGGGAATTAAGCGTGCGCTCACAATGACACAGCAGGAAGTTATCGATGAAGTTTTGGCTTCCGGACTTCGTGGCCGTGGCGGCGGCGGATTCCCCACAGGAAGAAAGTGGCAGTTCGCATTAAATGTAGAAGCTGATCAGAAGTACGTTGTATGTAACGGCGACGAGGGCGACCCTGGTGCATTCATGGATCGTTCCATCCTCGAGGGAAATCCTCTCGCAGTTATCGAAGGTATGATGATCGCAGGTTATGCTTTCGGCGCTTCAGAAGGTTACTTCTATGTACGTGCCGAGTATCCTATCGCAGTTAAGAGACTTAGAATCGCTATCGAGCAGGCAAAGGCAGAAGGTCTCCTCGGAAAGAACATCCTTGGTTCAGACTTCAGCTTCGATTGCCAGATCAGACTCGGTGCCGGCGCATTCGTTTGCGGTGAGGAGACAGCTCTCCTTAACTCAATCGAAGGTAAGCGCGGTATGCCTCGTCCGAGGCCGCCGTTCCCGGCTATCAAGGGTCTCTGGGGCAAGCCGACATGCGTTAACAACGTAGAGACACTCGCTTGCGTTCCTTACATCCTCAGAGAAGGCGCTGCTAACTTCGCATCTGTTGGTACAGAGAAGTCCAAGGGTACTAAGGTATTCGCTTTGGGCGGTAAGGTAAACAACGTTGGTCTCGTAGAAGTACCTATGGGTACAACACTCAGAGAGCTCATCTATGACATCGGCGGCGGAATCCCGGACGGCAAGCAGTTCAAGGCTATCCAGACAGGTGGTCCTTCCGGCGGATGCTTGACAGCTGAGTACCTCGACGAGCCTATTGATTTCGATAACCTCGTAGCTAAGGGATCCATGATGGGTTCAGGCGGTGCTATCGTAATGGACGAAGACAACTGTATGGTTGACGTTGCTAAGTTCTATCTTGAATTCATCTGCGACGAGTCCTGCGGTAAGTGCACACCTTGCCGTATCGGTACAAAGAGAATGCTCGAGATCCTCACAAGAATCACTGAGGGTAAGGGCACAATGAAGGATCTTGATGAGCTCGAAGAATTGAGCCAGACAATCAAGGCTAACTCCCTCTGCGCTTTGGGCCAGACAGCATCCAACCCTGTTAACTCAACACTCGCTCACTTCCGTGATGAGTATATCGCTCACATCGTTGACAAGAAGTGCCCTGCTCACGTTTGTAAGAACCTCATGCAGTACACGATCGACGCTGATAAGTGTATCGGCTGCGGTATGTGCGCTAAGGGTTGTCCTGCAAGCTGCATCACACGTACAGATTACGTTGCTGAAGGACACAAGCTCGCATCTATGGCTATTGACGCTAATAAGTGCGTTAAGTGCGGTGCGTGCATCAGCACATGTAAGTTCAACGCAATTTCGAAGGTTTAATCAGGAGGCAAAAGAATGAGTTTAGTTAATATTAAAATTGAAGGTCAGCCTTATCAGGTTGAAGCCGGCCTCACCATTCTTGAAGCTGCTAAGGCTTGTGGCTATGAGATTCCTTCACTTTGTGCATTCAATCATGGTGAGTGCAACCAGGGTTCCTGCCGTGTTTGTCTCGTAGAGGCAACAGGCGCAAGAGGACTCGTTGCATCTTGCGTATATCCTGTAGCTGAGGGTATGGAGATCAAGATCTCTTCACCTGCAGCTGTACAGGCTCGTAGAAGGTCAGTAGAGCTCATGCTCTCTAACCACAATAAGAATTGCCAGCAGTGCGATAAGAACGGCAAGTGCGAGCTTCTCCACGTTGCTCAGATCACAGGCGCAAGAGAAGATGCTTTCCAGGGTGTTCACTCTGAGACACACATCGATACTCTCGCTCCCGGACTTATCCGTGATACATCCAAGTGTATCCTCTGCGGCCGTTGTATCGCCCGTTGCTCCAATGCTCACGGCATGGGAATCCTCGGCTTCGAAAACCGTGGCTTTGCAACATTCGTTTCTCCTGCTGAGAACAGAAGTTTTGCAGATTCACCTTGTATCCAGTGCGGTCAGTGCGTAAACGTATGTCCTACAGGCGCACTCATGGAGCACTCAGAGATCGATAAGGTTGATGCAGCTTTCAAGGCAGGCAAGCACGTTATCGTTCAGGCAGCTCCTGCAGTTCGTGCAGCTATCGGCGAAGAGTTCGACAATCCTGTCGGCACACCTTGCACAGGCAAGATGATCGCAGCTCTCAGAAGACTCGGCTTTGAGAGAGTTTACGATGTTAACTTCGGTGCTGACCTTACTATCATGGAAGAGGGCACAGAGCTCCTCGGCCGTCTCCAGAACGGCGGAGTTCTCCCTATGATCACATCCTGCTCACCGGGATGGATCAACTACGCTGAGTACAACTACGGCGATCTCCTTCCTCATCTTTCTTCATGCAAGTCTCCTCACGAGATGCAGGGTGCCATCATCAAGTCTTACTGGGCACAGGAAAAGGGCATCGATCCTAAGGATATCTTCGTTGTATCCATCATGCCTTGCGTTGCTAAGAAGTTCGAGAAGGAAAGAGAGCAGCTCATCACAAACGGCAATCCTGACGTTGATGCAGTTCTCACAACACGTGAGCTCGCAAGAATGATCCGCCGTGCAGGTATCATGTTCAACCGTCTTCCTGACGAAGAATGGGATCAGGATATCATGGGCGACTACACAGGTGCCGGCGTAATCTTCGGTGTTACAGGCGGTGTTATGGAAGCAGCTCTCAGAACGGTATACTTCAAGCTCACAGGTAAGGAATGCGAGCCTATCGAGATCAAGGCTGTTCGTGGCCACGATGCAGGAATCCGTGAAGCTTCTCTCGATATCAACGGAACAACAGTTAATGTTGCGATCGCTTCCGGTATGAAGAGCGCTAAGGTTCTTCTCGACGAGATCCGTGAAGGCAAGTCCAAGTATCAGTTTATCGAGATCATGGGATGCCCCGGCGGTTGTATCAACGGCGGTGGTCAGCCTTATGTCCGTCCTTGCTTTATGCCTAACGAGGCAGATGATATCCTCGACACATACAAGGAGAAGAGAGCTCAGGCACTCTATTCCGAAGATGAGCGTCAGGTTCTCCGTCAGTCTCACAAGAATCCCCAGATCATCGAACTCTATGAGAAGTATCTGGGCGAGCCTAATTCACACAAGGCTCATGAGCTCCTGCACACAACATATGCTGCAAGAGAAGGCTTCAACGAGATCAAGAAGTAATCTGATAAACAATCAGTAACCAAAAAGAGGGTATCTCAAAGTGAGATACCCTCTCTTATTTTGTGTGTTTATGATTCAATATTCACTTGATCCTGTCCGGCAAACGGTTCCGAGCAGGAAGATTATTTCACATGTTATAAGATTGATTAAAGATTTCTGATTTACTGGTGGTATAATACCGTTTGGATGGATTATCGGCCTTTTATTTTCCTTTTTCTCTATGAAGCACAGGATCGCAATATACTCAAACGGATACAACGGAAGCATTACTCTCAAGGCTCTTGAGGGTATTAAGAAATATGCTGCCGCCAATGATCTGGACATCCATTTCTACATAAGCTTTGCAGCTAACAACAGAAGTGACGGCACAAATAAAGGCCAGCTCAATATCTACAATCTTGCGAAGCTTGAAGAATACGACGGGCTTATCGTCTTTTCAAATCTATTAAATAACATTCCCACTGCTGAGGAACTCTGCACGGCAGCCAGCAAAAAGGGCGTACCCGTAGTAAGTATCGGCATGAAGTTCGACGGGATCCCGTACGTTGGAAATAACAACGAAGAGGGAATGAAAGACCTTGTCGAGCATCTGATAACAAAACACAATGCAAAGAATATTGCATATCTTGGCGGTGCCAGGGAACACGCAGACACTATAGACAGAGAACGTGTTGTCCGCATGGTATTGGAAAAACACGGTCTTGAGCTGAAGGATGAGTATTTAGGTTATGGTGACTGGACACCCGAGAAATGCGTCGGTTTTACTGACAAGCTTATCGATTCGGGAATTGCTCTTCCTGACGCCATAGTATGTGCCAATGACATCATGGCACTGGCTGTAATCAACAGATTCATAGAAAGAGGATTTAATCTTCCCGGGGACATTATCGTAACAGGCTTTGACAACATAGAAGAGTCAGGAATATCTTATCCGGCTCTTACGACGGTCGATCAGGACTATGAGACGATCGGATATGAGAGTTGTAAGCTGCTCTATGAGATAGTTGAAGGAAAGACGGATTCGCTCGATGTGTCTGTAGCATCAAAGCTCGTCACGGGTGAGAGCTGCGGATGCAATCAGGAAGCAGACAATCAGTACGACATCAGACGAAGAAAGTATTGCAGCGGCATTCACGCAAAGAACAATCAGTCGAGCTACTTCAACCGGTTTATGCGCGCCGAGAGGGATGTCATCCTGGAATCCTACGATTACGAAGACATGAAGGAGAACCTCAGAAAGTTCTACCGTTCCAATAACAGATATTTCAACGGCAATTTCTACCTTATGCTTAACAGGTGCTATTTTGAGGATGCTTCCACCGAAGATTTCGAAGCATTATCCGAATGCTATGAAGCTGATTTCGATGCCACGGTTGCGTTAAAGGACGGTGAGGAAGCAGATAGCCTGATTGACAGTAACTTAAGAATGCCAGGCTTTATAAAAAAGCAGGGCGAGCAGCATATCTATATCTTCTATCCGCTGCAGAATACCGGATATAACTATGGTTATGTTGTTTTCGCAGGCGGAACATCCGTCATAAAGGAAGATTACCGCGTGTGCGAATATCTCGAAAAGATGGAGCAGACGCTGATGCACTTCAGGATCACCCAGCGTCTTGAGATGGTCAACAAAGAATTGAGATACATGTACGACAGGGATCCCATGACAGGTCTATACAACAGATTCTGCTTCGTAAACCACGCTGTTCCGCTCATTAATGAGAGTAAAGATCACAAAAAGAGTGCCCTGATCATGTTTGCCGACATCAACGATCTTAAGCTGATCAACGACAGATACGGACATATTTTCGGAGACAAGGCGATAATTACAGTATCAGGGGGCATCAAGGAGAGCATCACCAATGACAATGCAATCGGCATCCGTTACGGCGGTGACGAGTTCCTGATCATCGCTGCAAATGCAAACAGGACGTATGCCGAAAACATCAGAAGGAGCATTAACGCTTATATCGAGAAGGAGAACAGTCTGGGTTTAAGTCCGGTCAAGTTCTCTGTCAGCATCGGTTATGTGCTCACCGATCCCAGATCAGACAAGTCAGTTACCGACTATATCGATGAAGCTGACAAGCTGATGTATGAGATCAAGAACGAATACCACAAGAATAATCAGTCAAACTGATATCTTTTAAGATCAGAAGATCTTGTAAATTGTTGTGTCCTCTTCTGCGTAATAAGCAGCCTGTGTGAGGTTATCCTCAAAGAATGCCTTATTGAAAGTAATTCCGTTGCCGAAATCTGTTGCCTCAAAGTCAGGATCGACGATGAGATATCTGATGTTACGCTCTTTGCAGTATCTTGTGAATTCATCGATATCGCCGCCGCAGCCTGTGATGAGCCACAGATAGATGGTATCTCTTGTGTAAGTATCGTGACCAGCAGACCATGCATAGTAAGGCCAGCCGTAGTACATCGGACGTCCTGCAAGAATGAAGCGGTTCATGGACCACATAGGTGTAAGGAATACGTCATCAGGATCAGTATTCTCAATTACCCACTTGGTTACAGGAGAGTCTGCGTTCAATGTAAGAGGTGCGCGGTTAAGGTTAACGTAAGTTGCCCACTCGCTGACACCCGTGGCAGTAAGCGGAACCATAAGCGCGATTGCAAGGATGACGCCGGCGATCTCCAAAGCGATCCATGCAGGAAGTGCCAATCCCTTGGGCTTTTTGGGCGTTACGGGCTCGTGCTTTAATGAGTCAGGCTTGATGTCTGCCGCAGCAACTGCAGCAACTGACGTTACCTCAACAGGCTCTTCTGCTGATTCGATCGCAACATTTGCATCAGCTGCATCGTCAGGTTCATCTTCGCCGAATGTGACGGTGTTGCTTAAGGCAAGTGAACCGGGGCGCATAGCAGCGTGTGCAGGCTCAGGTGTGGATGCCATGACAGCATCATCGGAATCATCATTTTCGTCGGTTGTGTCTTCAGACTTTTCTTCAGAAGATTCTTCGGAAGACTCATCTTTCTTGGTATCTTCAGCCTCAGCGCTGTCATTTGTAACTTCGAAGATCTCCTCGGGTATTTCAGCAGATGAGTCTGCTTCTTCGTCTCCGGAATCTTTCTTCTCGTCGCCGAACATGAGCTCTGCGGGAAGTGCTTCTTCCTTGATCTCTTCAACCTTTTCTTCAGCAGCATTGCCATTAAGACCGGATATGTCTGCGTCAACGCCTGTGTGTTCTTCAAGAGCCTTGATGTCAGTAGCCTTGGAATCATCAGAGTTCTCGGAAGCTTCGCCGAATGCGCTTGCTGCAGCGATAACGGGAGTCCTTACACCCGTATCACCTGTCTCTACAACGGCAAGTTCACCGTCAAGAGCTGAAGCGTCAGCGATATCCTCATCTGCAGAATTCTCTGCGTCTTCAGCCTTTCTACGTTTGATCGGAATGTAAAGAAGGTTGGCGATCAGAGCTGCAACGAATGCATCGATGAGTATGAGTGATACCTGGATGAACTTGTGATTTGCGAGTATTTCAAGAGAAACCTTGAAGAGGAAAGCAAAGATCATCGGGTTAAGTACGCAGAGGAAGAGCAGGAAGCGGTGTACGGGCTTCTTGCGGATGATGTCCAATACGAGTGTGGTAAGAGCGAAGACCGCAGCGAGGATGAGTGTTAATCCCGTAACGATCAGGAGATACTTGGCAACACTTGAGAATGTGGGATTCTCAAGAATGAAGCCCGGCATGAACTCAAAGGAAACGACGTTCTTATATCCGCCGGAGAATGCGAGAGTCTGGACAAATGAAGATGCGACAGCGCATACGGCAACTGCAGCATAGAGAAGTCTGCTCTCTGAGAATATTGCCATGCCGAAGAGCACGAGAAGAAGCGCGATAAGACATGAACCGTGGAAATAAGGCATTACGATAACGAGAACGCATGCCAGGATAGCAATCGAAACAGGGTAGAGCGGGTCACCGGATCTTACGAGCCATGCATTCTTTGAAGCGATAAAGGCCTTTACGGCATCACCGAAGCTGCCGGCGCGGAAGACGGAAATACCGAGTCTTCTTACAAAAGGCAGGAAGAGGATGACCATAATGAGAATGACTGCTACGCCGAGCATGAGGTGGCGCTGGTTGGGATAAACGTTGATAGCCCAGATTCCCCAGCTGTCGTAATCAGTAACTGCATACCAGACAGATGACTTGAGGATCTCATTGATTGCCTGGGATGTTGTGGCACCTGCTGTAGTGAGTTCCTTAAAGTGATAGAAAACATTAAGTGAGCTTCTTAAGAATACGAGAACGGGTGCAACGAGGAATGCGGAACGTCTGGAGCTGATGAGCACTGCAAGAAGTCCCAAAAGAACGAGCGCGCAGATCATGGACATGATCGAAGGCAGGTTGAGTGCATAATCGATAGGAAGTCCGAGATACTGGAGCGTGCCTGCGAGGAAATAGAAGAGGAAGTGATATTTGATTCCGTCTCCTGAATAATGCATGTACTGTGTAGGGAAGTTAAAGCCCTTACCGAAAGATGAGACCATTGCCGTGTGGGGCGAGAGGTCTGAGAATGTGGAAGAACCGTTTAAGAGAGTAGTTCCGTTGATCCTGTATGTGTAGAACATAAGGAATGTGGCAGCGATGGTGATGCCAAGGATAACGACACCGTAGAAGATGGAATCGACGACATTGAACTTATAGTCTTCGATGGTTGTTGAGCCGGAAGCCTTAAGCTCTTCACGCTTGATTCTCTTACGGTTTATGAGGATGAGGCATGTGAGGATCATCCAGAGGAAGAAAGCGAATGTGACGAGCACACCGATCTTCTTGCATACTTCACCGCTGTCTACGATATATGAAAGACCAAGAGTGACATAGTAATTGAAGAAAGGTACGCAGAGCATACCGGTAACGATACCTGCCGGAACTGTGAACAGCGTATTAGGTATATGTGTTATAGCCTTGGCTGAAGGACTGCAGGCAACGTATAACCTGCGTACATCCGGTACTGAAAGGCCGACAAAGCACATACCGAATGCGGCACATAACATTAAATATAAGATCGCGAGCATATTAATCCCCTTATTATATTTTTATATAAGCTAATCCCAATAATCTTATCATAAGTTCGCTTTTTACAAACATGTGGCAATTTGTCGGTATCAATGAAGACACCACACGAAAAAGAGTATAATCTGTCTATCTTGCGTTAAAAGGGGAATTTGTATGAAAATTACTGTTCTTGGCGGCGGCTTATCGCCCGAGAGAGATGTATCACTTAAATCGGCAAGCCTTATTGCCAATGCTCTTTTGTCCAAGGGACATGAAGTTGCACTTGTTGATCTTTATGACGGAATCGAGAATAACGATCCCTGTGAGACATTCTTCAGAAGAGGCACAGTAAACCCGTTTTCATATAATATTCCGGAGACTGAACCTGATCTTGAAGAGATCATCAGACAGCACGGCGGAAGAAAGAGCTGGGTAGGCCCCAGAGTTATCGAGATGTGCCAATTTGCCGACAGAGTCTTTTTAGGCCTTCACGGAAGCCACGGCGAGAACGGACAGGTCCAGGCACTCCTTGATGCATTCGATATCCAATACACCGGCTGTGATTATTTAGGATGCGCGATCGCAATGGATAAGGATCTTTCCAAGTCTCTTGCAAGAGCAGCGGGATACCTTACTGCAGACTGGATCGTCGATGTTCCCGAGAAGCTTACATTTGAAAGAGTAAGCGCAGAGATTGGCATTCCCTGTGTAGTTAAGCCTATCGGCAACGGTTCCTCATGCGGCGTATCCATCGTTAAATCCCAGGATGAGTTCGAGGCTGCCATTGACTATGCGGCTTCCTACCACCAGAGGATCCTTATAGAGAAATACATCAAAGCCCGTGAGATCACGATCTCGATCGTTAACGACAAGGCTCTGCCTGTTACGGAGATCATTCCCCACGAAGGTTTCTACGATTACAAGAATAAATATCAGGACGGTCTTACGACCCATGTCTGCCCCGCTCAGATAGAAGAGGAAGATTACAAGAAGTGTCAGAAGATGGCGCTGAAGATCTTTAAGCTCCTCAGAATGACGCAGTACGGACGTGTCGACATGATGTACGATGACGCAAAGCACGAGTTCTGGTTTATTGAGGCCAATAACCTGCCGGGCATGACCAATGCGTCGCTTCTGCCTGAAGCTGCAAAGGCTGCAGGAGTATCATATGAGGATCTCGTCGAGAGTCTTGTAATGGAAACGCGCAAAGAGCAGGTCTACTGATAACCTCAAAGTTATTATATATATATTAATATTTATTGCGACATAACTCCTATTCGGATAAAATTAAGAGTGTTTCACTTGTATTATCGGAGGAGTGTATGAGCGATAAGAGATCTGACTATATCACCTGGGATGAGTATTTCATGGGTGTAGCTAAGCTTGCTTCAATGAGAAGCAAGGACCCCAGCACTCAGGTTGGTGCCTGCATCGTAGACAAGGATAATTACATCTTATCTGTAGGTTACAATGGTTTCCCCCGCGGATGTGACGACGAGGACTTTCCCTGGGGACGTGACGGCGGAACGCTCGATACAAAGTATGCTTTCGTAGCTCACGCAGAACTTAACGCTATCCTCAATTCCAAGACTGGCGATCTCGCCGGCTCAACTGTTTATGTTACTCTCTTCCCCTGCAATGAATGCACAAAAGCTCTGATCCAGAAGCGTGTCGGAAGAGTTGTTTATTTCGATGACAAATATCACGATACTGATGCTACCAAAGCTGCACGCAAGATGCTTGATGCAGCAGGTGTTAAGTACGAGCAGTATCAGCCGTCCGGCCGCAAGGCAGAAATCGAACTTTAATGGAGGCATAATATGCGCAGCAGGGTAGGGCAGAAGATACTTCTGCTTTTTATCACATCTGTGTTTATACTCACCGCATTTCCGATGATATCGCTGGCGGCTCCTTCGGGATCAGCCACTCCGAATTGCTGGGGAAGCGGCGGACAGCTCGAGATCCAGTTATCGGGCTGTAGCGGTTATGACACCATTACTGTCGTTGCAGAATTCTCAGGCACGATCGATTCTGCAAGCGGATGGGGCTTCGACTCTTATGATATCAGCGGCAACCGGGTAACAGCGACCTGTTCTTCATCCGGCGAAAACAGCTGGGGTTTTGACAGCAGGGTCGGAATCCAGGTTTCCGGCAGCGACATTAATTCTGCAAAACTCATTTCAGTGTCGGGAGACGGCGAATCAGGTTCGGTTAACGAACCCGCATCAACGACCGCTTCCACTACTTCTTCAGGAAATTCTTCATCTGATCCGGCCTCAAATCCTGATCCGGCACGCAATACTGAAGGCGTCGCAGGTGACGACTGGCTTACCACCGAAGGTTCCCACATTGTTGACATGAACGGCACGGAAGTCTGGCTTACAGGCTGCAACTGGTTCGGATATAACACCGGAACCAACATTTTCGACGGTGTATGGAACTGCAATCTCAAGGATACTCTGAAGTCGATCGCAGACCACGGATTTAATGTCCTGAGAGTTCCCATGAGTGCCGAGCTTCTTCTCCAGTGGAAAAACGGTGAATACCCGAGAGCAAACTACAACAATGCATATAACGAAGAACTTAACTCAATGAATTCGCTTGAGATCTTCGACTATGTCCTGTCTCTTTGCGAGCAGAACGGCATGAAGATCATAATCGATATCCACTGCGCGAAAACCGATGCCGCAGGACATAACCACCCTGTCTGGTATAACGGCAACATTACTGAAGATGATTTCGTTGAAGCTCTTTCATGGTGTGCCGAAAGATATAAGAATAACGACACGATAATCGGCTACGATCTGAAGAACGAGCCTCACGGAAAAGCTTCCGAGACACCTCATGCGATCTGGAACGATTCCGACAGCCCTGACAACTGGAAGAAAGTTGCAGAGCGTGCAGGTAATGCCGTTCTTGATGCAAATCCCCATGCGCTGATAATCATCGAAGGAATTCAGATCTATCCGAAGGACATCAAGACTAATAATTTCGTATCGACTAATGACGATGACGATTACTACAACACCTGGTGGGGAGCAAACCTCATGGCAGTCAAGGATTATCCGATCGACTTCGGATCTCCTGAACGCAATAAGCAGATAATCTATTCACCTCACGATTACGGCCCGAGAGTATACGAACAGCCCTGGTTCCAGGGAGGTTTTACATACGAATCACTCATGAAGGATGCATGGTACGATTACTGGCTCTACATCCAGGAGGAAGGAATCGCACCGATTTTCGTAGGCGAGTGGGGCGGCTTCATGGAAGGCGACAATCTGAAGTGGATGGAATACTTCAGACAGCTCATCGCGGAGAAGCATCTGCATCACACATTCTGGTGTTTCAATGCAAATTCCGGTGACACAGGCGGACTCGTAAAAGACGATTTCAAAACATGGGATGAAGAAAAATATAACTTCGTAAAAGAAGTTCTCTGGCAGACTGAAGACGGCGAGTTCATCGGTCTTGACCATGCTGTTCCGCTTGGTGTAAACGGCATTGCGTTATCAGATTACACAGGCGTTAAGATCACACCTGCGCCTCTTGCTCCGGCTTCAGAAACCAAGGTTACTGAAGCAACAGAAAGTGCAGAGCAGACCACGGTTACAGAGACATCTCCCGCGCTTGCAGAAGAGACTGTCCAGGGCGGAAAATCCAATACCGACATTACGGTCGAGACGATCAGCAAAGCCGGTAAAGAACTCATCATTGTTGCAGTTGCTGCCGTTGTCCTTCTTATCATCATAATGGCTGCAAGAATAGCCGTTAAGCGTTTTGTCGATAAGAAGAGAGAGGCTGAAGAAGAGATAATTCTTGCCGATCCTCATGAACTTGAGGTTGACAAAAACAATACAAAAATAGAAAATACCGCAGAAGATGACGTGGGAGATGCCTGATATGCCATTTGAATTGCTTATTGACCTGCCAACTAACAAACAGATTTTTCCTGTAATTATCGCAATAGCAATAGTCGTTGTTGTTGGTCTTATAATTGTGTTCAAGATTTTAAGTATTCGCGATAAGAGCCAGGAAAGAAGACAGGCAAAGATCGACATGAAATTAAAGCGCGAAAAGGTGATGGATGGTGTTGTCCGTAGGGAGAAAGAACCCACCAAGACAGTTCATCAGGTTAAGCGTGAATCAAGAGATCCCTCTATAAGACAGCAGCAGGAAGCTGCGGTTACGAACACTCTGGTCGGCGGTACCAGTGAAGCGCAGAAAGAAGAAAAACACGCTGCAGATTACTACGGACAGCTCGGTATTTCTTCAAGCAGATCCAAGCAGCTCGATAAAGCCAAGGACAGAGCGATCCTCAACGGATATCTCCAGAAGTCCAACACAGCGCCCATCAGACCTGTATATTCAAACACCCCCGGTGCACGTCAGCAGCAGATGGACGAACTCAATTCCGATAAGGTCGGAGCTGAAGCAAATACTCCCGCACTCGTCATGGATTCCGCTGCTCCTTCCGCAGTAAGATACACGGATAACACTTATCACCGTAATACCAGACAGAAGGAGATCCATTTAAAGCGTCCTTCATCTGCAAGAGCTGTACAGCCCGGTGAAGATGCAGCTGCCAAAGCCTCACAGGAAACTGCCGGTGGTATTGCACCTGATGCGGATGTTCCTGAACAGAGCTCCAACGAAGAGGCCGGAAACACTTAATCCTCAGGCATTTCTGACACCCTCAAACACTTGAAAATAAGGGCTTTGCACCTTATAATTTTAGTGTCTTCTAATATATTTTTTTATGAAGACGTGTGTGCTTTTTTGGAGGAAACTTAAAATGTCGGGTGGCTATTCGGGGCGCTTCTCGCTTAAATTCCTGTGCGCATTAGTATGCGCTTTTTTTGCTTTTTCAATTGCAGTTAATTGTTTTGAATCTCACGATGTAAGAGCTGATGGTTCGATAAGTATTGGCGATTTCTGGTGCAGTGGTGATTTTGCCGGTTTCAGTTTTACCGTTTCAGGTTTTTCAGAGGGACAGAATGTTGACATAGCATTTTTAGTTGATCCTAACGAAGTGCACGCATCGTTTGATGGAAGTGCTGTTTCGATAATTTCCGATGGTGGTGATTATACAGTCAAAGTAAGAGTAATTGGATGGAATGGGGATGAAGGATCACCAAACGGAACTTACTATATCGCGTTAAGTGGATTCAATATTACTTCTTTGAATCCTTCTGTTAATTATTTCGAAATCTCAAGAAATCCGGAACCTACTGAACCGGATCCTACCCCTACTCCTGAACCCACTCCAGTTCCTACCAATACACCAGTTCCTACCAATACACCTGTACCAACTAAAGCGCCTACAAAGGCACCTGATCCCACTAAAGCTCCTACAACTGCACCTACGCAGACACAGAAGGAGACACAAGCGATACAGGCAACGGCAGAAGCTGATACGACCACTGATGCTTCCGATGAGACAACGGCAGTAACTGAGAGTGCGGCACAGACAACAACAGCAACAGTTGCTACATCTGCTTCTGTAGTTATGGCTACAGAGACTCCTACTGTTGAAGAGACTTCAATTCTCGATGAAGACGGAGACGGCATTGCCGATGAGACAAACACAGATGGCACACCTGTAGTTGCAGCACTTACAGCAACAGGTTCAGGCGGAAGCAAAGGAGGTCCCAAGAAGTCTTCCGGTGCAAGCTGGATATGGATAGTTCTTCTTATCATCGCAGGCGGTCTTCTTTATCTGAGATACAGATATCTTAAGAAGCAGGAAAAACTGGATGGTTCTGACCTTGCGATTGCTTTTATTCCGGGTGTACCTTTCCTCGCTGAAAAGTTCTTCGGTTATCTGGGTCCCGTTAAGAGCATGAATACATCTGCGCCTGTTTCCGAAAAGAGCTTTAACACAGCCAATGCCATGAAAGAGATCAAGGCTATGGAGACTTCTGAAAAAGGCATTGCCACTGGTACAAGGCCTGCAGTTCAGAAAGCACCTGTTAAGAGACCTGCAGAGTTATCAGTCAATCATTCAAAGACTGTAACCGAAGCCAAGACAGCAGGAACGGCTACTGCTGTTAAGACTGCTTCTCCGGCAACAAATACAAGTGTTCCCAAAACTTCAGTTAAGAACAGTAAGAAGGAAATTACAGCTGATCAGTTTGCAGGACGTGAAGAAGCTAAGAAGATTCTTGAGGAGAGAAGAGCTGCGCAGGCGGCAAGAGTTGAACAGATAAGAAAGAATGCTGAAGCAAGAAAAGTAGCCGCCGCGAAGGACGGCACTGCAAATGCAGAGAAGAAACCTGTTCAGCAGAAACCACCGGTTAAGAGACCTGCAAGTCTTTCCGTAAATCATGCACAGGCTGTAGCGACAGGTGCGGCAGTTGGAACTGCTTCAAAGACGGCTGATACAGCAGCTAAGAAAGCAGCCAATACAACTGCGAATACAACAGCTAAGACAGCGGTATCCGCTACACGTCCCGGATCAAATAAGCCGGTTGAAAAAACAGAAGTAAAACCTATCGGGAAAATTGGTGTAAAATCTGAAGAGAAACCTGTTGACAAGGCTGTTTCAAAGCCTGCTGAAAAGCCCGTTGAAAAGATCGTTGAAAAAGCAACAGCAAAACCCGTTGAGCAGAGTAAACCTGCCCAGCGTCCCGGCAGTGCCGCAACGTCTGCCGGAAGCGTAACTGCCGTTGCCGGAGATAAAAAGGAAAACACTACCGAAAAGAAAGAGAAGCCTATGGAACACAATTTTACATCCGCTCCTCAGAATGGACCTGTCAAGCGTCCTAAGGCAGAGCTGACCCCCGAACAGATTGCAGAACGCGAGAAAGCAAAGAAGCTTCTTGAGGAGAGAAGAGCTGCGCAGGCTGCAAGAGTAGAAGAGATAAGAAAGAATGCCGAAGCCAGAAAAGCTTTGATTGTCGAGCAGAACCAGCTTGCAGAAGAAGCCAGAAAGGCTGAAGAGGCCAGAAGGGCCGAAGAAGAGCGCCTGGAAAGAGAAGCCCGTAAGGCTGAAGAAGCAAGGATCGCCGAGGAAGCTGCCAAGGCAGCCGAACTTGCAAGACAGGAAGAAGCCAGGAAGGCTGAAGAAGCGGCTAAGGCTGCTGCCATAGCAAAGGCGAAGGCTGAGGCTATTGCCGAAGAAGCAAGAAGACTTCAGGAAAGGGCACGAGCAGCTGAACTCGAGCGAAAAGAGGTTGAGGCTAAAAAGAGAGAAGAGGCCAGAAGGCTGGAAGAAGCAAGAAGAGCCGAAGAAATAAGACAGGCTCAAGAGGCAAGAAGAATAGAAGAAGCGAGAAAAGCGGAAGAGGCAAGATTAGCTGAAGCAGCCAGACTTGAAGCTGAAGCAAGAGCAGCCGAAGAAGCAAGGAAGGCTGAGGAAGCAAGATCTCTTGCAGAAGCAAAAGCTGCGGAACGCGCAAGACAGGAAGCTGCTGAGGCTGAACGAGCTGCTGCCGCTGCAAAGGCTCAGGCTGAAGCAAAACTGGCAGAGGCCCAGAGAGCTATGGAAGCTGCTGCTGCCGCAAGGGAAGCTAAGGCTGAAATGAACAGGAAGCAGAGTAAAACGTCCGCTTTCTTTAAGACAACCATGGCATCTTCAGACAATACGGCTATGCCTCAGATCTCAGCAATTTCTGCTGCTGACGGATATAAAGAACATCTTGAAACCAAAGCCGAGAACAAGGCAAAGGCTGATGCATCGAAGGAAAAGAATCCTTATAACGCCTATAAGGGCGGTATCCCGACGACATCCAAAGTTCCGGACGGAGCTGCAAAAGCGGCTGAACGTGCAAGAGCATCTTCCAATGCCAATCAGCTTGGAACGATCCTTGCAGGACAGTCCAATAATGCCGGAAGACCTGTATGGTCAGCACCGGGATCAAATGCGGCTCCTTTCAAGGAAAGTAATGATGCCAGAAAAGAAAGGATCCGCGAGCAGCAGAAGAAGATCGCCGAAGAAAAGGCAAGGAAAGAAGCTGAAGAAGAAAGGGCCAGAAACCCTCAGCCGAGTTATGCCGACACTGCCAAAACACGCAAATCCGCATTTTTCGACAGGGGATATGTAAGACCTGAGAATACAAACAGCGAGTCAGAAGAGCAGTCATCTGCTTATGACGGAATAGTACGTCCGTCTGCTATAATAGATAAGGAGCGTGATTTTAGGAACAATCCGACGGCTCCTGCAATGGGTGCGGATGTTGAAGGCAACAGGCCTCCGATCATGGATCCTAAAGCAGGCGCGGCTCCTACAGCACTTAAACCGAAGCCGGGATTCAAGCCTTTGAATCCTAACGGTTCTAATAACTGACGAAGACTTTTCAGGGGGATAATAACTATGAAAAGATCTAAGAAACCATTAACCTTTGTTGCTGTAGCAGCAAGTATCGGCGCACTCAGCCTTGGGCTTGAGGCATGCGTTTACGGACCTCCGGGAGTGCAGGTTGAGACTAATGTTTACGGACCTCCGCCGGAAACTTCGATCACTGAGACAGTAGAGACAGAGGAAGAGACTAAAGCTACCAAAGAAGAGAAACCTTCAGATCCTACTGATGGCAAGGAAGTAGTTGTATACGGACCTCCTTCTGATCTTGTAGACGGACCGGAAGAAGATGTTTACGGTCCTCCGCCGGAAGTTGAAGAATAATGCCTGTGGATACAAACGAAGCCAAGAAGGTATATCTCGACAGAAAAGCCGAAGAACGTGCGAGGCTTTTCAAAGATCCCGAACTGATATATCTGTTTTTCGAATTGACCAGAAGCTGCAATGAGAAGTGTTTTCACTGCGGAAGCAGTTGTGCGCCAGGATTGGGACACGGCCCTTCCGTTGAAGAATTCAAAGCAGTATTAGATGACGTCAAAGAACACTTTGATCTGAAAAAACTCCAGCTCTGCATTACCGGCGGCGAACCGCTATTGTATCCTGGTTTTGCCGAGCTTTTGGGCTATGCACATGAACAGGGTTTCCGCTGGGGCATGACTACCAATGCAACCCTCATAACTGAGGACGTTGCAAACATGCTCGCTGATGTCGGCATGGGTACGGTATCCGTAAGTATCGACGGACTCCGTGATACACACGACAGACAGAGAGGCCTTAAGGGCGGTTACGACAAGGCCATGAGAGGAATCCAGAATCTCATTGACCGCAAGGCTTTCAAACACATTCAGGTTACGACAGTCGTTAATCACAAGAATATCGGTGAACTTGATGAGCTCTTTGAGATCATGGATTCGATCGATCTTGATTCATGGCGTGTAATCGGAATCGAGCCGATGGGAAGAGCCTTGGATTATCCCGATATGCTCCTTACGCCTTATGACCAGAGATATCTGTTTAACTTCATACGCGAAAAGCGTGAGCAGGGCATACCCGTAAATTACGGTTGTTCGCACTTCCTGGGTCTTGAATACGAAAGAGACGTAAGAGACTGGTTCTTCTATTGCGGTGCAGGCACACACACCGCTGCGATAAGGATCAACGGCGACATCACTGCCTGCCTCGATATCGAAGACAGACCTGAATTCGTACAGGGAAACATTGCTAAAGATAAGTTCAGTGATGTATGGTTCAACCGTTTCCAGGTATACAGAAAACCTTTGTCTTCACTCTGCAAAGAGTGTCACGACTGCGAGTGGGAGAAGTGGTGTGCCGGCGGTTCCAGACACAGCTTCGACTACGACAACAACAAGCAGAGAGTCTGCTTCAAGAACGTTCTCTTTTAATAATTTTATAGAGAGTGTATCATTAAAAGTACCGAACTTCTTTCCGGGAGAAGCGTTTAATGCACCAGAAAATCGCGATAATAACAGGCAGTTCATCAGGTATAGGAAAAGCTTTTCTTGAGCTTGTTGCAGGCGATAACGGTGAGTATTTCAAGTCGCCTTTTGATGAGATATGGGCAGTGGCTAGACGTAAGGATGCGTTAGATGAGATCGCATCTTCTGTTGGCGGCGGCAGGGTTGTTCCGATAGTTGCCGACCTTTCCGACAATTCCGGTATACAGATAATCGAAGACAAACTTAAGGCAGAAGAGCCCGAAGTCGGACTTCTCATTAATTCTGCCGGTATGGGAATAAAAGGCGCTGTCTTGAGCAAGTCAGCTAAGTCTCTTGATGACACGGTCAGGATCAACTGCAGCGCATTAAGCCGGATGATGAGGATCACGGCGCCCTATATGAAGCCCGGCGAAAACGGCCGCGCAAAGATAATCAACATAGCATCATCTGCGGGATTCCTTCCACAGCCGGGTTTTGCGTGTTATGCGGCGAGCAAATCTTATGTCATATCATTCTCGAGAGCAATGAGCGCAGAGCTCAAAACAAAGGGGATAGACGTTATGGCTGTGTGCCCGGGTCCTGTTGCGACTGATTTCCAGCGAAGGGCAACTGAAGGAAAAGAAGCTGATTTTACCGGCTGGCGCAAGAACTTCGTGATCGATCCGGTAAAGCTCGCAAAGAAGTCTCTTAGAGCTTCCGCAAATGGCAGAAAGATGCTCGTATATCCTTTTTCACAGAAACTGTTACACCTAACTTCAAAGATAGTTCCGACATCGTGGATACTGGCTTTCATGGGCAATGGTGCAAATGAATAAACAACAAAAAAGGGGTGATTTAAATGACTAAGAAAAAAGTCGAACCGAAATTCGGCAGCATTTTCAGGGCAGTTGAAGAGAAGGCAAAGAAAACATCTTTTCTTCAGGACACGGCTACTCAGATTACCTTAAACGGTAATCTCGATAATCTTCCTTTATATGTGAGGATCGAAGACGGAATGCCGGAGGTAGCTCCTTACGAGTACATCAACGCTCCTTTCTATATCGATGCCGATGCTGAGACATTCGCTTCAGTTCTTAACGGAGACAAGGATTTTGTAGTAGCAGTCGCCCAGGGCAGCATTACGATCAACGGCGATGCCGCACAGGCCCTTGTATTCTGCTCAAAACTCTTCTGACAGCCACTTTGATATAATACAACGGTATGGCTACTATACTTAACGGTATTTTCAAAGATAAGATGGTGTTCCAGTGGGGCGCCGAACTCAGAGTGTTCGGTTGCTGTGATACAGACTGCAATATCAAAGCTGTTTTGTTTAAAGACGGGAAAGAAGTTTCCTCAAATACAAGTCATACTGAAGAAGACGGAAGTTTCCTCGTCTGTCTCGAACCTGTCGATGAACCGGGCGGTCCTTATGAGATTAAAGTCTACGAATCTGACGAAGAGGTCTGTGTCATTTCTGATGCATATGCCGGCGAAGTTTGGCTTGCTGCAGGCGGCGGCAACATGGAATATCCTCTCAAGCGTTCTGAGTTTGCGAGATTCATCATCCGCCAGATCGGCAATCCCGAGATAAGGTATTACAAAGTTCCGACGTTTGGTCATCTTAATGAGGACCAGGCTTATGCCGAAGTGGTTTCCGAATGGGTCGATATCAACAGTGAGACGGCAGGTGACATCAGTGCCGTTGCTTTCTATTTTGCAAGAGAGATCGAATCCAGAGTCGATGCCAAGATCGGAATCATACAGTGCTGTTCCGCAAGATCTACAATAGATAACTGGCAGAGCGTTGAGGCTTTGGTTTCAACTAAAGAGGGAAGGCAGTATATCAAGGACTTTGATGATGCCTCTGCTGAACTCACGCCTGAAGAATTTGACAAGGCTGAAGCAGAATTTAATGAATCGTATGCACAGTATCAGGCGATGCTTGCAGAAGCTCTTGAGGAAGATCCGTGGATGACATATCCCGAAGCTGATCTTAAGATCGGTCCGGCTCCATGGCCGGCACCTGTAGGACCAAAGTCTGCAAGACATCCGGGTTCTTTTTTCGAAGCCATGATATTGAGGATCGCACCATACACATTAAGAGGTGTCATCTTCTATCAGGGTGAGGCAGATACTGACGGACACCAGAAAGAATACGGTCATGTTTTCGAGTCCATGATCAAGGAATGGCGCGACATATTCTTCGATGACCAGTTGCCGTTTATATTCTGCCAGCTTCCGATGTATATTTCGAAGCAGCGCAAATATATGGATTTCGATGACATGTCATGGCCGGTCCTCCGTGAACAGCAGCAAATCGTTGCGATCGAAGTGCCGAATGTTTACATGGCCGTTATTGTTGACTGCGGTGAATTCAATAATCTTTTCCCGGCTGACAAGAAGACTCCCGGCGACAGACTTGCGCTCCTGGCCGAGAAATTTGTTTACGGCTTTGAGCAGGTAGATGCGGTCTCTCCGTTCATCATTGATGCCAGAAGAGGCGAAGGAGTGGAGATCTCTTTCGGAGGCGACTATCTGCTTTTAAACCTTGCTACCGGATTCGGTCCTGACGATTCGGGATTTGAAGTTGCAGGTGAAGACGGCAAGTTCTTCCCGGCAGAAGCCAATGTTGACTTTGACGGCAAAACGGTCCTTCTGTCATGTCATCATGTTGAATTCCCTTCGAAAGTAAGATACGCATTTTTCTCATACGGCCCGACCCCTCTGCACGCGCAGAACGGTCTTACGGCCACACCATTCCAGGTAAGGATAGATAAAGATCTAGGCGGAGCATAATATGAACATAGCTTTTTTTACACGTCCCAAACAGGAAATCACATATCTCTATTCTGACTTTACGGTAAGGCAGGCGCTCGAAAAGATGCACAACAGCTCTTATATGGCAGTGCCCGTATTAGACCGTGAGGGCCATTATATCGCTACCATAAGCGAGGGCGATCTGCTTTGGTTTATCGTAAAAGGTGAGGGCGGAGAACCGCATACAATGGCCATAGAGAGCCTGGAACAGTTTAAGCTCACCGATGTCGGACTCAACACCCACAAAAACCAGCCGGTATCGATCAGCTCATCGATCGAAGATCTGATAATCAGGTCTATGGAAACAAACTTCGTACCGATAACAGATGACCGCGGAATATTCATAGGAATAGTTACCAGAAGGTCGATCATCAAACATTATTACGAGAAAAATATACTGCCGCGTGAGTGATCTCACACGGCAGTTTTCTTTAGCCTTTTTGTAGCGGGGATTATTCCACGTCTTCGTCTGTAAGTATCTCACCGTCAAGTACTCTGTCTATGAGATCCTGACCCTGGATAACCGTACTGTAGTAAGGATAAGTTACGTAGAGCTCTTCCCAGGGTGCCGAGTAAGTAGTGTCCATACCGCCCCAGCCTGTAACTGCATATGACTGGATGTTCCATTCAGGGAAGTCTTCGAGCTGCATCCTTACGAGCGTATCGATCTCGTCTGCTTCCATGTTGGTTAATATGTAGCCTTCAAGGTCTTCCAAGATTGTCTTGTAATTCATGATCAGCGTAGGTGAGGACGTAACCTTCTTAAACATCGCGGTGATAAGACGCATCTGGTTCTGTCCGCGCATGTTGTCGCCTTCTGCGAATGCATGACGCTCACGTGCATAAGCGAGGGCTTCAGCACCGTTAAGCGTTATCACGCCTTCGTCGTACCAGTATGTGTCTTCGGCCGTGAATGACTGGGGATTGTCAATCGTGACTCCGCCGATGTCATCAACGAGCTTTTCCATGCCCGTGAAATTGATCTGGACATAGTAGTTGATATCACAATCGTAGAGATTCTCGAGACCCGTGATTGAGCAGTCTACACCGTAGAGGCCGAGGTGAGTGAGTTTATCTTCAGTTCCGGCACTCGATCTCGGATTGGGGATGTAGTAGTCTCTCGGAGTGTTGATGAGAAGGATCTGCTTCGTCTGGGGATTTACGACCATCAGGATGTTAACGTCGCTTCTTTCGGTAGTGAAGTATTCTTCTCTTGAGTCAGAACCGCTGATGTAGATGATGAAAGGCTCTACTTCGATGTTTTCTACTGCACTTGTAGCAGGCTTGATCTCAACGGGCTTATCGTAGTTGCCGTAAGGGTTGTTGGCTTCGGCAGTTGCGAGTTCTGGAGTGGAGATCTTGATCTCTGCGATCAGCTTCGTATAGTCTGCCCAGTTTGCGAAAAGCTGTGTCTCTTTGAGGAATTTTAAGTTGGTATCGTTGATGATCGCAACCTGAATGTCTCCATGATAGAAATCGATTCCCAGCAAATTGAAATTCTTGTAATCTGAGACTTTAAGCTGCGGATTGAGTTCTGCTTTAAGTTTTGTTACTGCCGCAAAAGATGCAGGACCGTCGTTGCTGCCGATAACGCCGAACTTTAGGTCCTTGCAGTCGGCAAGGCTCTCTGCAGTGCTGCTGTTGAGAACGTATACATTCATGACTGCGGCGACGTCTTCCTGTTCTTCAACAGGTGCCGTAGTCTCCGTAACCGTAATGTTTTCGATGGTGTTATCCACAGTGCCGAACATGTTGCCGATATAAACGGAGGTAACCGTCATGACTGCAGCAAGGATAATGCCCGTGAATCTTCTGAAGTTCCTGGCAAGGTTTTCTTTCTTTCCTGAGATAAGAAGTAAAGTACTGACCAGCAGCAGGATTATGAGAACACCTGCGAGGATCGAGAGCATCCATGTAGGGAACATTCCGAGCTTGTATGCGCTGTAGAATAAGAAGCCGGATGCTATGGCCTGGATCAAGAGTATTAATCCCGCTACGAAGCTCCATCTGAGAGTGCTCTTTCTGCGGGCGATCTTTTTCTCCTCTTCGATCCTTTTCTTAGCTGAATGTTTCATAAAAACCTTCTTCCAAAAATTATTTATCAGACCGGATCTGCAGCCGCCTTTTTGTTCTTGCGGCGGAGCTTGCGGTTCAGTTTTTTAGTTTCCTTGATTTCCTGCTTAACCGGTTCGAAATCCTTAAGATCAAGCATCTCGGAAAGGAAGGGTACATCAGGTTTATAACGTGTGGACATTATGAGTTCGAGCTTTCTGTCTTCTGTCCTGATCCTCAAAAATCTTGCGCACTGCTCAATGTAAACAGGCTTGCCCTCATGCTTTTCGCGCAGTTCATTCCAGGAGATGATATAAGGCTTGCGGAATAATCTGTTATAGATGAGATCTATCGTATCGCCATCCTTGATGAGCCAGATCCTGGAGCGCTTTGCAAGACGCGCGTAGCCGTGGAATGTATAGACTGACATTGCGACCTGCATCATCGGATAGAGCTTTCTAAGCTTTCTAGGAACATGCTTTTCGACTCTAGGAATCGGATCGTTGCGCTTGAAGATCTTTCTTAAAACAGTATAGATATAAACGTCTTTGTAGTACTGTGAAACTCTCTTAAGGATCCTGAAAAGTATTACACCCGCAATTGCAAGGTGGATGCTTACGATGAAGCTTACGACCGGTGCGAAGATCTGAAGGATCACGAGGATCATGTGAATGAAAGCCTTAATGATCTGCCAGATAAGGCTCGTGCCCTTGACCGGGATCGCAGCCACGATGACCTCCCAGTTATCCATGCATGTATAGGTGCAGTAATAGATGACCGTTATCGCGATTATGGTGATGCCTGCAAGAACATATGTGGACCAGCTTGTCGATGTAACTTTATCCGGCTCAGCTAAAAGCGTAACCATATGAGGTATCCTGGCGGCAGTTTTAAGTTGTGGCGGATCTGCTTCCAACGCTTCATTGGTAACAAAAGGCAGAAGCGTTATGGATACCGTGCAGATATATCCGACGAATTTATCGAGCTTATCAATGGTCTCTTCCGATACCATCTTGGATTCGGCAAATGAATGGACTACGATCAGGGCTACGGCTATAAGAGTAAGAAATACTGCAGCGTAAGGGTTTGCGATGGGGAGCTTGCCGACTTCTCTTATGATCGGTATTCCGTTCAGGAAGTCTGCTATATTGCAGAGCGTGACAGAATCGGGAGAATATATTGCTGCGTTTTCAAAAGCACCAAGAATAGCCAAAACCGCCATTGTGGCTGTCGGATTGATCGAGGCGGTAACAGCGGTCGAGAAAGCACCTGCATAGAATGCGAGATCGGTTGCAAATGTAACAGGTTCGGGTTCGTATAAGGGCGTGAATCCGGAAGCCAGGCTGACCATCGGGATCAGGGCAACGCACATGATCGCAACGAGCATTCCTGTTGCCCGTTTCATATAGGTCTTCTTCAAATCGAGGCTCATTCTTTCTACTCTCCTTATCAGTACGGTATAGATGAAGTTTGTCCTGCAAGTTACCCCTTTATACCTTATTTATGGTACAAAACACAAGTAAAACTACAAAAATATTTTATTAATTAGTAATTATAGTGTAATAGAGTCTAATATATTTAGGGATTTGCAAGGGGAAAATAGGATTCCGGAATTACAGGGAGGTTTTTAATGAGGTCATTACTTACTGAAAATTAGTTTTTCGATTTCAGTAAGTAAAATATGTGCTTCTCATGGTGTTACTCTTCAGATTTTACTTACTGAAAACGCATTCCTGGATTTCAGTAAGTAATTTTAGGGTGGATTGAAGCCTCTTCAATCATATATTTACTTACTAAAAATGCATTTTTAGTTTTCAGTAAGTAATATGGACTCATGTGAAGCTTAATTTTCGCCCATTTTTACTTACTGAAAATGCGATATCCAATTTCAGTAAGTAATTTAGGGTGGAAGAAACGTGAATTTATCAGCGATATGCGTTTAATTTATTGACATATATTTAATTAATGTTCGCTTTCTACGCAACATCTTTCGACAGCATCACGATGGTTGCTTCCAACTACAGCTACAAGAACATTGAAGGTGAAGAGACAGCAAGCAAGAAGAAGAAGCTCTTCTGGGCAGTATTCCTCATAATGCTTCCTATCGCATTGATCTTTTCAGAAGGAACAATGGCTAACCTTCAGACGGTATCCATCATCGCTGCGTTCCCGATCGGAATCGTAATGATCCTCATTGTGGCAAGCTTCATCAAGGATGCTAAGGCAAGGATTGGAGAAGGCGTGGAAAACGCCGCTGCTCCCGAGGGCAAAAAGAAGAAATAACCTTAAGGTTAACTCCTTAATTTATTCAGAGGCCGTCTCAAAACAGATGAGGCGGCCTTTTGTTATTTAGTAATGGATTATAGCGAACTGAGAGTTTGCCCTCCGGTTTTCTGGGCTAAAAATCAGAAAAAAGTCACAGTACACCCTGACGGTTACTGTGATTTTCTGCAATGAGTGAGCAAACTGCCGGCATTTGAGACAAAGCCTTGTTGTTTTGTATCAGTGATCGCCGTTGTATTCCCAGGCATCAGGGTCATAAGGACAGCCCTGGAATGTGTACCATGAGCCAGGCAGGAACTGATTGCCGTTGTTGATATCAGTCTCGATAATGCTCGAGAAGAAGATGGTCTGCGGACCGTACTTAGGATCGGAATTAATTGGATTGCCTGTGAAAGGATTTGTGGGATTAGCGATGATGCCTGAAGTTGCAAGCGTTGGTGTATCACCGTTGGTCATGAACTCTTCTGATACCGTGAACCCGGAAGCATTGAAGTCTTTAACCATGACAACGGGCATAAAGTATTCCATGTCCATGTCGCCGCACTTGATGTCGAAGTGATCAAGGTCTCTTCCGTGATCGGAAACAAGGATGATCCTCGTATTGTCGTAGACACCATTTTCGCGCAGATAATCAAACCACTTTCCGAGCTGGATATATGTGGCCATATTTGCGTGATATGCGGTGATCTGGTCTTCATTGGTTACTCTCATCGTTCTTCCGTCAATCGTGAAGCGAGAGACCATATCGGTATCGTAAGCGGTATTATCGATGTTTAAAGCGGGAATATATTCAGGTTCCTGCAGCAGGCAGGGCTCATGAGCGGTATCGTTTGACATCATGAGGAATGTATTCTCTGAGCCGTCGCTGATCTCTGTGATGTTAGGCAGATTGGTGAGTACTGAATATGCCTGGAGGAAAGGAGCGTCGTAGCCTGTGCTCTTTGAGATGCCGTCCATCGTCTGAGTGAGGGACAGCTGGTCTTCGATATCATTTGCGGATGCACTGCCGGATATCGCTTCATTATAAAGTCCGTCGTCATAAATAGTTTCCTGAAGCAATACAGGGGAGATCTTCATTAATGAATAGCAGAAGAAGTTTCTGTCACGGATATCCTTAAGACGTCCTGATATTGAAGCCGTATCGACGCCTTCGATCGCATCGGAATAGTTAAAACGTCCGTCTGTGTTGTAGCAGTGGAATTCGGGATAGTCATCAAAGACTGAAAGATCAGGAGTCCACTGATAACCTGCATATGTAGGATCGCAAATGGTAACCGTATATCCGGCTTTGCCGAAAATAACAGGCATAACCTTTAATGCTTCGTTGTGTTTGCTCTCAAGGTTCATTTCGTCTCTCGCGTTAAGACGCTCGGGAGTGTATTCATATCCGCCGAACAGAGCAGGAGAGCCGGTATTAGTAAATGCTCCGTAAGAGATGGAGTTCTTATAATATGTGAAGCCGTCAAACTGTTCTACGAGTTCAGGATTCTCGTTAAAGATGTAAGGAACTTCGGTTCCTACAGCTCTGTCGAGCATGAGGACAACTACGTTCTGTCCGTTTTTGCTTAAGGGAATAACGGGGATATCATCAGCAGAAGAAGAGCTGATGAAGTGATAAGCACTGTATGTATCCCAGTCCTTATATGAATTAAGAAGTCCCATTCCGCCTACGGCAAGAACGCCTGCGGCGAGAACGATATTCAGTACCTTGGGGAGCTTTGCATATATGATCGCGAAAACAACAGCTGTGAGGATTACTGCGGCAATGTTGATAAGATAATCTGAAATACCGAATGACGGTTTGTTCTCATACTGAAGAGTGGATGACAGGATACCGAGTTTTGTTCCGAAGAGTATGTAATCGATTATGGAAACACCGCAGATGATCCAGATGCCCTTGCAGAAAACACCCTTGATCTTATCGCTCATGAAGAAGTAGAAAACGCTGCCCCACAGTACAAAACTTCCGAAAGAAAGCAGCATTGCATTTACCGTGTACATGCAGGGATTGACCGGATGGAATTCGTCGATGAACTCATAGATCGAAGCGTGGATGACAGAGGACGGGATAAGAAGACCCGTGAGAGTTGCCATGAAGACTGCTCCGAGAAGGAATACCTTCTTATCTTTTTTGGCAGGCCTTTCCTTAACGGCCATCTTGCTTTTGATAAGTCCTGAAACAAGCGGGAGGGCGAGCATTACACAGCCCATAGCAAGAAGGACTTTCTGCCTTGCCACCAGGTCGTTCCTGATGAGTGTAAGAACAAGAACGACCGCACCGCAAATTGCAAGCACGATGCCAAGGGCCTTTTTGGGATCCTTAAGTTTGTAGAAGATATTCTTAACGAGTGAGAAAACGTTATTGAGAAGCCAGTAGAAAACAAGTCCTGAAGGTGAGTTGTAAAGCAGTACAAGAAAGACTGCAGCAAGACCGTATACCTGGATCTTTTCCTTCACGGGATGTCCCTTTGTGTAGATGATTCCGGATACAACGTTGATAAGCGTCATAAGGATAGGGAGGATGTTTACCGGGAAAGAGCCGATCATAAATGTGGCATCTTCTTTTCCGAGATCTGATATGAAACCGAATGACATTCCCTGAAGACTCTGCATCCCTGACAGGAGGTTATATGCCGCGATAAAGAAAGGCACCTGAAGCAGGAGGGATACGGAACTCTTAAGCGCATAGATCGGTTTGTAGTGATTTATGCGGTAGTATTCCTGGAGCATGAAGAAACGTTCGTCACCTTTGAATGTATGCTTGATCTGCTTGATCTTTGCAGCCATCCTGGCCTGGATATCACGCTCTTCAGCCTGAAGTTCATCCGCACGCTTGTAAAGCGGAAGGACCAGGAAGTTAACAGCCAGACTTAAGAATATGATCGATAAACCTTCATTGCCGATGATCTTGTTGGCAATGGTGAATATTATCTCAAACAGGAGTTCAAGAGGAGATATTATAAGCGTGTAAAGTGCAGACAGAAAGGTCATTATTTCTTGCCGTTCTTTCTCTGCTTTTTGTTATTCTTTCCGCTCTTCTTTGAAGGCTGGGAAGCTTCTTCCTTAGCTTTCTTTGCGACAACTTCGTTGTATTCTTTCATGACGAAATCAACGCATCTCTTAGTGCCTTCGCCGATGTTGACCCATGTCTGCGTGCGGGCTTTGTCACGGCCTTCTTTGAAAGAAGAATCCTCAATGCATCTGTCGATGAGGTTCTTGATGTCTCCAACGTTTTCATCTGTAAGTTCGATGCCGAGTTCAGGAAGGATCGAGAATGTCCAGAGAGGTTCATCGATCCATGAAGCATCATAAGGATTAATGTCGAATTTCGCGTTGGTGTAGATGACGGGTTTATCGAATACGAGTGAGAAATCAAAGATAACACCTGAGAAATCAGAGATAAGGATGTCTGATTCCATCAGGACATTGAAATTGTCATTATCTCTGTTCCATGTGACCTTTGTATCGTCATTGTATTTGGACATGAGTCTGTCTATCATCTCTTTTTCAGAGGAGAAAGACTGGGGATGAGGTCTGATGATGATCTTATATCCTGTAGATAAAAGCTTATCTATCAGCTGCTCGCCGAAGCGTGAGAGAAGGCCGCTCTCGCCCCATGAGGGTGCCAGGAGGACAGTCCTCTCATGAGCAGGAACCGCATCGGAACCATCGAATCTCTTCTTCATCTCATCCATGTACGGAATGCCGCAGAGAGCAATCTCTTTGGCAGGGAGATTACGCGCTTCTTCAAGTTGCCTTATCTGTCTTTCCTGATATTCTCCCGATACGATGAGCGCATCGTAATGGTCCAGGCCGAACATACGGTATAACGTAATATCGTTGGACATGTGCGGAATGTGAATATAGCAGTCGACATTCTTGGAACGCTTCCACTGGAATACATCAAGGCTCGGAGTCGTTGATAACACAACTGATGCATTAAGAAGATTGAGTTTTGAGAAAGCTTTGTTGCCTTCACCTATGAATTCGGCGGTAATGTATTCGTATTTGGCTTTAAGAGCCGGATCGTCTTCGGAACATGTAAGATAGACGGCTTTCTGGTGTCTGGCTTCAAGCTCGTCTGCTATCGGTTTGAATACGTTCCAATATCTTTTATGGTCGGAGAAGATGACTATGGGTAATTTCTCGTTATTGATCTTGGCATTCTTATCACTGCCCATGGAGAACTTAAGCTTCATTAACAGTGCGCGGAAACCGAAAATGGCGACACCGAAGATGCCGAACAGCACGGTGAAGAGCATTCCGCCCGTGCCCGGATCAATATATAAAACCTTGAATAAATCCATATACGATATGTATTCCTGTTAACATGTTAATGTGTATAGTATAAATATAAACAGTGTGTTTTTTGTTTGACAATTTCATTATATTTGTAAGGAAACGCATTTTTTTATTTGTCGGAAAATGAAAGTGATATACTTTTGCCATGAAATATAGTGTTTTGATCATTGATGATGAAAAGGAACTCGCTGAATCCACATCTGAATATTTCAACATGATGGGAATCAGTTCCAAATATGTTCTCACGTCTCAGGAGGCCTTGGATTTTTTCAAGGATAATGAGGCGGGTGTCATTCTGCTTGATATCAATCTCGGCGATGCATCAGGCTTCTCTCTTTGCAAGACTTTAAGAGAGACCATAAACTGTCCGATCCTTTTCATAAGCGCAAGATCATCTGATGATGACATGGTCGTCGCTTTGAATATCGGAGGCGATGACTATATCACTAAGCCCTATTCGCTTAACGTTCTTTTCGCGAAGGTCAAGGCTGTCCTTAACAGATACGAATCCACGGAAAAGAAATCCGGTAACGTACTGATTTTCGGAGACATAAAGATAGATATCGGCTCAGGCATAGTCTTCAAGGCCGGCCATGAGGTATCTCTAACGGCCATGGAATATAAGCTTCTGACTTATCTCGCAAATAACAGAAACAAGGTCATCAGCAAGGAAGAGATCTTCAATAATGTATGGGATGACAGCTTTGTTTCCGACGGCACGTTAAACGTGCACATAAGACACTTAAGGGAAAAGCTCGAAGACGATCCCAATGAACCTGTATACATAAAGACTGCACGCGGCAGAGGATATCTTTTTAAGGCGGAAGGATAATGAAGAAACGCTTTGTCCTGCTTGCTGTCCTGCTGACTGTCATCCTTATAATTCCGGTTCTTTTCCTGAACTATGGAAAACAGGCATCGGCAGGCTACCTTGATAATACGGTAGTAAACGGGCTTCTGAATGAACTGGCAGCAGACTGGGACAATGTCAAAGCCAAAAACAAATCCACTGTGCCACAGATAGAAGGCATCAGTTATGAAGTTATGGATAACGACGGCAGGATCCTTGTCAGGACTGAAACGGGGATGCCTGAAGATCTGGGCCGCGCAACATCGGAAAGATATACGATAAGAGATATTAAGGTTGACGGAGAAGTGGTCGGAAAACTCCTGATCAGCAATGACTTTACATCGATGAGAAGCGAGACTCAGAAAAACTATGAGAGAAGATTTATCATAGTGGCTCTTGCAGAGGCGTTGCTTATCGCACTGTTCCTTCTATGGGTTTACAGAAACATCATTAAACCTTTTGAAGACCTTAAGGAATTTGCTTCCGATATTGCATCCGGAGATCTCGACAAGCCTCTCAAGATGGACAGGGGAAATATCTTCGGAAGCTTTACCGAGAGCTTTGACATCATGAGGAGCGAGCTCAGCGAAGCAAAACAGAAGGAGTATGAAGCACAAAGAAGCAAGATGGAACTGGTCTCCCAGTTGTCTCATGACATCAAGACTCCTGTCGCATCTATCAAGGCTTTGGGCGAGCTTTTGGAAGCTCAGAGTACCGACCCGAAGTCAAAAGAAAGGCTGGGTTCCATCGTCACCAAGGCGGACAACATTGATGCCATGGTATCTGATCTGTTTACCGAGACCCTGACAGAGCTCAACGAACTCAATGTGGAAACGTCTGAACAGGAGAGCAGAATCCTTGACAGGATAATAAGAGATGCGGATCACATGGATCTGGTAACGGGCAGGAATGTCGAGGAATGCATAATAATGTGCGATCCTTTGAGAGTTACCCAGGTCGTTAATAATATAATCTTTAACTCCTATAAATATGCCGGGACAAAGATACATCTCGAATCACATATTGAAGATGACTATCTGGTGGTTTCCTTTACCGATGAAGGCGGTGGTGTCTCAAATGACGAGATCCCCATGATCACCAAGAGGTTCAGAAGAGGCGAGAATGCAAAAGGAAAGCCCGGTTCAGGACTGGGACTTGCCATTGCTTATGAGCTTATGGAAAAGATGGGCGGTGACCTTGAAGTTGCCAATGCCGATAAGGGCCTTCGTGTAAGACTCTTTTTTAAGATCGTCTGAAAAATTAATCTTATCTTAAGGTTGGCGCAAAGTCAGTTAAGGTTGTTTTTTGTAGAATCTCCGTGATAACTAAAAATGGAAACGGAGATAGAATCACATGAAAACGTTATTAACCAAGATCTTTACTGCAACAGCAAGCGCAGCAGTGGCAGTTGCCGGCCTATCGGGACTTGCACAGTTCAGTCAGACGGTACGTGCAGATTTTTACACCCCCAGACTTATCGTCACGGGGAGTGAGATCAGCAAGGACAGAGTCAATGCAGGAGATGAGTTCGACCTGACAGTTCATTTCATAAATGAATCAGAAGATACTCATCTTTACAACATTAAGATCGCATTCACGAGCGAAGACAATGAGATGTATCCTGTATCCGGAACCAATGTCTATTATGTTGATACAGTTGAAGACGAAGAAGAATTCGATGTTACTGTTAAGATGGCTACAAGAAGCGATCTTGCTCCCAAGCCTTATACTCTGACAGTAAGTTATGAGTTCGAAGACAGGGACAAGATGTACTTCCAGGATTCTTCAGAGATCGTAGTTCCCATCTATCAGACACCTGAACTTTCCGTGTCTGACTTGAAACTCACAAAGAGTGATATTGAGATCGGCAGCAAGACGAGTTTTTCGATGAAGCTCAACAACACAGGCAAGACTGATATCTATAATGTGGCTGTCAGTGTTGCAGGTGATACGATCAACGAAGCTGATACCATCGTCGGCAATCTCGAAAAGGGTGCAAACTCAACTATCGATCTTTCTTTGAAAGGCGCTTCGGCAGGCTCAGATGATGTTAAAGTTAAGATTACTTATGAGGATATCGACGGTAAGTCATATGAATTAACTAAAACGATCAAACTTACAGTAAGTGAGCCGGTACCCGTTGAGCTTGAAGCTGAGACAGCACCTTCATTTAACATTGTATATGTTATCGCTGCTGTCGGTGCAATCGTTGTTATTATTGTTGTAGTAAGTATTATTCGCAAGGTAAGGGAAAAGAAGTATGCCTAAGAAAAGCATTATCAGAACTGAGAAACTTTGTAAGAGCTTTTCCTCAGGCGGTGTAATGCAGCATGTCATAAAGAATCTGGACACGGAGATCTACGAAGGTGACTTTACTGTCATCATGGGATCTTCCGGTGCAGGTAAATCGACACTTCTATATGCATTGTCCGGAATGGATAAGGCAAGCCTTGGAAAAGTCTATTTCTCAGACAGAAACATAACAGAATTTAACAGTGACCAATTGGCCATCTTCAGAAGAAAGCACTGCGGATTCGTTTTCCAGCAGGTATATCTCATGGATTCTATGAGCGTTCTGGACAACGTCCTTACAGCAGGTCTTCTGACAGGTCAGAACAAAAGAAAGCTTAATGCAAATGCCAAAGATCTTCTGAAGCAGGTCGGCATTGAACCCAAGCTCTGGAACAAGTTCCCGAACCAGCTCTCCGGCGGTGAAGCACAGAGAGTAGGTATCGTCCGTGCAATTATCAACTCACCTGACATGGTGTTTGCGGATGAGCCTACGGGAGCTCTGAACAGCTCGTCTTCTGATCAGGTGTTGAATGTATTGACTGACGTAAACAATAAAGGTCAGTCGATCCTTATGGTCACTCACGATATGAAATCCGCAAGAAGAGGAAACAGGATCATATATCTTAAAGACGGTACTATCAGCGGAGAGTGTGATCTCGGTCCCTATGTTTCGGGTGACCGCGCACGCCATGACAAGTTACGCAGTTTCCTCACGGAGATGGGATGGTAAGAAATGTTAGGAAAACTGCTTAAAGCAAACTTCCGCAAGGACATGTCCCACATGGTCAGCTTCCTTCTGATCGTCATATTGTCGTCATTCATGATGCAGATAGGACTTATGCTTGTATCAGGATACAACTCCCAGTTTGAGAGAAAGGTGGAAGAACTCAATTCACCTGACCTCATGGTATATGTTGCTTCTTATGACAAGGAAGAAAGAGATGCGATCGTTGAGTATATCTCTTCCTTGCCGGAAGTGGATAACTACGAACTTGTCCCTGCGACATATCTGGCCACGGAGATCGTAAGAGATGATATTGATCCGGACAATAAAAATGCGATGGATAATGTCAACGGCACCTATGGTTACGCAGCTTACGGTGAGTGGGGCGAGATAGACAGGCCTCAATTTGTCGATCTGTACGGTGATGTTGTGGATGAACCTATCTACATGTCCAGGCTCTACAACCAGGAGATCTTCAAGGGTGCTTACGGACTTGGTGATGAGATTACTCTGAAGATAAACGGAAGAGAAAGGACATTCACTGTTGCGGGATTTTATGAAAGTATTTCTCTTTATGAGATATTCTATGTGGATCCGGTTACCTTAAGCGAGATCAACAGTGAAAATGCGAGACCGATCGATCAGATCGTCTTTCAGCTTGCGGACGGAGTGGATATCGACGAAGAATATAACAAGATCTGTAACGAGTTCGATTCAAGAGGCATCGTATCAGGAGTCAATTCAATTAATGAACTGAAGCTCATGTATACCCAGATGATCAACATCATCTCTGTATTCTTCTGCGCTTTTGCGATCATCATCACGATGGTTGTCCTGATAGTAATCTACTTCAGGATCACGAACAGTATCGAACAGAACATCACAAATATCGGAGCATTAAAAGCACTCGGATATACAGCGCACCAGATCAGGACTGCGCATATACTCGAATTTGTTATTACGGCCGGAATCGGATGTGTCATAAGCACAGGCCTTATCTATCTTATAATCTCACCTCTTGAGGTGGCATTAAGATCCATTGCATATATGTCATGGGAACACCCTTTTGATCCGGTGTCACTTATCATTACTTTAATCGTGATCATAGGATCTTCGTTCCTTGTGGCACTGAAATCAACAAGTTCGATCAAGTCATTAGATCCGGTAATCGCATTGAGATTCGGCCTTAAGAGCCACACCTTCAAAAGAAATGTTGTCTCCTTGGAGACTTCTTCAGGACCTTTGGTCTGGCTTATGGCTTTGAAGAGTTCTTTTGCTGCAAAGAAACAGAATATTCTTGTTACTGTTGTAATGAGTGCGATCGGAATAAGCCTCGCCATGGCAGTCTTTGTCGGATACAACATCGGCGTTGAGCCTGTAAATCTTCAAAAGCTCCTGACGGACAACTATTCGGATATCTGGGTAAGCGTAAATGATGATGATCCGATCTATGAAATATCTGATCTGCCATATGTTACTGATGTCTGGTGGAAAGATTCATTCTCGGCAGCTTATGAAGGAAACAGTGTTCAGATAGAAGTCGCCGAAGAATGGAACTCGATTCCTGATGTTAACCTTCTCGAAGGAAGACTTCCTCAATATGACGATGAGATCGTAATCGGCAAGAAGCTTTCCGAGAACAGAGGGATCATGATCGGCGACATGATAGTCCTTACATCCGGGGCTTCAAGCTTTGAATATACTGTAACCGGATTCGGTCAGGGTACAGAAAACTATGGCCTGTTTGTCATGATGAATGAGGATGGTGCTAACCATCTCGGACACGAGTGCTTTAAGGGAGATATATACGTTAATGTCGAAAACTCCGACCCGGTCAAGGCAACGAAAGTGGTCGAAAGCATAGAGGATGTATTTGGAGACAGACTCAGAGTATATCTGAATTACTGCACGGAACTTGCTAACGGAAATGATCCTATCATTACCCTGTCCAGAGTAATCTGCATAGTTCTTGTTCTCGTATCCGTTATGGTCATATGGCTCACGATGATGCTCCTGATAAAGACGATCATCATCAAGAACCAGAAAGAACTCGGCATCAAAAAAGCTTTGGGCTTTACAAGCAACCAGTTAAGGACTGAGCTTTCTCTTTCACTGATGCCGGCAATTACAGCCGGAATCAGTATCGGTGCGGTAGTCGGCATTCTGAATGCCAATGGCTTCCTGACGATACTCTTAAGTGCCTTCGGTGTCTCAAAGAGCAACATGGTAGCTGATCCTTGGATGTTCATATCAGTCATTATTTTCGGGGTTATCATATCCTACATTCTGGTATATGCACTGTCTAGCAGGATCAAAAAGATATCAGCATATTCGCTCATCACAGAGTAAAAAAGACAGGCTGTCTCAATGTCAAGGCAGCCTGTTTCATTTATAGTGAAGCCTATATAAATAATGGTTTTAGCATTTCAAAAAGCTGAAAAGCCACTAGAATTCCGAGTTTTTAGACACATTTTGAAAAATGCGTTCAAATAGTATTTGAAATGTAATTTAGTTACTGATTAGTAATGTCGTTTCGTAAAAGAATATATTTATAATTTCGTAAAAGTCGCGCAAGACGACGTGTTTTTTAGTGGAAGTATAAATGGATCGGAACGATTTAAAAGATCTGAGCCGTGAAGAACTTGTAGATACTTTGTACTACATGCTCGATGACAGCGGCAAGCCCTATAGAAAGCCTGAACCCAAAAAGATAGTTCAGGAACGGAAAAGGCTTAAGCACCGTGCCAGAGTGACAAGGACTCTGGCAACTGCTTTGGGCATTCTTGTAGTTGTTGCAGCTGTTGCTGTACTTATTTCCACATATCTTTTTCCCGTAATCCAGGTTTCAGGTGACAGCATGGAACCTACTCTTTCAGACGGGGATGTTTTAGTTCTTCTTAATACGGATAACTATAATTCCGGACAGCTCTGCTGCATTTCATGGCAGAACAAACTTCTTATAAAACGTGTGATCGCAACTTCAGGAGACCTCGTCGATATCGATGAGAAGGGAAACGTTTATGTTAACGGATCACTGATCGACGAACCATATGTAAGCGAAAAAGGTCTCGGTGAGTGTGATATAGATCTCCCTTATCTGGTTCCTGAAGGGAAGTTCTTTGTCTTGGGAGACAGAAGGATGTCTTCTATTGACAGCAGGAGTTCTGCGATAGGTTGTGTAGATGGCGACCAGCTTGTGGGCAAGGTCTTGGGAAAGGTCTGGCCGGTAGGGAAATAATGAAGAAAAACATTGAAGGTTACATCAGATGGCTCAATGACAGAAGGGCTGCAAAGAAAAGAGCTTTATCGCTCCTCCTTGCCATGTCTGTTGCTGTTTCCGGCAATGTTTTCTGGATGATGCACGGAATCGGCACAGCACTGACTGACGATGCGATCTGCGGAATTGAAGAGCATACTCATACAGACGAGTGTTATGAGAAAAAGCTTATCTGCGAAAATATTGATGCAGAGCATATCCACAATGAGGATTGTTATGAGGATATTCTTATCTGCGGCATAGATGAACATACCCACACCGCGGATTGTTATATTGCCCCGGAAGTAAGACGTGAGACTCCTTCTGTCTGGGAGGAAACAATTCCGGAACTTGGAACAGAAGTATCTGAAAACCTTGTCGCAGTTGCTGTTTCTCAGTCAGGTTATACGGAAGAAAGTGACGGATATACAAGATACGGTGACTGGTACGGAAATCCTGCAGGGACATGGAATGTTATGTTTATTTCTTTCTGTCTGCATTATGCGGGGATTGAGGACAGTACTATCCCTTATGGTTCAGGCTGCTGGGCATGGCAGGTTAAGCTTACAGAGAGCGGACTGCTGATTACGGACAATGAGGATTATCTTATCGGAGACATCGTCCTTTTCGATGACGATGGTGACGGTAAGTGTGATAAGGCCGGAATTATCGCTGACATCTCAGAAGATGAACTTACGCTCATTGAAGGCGCAGTTGACGGCAAAGTTGATACAGTTATCTGCAAGATTTCTGAGAACAAACCATTCGGTTATGTATCGGTAAATGCGTTAAATGATGAAGAAAATGAAGGAACAGACAATGTCCCGTTGGAAATTGAGGGTCAGTATCAACTCAAGGAAGCACAGACATACACTTCGACAACAGGATCAGGAATTGAAGTTACAGTTACAGCACCTGACGGAGCGTTTCCTGCTAATGTTACTATGACCGCTGAAGATGTTGATAATGAGGATGTTATTGCACAGGCTGAAAATGCGACAGATATTGATGACGAGAATGAATTGAAAGGCAGTTTTGCCGTAGATATCATATTTAGAGATGAAGATGATAATGAGCTAGAACCGATAGAAGGTTCTGAAATAAACGTAAGCATAAGTATTCCTGAAGATAAGCAATTTGATGGAGACAGCTATTCTCTTTTCCATATAAATGACGAAGGTATTGACGTAGTTGATAATGCTCAAATATCCCGTTCGGAAGCCATATTTGTAACTGACAGTTTCTCGATCTTTGTAGTTACCGGAACAGGTGCCAAAGACAAAGATTATGTGCATGCCTGGATCATAGATCTCGGTGAAATGACAGAGGACCGTACAAATGGCGGAAAGGGAGATACTATCATCAATTCAGAGAGACAGCCATATGTGCTGATGGTCGATGATACAGTTGTGATAAGAGGTGAAAGAGATAGCGGAAGCACTCAGAATCTCCGTTTTGTAAGCGATAACGAAAATGTTTCAGTCAGTAACAGTGAAGGAGCTACTCCATCCTCGGTAGAGGCAACGGTTACTGCCAAAAATACCGGAACGGCAGTTGTTTCTCTTTTCGCCGGAGATACTGACACAGGCGAAAAGATTTATCTGGAAGTAATAAACTCACAAAGTGAAGTGAAAACAATCGATTTTGACACAATCAGTGACAATGAAACAATTCGTGTAAATTTTCACGATACTATTGTTTTCAAAGGAACTCCGCATGGTGACGACTGGCCATATATTCGCGATGGTGAGAACAGGCAATTCCTCTCGCCATTTGAATATTCGACAGAAGGCAATATAAGAGTAGGCACTGCAACAGCTGTAGGATACAACAGAAACAGTGACAAGATACAGAGAGTATATTTTTACGGACAGAACTACTATAAACATGTCAATATAGAAGTGAACTATAATTTCCGTTCCTATGATGAACTTGATCATGCGGATATCGAGATCGCCGACGGCGGCAGATACACTTCCGTAGGTTTTGAGGTCGGTGATGACGACGGAATAATAAAAACCACAACGATCTATCAGTCTTTTGTCAGCAAAGTAAATACATGCCGTATTTATAATGAGAATGACGAGCTTATTCCATTTTATTCAAGAGATGTGGCAGGGCCGGAGCAAAACTGGGCAACACTTGCGGCAAGTCAGATCAATACTAACGGATATGATACTGAGGATTATTGGAGCAACCCTCAATATGTGCCCGGTGATTCTCAATATGAATTAACATCCAAATATACTTACGACGCTGAAAATAATAAACATGGAAGCAATAAGTATTTTTCGTATAGAAATGTTGACCATGTGGTATTTGATGTCGGTCTTCAGATAGTTCCACTTAGTATTACCAGATCCAAATACAATCCGAATACCGGAGCATGGGAAGAGATCAGTTCTGAGACGGAAGAATATACGATCGATTATCCGAACAAGTCTTACTCAAAGACCGTAGGTGGGATTACTACGGTTACTAATGGAGTTCTGTCAGATATTACTGAATCAGCAGACCATCAGATCTTCAACCTTGATAAGAGATTTGTTATCGATGCATATAACAAATGCCCTAATCACTCCGGTCTGGATTTTACTGTTCAGTCAAATAATGCTTCCGTTCAATTCGGAGCAACAAAAAAGTTGGCGAATGGTACGTTGCAAGGTGATGACTTTACATTCGAACTGATTGATAAGGATGGAAATATTGTCTCGAGAACGAATGACATTAACGGAAAAGTTATGTTTGACCGAATAGAGTACAATGAGCCTGGTGAACATACATATACGATCCATGAAGTTGATGACAGTGCTAACAGACCGAATATTATCTTTGATAATACGGTATATAGCGTTACGGTGAGTGTTGTACGGGATAAAGATAATCCGAACATGCTGATAGCTGATGTAAAAGAAGACAGCAATAATTATTCCTTCAAGTTTAATAATGCAGTTAAGTTTACTCTCCCCGAGACAGGCGGGTGCGGACTTGTACCGATCATGGCCTCGGGAGTGATCCTTATAGGCGGCGCATTGCTATTGCTGATGCCAAGGCGGCGCAAGGAGGTGGACGTATGAAATGAGCCCTCCGGAACTGAAAGACAAAAACATGATTAATATATTTGAAAGGAACAGAACAATGACTAAGATTTTCAAAAAACTGGTTTCAGCAGTTATTACAGTGATAATGGTAATGTCACTCGGCATATCCGTATTTGCTGAAGATTTTACTATTTCAAAGCCGACAGATGATAAGGCTACGCACACCTATACGGCTTATCAGATCTTCTCCGGCACCAGGACTGAAAGTGTTCCTGCAACTGATCCTAAGACATACTATCTTACAAATGTTGCCTGGGGTTCAGGTGTTGACGGTGATGCTCTCTTAACAAAACTCAAAGCTGATTCATCCTCGTTCAAGGATGATTTCAAGGATTGCACTGATGCCACTTCGGTAGCTACAGTTCTCGGCGGATTTGATGAGACAAAGGCTATGAACTTTGCAAAATTTCTTAAGAGCAGCGGATGTCTTAAATCAGCAGCGGCTATAACATCAACAGACGGTTCATTTAGCGGTGTCGCTGTCGGATACTATCTTATTACCGATTCTGTTCCTGCTGATTCGAACGGTGCAGCCTCTGCTCCTATGCTCAAAGCGGTAGGTATTCATACTTTGAACGGAGTGGAAGCTAAAGAAGATCTTCCTACACTCGATAAGAAGATAGTTGAAGGCAATAATACAACAACTGAAGCAAATACAGCTGCAGTCGGTGACACGATCAACTATAGAATTACATCTAAAGTTCCTGATGTCAGAGGACAGGGATATAATGATTACTGGTTCTCGGTATCAGATACTTTCTGCAAGGGCTTAATGTATAACGGTGATGTTAAGGTAAAAATTGACGACACTGTATATACTAAAGTCAGTGTAACTCCCGCTTCAACAGGCGACGGTTCTGCGGAATCAACGATCTACATTACACTTAATGATTTTCTCGATGTTGCTACAGATGCAGGCAAAGTCGGAAAGAGTATAGTTATTGAATATAGTGCAACTCTTACTAAAGACTGTGACATGACTCCTGCAGGAAATGTGAACACTGCCCGTCTTATTTTCTCAAATGATCCGAACGAGGATTACAGCGGAACATTTACTCCTGATAATCCGGGAAAACCTGTAGGTAAGACTCCCGAGAAAAAAACTAAGACATACACAACCGGGATTGCCGTTATCAAGGTAGATGACAGCACTCCGGCAAAAAGACTGACAGGTGCTGACTTCGAGATCGTTCTGAGCGGAACTTCCACAAGTCAGGTTGTAGTCGAGACTGAAAAGTATACAGTAGATGCAAGTGCTAATCCGGCATACTATAAACTTGCTGACGGTTCGTATTCTTTAACAGCTCCTGCAGGAGTAACTAATCCGGTTAAATATGCAAAGACTATAGAAAGATCAGTCCAGACTGCCGGAAGCACAACGACTAATGTAACAGCTACAGTCGATGATCAGGGCTATCTTGTTTTCGAAGGACTTGGTACAGGCACGTATACTATATCCGAGGCAAAAGCTCCTACAGGATATATCCGTGATACAAACAGCCATACCATAACTATCACTGCAAATCATCCTGATTTTAATGATCCAAATTGGTCATATGAAGTCGATAATAACACTGCTCAGAGTGGTGCTGTAACATTGACATTTACAAATGTTAAGTCCTCCAATCTCCCTGAGACAGGCGGCATCGGAAGAACAGTTTTCTATGTTGCCGGTTCGGTACTGCTCCTTGCAGGTGTATCACTTTTTGCGGTTAAAAAGAAAACAGGAAGAGAAGAAACAAAGTAAAGGTTTATGCCGGGTCTTAACGGCAATCGAATGGTGTACTTGTGAAGAACCATACATTGAGCATTCTTATCATGGTATTGATACTGGCAGGTTCTGCACTCCTGCTGTATCCGACCATCGGAGATTACATCAATTCCAAGCATTCTTCCTACATGATAGCCAGTTACAACAACGCTTATCAAAATACTATGGAAGAGCAGAGGAAAGAGATGCTGCTTGATGCGGAACAATATAACGAGGCATTGAAAAGTACAAAGTCACCATTGTTTGATCCCACTCAGGTCGTCGGTTATAACAGGATTCTCGATCCGACAGGTACAGGGGTCATGGGGTACATTGACATAGATAAGATAGGCGTGGAACTTCCGATATACCACGGAACCGATCCGGGTGTACTTCAGGTCGGTGTGGGACATATAGAAGGAACGTCTCTTCCCGTCGGCGGCGAGAGTACGCATTGTGTTCTTTCCGGCCACAGAGGACTTCCTTCTGCCAAGCTCTTTACTGAACTGGACGAACTTGCTGTTGGTGATACGTTCACCATAACGGTTCTGGACAGGGTCATTACTTATCAGGTTGATCAGATCAAGACCGTTCTTCCTGATGAGGTTTCAGATCTTCAGATAGAAGAAGGAAAAGACTATTGCACGCTTGTTACATGTACGCCTTATGGAATTAACACACACCGTTTACTGGTCCGAGGTGTCAGGACCGATGGCGACGGAAGGAGAACTGCGGGTATAGTCGTATCCAATGAAGCTTTTAAGATAGACACCACGATAGTTGCGACGGTAATCGCTGTTCCGGGTTTTCTGACTGTCGTAATAGTTACAACGCTGATCGGAAGGAGAAGATCAAAGCATGAGAAAGTTAAATAGCTTTTTAACTGTCATAATGCTTGCATGTGCATTTCTGTGCTTCGTGCCGGCCTATTCGGCATATGCTTTTGAATTGCCTGATACTTCAAAGCCTGCTTCTCTCACTATGGTGCTGAAGTCATCTGATGACGGCGGCAAGGTTGCAGCAGGAGCAGAGATCACTTGCTATCTCGTTGCGGAACTTAAAACATCCAACGGTATAGTCAGTTATGAACTGACAGACGGTTACGACAAAAGCGGTCTCGACCTTGATAATAAGATCTCTCAATCACAGATCGACGATCTTATGGATCATACGCTGGAGAATAATCTGACAGGAATTTCAGCAAAGTCTGATAAAGACGGAAGAGTTATTTTCTCATCAATGAAGCAGGGTGTTTATCTGATCGCTGCATCAGATCTGCCGGAAGGATTTACATCGTTTGTTCCTTTCCTTTACTACCTGCCGTATTATGACAATGATATAGCCTCCTGGGTATATGACGGTACGGCAGAACCCAAGATCTCATACTATCCGCCAAGGGATATAAGCGTTCAGAAAGTATGGAACGATGACGGCAAGGACAGACCTTCATCCGTAAGTGTCGCTCTGTCCAATGAAGACGGCGTATTTGACACAGTTGTCCTGAATGACGGCAACGGATGGAAATATGTATGGAACGATCTGGATGCGAATAAGAAATGGTCTGTTGAGGAGACAGATGTACCCAAAGGATATAAAGCAACTTACAGCAGTCAGGACGGGTATGCATTTACTGTTACCAATACTGCAAGTCTTATCCAGACAGGGCAGCCGGACTGGCCGGTTCCGGTCTTACTCTTTGCGGGTTCTTTCCTTTTGTGTGCAGGAATCATAGTCAGAGTTGCCGGCAGGAAATCTGATGAAGAACAGCCATAAGACTATTGGAAATATCCTGATAATACTCGGAGTGATATCCGTTATCTGTGCAGGCTGTCTCTTTTTCTTTAATATGCTCGAAAACAACCGCCAAAAGGAATTCTCCGAAGGTATTACCGGAAAGATAAAGAACAGCATAACTGTTGAATCTTATCCTGATATTAAAAAAGTTCCGGAGGACGATGACCTGGTTATAAAAGATCAGGAAGAATATTTTCTTGAGGTAAAAGACGTTGACGGATACCCTCTCGACGGTTATCTGACTATTCCAGCAATAGATCTTGAGATGGCTGTTTTCGATACATGGAATGATGAATATCTCCGCATGTCACTATGCCGTTACTATGGATCGCCTTATACGGATGATCTTGTTATCGCCGGTCATAATTACAGGAGCAGCTTCGGGAAGCTGAAAGATCTTGAGCAGGGTGACGAAGTCTATTTTACCGACATGAACGGTAATATCACTTATTATATTGTTATGGAGACTGAAGTTCTTGACGGGACTGCGGTAAATGAGATGATAGACGGAGGATGGGATCTGTCACTTTACACCTGTACTTACGGCGGTCAAAGCAGGCTTACCGTAAGATGCAGCAGAACCGGTGATTTTACATGAACCGGTGACATTCTTGAGAGATCGATCAGTGCTTTCCGTAACGCACTTTCTCGTACTCTTTTCTGAGCTCGGAGATCTCACGGTCACCGGAAGAGAGCAGGACGTTTTCGATCTGTCCGGGTGTGGATGAATTTGAGACGGGAAGGCCCTTTTTCATGGCCCTGCGTGTCTTGTTGTAGAACTGTTTTCTTATGCGGCGTTCGTGGCCTGTGCCGAAGTTGAGGCCTTTTGTCGTGAAGGATCTCTTTTCGGGTCGGATGTCTTCGATAGTGTCGGTGAGAGCGCCGGATTCGTCGACTTCTTCTTTCTTGAATCTCGGAGCATTCCTGATAAGGATACGGACCGCGTTAATGATGAGGATCAGTACAACGGTCAGGAAAAGAAATGCGAGCATTCTTCCGAAGATCTCAAGATAAGGATTTATCTCGCCCCCTTGTTCTGAAAGTTCAGCTACCTGCATCGGAATGGTGACTGTGGAATCATCCTTGAAAAACTTTGCTATTGCTGAGATCAGGAAAACAATGAAACCGCCGATAACTTTTATGCCTGTCAGGAGGATATTTGACAGCCAGTCGATGGGGAATACGGTGAGTGCAAGCAAAGCTACCGTGATGATGGCCAGAAGCCCTGCTATCGTCTTGTTGTTCTGCTTTCTGAGAAGGGCCATCGGCTTGGACGATTTGTGTATCGAATGATAGAACTTGGCGTCGAAAACAGCTATCTGGCGCATGACTATAAAGAGCACGGCGATTATTACCGCGTGGATGATTATGTTGCGGGAATACTTCTCCTGATCTGCAACCACATAAAGCAGGTAAAAGACTATATGGATTACTGCAGGGAAGACTATGAATTCATGGTCTGAGGCAGTAAACGCCGGCTTTAATCTGTAGAACAGTGAGAACAGTGTAAATGCAATAAGTATCGCGCCAAGATAAACCTTGTTTGCAATGCTGTTTCCGAACTGGAGAACAGGAATGCTGGTGACAGCGAAGAAGAACAGCACATCAGATATAACATGAAGAATGAATATCAGGAACTGCGATTTGATCGTGGTCCTTCTGATAAGCACGTGAACAACAGTCATCAGAAGCGGCACGAACTGCATATACATGCTGACGTCGATGATGTCTATGTAGCTCCTTAATACCACCAGGCATGAGAGCAGAGTGATGCCCATGATGATCGATAACAGGCACTCAGCAAGAAGGCTGTCGCGCACGGTGATTACATTGTTTCCTTCAATGTCTTTGGTCGTCTGGCGTGTGGAGTAGATATCTCTTATGTCAGTCATTTCCGCGCACCTCCCATCTCATATAAGAAGGAGCGATTTCAGGTTCGGGCTCTGCATCAGGCGTTGTCCTGTAGCTTGGCATGAGCCAGAAAAGAGAAGGCCGGCGTGATTTTATCTCTGTAAGAAGCGGCCTGAAATCTCCGTTGTACTGGGGTGAGATGATTACTATAAAGTCATCTCTTTCCGTTGCGCGGATATATTTTTCGAGCGTCTCTGCAAAAGAATGAGCGGGATTTTTCAGGTCGATCCTGGCGAGCATTATCGCGCGTTCATCGAGTGTGGCAGAACCGAGATCCGTCTCTGAAACAACAGGTGCTCCTGATATGACATCCGCGCCGTTGGTGTATATCGAGGCGGGGATTCCGAGTTCTGCAAGTCCGATGAGATATGTGTAAGCAAGGCTTATCGATTTCTCGAGAAGTGACGTGGAATGCTTTGTGTTGTAGTACTCGAGATTAACGAAGATATGGACCTTCTGCGCGCAGGTGGATGCGTTCTGGTTTACCATCAGTTCGCCTGTCCTTGCGCTCGCTTTCCAGTTGATGATGTTCATCGGATCGTTGGGACCGTACTCGCGGATGCCGGCAAGAGTGAACGGATCTGTAAGAAGGGTTCTTCTGCACTGAAGTTCACTTAACGTTACTGAAGTCAGCATCTGCATGAGTTCTGTATCCAGTACTTCGGGAAGAACGGTGAGGTGGGATTCATTTTGAAAATCCGTGGTGAAATGTTCTACAAGAAGCAGGTCGGAAGTGGTTATTCCGACTCTCGGGAAAACATAATAGCCGCGCTTCGTGCACTGTGCTTTTATGCGGCGTGTATGCTTGGAGAATGCTTTCATGGTGAGCATGTCCGTGCGGTAGAGCAGGTCGGACGTTGATGTATTTTCCATGTCGTAGAACTTGATCTCGCGCGGTGCTTCGAACTTAAGAATGATGAAGGGCAGAGGGAGTCTCTTCTTGTTTTCCGCAATCTCGACCAGTTCTATGTCTTCACCGAATTGCGCGACATCTTTGGAGAATTCGACTTTTAGGTGAAGGTTTTCGAGCGCATGAATACGATAGTAGATTATCTCTGCTATAAACAGCGCGAAAAGTATTCCTACGAGTACCAGTAGTTCCATCTTTATTTGTTAGTGCTGAAGTCTTCCGTGGGGCAGGGAACTCTGCCGAGTATTCCGTTAATGATGCCTGCAGCGGTATCACGCTTGGATATGAATTTGCCGTCTTTTGAAAGAGCACCGTGTGAACGGATCGTGAGGCGGTGCGCAAGCACAGGCACTGCGAGTTCTTTAAAGTCGTCAGGAATACAGTTATTCCTTCCGCGGATGAATGCCAGTGCTTTGGCAGCGGATACGAATGCGAGAAGCGCACGCGGACTTGCCCCGACTGCGATATCGGATGACTCTCTTGTTGCTTCGACGATCTGAGCCGCATAGTCGTAAAGAAGGTCAGAGACGAATACATTCTTAACCTGTTGCTGCATCGAGAAGATCTCTTCTTTTGAAGCAACCGGTGCAAGGGTGTCGAGAGGGTCTTCTGTCGCAAATCTCTTTAAGATCGAGATGCTCTCATCGTGGGTCGGATAGTCCATCTTGAGCATCATGAGGAAGCGGTCGAGCTGCGCTTCGGGGAGAGGGAATGTACCCTGTGATTCGACAGGGTTCTGTGTTGCGATAACGAGGAAGGGAAGGTCGAGTTTTCTTGTGTCACCGTCGACCGTTACCTGTTTTTCTTCCATGCACTCAAGAAGGCTCGACTGTGTTCTTGCCGTGGCACGGTTGATCTCATCTGCAAGAAGTATGTTTGTAAAAACAGGACCTTTTCTGAATACGAAAGAGTTTGCTTCACGGTCGAAGAAGTTGATGCCGGTAAGGTCTGATGGCAGGAGGTCTATCGTGAACTGCACGCGCTTGAAGTCGAGATCAAGTGACTGGGCAAGTGCTTTTGCAGTCTTTGTTTTTCCTGTTCCGGGAACGTCTTCGAGCAGTACGTGTCCTCCTACGAGGAGAGATACAAGCAAAAGCTCTATCTGCTTATCTTTTCCGACAATGACCTTGCTGACGTTTTCGGTGAGTTTCTCAGAAAATGTATTCATAAATAAAACAGCCCCTTCCGGCAGATTGCGTCAAGCGCAATGAATGCCTTTTCTTTCATAAGTATACTGTTTTTGAACGGATATTAATAACGGGATAGATTCAAGGAAAAATACCAATAAACTTCAGATTAGGTATTTGCAGCAAAGCTTAGTAATCTCCCAAATACTCCCAGTTAGCCGCGTCATGCGGATCTCCGCCTAAGAAGGTATACCATGAACCTGGCTGGAAAGTATTTCCGGGATTGTCTTCCGGATCCCATTTCTCACAGTAGAAGATGTTCTGTGGTCCATTCTTTCCGTCGTATGTGATCGGATTTCCCGTAAATTGATTAATGGGATTATCTATAAGACCTTCAGCAGCGATAGCAGGAGTATCTCCATTTGTCATGAATTCAGATGAAGTGGTAAATCCTGTTGCATTAAAGTCTTTTACCATGAGAAGAGGCATGAAGTATTCCAGATCCTGGCCGTTGCAGGTAATACCGAATTGATTAACGTCAAAACCGTGATCGGCAACGATGATGATCCTTGTGTTGTCGTAGACACCATTCTCGCGCAGATAATCGAACCATTCCCCGAGCTTGATGAAAGATGCCATATTAACGTGATACAGCATTACCTGTCGGGGGTCGCTCATGTCCATGGTCTTTCCGTCTATGGTATATCTGGAGACCATATCAACATCATAAACTGTGTTATCAACATTCATTACGGGTACGTAATCAGGTTCCTGCAAAAGACAGGATGAATGGGCTGTATAGTTGGTAAACATCAGGAATGTGTTCTCGGAACCGTCAGAGATCTCCGTGATGGACGGCAAGTTGGTAAGCACAGAATAAGCATCCATAAATGCGTGATAATAACCGGTGCTGATCGAATTTCCGATAACATACTGAACGGGTGAAGTGTTGTAGTTTGAAGCAGAATCATCATTTGCCGATAATGCTTCGTTATAACTGCCGCCGCTATAGAGCGTTTCCTGTAAAACGACGGGAGAGACCTTCATAAGTGAATAGCAGAATAAGTTGCGGTTACGCACCTCGTTCATCCTGATAGTGGCATTACCTATTGCTTCGCTGTCAGAACCTTCCTCAATGAAACCGAATCTTCCGTTTGTAATGTAGCAGCTGGTGTTCGGAATATCGTCGAAAACTGACAGATCCGGAATATCTTTATAACCGGCAAACGGAGGATCGCAGATGGTTACTTTGTAATCATTGCTGCTAAACAGAAAAGGCATTACTTTCAGTGCTTCGTCCTGTTTGCTTGCAAGACTGTCACCTGATCTTGCATTTATTTTCTCAGGGGTATAATCGTATCCTCCAAACAAAGCGGGAGAAGCTGTGATCGTACTCGAACTGTAAGAAATGGTATTCTCGTAGTATGTGAAGCCGTCATACTTTTCGCGCAGTTCAGGTTTCTCGTTAAAGATATAAGGAACCTGTGTGCCGATAGAGCGGTCAAGCATTATGACCATGACGTTTTTACCGTTTTTGCTTAATGGTATGGAGGGTTCTTCCGAGGTGTTGCCGACAGTGCCTTTATACCAGTTATATGGCACGAGTATGGTTGGGATGTTCAGTGCTCCGACCACAAATACGGAGAGGATCCCTACGATAAGAACTGCCTTTGTGATCTTGCAAAATCTTGAATAAATGAAATACAAAAGCACGGCACCAGCAATAACTGCTACTGAATTTACGATGTATTCGGTCATCCGGAAGGAAAGTCCTCTGTCATAAAGAAGGGCAGAAGAAAGCGTGCCGAGATTTTTTCCGAACAACATATAGTTAATTACGGAGCAGCCGCTTATTATCCATATTGCCCTGCAGAAGACAGCTTTCATTTTCGCGCTCATGAAGAAATAGAAAACGCCGCCCCACAATACCCAGCTTCCAAACGATAACAGAAGTGAGTTCCATATGTAAGTCATCGGGCTTACCGATGCTGTGATATCAATGAAATCGTATGGTGAGGACGCTATTACCGAAGACGGGATCAGAAGTCCTGTGATGAAAGCCATGAGAACCGTGCCCGCAAAAAATCCTTTTGTGTCTTTGACTGTCACGTTGGATTTATTGGCAAACCTGATCTTAAGTCTGTCTGATACGAGCGGAAGGCACAAAAGCAAAGAGCCGGCCGCAAGAAGGATCTTCTGCCTGACATCCAGCTCAGGCTTTATTAAAGCAGCAACGAGCAATGCCGCACCTGATAAGGCCAATACAATGCTGAGCGCTTTCTTAGGATCTTTGAACTTATAGAATACGTTTTTTACAAGCGAGAAAACGTTATTAAGCAGCCAGTAGAATACGAGTCCTGCTGGCGAGTGGTAAAGCAGGACAAGGAATACTGCGGCAAGCCCGTATACCTGTATCTTTTCCTTAACAGGATGGCCTTTTGTATAGATGATTCCCGATACTATATTGATCAATGTCATGAGTATCGGAAGGATGTTAACGGGAAAGCTCCCTATCATAAACATGGCATCTTCAGTGCCGAGGTCACGGATAAATCCGAAGGACATTCCGTTAAGGCTCTTCATGCCGGACAAGAGGTTATAAGCAGCGATGAAGAATGGAATCTGCAGCAGCAAAGAAGCGGTGCTCTTTAACGCATATACCGGTTTATAGTGGTTGATCCTGTAGTATTCCTGAAGCATAAAGAAGCGCTCGTCACCTTTGAACGTGCTCTTGATGCGCTTGATGCCTGATGCCATCTTTGCCTGAATATTCCGCTCTTCAGCCTGAAGTTCATCGGCTCTTTTATATAGCGGGAGTACGAGAAAATTAACGGCAAGGCTCAGGAAAATGATGGACAGACCTTCGTTGCCGATTATCCTGTTTGCAATCGAAAAAACAACTTCGAAAAGAATCTCAAGCGGTGAAATCAGGAAAGTGTACAAATAGGAGAAAACTGACAACGATCGAAAACCTTTCAAAAGCTTTTACTTTGAAATATATTGATTAATTATATGATAGTTGTTTTTAGGTATCAATTATCACCGCGTTAGCGTTATCTTTTATGATCTTCCAGGCATCAGCAAGCTTATCAAGATTCCATGCCGCGTTGGCAGGACTTGTCGAAGGCAGGCATACCGCATCGCGTTTCAGGATGGGGAAGAGGTATTTCAGATAGTACTGTTCTGCTTTTTTACCGTTAAGAAAGATCGCCCTGATATCTGCGGTGCCTAATATGACCGACAGGTCATTGACCGTTACATCCCTGATGCTTGAATCCGAAGAACCGTCTATCTCGCATGAGCCGATAACATCCCACAGCGCAATGTGGTTTCTGATGAGGAAAGCTTTTTTCTCATCGATGGTAACAGGTAGTTCTTCTCCGAAGATCTGCGAGGTCACCTTCCAAAAGCGGTTTTGCGGATGCCCGTAAAAGAAACCCTCTTCTCTTGATCTTACAGAGGGGAAACTTCCCAAGATAAGTACTTTGGAATCTTTATCGAAGACCGGAGCGATAGGATGAACGGGCATTATTATTCCTCAAATATATTAATTACCCGTACTTTATCACAGTTTGCGCTTAGTGCGGCATGACCAGTATGACGAACCTGCAGCTTCCGTCACTGTATTCATAGATGCTGTATTCCCAGGTCCGGTTTTTAGTCCGGGATTCAGGTGGTTTACCTTTGCATCATCTGACAGGTCCTTAGTGACTTTATATTCTGTAAATGAATAAAGTCCACGGAAAAACAAGAAAAATCAGAGGTCGTAAATAGTGCCGTCGTCGCCACCGCGCGCTTTATCTTCAGCACGCTCCAGTTCAAAATGGAAATTATATTCGTCAATCGTCAGTTTTGTCCCGCGCGTGGTATCAAGATAAGAATCCATTCCGGGTGCCTTGTCGAAATCATTAACGACATCTACGGTATCGTGGATCTTGCGGGAAGTACGTTCTCCGACCGAACGAATGACAGAAAGCGCAATGTTTATAGCAATAAGAAGCAACTCGATAACACACACTGTCAGAAATACTGCATAGAGGAACCGGTCATTGGTGCCCGAAAAAGTGATTACGAATAATATGGCAGGCGCTATGAATGCCCCGATTAAAGGTATTTTTCTCCATTTGCTGTTTGTAAATCTGACAAGGGCATCGAGTTTATCAACAGCTTCGGTCGTTGGTACCTGGCCGCTTGCTTCACCCGTCTGGCCGTTGACTGCAAACTGATATGTATTGCCGCCCGACTCAACCGTCATGAACCATACGGGGAACAGACAGTACTTGATGGTAAGCTCACTCATCCAGCTGAATGTCTTTGAGGGATCGAGATTGTACTCATCGTATTTGGCGGCGATAGTGTCAGTCGTATCCAGTGAGATCCTGTCCATGCGTTTAAGGAATCTGTCCATTAATTCAGTCGGACGCTGGTCATATTTGTCGGCGTAGAAACCCTGAAGATATTTGTTGTCGAACTTTACCATCTCGCTGTAATCGAAGGGTTCTATGGCTTCCATCAGCTTATTGGCGATCTTCAAAGAGGCGTCAAATGGTACGCCTTTGACGTAGTATTTTGCTGTAGCAAAGATGGAATGGATCTCCGTGCCGTCTTTTTTATGTCGTTTACCGACACCATACAGATCTGAGTTAACAGCGCAGTCAAGGACCCAGAACGGCACATAGAGAGGCGTCATCTTGGTAAGACGGCTCTTTGTCTTAAAGCCGCGCGGTGTCATTTTTCTGGTCTTAAGCCATTGATACATGTTATTTTCAGCGGTCTTCTTGTCGACCTTGAACGGAATAATGTAATCCGGCTTGAATTCACGAGTCATTCTTCCGGTGATGAGAGTGGGCGAACCGCAGAAAGGACACATCGTAGACATCATGTGCTCATCCGCGATCATGGTGGCGCCGCAGCTGTCGCAGATGATCTCATGCCGCTTCTTGTCATCTTCGGAGATATCGTTGTCGCCGGTGTAATCTCGTTCTTTGCAGTAGCCCAGTGAACCAATTTTCTCAAATGTGGAAGGGTTATAGATATTACCGCAGTTACGGCACATCATGCCCTTAACTTCAGGCTGATAGAAAATGTTCGAAGCGCAGGACGGACACTTGAATGATTTAGTGCCAAGTTGCTCTTGCGGTTTAATGACGGGATTGTTCCCGAAGGGATTAGGATTGTCTGAATTAAACGGTCTTGCAGTCCACATGCGTATCACCCTTATTCGAAAAACTCTGATATTACTTTTTAATCACCGCAATTGGTGATGACTATGAATTTCTCAAATAATTAATTATATCATCCCGGTAAAGAATCCTTGACATAAAGAAAGCTGCTGCCGAAAACGCAGTGGCATTTTTCGCAGTCTTTGATCTCATATTGCAGAAAATCACAGTAACCGTCATAGTGTACTGTGACTTTTAGCGTGATTTTTTAATAAAGGCTCGAAAAAATCACAGTAACCGTCAGGGGCTACTGTGACTTTTACTGTGATTTTCTATTACTGCATTATTTTCTTGTGAAATTGCCGTCCAGTCTTCCGTAAGCCAGAACATTGCCGGAATTTCCGTTCACATCAACATCAAGTCCGTCAAAGATCTTGGAAATGCTATTGCCGCCGCCATCAAATGCGAGCGGGACTTTGCCCATCTCATCTTTAAGCGCAAATACGAAAACCGTATATGTATGAGTGGTTCCTTTCGGAGGATAAGGTCCCACATACTGCTCGCCGCGCGCACCTCTTTCGACAGCGCCTTCGGCCAGAGAAGTTTCAGTGGTAAATACATCCATATGAAGCCATGCGTCGTCGATCATGATGACAACATATTGAGTTGCTCCGTCGACAGCATCCCACGTCAACTCAGGCGATATATTTTCGCCGACTTCGGTATTGGAGATCTTCGGATCCCAAATGCCGTTAGCAAGGGTAGAAGAAGACACATTGATCTCCGGAAGATCTTCAAAAGGAACTGTTTTGATATAGGTGTCTGATTGTGCGATGAGGAAGTCAGTCCATTCACACTTTTTAACGCTTGCAGGGATCTCGATATCGCCAGCCATGCCATTACCGAGATCAACACCAAGTGTAACTGCTCCGTCAGGCTTAACGCTTGCTTTGCTGATCGTAACATCATAGAAATTGAACTTGCTTCCATTGCTGGTAAACACAAAATCACCTGTCGTGTTCAAGATGAGATCCAAAGAATCACCGTTTGCGGTCGTCTGAATGTCAGTTGAGTCCGGACTGAAATGAATATAAAGAGTTGCTGAAACGCCCTTATATGAATCATCCAGAAAGGTTACCAAAGTTGATACATCACTTGTTGTTACAGTCCAGACAGAATCACTGATATCAAAGCCGGGAACAATATCCCATTTTGTCATCTCTGAAGACTCTTCAGTCCACGTGCCGTCTTTCTTGTTTTGAACATAAGTAATGTTCTTCTCGATGACTTGCGGAAACATTCCGTCAGTTATATTGATGACTTCAGTCTCTGTCTTGTGCTGCGGTTCAAATACTGTTGGTGCAGCTGAGCATCCGCCGAGCAGCATGACGCCGGCAAGCATGATGGAAACGGAACACAAAGATCGCCTCATTCCTAATCCCTCCAAATGTTTTGTATCTTGATGGTATATTTTTTCGAATGCCGGGAGTTAGGAATATCGGCACAAAAACAGGTAATATCAGCACAGGGTTTTCATCTGCCTGCGGTATTCAGACGGAGTCTGGCCGGTATGTTTTTTAAATACTTTGGAGAAATAACCGGTGTCATCGTAGCCGCATATCTGGCTTATCTCACTGACGGATTCGTCGCCGAACTGAAGTTCCTTTTTTGCGCGGCTCACACGCAGATATTCAAGATAAGCCATGCATGACATAGATAATTCGTTGTTGAATGCATCGTTAAGATTGTTCTTGTTTACCGAGAATCTTTTCAGCACGCTTTCCAATGTGATCTCTTCATTCATGTGATCCCAGAAGTAACTTGTGATGTCAGCAACGAGAGGATCTTTATAAAGTTCATTCTGTCTCCAGTTAATATAAAAATCTGCTGTAGCAGTAAACAGGAGAGAGATGATGAAATACCGCACACGCAGTATCCAGAAGTTATCAGGCTGCTCTACAAGGTCATATCGTACACTCATGGCCAATCTGAGTGCCATATCATATTCCTGCTTCGTAAGTGAGTAACAGACTATATTTCTGCCACGTCCGAAAAACTCCGAGAGCAATAAGTAATCCTGATATATGGAATCGCAAAAACAATCTTCGAACTTGTATTCACCGTCGAGCAGATCCATTTTAATCTCAGTTGATGTCTTTTTATCAGATGAAGCCTTTTTGCCGTCAGCTTTTGCGGCCGTGAAAAACTTATCGTATTTACCGGAATTAATTGCTTCAAAAGTAAATTCCTCACGGATAAATGTCGGATTAAAAAACAATGTCCTGGTAATAACTCTGTTCGCGGATACAACTTTAAAGTCAGCTTTCTCGTTGACAAAAATACCTGCAGGCGCGGTAATGACCCTGTTTCCGCCGTCCTCTTCTATAACAAATGAACCGGATTTAACAAGCACCATCTTATAGGTGTTCCTGTCATTTATATGCGCGGAAATACCTTTGGTCTCCTCATAGAAGACATCGATAGAACAGTTCATTCCCGGCCGTTTGCTCTTGGTTATCAGTTCCATATATTCTAATTAAATTGCTCTCTTAAACAGCTGATCCACATCACCGTAGATCGTCTCAAGTTCATCTATCTTCTCAAATCCGTATTTCTCATACAGGCCGTGCTCTCCGCTCACGATATACATAGCTTCGTATCCGATGTCTTTAGCGTACTTACAGGCTTCACCGATCATCTTTTCAGATACTCTTTTGCCTCTGCTGTTCTCGTCAACAAAAACGAATCCGATGAACGGGGTATATTCGCTGTTTCCAGGTAATGCATCCTTTTCTGAGAAAGTGCAGAATCCGACGATGCTGTCACCTTCGTGTGCAACAAGGACTCTTTCAATATCAGAGAAACTGTTTTCTCTCATCATATTGGCAAGAAATTTACCTGCTCTCCATGAGCAGTTTTCAGCAAAAGCTATAGTCTTCTCCCAAAGAGGATGAGCATATGTCATTAATGTTATTTCCAAATATTATCTCCAAGCTATATCAGTTTATTTCAGATAAGGAAATTATAACATTCAATTAATTTCTCATGCGGGATTGAAGATTACGCTGATCTTTAATCGGGATCTTCCTTGATTGCTTTTTCCACCAGCGTATTTACAAATCGGGAAATATAGTGTTCCTCAATCCAAGCGAAAATAAAGAATAATACTATTGAGATTAAGATTATCACTAATACCGGAACACCAATCAGAATCAACATATTCCGACGTCTACTTTTTGTTCGAAAAAGTCTTCATAAAACTTAATCGCAAATCTTGCAAAACATATTTCTATTTCTCAGTTCAGATATTTATTCTCATATTCTTCGATCGGTATCGGTTTGCTGTAATAATATCCCTGGATCACATCGCATCCGAGAGCCCTGAGTTCATCGATCTGGCACTTGCTTTCGGCACCTTCGGCAAGACATATGAAGCCTAATTCTTTTGCGAGGGAGATGATGTGCCTTATAACAAAGAAGTCTTCCTTCATCTCGTTATCGACGCCGACCTTGTCAACAAAACTCTTATCGATCTTAAGTGTATCGAGAGGCATCCGGGTGAGGAGGGAGAAGGATGAATAACCGGTTCCGAAATCGTCCATCGAGATGTGAAAACCTTTGTCTCTCAGCTCGTTAAGAACATGGATCATCTGTTCCGTATTATCGTATGACGCGCTCTCGGTAAGCTCGAAATCAATCAGGTCATGGTAGACACCGTATGAATCGACGATGTCTGTCAGATGATCTACAAGATTACTGTCGTAGAGTCTGTCGCGCGACAGGTTTACGGAAACAGGGTAGAGGATCTTTCCTTCCTTGCGCCATTTGGCAATAGCCATGCAGACTTTCTTAAGGACTATATCATCGATCTTGCCGATCGAACCATCCCTTTCAAAGAACGGTATGAACTTACCGGGATACAGGAATTCCTTTTTCTTGTAATTCCATCTTATCAATGCCTCGGCACCCTTGATCTTCTCAGTCTTTATATCGAACTTGGGCTGAAGGTAAACGACGAATTCATCGTTTTCAATGGCGGTATCAAGATAAGCTTTGATGTAATTGCTCCACAGGATATCGTCATGCATCTTATCAGTGAAAACCGTAATCTCGGTCTTGTTGTGCTTAACGCCTAATGCCTGTGCCATCTTTCCTGCATCTGCGACTCTGTTGCCGGAGAGCATGGAACGCTGCATAGGAACGAAGCCGCACCTGTAATAGATCCTGTAGTTCGGGTCTTCTTCGAGGTGCGATAATCCTTCAAAAAATTCAGTTAATCTCGCAATTGTCTGCTCTTCAGGCATGTCTTTGATTATCATCGCGAAATTATCGTTATGGCATCTCGCACTGGCATAGACAAATTCAGATTCGTTCATGGCCTTAACGACATTGCAAAGGACTTTGTTGCCGGCTATATGTCCGTAGACCTCATTGATCACCCTGAATTCTTTTATGTCGAAGTGGACGAAGGCGTAATCCTTTATACCGTAGTCCATCGGCATCTCAAGGAAGGGGACGAGATGATTCCAGGTATAGTGGTTAGTAACGTGATCTATATATGCTTTTTTGAAAAGGTCATTCTTTTCGAAGCTTTCATAGTCGTCATTTATGATGTTTACGGCCTGGTCTTCATCGACCCTCATATCGCAGAGGATCCTGATCTTCTTGCCGCTCAGGAATATGCAGATAACATCGGGATCTTCCTTCACCGACAGGTCGCTGCAGGCTCTGTGCGCATCGTCGTCATCTCTTATCTTACTGAAGATCTCATGAATGGAATCGATATTGATCTTGACATCGTTATCGATCTCTATTGAATAGAAGAATGCCCCTTCCAAAACAACTGACTGAAGGTCATCCGGATAGGTGATGTTCTCATCGTTTTCCCTGAATTCAATACCTATAACGGCTTTGTCTAACGACTTTATGTAAAAGATTCCGGGATAGTCATAAGCACCGAACGAGCCGGCATAACGGGTGACTAAATCACTGATCTTGCCGCTTCGGAAATCCGCGATCGCAGATTCATCCGCATCCGTGTAATAAAGGATCCTTCCGGGTTTATAAAGTTGGTTCAGTTTGTTTATAAACATATCCTAATCTCATATACATAACGGTCATCTTGCTTTGTGCTCATACTATCCGGTCGCACCCCTTATAACATCCGTATCTGAAATATAGATATAGTATTCGTGTGTCGGCAGTTCATCCTTGCAATTGTAGTATAAGCGTACTTTGTTTTCTTCAGATAAAGTAATTATATCATCCGTTCTTCTAGGCAAAAATGGGGCATATCGTCATTGTGGTTGACAATTGTAGTCTGCGATGTTAAATTAAACTTGCGAACTACAATTGTAGACTGCAATATGGAGGATAATTTTATGCCGGATAACATTGCCAGCAAAATAACTGATTCCGAACTGGAGGTCATGAAGCTGCTGTGGCATGCAAAGGACGCTCTGCCCGTTACGGCGATTCGTGAACAGCTTCAGAGTTCAAAAGGATGGGAGCCTGCGACGATCAAGACGTTGATCTCCAGACTCGTGTCAAAAGGCGTTGTGCGTCAGGAAAAGCGGAATGTTTACTACTATTCCCCCGTCATCTCGGAGAAGGAATACAGTTCATGGGCTACCAAGAATCTCATTACCCGTATCTATAACGGAAAGGCCCGCGATCTTATAGCTTCTCTTGTTGATTCGGACGGCCTTTCCCGTGAGGACATTGCCGAATTACGGGAAATGTTCAAGGTGGAGGAATAAAAATGCATTCATTGCTGATAATGACCATAGGCGGCAGTGTTCTCGCACTGCTTCTCATGTGTCTGCGTTATACAGTTTTGCGGAAAATGCCTAGCACGGTTTATTACTATGCCTGGCTCCTGGTGTTCCTGCGCCTGGCATTGCCTTTCCCGGGACTTGTTCCCACAATTGGAGAGACACCATCTTCCGAACCTGTTCCTGCAGTTACTGCTGCTTACAGCGAAAGCTACGTTCAGGATGACACGGTTCACGTTTATGAGACCGGTCACAATGACGTTGTGAAAAGTGTTACGGCTGAATCTGACATCACCATTAATGAAGAGGAAACACCGGATAGGATAGTTTCTGAACCTGCCACGAAAGCCGCGCTCTCAATTGATTGGAAATCACCCGCGATCTGGCTCTCGGTATGGGCATTAGGAGCATTCGTAAGTATGGGGATTACGGTGTTTTCCTATCTTCATTTCAGCTTCAGTCTGAAGAAAAAGCTTATGGAACCCGACAGCTTTACCAAAGAGGTTTATGCTTCGATCCGGGGCAGAAAGCCTGAACTCTATTTTTCAGATTCAGCACGTACACCCATGCTGTTAGGCGTTTTCAAGCCGAAGATCGTTCTGCCTTTGCGCGAGTACAATGAAGAGCTGCTGCTCAACATTCTCCGCCATGAGCTGACACATTACCGTCGTTTTGACACGCTTTACAAGTGGGTTGCATCAGTTATTCTCGCTTTGCACTGGTTCAATCCGGTAGCCTGGTTTATCCGCAGGGAATTTAACCGTTCATGTGAGCTGAGCTGCGATGAGATGCTTCTGCGTTCGATGAACAAAGAAGAGAAGCAGTCTTACGGCAACTCACTCCTCTTGATGGCAGCGCAATCACCTCTGCCTTCAGCAGTTGTTGCAACGAGTTTTGCAACTGAGAAGAAAAATCTACAAGAAAGGCTTACTCAAATAATGAATTATAAGAAGAGCGGAACACGCATACTTTCATCTGTTCTTGCAATAGCACTTCTGACAGGTTGCGGAGTTGCTGCCGGTCCTGTCTCCGAGAAAACTTCAGAAACGACTGATGCCGCACCCGATGTGAAAGACGGAGTTGTCAAGGTAAAGAATGTTGATGAGTTCCTTGCAGCGATTGCTCCGGATACTGTGATCGAACTTGCTGAAGGCGTTTATGATCTCAGCACGGCATCAAATTATGGCGAGGATTCCGGGAGTGACTATTATTCCTGGAACACCGAAGTTGTGGCTGAAGCACACGAAGTCGATGCCGAACTTATCATCCATGATGTAAACGGCCTTACGATCCGTGGTGCCGGAATAGAAGACACGACTGTTGCAGCAGTTCCGAGATATGCAAATGTAATTAAATTCGAAGGATGCAAAAATATCACCGTATCAGATCTTACAGCCGGTCATACGAAAGAACCCGGTTTTTGTTCAGGCGGGGTCCTTTTCCTGGAAAACTGCAGCGAGATCAATGTGGACACTTGCGGCCTTTACGGATGCGGTACGATCGGTGTTAATGGATTTGGCTGCGAAAAGCTCAACATTACGAACTGCGATATATATGAATGCAGTGACGGCGCAGTTGATGTTACCTATTGCACTGAAGTTCTTGTAAGTGGCTGTGATATCCACGATATCGGAGTCAAAAGTAATTATGCTGCATACAATCTTTTCGAAGTAAACTTCGGCTCAGGATTTACGGCCTATAACTGCAAGGTCCACAACAATAAGGCAGAAGGACTGCTTTACGCAAACGAAGCGGAGAATGTATCCTTCCTCTCTAATGAGGTAACAAAGAATGTCTTTAGTTCAGGTGCTTTCAATTTCATAATGAAAGGTGCAACGGTTGACGGCTGCAGCTTTGAAGATAACAACTTTAAAAACTGGTATGGGGCAGGTTCCAACTGCAAAGCTTCCGATATTGACGGCAACATTATAGAAGCTGATCAGTTCGCATCAATGAAGTATCGTGACATCGAGCCTGATAAAGTGGTTCAAAGGACTGATACCGTTCCCACCGGGAATGCGAAGGATGTTCCTGCCGGAACAGAGGTCGAGGTAACAACGGTTGATGAGTTCCTCGAAGTTATCGGACCTGACCGCACCATCGTTCTTGACGGAACTAATTTCGATCTTACCAAAGCTAAGGATTACGGCGGCATTGGCACTGAATTCTACAGTTGGGAAGAGACATATGACGGTCCTCAGCTCGTTATCCACGATGTAAAGAACCTGACCATCAAGGCAAAAGATTCCGATCCTGCAGCAACGACTCTTGAAGCCCTTCCGCGTTATGCCAATGTGCTCGTTTTCAAGAACTGCGGAAACGTTACTGTAGAAGGTTTCACGGCAGGTCATACCAAGGAGCAGGGTGTCTGCTCGGGCGGAGTTATTTACTTCAGTGGATGTGAGAACAGCAGGGTTGAAAATATGCGCCTTTACGGCTGCGGAGTTACAGGCGTTGATACTTTTATGTGCTCCGGCGTTGATGTGATAAATACCGAGATCTATGAGTGCTCATACGGAGCGGTATATTTCTCTATGACCAGTGACATCAACTTTAAGAACTGCAACATACACGATGTTCCGTCTCCGGCCCTGACATTCAGCGATTGTAAGAACATTACCTGGAATGATCAGAATCTCGAAGGTGATGAATTGAGATATGATGTGGAACATGACGGAACGCTCGTAGTTTGGGCTTCCACGTAATAATATAGCTTTCTCAACTTAGTCAAAAACAGGGGCTTCGGAATTTTCCGGAGCCTCGTTTTTCAAATGAGGATTATTTTAGCCGGTTCATCACCCATGCAAAGGCCTTTGCCGTTCTGATATCCGGGTCCTTAAAGTGATTCCCGTTATTCCATTCGAGCATACAGTTCACATTACGTTCTTTCAGCAGCTTATGTGCTTCGCGCACTCTGTCACCTACGGTTGCCATAACTGGATTGCGCACTTTTTCCTCACGGTCTCCAAGACTCAGATAAACATTACCTGTCATGATCCCGTTCTTTTTCATATACCTGTCAAAGTCCGGAAACCATAAAGATGGAGAAGCGGCAGCAACTCCGCTAAACACATCCGTCTGATATGCTGCCCACAAGGCAAATAGTCCGGCGAGTGAATAACCGCCAATGTAATAAGTCTTTTCTTTGTCGTCACACAGCGTGAGCAATTCTTCAAGTGTTTTTGAAGCTCCGCCGCCGAAATCTTCTTTACCGAATACTGCCGGAGCTTTCCAGGGCGAAAGGTCGTTGTTCCAGTCATTTATCTTGACAGTGATAAGGCAAAAGTCCTTTTCGCATTCGCGTTTAATTTCTGCGAACTCGTTTTCGATTCCTTCAAGATCGTGATCGTCAACAGGCTGGATCAATACAATGTCAGATTGGGGATTTCCGAATCCGGTTATTTCCATCATTAAAGTTCCTTTTCCATCAAGATCTGTCTCTAAAAGATTTACTCTGTGGATTCTATTATATCAATACCGGTTTTCAGCCGAGAGCTAAACCCATGTAATACAAAGACAGTACATTAATAAATAAGAAACCTAAAACGCACAATAAACAACATAAAAAACCGGCAATCCAAATTCCTTTATACCTTTTTATGTGTTTTCTGATTATCAGTGAATCAATCAACCCGATGATCGAAGTAACCGGAAATATCATTAAGACGATATTTAATGAATTGTGAAATACATATGCACCCAACAGATATACACCAAGAAGGATGATGGATAGTATTCCTAAAGCAAAGGGAAGACCAACTGTTTTTATCTCTTCATTATTCATTTAATGTATTCGACGTTTTTTGATTGTCTTTAGTCCTGAGCTAATGCTGCCATCGTGCCAAAGAATAACAGAACCATCAAAAACAAACTAAGCGCACAGCCAATCAACCCTGCAACCCAGATTTTATGGTGATCATATCTTGAGTCTCTTGTGATAAATGAGAAAACCAAACCTATTATCGAGAAGATCGGTACAAAGTAGACAACACACATAATCACACTTCTGCTGCCCAGTGCACTCAGCAGGTAAATCAGAAAACAAATAAAAGAAAGTATGGTCATAACAATAGGAACGTAGTAGGAGTTAGACTCCCCGGAGCTTGTATAATTTCTGTTACTGCCAAACTGATCAATGTAGTTGTCGTTCATAAGCCGGTGCCCATTCCTTAAATTCAAAACATCTGTGGTTTTCTTTGATTGGTGATCTTCAGATGAGGTCATAATAGCACGACTGATATTGAAATGCAACTAAAATTTATCGAATAACAATAAGATATTTCCGAATTTCGAAAATGACATGGTGCTCACAATGTGGGGTTAGTGTAATATTTCTTCTTGAAAATTAAGATCCCTCGTTATATAGCTGCACATATTTTTGTATCACCTTATCGCTCCAGATATGTGCTTCTATATACCTTTCCGGCCCGTACTTCCCATCGTCATTCCATTCCTGCGGCATACCGTATTTCTTTATTATTTCCAGGATCTCATCATACATGTAAACCTTTTTCCTGTACTCTTTGCCATCATTAACTCTATCGCTGAATGTAGGCATTGAGTCACCATAAGTAAATGATACTGTCCTGAGGTCAAATTCCTCTACAGGTATTTTTATGTATCTGCATTCTTCATACCATGTTGATAACCATGGGCTGAATTCCAAAACCATATAATGAGGCGAATCTATCTCCATGATCCCGCCCTTATTTGCAAATGCCTCCCGGAGGATGCGCTCGCAATTATGACGGTATTGCACATATTTATCATGCCTGGCTGCGCATTGAGAATTAGGTCGTTCTATCTTTATCCTCTCAATAACCTCTCTTGCTTCATCTTGAGATATAGAAGTCAGACTTTTAAATGGACCTGTCCTGGCATCGAAAAAATGATATAAAAACACAAATATCCCCTTACCTGATTAATAGTTAATCCTGATGGTCATACATATTAAATATCCATGTCACGGACTATATAGTGGTCGTTTTCGGTTCCGCCGTTGTAGTCAGCATACATGTTGTTGATGTGATCTTCTTCCGTCATGAAGAGCTGATATCTTACCTTATAGTATTTCAGCGGATTATCTTCGGCCAGATCGGCATCTTTGGCATCGAAATAATACAGCTGCAGATTATAAACGCGGGGTTCATCATCAAGAAGCTCTAAAAAAATATCTTTTATTTCATCATCATCCGGAATTTGAGATTCATCATCACAGAACAAAAGCACCTGACAATCGTAATCCATATAATTCTTAATGAATTTCCTGGCGCCGATGTCTTCAACAGGATAACCCTTATATGACTTTTGGTTAGCCTGGCGGATGACATAACTTGAGCATGGGAAACGGCCGTCTAGAACACGGTACAATTCCTCATAGATATCTTCCTCATATGCAATGGCAAGATAATTGGTGTAAAGCTCTCCTTTTTCTTTCCACAAACTGATATAAACGTCCGGGTACAATTCAGATCTGACTTTGACTTCACTGTAATCAGTGCCGGTTAAGACCTGCTCAGGGTGACCGTCAAAAGTAAATGTGTCTTCGGGGAACGCATCGCTGAGCTTCTTTATCCAGCCGTTCTGCTGCATCTTTCCTATGGGTGTGCATGAGGAAAGAAGCATGACTGATGCAAGTAATGCTGCTGCAATCCGTATTGACCTGACTCTGTTCATAGAATAACCTTTCCGCTTTTCATGGTAGTTATATCCCTCATACAAAATGTATTATATCATCCGGTTGACACTCTAACAGTTGTTAGGTATTATTGCTCTAACAATCGTTAGAGAGGTTTTAGCTATGACCACAAAAGAGAAAATAATGGATGTAGCACTTCATATGTTCTCTGAAAGAGGCTATGAAGCAGTATCGATAAGGGATATTTGCGGTGAGGTCGGTATTAAGGAAAGCACGCTTTATTATCACTTCAAAAATAAGATGGATATCCTTGATTCGCTTATCGCTAAGTTCAAAGAGCATATAGAAGGACTGTTGATCCACATTGATGAGATGCCTTCCGGTAAGACAAAGAAAAAGAATGCCGGAAGCACGGATATCATTGATTCATACATGATGGACAGTTATCTTTTCGATCCTTTCTGCAATCTTATGATAAGGCTGATGATGATCGAACAGTTCCATAATGAAGAAATGCGTGCGCTTTACGAGAAGACTATGTTTACCGACCCTTATGATATCTATCTCAGAGTATTCAGAATGCTTGCTTCCCAGGGAGCTTTCTCGGAATCCCAGGTTGATGCTATCGTCCGCCGGTATCACGCATATATGACTATGCTGACATATAGATATCTTCTTAACGGCGAACTTACCGAAGAGAGAAAGAAAGCATACAAAAAAGAAGTTCATGCATTGATGAACGGCGGAGTTATATGAAGAAGATAGCTATGTTTACCATGGGCACCAG
>Ga0310691_10000408_pt1 | contig 83553 bp, 117 predicted proteins | sample 176DNAGHGlowgp2_FD_203887 | JGI IMG/M metagenome (GOLD analysis project Ga0310691, IMG submission 203887) | Sheep rumen microbial communities from Palmerston North, Manawatu-Wanganui, New Zealand - 1766 DNA GHGlow gp2 (v2) (version 2) | ecosystem: Host-associated > Mammals > Digestive system >...
TGGATAGTACTCCAATTTCGCAAGGTAACATTAAGGCACGTTTACGTATGGTCACTCTATACGATATAGCATCAAAGGTTGGTGGTATTGTCGTTGACACGGATAACCTTACAGAACATTTCCTTGGTTTTTGGACTATTCATGGTGATGATGGCGATTTCAATCCCATTGGATGCTTATGGAAACATGAGGTATATGGTCTTGCAAAGTGGATGAAGGAAAATATCTATAAGGACTCTAAAGCACTTGATGCTGCAATTGAGATTATTCCTACAGATGGAAATGGAGTAAAGGCTGGTGGAGATTTGGCACAGATTGCTCCTGGAAAGACATATGATGATGTTGATGAAATCCTTCATGCATGGGTTGGACTTGATGACCGTATTAAGTCTTCTGTGATTGCAGAATATTTTAATCATGGCGTATTTAAGGCACTTTGCGAAAAGCATGGTAAGGATACCGTAGAAGCAGTTGTAATGCGTTCAGTACGCTCAGAGTTTAAGCGCAAGCAGCGTCCTTTCGTCATTGACGTATACAACGGTAATATTCTTGAGAAAAACGGCTCGTTAATGAGTATTTGACATACTCTCATGTCTAAAGGCGGGTGGGCTTTCTCGCAAATGCCTTAAGAATAAAGAAACAGTTAAATTATAAATAAAGTTAAAAATCTGAGGTAGGTTTGGCTATCTCAGATTTTTTTCGTATCTTTGCACCATAAAGAAAATTAATCAATATGGGTAAAAGTAGATTTTTAATCAAATTTGTTGATAAAGATGGCGTAACTAGCTATTTTAAAAATTGGTCAACAGAACGGAAAATGTGTGATGGAGTCCTCATGAGTTATGAGGAATATCAACTCACAACTAACATCAACGAAGCATGGGAATATTTCGATGAAGATGGTGCTAGTATAAGGCTAGGAGTAATAAAAGCTAATCGTCCAGCTTGGGTTGACGAATTTGAATCTGTTAGTGTGTATCGTAAAATGGGTAATAAAGAGTTTATTACGGTGAACACAAGACCATTTAGTAACATACTGAGACTCTTGAAGGGCTACAGATTAACCAACGAGGAAGGTAGAAAGCGCATTATGGAAAAACTCTTCGAAAACGATGAGTTGTATAATGCGTGTGAATACGCATTAAATGAGTTGAAAAAGTTAAAATAGTTTCTTACAATGAGGCAGAAAGATAAGTTAGAAAAGTACATAGACAAACTTATTAAGGAATATAAAAATTGTTCTGTGGTTGAGGGCGAAAAGTCTCGTTACTACACAATCAATGGCAGAACTCTTAGAGTCTCAGACCATATAGGTGCGAACAGTAGCGGTAATGTGTCTATCATAGTACCAAATTTTAAAGTCAGCGATACATACATAGTACATGCACACACATCTGGGGCGATTTCTTCTCTAGATTACGAAAAAGTTAAAGAAGTTATACGTTCATTTTTCTATATGTCATCAATAATGCTTGAATTGGTTCAAGAGGGCATTAAAATTGAGGTGGAAAAAATTGACCGTTTTAGTGAAGATGAAAAAATTAAAGAACTTAAGGAGGAAAATGCACATTTAAAAAAATATGAATTAATCGCAAAAACTAAATTGTCTTCTAAAAATGTTGATGAGAAAACAATTTTAGGTTTACCTATATCTTTGTTTGAGCAGAAACATTTAGATGTAATTAACAATATAGTAGTTAAATTAAGAAAAACACATAATATATAATAGTATGATTGAGATAAAAGGACAATATTGTAAAGATGTTAAAATTTTTACTGATAACGTTGAAGAGTCGGCAATGTCCACAATATATAGGATTGCCGATTGTAGGGCATTCAAGGACAGAAAGATTAGGATAATGCCAGATTGCCATGATGGTAAAGGTATTGTCATCGGTTTTTCTTGTCCAATTAATCTTGAAAAAGACCATGTTAATCCAGAACACGTGGGCTGTGATATTGGATGCACGATTTCAGCAGTTTTCTTTGATAGGGAATTGTCGGCTGAAGATATGAAAGAGTTTGAGCATAAAATCAGAAAGGTAATACCTTTTGGCTTTGATATTAACGATAAAAAGAAAGTTGATATTAAAACCATTATCAAACGTTTCAACTCTGTACTTAACCGTATGTGTTCGTGTTATCCACAGCTTGCCCCATACCGAGTAGAATTTTCCAATGAGAGAGATTTGGAAAACTGGTGCGGAAAGTTCAACATGGATTATGGAACGTTCCTCAAGTCTATTGGCTCAGTTGGTGGAGGTAATCATTTCCTTGAATATGATGTTAACGATGAGTTAGGCAAATATTGCGTATGTGTTCATTGCGGCTCTCGTAATCTAGGGTTGAAGGTGTTTAACTATTGGAATAAAATTGCCAAGAGTATGACCATCACCAAAGAGGAAATGAAAGCACTTACTAATTCGGTGAAACTCAAAAATACTGATAAAAGGAACTTGAGCACTGAGTTAAAAGCAGCAAAAGAAGAGTACCTTTCAAAGAAGATTCCTGGATACCTTAGTGGGGAAAATCTTATGGGTTATTTGGTAGATGTGCTACTTGCCCAAGAATATGCTCGTTTGAACCATGATGTTATTATTGAGCAAGTTGTTGAGATATACAGAAAGATGGCGAAGGGAGTTAATGTGATTGACACTATACACACAACACACAATTATATTGACTATGACCTTAAGGCATTGATGGGTAAACCAAATATGATGATTCGTAAAGGCGCTATTCGTGCTTACAAGGGCGAAAGAATTATCATACCGTTTAATATGAGGGATGGTATATCAATTTGCGAGGGTAAGTCAAACGAGGATTGGAATTTTACTGCTCCGCATGGCTGTGGAAGACTTATGTCTCGCTCAGCAGCAAAGCAGAATCTAGATGTGGAAGAGTTTAAGCAGCAGATGGCTGACGCTGGAATTTATACTACGACTGCCGATGAGAAAACGATTGATGAAGCCCCAAATGCATATAAGCCAATGGAGGAAATCGTTAAATACATAGAGCCAACAGTAAATATTTTGTATTTTATGAAGCCTAAAATGAACATAAAGGCTTCAGATACCAAAGAGATAAATGAGTGAGGAATTTTAATTCTCGCTCATTTTTTTTTTAGGAAAAATTTGGAAATTAAAAAAAAATAACATATCTTTGCACTATGAAACATATGAAATATGAGTTTAGAAGAAATAAAAACAGTTTTTGGTAGCAATACCTTATCTTATAATAAAATAAGTGCAGTAGATTTAGCTAATATAGCAAAATTTGTTGAGGTTAAACTGCAAATGGACAAATCAACTTTGGATTATTATTACGAAATCAACGTGGGTGATTTAGCCAAGTCTAAAATAACTAGTGGGGAATTAGAAACGATGCAAAAACAAGGTTGGTCATTTAGCGATGATTCTAAAAATCTAATAATTTTTCTAACAAATTAATATTTTAAGAAATGATGTATATCGAGGTAAATGGAAGATTAGGGGCTGATGCCGAGCTAAAGACTTCCGCAAAAGGAAACCAATTTGTTTCTTTAAGAGTTGCAACCAATGACTACATTGGTGGAGAGAATATAACCACTTGGGTAAACGTACTTTGGAGTGGAGACCGTGCTGTTAAAATGGCTGAACATTTTAAGAAAGGTAGTTCAGTTGTGGTAAGGGGAGTGCCTAAATTCTCTACTTATACTACAAAAAATGGTGAAAATGCCGTATCGGTTGATGTTTTTGCCGACAGAGTGGATTTTGGTAATAATGGTAACAGCGGTGGAACTCAAACAAATGATGCGGTAACTGAAACTGGTAAGTTAACGCCAAAACCAACAGCAAAAGCAGCGGCACCAGCAGTGACTCAAGAGATTGTGGAAAGTAATGGTGATGATGATTTGCCATTCTAAACAAATTACCGTTCATTAATTTGGGCGGTTTTTGTTTTTTTTAACTATTTTAATTTTGCTAATTCAAAATTTTTTCATATATTTGCAAAAAAGTTTTGAATAATAACTAAATAAAAGAATAAAATGGCAAAAAAGGTAAATGAAGAGACATTAGTCGATGTAGAAGTAAAGGAAGTCAAACCAAAGCGTAAAGCTACTGTTAAGCGAAATACAAAGGAGAAAAAAGCAGAGGTAGAGGCAATCACCCAAGAAGTAGAAAACGAACTTAATGGTGAAAGTGAAACCCCCAATGTACCAAAAACAAGGTTGTCTGATGATGGGGAGATTGATTTGACAGCAATTTCAAGCCAGAAAAAAGCATATTACAACGAGATTGCAAAGGTTCTTGATGAAAAAGACTTGACTAGTATTGCTAGTTATGGTTCTGACCTTCAGAGAGCAATGGATACATATTCTAGTGACTTTTTGAAACAGACTTTCGATTCAAAAAACAGCATCGAATCAGCAGAACTCATTTCAAACCTTCTTGGAGAATTGCATGAGGTTAATATTGATGACCTTGAAGCACCTAGTGCAGTTAAGAGGTTTTTGAGAAAGATTCCAGGACTCCGTAAACTTGTTGTCAGCGTAGAACAAATTAAAACAAAATATCATACCATTGAAAAAAATATTGAAGGTATTGTGAAAAAGTTGGAAACTGCTCGTCAGATTTCGATTCGTGACAACAATCTCTTACAAAAACAATTTGAGAATAATGTTGATTACGTGGAGCAACTTGGAGAACTTATCATCGCTGGTAAGATTAAGTCTCAAGAACTTGACAAACTCATTGATGATATGAAGACTAATTCTGAAGAGTATGATGACTATCAGATTAGCGATGTAGAAGAGTATAAGAATTCTCTTGATAAACGTCTCACAGACCTTACAATGCTTCGTTATGCATTCAAGCAGTCATTGACACAGATTCGTATTATCCAGCGTACAAACATTATGAATGCTAATAATACTGAGCAACAGATTGCTATGACAATTCCTCTTTGGAAAAATCAACTTTCATTGGCTGTTGCCTTGTATGACCAGAAGCAGACGCTTGAGATAAGTAGTAAGGTTTCTGATACAACAAACGAGATATTTGCGAAAAACGCTGAAATGATGAAAACTCAAGCAATTGAGGTTGCTAAACAGAATCAGCGTACAGTCATCGACATTGAGACTCTTCGTAAAACCACAGCAGACCTTCTTGCTACCGTTGAGGGTGTTCAGAAAGCGCAGCTTGAGGGCGCTCAGAAACGTGCTGCTGCTGAACAAGAATTGTTTAAACTTGAAAAACAGATGTCTCAGACTGCAATTGGTGTTGCCACTTCAACACAGAGGGTTATTGCAAAAGAATTGAAGGGCAAAGATAGACTTCTTGAAGAATAATGGGACGAGTGACTCCACCGCGTATTAAAAGACCTAAAAATATTATGGTTTGGCAAATAGTTGATAACAATATTTTAACTGAAAAGTTAACACCTACAGTTGGTGCTAAAAACACTATAGAGGATACAAATAGTAAAGAAAAAGTAGAGAAATTATACACTCAGCCTAAAAATCTATTTGAAGCTGTTGATTTCACTAACTTAGGCGTTATTGACGAATCAGAGAAATTTTCCCCTAAATTTATTGAAGGGGAAAATTATTCTTTGAAAGGTGTTTCTTGTGATGGATTTGAAATGGAGGAGAAAGTCTATAAGTTGGTAAAAGTTGTAGACGATTTTTACGGGACTAGTATTAACTCTGTGATTGTCAAGCAAATTTCTGGAGAACAAGGGATTATTTTTACTCTCTCTAAAAATGATTGTGATTATCATGGAATAGAGTATGAGAAAGGGTTACAATTATTCCCAAAAAATCTTCCTTGGACTAGGGTGAAAGAAAAAATTCCGTTTGATAAAAATAATCTTTCCACAACACCAGTTAGTGATATTGATAACACAATTAGATTTATATTACTTAGACTAGATGGGTTTAAAGATTATCTAGATGGGTATGTTTTAACGCCTAGTGGACATCTTATTACAGAGAAGCGTTTTATCGACACAATTAGAGTTACAAGTAAAGAGCCTATTGTATTCGGAAATGGTTTCGTTATCAACGATAAAACAAATCTTGATATTGAATTAGTATATCCTAAAAACTTATTGTTTAATCATGCTAATTTTATCTCTTCTGAAGATACTATTTTTGTTATGATTAGGCTTAAAAGGGAATATGGAAATGCACAAGATGGCTATTATAATTCAATTGATAGGTGTTTTGGCGTAGAACCTAAATATTTAGAAGGTATTAACCCAACAGAATTTTTTGAAATTAGTTGGGATGAACTAGGGGCATACACTGTTGAGGAATATGAGGCTTTGAAGGCTGAAAAGGCTAGGAAAAAGGCTGAGAGAGCACGTAAACTTGAAGAAGAACGTAAACGTAAGATAGCCGAAGAAGAAAAACGCATAAAGGAACAGCGTATCCGTGCGGAGGCAGCAGTGGACAGAATGAGAGGGTATCATATGAAATTACCTTCATTTCCACCCATTCCCAATTTGGATTTTAATGGAAGCATAGGGTCTATTGATATGATTGTCAATACATTAGACACCTATTTTGATTCATTGGATAATGCATTAACTATAATCAATGAAGATTTAAGCACAATGTCTAAACTTAGTGGTTTAGGCGATATACACAGAATTGTTTCCAATAAAGCGTATAGAAAAAGTATGGACGAGAACTTTAAAAAACTGTTAAATAATTTATAAGTCAATGAAAAAGATTGTAAATGAACCGAGAGAAATAGATGGAATGAGGGTTGTTCAAGACTCATGGGAAATAGCAGAAGCCTTGAAAAATGGCGAAACTGTTTTGCATTGGGAAGCTGGAACCTCTATGCAGCCATTGATAAACCACATGGAGTACTGCAAAATAACGCCTTGCGTTCCAATAGATGTGAAAAGAGGTGATGCGGTATTCTGTGTTTTGGATGATGGTATGGGTCATGAGTACCCAATGGTACATCAAGTATGGGAAATCTCTGACGCTAGCCACACAAATGAATTGTGGTTTAAGATTGGTAGCACAATGTCTACTATTTTTGGATGGACTAAAAAAGTTTATGGCATTGCAAAGGGAACAAATATCTACCAAGAAATAACCCCAGAAATTAGGGCATCTTGGGAAGAGTATGAAGCAGTTCACGAAGAAAGAAAATAATTTTTTTATTTTCTCTTGAAACTTTTTAAAAAACACATATATTTATAATAAACAACAAATTTTAATAATAATATGATTACATTTAATCTACATATAGAACAGCCTTATGAACTTGGGTATGAATATCCAAGACTAGGAGGCGTGTGCGTAGGTTAAGTGTAGATTCGTATCATATAATTATTATATATACCTTATTTAGCAAATAATGTTTATTATATAATATTGGGTGAACAATCTACGGAATGTTCACCCTTAGAGTGTTTAAATATGTTAAAAGTTAGCGAAAAATTTGGTTATTCCAATTTTTTTTCATATCTTTGCATCGTCCAAATGGATAGAGGTTAAATGTTAGACCGAATAAGCCCATCAATAGAACGGTGGCTACCTTATTGACAGTGTGGGTACAAACCACTCCATTTGGACAATTTAATGTCGGTATAGGCGAAGTGGTTAAGCCGTAACCCCCTCAAGGTTAAGATTGTTGGTTCAAATCCAACTACCGATACATATAAGGCCCAATGGAGGAATTGGTTAACTCGTTGCCCTTTCAAGGCAAAGATTGCTCAGTTCGAATCTGGCTTGGGTCACTCATAAAAGTCTTGATGGTGTGGTACGTAACACTTAATAAAACTTCGGTTGGTCATCATAGTTCGTGAGACATACGTTCATCGTTCATAGCGAACACTATGCCATCGTGGCGCAACTGGTTGAGACGCAACCGTTTAAGGGGCGGTAAACCGAGAGGTTTCTGTGGGTTCGACTCCCACCGATGGTACTTAGTGGGAACACACAGCAAGTATTTTTGATTTAACAAGTAATTAAATTTGGGTTTTAAAAGTACAGTTAAAAATGTTCCCTTAAAATTGGGGTATGGTGTAATGGTAACACTACAGATTCTGGTCCTGTCATTCTTGGTTCGAATCCGAGTACCCCAACGAATGGTGGTTCGACTCCACCTCGCTGACCGAGATTGTGGTAAATTCAACAAAGGGGTTCGAATCCCCTTCCTATTATTGGGTAGAGGGTAAGTTGAGGTCATTTCAGTCAATGGTGTAATGGTAGCACACCTAGTATTGGCCTAGGAGGTTTCAAGCTATAGTGCATATGGGAAGGCTTGATGGCGTTAGGAATAACGGTGGTAGTTCGAATCTATCTTGGCTGACATTGAGCTTATTAGTCCCTGAGAGTCGCAAAGCGTCACTCAAACTATGTAAGCCTTGTTGGGAAGCAAGTCTTTTGAGATACTAATCTAGAGTGGGAACTAGAACGAGGAAAGATGATGTATTGCATGAGCTAGTTACCTTGTGCATTTGCTTAATTGAAACTACTTCCCTTTATTTAAAAAACATATGCCGTTATGAATATAGAAAAAAGTTTCGATGCCGCATTCAAACGAATGAAAAAGCGTAATTGGGAGAAAATATACGTGCTTGTGGATATTCACGACACTGTATTTGAGGCTTGTTATCACGAAAAAGAAGAGTATAAGTGGTATCCCTTTGCGAAGGAAGCATTGGATATTATGAGTCATGCTCAGCAGATTTCTCTCATACTATGGACATCAACATATGAAAATGTCATAAATGATTATGTTGAATATTTTAAAACTAATGGTATTAAGTTTGATTATATCAACCGAAACACTGAAACAGAAAACACATCACTGTCTTGCTTTGATGAGAAAACATATTTCAATGTAGGTATTGATGACAAGTTTGGGTTTGAGGCAGAAACAGATTGGGTAGTAATTTATCACTATCTTGTAGAAGGCATAAGGTTAGGGAAATTTAAATGAGTGTTATGGATGAATATAATGAAAGATGGAAAAAACGTTGTGACGCATGTTCTTGTAACCCTTGTGATGGGCGTGATAGAATACTAAGGGTAAAATGCCCATATCCGTGTTGTTATGACGATAAATAAAAAAATTAAATAAGCATAAAAGCATACACAGTTCGCCACTGTGGTCAATTCGAAAGGATTGTGGTTTAGAAACCTATGCTTAATTCGAGGGGTAACGGCAGCGGTCTGTAAAACCGCCCTGCATTAACAAATTGTCGTAGTGGACTCGCAGTAAGTGTGTTCAAGTCACACCCCCTCGACAAAAAGGAATCTAACAGCAATTGATATAGACTTCAGACGGTTAGCTTAGTGGCTTAAAGCCTTGGATTTTACCAAGAGAACGTAGGTTCGAATCCTGCACCACCTTAGTTTTAATGATTCCGACATATACTTGGAAGCGTGACCTTGAAAAGCCAAGCCCAATCCATCAGTGGCGGTAAATTGTCCAAGTTTTTAATTCAGGCGGAAACGGCACATACAGTCTGCAACTAAGCCGTGTTTGATATAGCAGAGTTCGTTGGTTTGAATCCAGCCCGCCTGACGCATTGGGGGATTGTAGTCACCGCTTTGGACAATGCTAGGAAGTCTACATAGAAGAACAGACTTGATAAGAAGTAGGCAAATAATAGTCATATAATAGTAGTACTGTAAAAATGATAACGATATGCTGAGGTAATTGATAGTAACTAGTAATGGTATCTGCTCGTAATGGTATATACTACTGTTCAATTTTTTAAATGGGATAGTTGGCCGAGCGATTTAGGCGCAAGTTTGTGGCACTTGTTTAGGTTGGTTTGACTCCAACACTACCCCCATAATTTATTTATAATATTATGACAAATCTTAAATTGCTTACATATAACGTTGATGGACTTCCAGAAACATTGGATTTGAATGACCTCCCTTGGTTGTTTAAACCCTTTGTATGGATATATAAGCTAATAAAGGGTACAACTGTCATTACGATTAATGATAACGTAAATAAAAAAGAGAATAATGATAAAATTGCCAAATATTTAAATTCCTCTGATGCTGACATCATTGCGGTTCAAGAGGATTTTAACTACCATGACAACTTAATCTCTAAGTTGGATAAGAAATATAATTGCGGTACTTATCTCGGTGGTTTTGACCTTTCCAAGATATTCTCAAACACTGAGTGGTTAACATATTTCCCACTTCCTAGATTTAAATGTGATGGTCTTAACTTGCTAACCAAAAAAGAAAAAGTTACCACAATTAATGAAACCATTATATCATGGAAAAAGAATTGTGGGTATTTCAGCAACGCCAACGATGCATTAACTCATAAGGGGTATAGGTTTTATGAAATTATGAAAGAAAACGTGAAAATTGGTGTGTATGTGATTCATATGGATGCCAATTACTATACCGCTGATACTACAGAGGCTCCAAAAGACATCAAGGCTAGAGAAGCACAATTGAAGCAATTGGCAAAAGACGTAATAGAAAATTCAAAGGGGAATAACCCATTGACAATAATCATAGGTGATACAAACAGTTATAATCAATATTCTTGGGATGTAGATAACCTTAAAAAGAATTTAATTGAACCAATTGAATCAACATATAACTTAACAATACAAGAGGTTGTGCCACAGAATTTTGCAGACTGTGATAGAATATATACAATAAGTAATGTGGGATTACTGAAAACCTTGAATATCAAGAGTTGTTATTTTGATAAGGAAATGGAGGGGGTTTCTGACCACTTACCATTGGTTTGCGAAATAGAATTTGAAAAAAAATAGTTAAAATATTTGGAGTTTTCAATTATTTTTTATATTTTTGCATCGTTAAAATAAAATAAGGAAACATACAGCAAACATCTATTGATAGCATTTGACTGATAATCAAAGGGTCGTGAGTTCGAGTCTCACCCTCCCCACAAAAGGGAATAAAACTTGGGGAGGTAGCTCAGTTGGTAGAGAAAAATCAAAAAAATGTTTCCGAAAATCATAGGGTAGGAATGGAGTTTGGTAACGCAGGAAGTATCCAAGGTTCTCCACGTTAAATAAAAAAACTGCGAGGTTTATCACTTGCATCGTTTTATCTAGGTGTAGTTCAGTTGGTAGAATGCGTCATTTGGGATGATGTGGTCGGTGGTTCGAGTCCACTTACCTAGACAAATTGGTGGTTCAGTAAGAGGATTGCGCAAGGCGGTACTAAAAGAAACTAGAGAGTAGTGAATCCTATGGATAGGTGAATAAATTCTGTAGGAACGCAGCCTATCGGCAACGTGGGTTCGAATCCCACACCATCAACTAAGGATACTTACAGCAAATGTAACTTTGTTACAATTTCTTGGTTCGAATCCAAGCTAAACCTATGGTTTAAGCACCCATTCGTGGGTATTGGTATATTAAAACAAAAGTATCCGTTTTTTTTTTATGATAATATTATGGGAGAATATAAAAAAATAACAAAAGAAGATATTGACTTTCCTAATTATTGTTTCTTTTTCATCAAAGAAATAAATGAAAGTTTGGAAGAGAACGATATTACAAATCCAGGAGACGAATTATCATTGGAGTTGGAAACTTCAGAGCATCCTTATTGTTATGATGCTTTTGAGTTGATTGTTAGAACATTTGAGAGAAAAGGTTTTAGCACTAGAATTCCAACTTTTCATCTAGTGAAAAAAGATGGGGTGAAAATATATACTTATAATTGGAAACTCATTAAACTCCCAAAGGCAAATGATTTACCATTTTAGATAAAAATTTGATTTTAATTCATATTTTAAAATAATAGTAAATAAAAAAAGTTATGAAGAAGATTTTTTTAATGTTGGCACTTGTTTGTGCCGTTGTGAGTGCAAATGCACAGATTGCAACAGAGAACAGTAATGCTTTCGATAACGTTGGGGTTGGTGTTACTGCTGGTGTATCTACACCGCTTGATTTCAACTCCGTGTTCCCTTTGAACACAAACGTTGGCTTGAAGATTACTAAGGATATTACACCAGTAATCGGATTCCAGATTGAGGGTCTTGCCGTACTCAACGACAATCATTTCAGTGACCTTAAGACCGCTGTGAAGGCAACTAATGTCGGACTTAATGGCGCATTGAATTTGTCAAACCTTTTTTGGGGCTACAAGGGTACTCCGCGAGTGTTTGAGGTTAGCACCGTTACGGGTCTTGGATGGCTTCATACATGGAACACATCTAAGAATAATCTGACCGCAAAGACTGGTCTTGACCTTGCGTTTAACATTGGCAAGAATAAGGCACATAGTTTGGTATTGACACCAGCGGTGTATTGGAACTTGAATAAGATTGACGCAATTCAGTTCAATAAGAAGGGCGCACAGTTGGCACTTAACTTGACTTATGTGTATCATTTTAAGACTAGCAACGGAACACATCATTTCAAGACATACGATGTTGGTGCAATGACCAACGAGATTAATTATCTGCGTGGAAAACTTGATGAGTGTGAGAAACGTGAGCCGAAGGTTGTTGAGAAGATTGTTGAGGTTAAAACTCCAACTACTGATGCAGCAGTAGTGAAGAATGGAAATAACTCTTGGGTTGTTACATTTGCTACAGCAAGTTCAGTATTGACAAATGAGGCTAAGTTCATTCTTAACCAAGTTGGGGATAATGCAGTTGTAGATGTTACTGCAACAGCAAGTCCTGATGGCTCAAGAGAGTTTAACCAGCGTCTCTCTGAGAAGAGAGCGGCAGTTGTTGCCGATTACCTATCAAAGCGTGGAGTGAAAGTTAATAGTTTCGCTGGCAAGGGCGTAAGTGCCGAGAGTGGTAGGTCTGCTGTTGTTAAGACAGTTCAGTAACAACTCAACTAAGGAGAATTACAAACGATTAGCGTTGGCGGTGATTCTACGTCCAAAACCGCAAGTTTATCGGTCATCAAATATTTGTCTACATTCTCCTTATTTTCAATTCTATAGGTGATTAGATAAACGGTTGCTGCGATAAGGTAAACAGCTCAAGGACTAATACCAAACCAGATGTTCTTGCCCTTTTTCATTAAATATATGTGTTCATAAAATATATTTGGAACATCAGTAAGTTAGTTCACCATGCGAGTGTAGTTCAATGGTTAGAATGGGACCCTTCCAAGGTTCATATGACGGTTCGATTCCGTTCACTCGCTCAACGTGGAAACGTACAGCAATGTATATCGTTTTAAAAAGCATTCCAAGCTAGGGGTCGCAGGTTCGAGTCCTGTCCGCCACTCAATTTTATAAACTATAATGTGGCGGTAGCTCAGTTGGATTAGAGCACTAAAAATAAACAACAAACGTTTCCTTTTTAAAACAATAAAAATGGATAAAAAGAATACCATTAAAAAGATTTTTTTAAGGCTGATAATAATAATTTTATTTGTACCATTAACGTTATTATTGCCTTTACAAGTTATCTATTTTGGCCTCAGATATGCAGTGTGTGGTAATTTTGTTTGCGATAACCCTTTACCGTTTTTATTTGCAGAGTGGCTAACGGAGAAATATAACTTGTAATAATTAATGCAGACGTATATCAATTGGTAGATAGCCATCTTGCCAAGATGGAGGTTGGGGAATCGTACTCCCTCGTCTGCTCTTTTCAGTAAGAAACTTAACAATATGGAAAAATGTATGCGTTGTAAGCATGAGATAATTCTAGAAGGAAACTTTATGCTTAGTGAAATCAACGGAGAAGAATTGAATGAAGATGATGATACGATGGTGACTTATGCACATTGCCCTTATTGTGGCGCAAGGTATGAGTTGACAGATACACCAGAATCTGAAAAGAGGAATTATCCATATTGGAAGATTGGGGTGTAGCTTAGACAGTAAAAGCACATGCCTTATAAGCATGAGATAGTGGGAGCATTACCCATCGCCCCTACAATCTTTTTTTACAAAGGAAGCAAACAGCAATATTTGTTTAAAACAGCTAATCGTAATTGATTTCGTGGGTTCGAATCCCACACTTTCCTAGATGAAAGTTGGTGGAGTGGGTAAACACGGCAGTCCAAAAACAATTGTTTCCGATTATGCGCCTATGGGGGAATTAGTAGACCCGTTAGTCTTAGGAACTAATGTTGAAATATACGTATCAGTGCAAGTCTGATTAGGCGTACAAAAGGTGCTACGACAAGACTGAGGAAGCCAATTTGATAGTGGCGAGTTCGTATAACGCTGTAGTTAAATGGTATTTGAGTAACAGCCTTTATTAATAGGTATAGGTCAGTAGGCTTGGAAGCAGCCATCTGTTAAAGAGTGACAGTACTCAGTAAGTGGTGAGGTAATATGTTTTATGGGTTTACACCTCGTGCAAAAACCCTAGGTGCATCTAGATAATTTGGGAGTTGCAAATCCCTAACTGGCGAGAGACGAGAGGTCGAAGTCGGAGAGTCTGGAATATAAGACCGAATGAGGCTCGTGAAGTCAAGCTAGAGAACCTTTAAAGCCGCTGCTGGACTCTTGGACGAAACAGTAAACGTAAATCGTGAGGCGTAAAGTTAACTGCGCTGTCTTTGGCGTAACAGCACACCTGTAACTATTTATTTTTAGTTGATATTTATTATTATTAAATAATAGGTATCAACTTTTTAATATTATGAAACTTTCAGAAAATAGAATAAGACAAATCATTAGAGAAACAATTGAAGAAGCAACTTTTGGTAATGTAGACCAGTTTACTCCTTATACACCAGAGGAAAGAGAACAGAACTTTAAAGGATTAGGAAGGATGGGTAATCCATCCTACGATGCATTTAAGGCTTGGAGAGAAGAGGGATTGAAGAGAGGCATTCCTTCAATACAACTTTCTTGGAACAATTACATCAAGCAAAAATAATTCTCTAAAAAATGTGAAATAATTTGGCTATTCCAATTTTTTTTCATATATTTGCATTGTTAAAACGAAAAAACAAATGGGAAGATTACTATTTTTCATGTTCGCTACATTAATCATGACACTTATATTTATGACGGTGTTTAGTTTCCTAAGTAGAAAAGGCAATAAGGTTTCAAAAAAAGAAAGTAGAGAAGCCTTTGAAAAGGATATTGATGATTTAGCTAACAAAATAAAAAATAAACAATAATAAGGTATATCTAATCTGAGAGTAAGTGGGCGATTAGTAGGAAAAGAATGCGGATGGCGTGAAATAATTAGTTGCGCAACACACGTTGTCTTATAGGTTCTGACTGAAAGTCGCATAGGAATGGGCAAATAGATTGGGTTGGTATCGAGTTTGCCAAATGGAAAGAGTTATGCCACCTAAAGTAACTCTTGTGTATCAGATTAAAAAATGCATCCGTAGCTCAATTGGACAGAGCAACGGCCTTCTATTTAAATTGGATGCATAGGCGAGAAATCCCTATGTAGAATCTCCCTAAAACGGTGGAAGTCCTAGTTAAAATTGAAGACCCTTAGTACTTATAAAGGAAAGTGGAATACGGTTTCAATGGCTTGCAGCAAACGTAAACTGCATCTGAAACAATAAGGAAGGATAATACCGTGCTAAATTGAATGTAGAGGCGAAAAAATCTCTAATGAGAATGAAAATACGCTTCAGAAAAGTTAATGATTAAGTATGCTACATTCATAAATGTGTAGAGAGTATATAGGAGATATGAGGGAAATACATTGAATACCCTCACATTCTATTCAGATGTATCTGATAAGAATGCCTAAGTTGAAATTAAAGATGGTAGTCCAAACAGGTTAGAATGCGAAGATAAAAGTAGTATTACTATGGAAGTAGAACGCCAATCTGACTTGCAAGAATTTCAATATGGTAATAATGTATTCCAGACCACAATAAAATTATCAGATTCAAGAAGCAAATAACCGTGAAATTCGGTCGCGTGTGTATAATCAAAGCTCGCGGAAAAGATGATTTTAGCTATGGTAACATAGTGTGACAGGAAGCCGTAGGTTCTGGGTTCGAGTCCCAGCGGATGTACTAATTGACCCTATAAAACGTAATTGGATGACCGTCACTGTCCTCTAAACAGTTCTACCGAGAGGTAGTTGGGGGTTCGAATCCCTCTAGGGCCACAACGTATCTAGGAAGCCCAGTTGCGCCTAGCTGCATGTTAGTAGGAACGTACAGCAGTTTGATTTAAATTTACAAAACATTTTTAATTATTAATCAGACTAGACGAAGATAAGAGAAGCGTTAAATAATCATTGCGAGGCACTTATCTATGCTCTTCGGAGCGAATGCCGAGTCAAGGCAGTAAATTGACCGTTCCTTTTTCTTTGAACGCAATTGACACAAAATAAATGGAAACGTACAGCAGTTGACGAATCAAATTACATATTCAACTTAAAATCTCCATGATTTTAATTAGGCAAAGGGTCGCATACCGCATTATAATAGCGAATAATAGTAACTAATTGTGATGGTCTGAATAAATGACTAGAATAAACCTACGTTTCCTTTTTATGTAGAGGTAAAACGTAACTGGATGACCGTCCTAGTCTACGAAACTAGTGTATCGAAAGGTACTTGTGGGTTCGAATCCCACCCTCTATACAAAATCAAATTTCCAAATATGATAATAAAAGTAAATACTGACATAGAAATCAATATAACTGAAACATATTTGATAGTTAAAGACAAAAAACTCTATAACACTGTCACTAAAAAATATGAAGGAGTAGAAGGTGATATTGTTAGTTTTAACTACATCAAAGAAGATGGCAGAAAAAGTGGCTACAAAGGATATGTTGATGGGTATACCAATGGAGAAAATATAAAAATAAGAGGTATAAACCAAGTTTTTACACAAATTGGAGATAAAAACGTTGAACATATTTCTAGTGTTACTAGTTATAGTGATATAACTGATGAAGAAAGAGATATATTAATTGCAGAATCTGCATAATTTTTTTCACTAAAAATTTGGAAATTAAAAAAATTATTTATATATTTGCATTGTGAAACTCAATAAACAACGGATACAATGGAAACCTATAGTCCTATTAAGGTAGAAGGTACTGCTTTCTATAAAAACATAAAAAGCATACTTTTCATACCAATGAGAAAAATAGAGGAAATGAAAGTTGCTGTTCCGAGAGGAAAATGGTTTTTTTGGAAACTTTTTGGCTTAATTCCATTGATTCCAAAACGTGCAAAAGAAGACTTGTATAAAGTTGGTTGGGGAGAGGCTTTAATTAGGTTTCAACCACTTAAAAAAGCATATGAACTGAATAATGGATATTGGGAAAGCTTTTTGAATGAGAACGAGAAAACAGTCTATGCTAAAGCAAAGGTGGTAATCTCTTGTTTGGATTATAGAAATAATGAAACAAAATATTTCACAACAAATCAAGAAGCAAAAAAATACTTTGATGGCGTTAAAAACAAGTGTAAAGAGTGTGGAAACGGCTTAAAGTAAAAAAAAAAATAAAAAAAAAAAATACAAAAAATAGAACTTTTTGAGAGTTAAATAATAATTATAGAAAAATCAATTAAACTTTTATATTATGAATACAACTATTAAAAATATCGTTAATACAATTTCTAATTCATTTGCGGATAGTAAATGGAACGATACAGTTGTGTTTAACTCAAAGGTTCTAGAACAGCTAGAAGGTGATATGGAGGTTTGAAAGATTATGTAAATAGGCACTTACTTCACTATATATTTCCCAAGCTGTTGATGAACTCCAAAAAAAGTAATCAGCAGCTTTTTTATATATTATGGGTTAATGAAAGTTAATTTATTTACAAAAATTTGGATATTAAAAAAATTTTTCGTATCTTTGCAAAAAAGTAAATATTGGGGCTGTAGCTCAAGAGGCTTAAAATATAATGGGCAATAGAATAGGTGGGAGTAGCTGAGACGGTTTAGCGCTGGGTTGAAGCCCCAGGTCTTAACGGTGGTTCGATTCCACCCTCCCACACTAGAAATTTCAAAAAAAGTTGGTTCAACTCTTGAATTTTCCACTTTCTTTTACTATTTATTATATAGATAGTGATTAGAAAAAAAAATGGAAAAAAAAGAAATTGATTTATCAACAGAAGAAAAAAAGAAAGAGTTTTTTGACATTCTTAATAGTTTTAAAAGTAAAACAAGCGCATGTAAATATCTTGGCGTCCATCACAATCAATATGGATTCGCATATTTAAAAAGTCTTTCAGAAAAAGTTGGTTTTGACTTAAATTTTTATTCTGAAACTAGAAAAGTTAATAGTAAGATATGTTTACATTGTGGTAAAGAATTTATTCCTAAAGATAAAATTCAAAAATTTTGTTCGCAATCATGTAGTGCTTCTTATAACAATAAGAGAAGAAATATAGAAAATACAGAATCTAGAAGAAAGCAAAGCGAAAGTCTAAAAAAATATTATAAAGAGCATCCAAAAGAGGCAAAAAATGGTTTTCGATGGATAGATGGCAAAAAGACAAGAATAGAGCCTAAAAGATGCCCAATATGTGGAAGTATTGATTGCGAAAGAAGGGGTATATGCAAGCATATGAAAAAGTTCTTTGAAAATCTTGTGTATTTTGGATTCGATGTCAAATGTTTAGGCACAAATAAGGTATTTGAAGAATACGAAAGAATAAAGAAGTTATTAGAAGAAGAATATTTCAATAATCATTTATCTCCTTCAGATTTAAAAGAAAAATACCATTACCCCAAAACATTTGAGAATATAACTCAATTGTTAAAAACAATGGGGTTTAAAACTAGAAATCTTTCAACTTGTCAAACAAATGCTATTCTAGTTGGAAAGCATATTTTACCAACATCTGAACATGAACTTAAGATGGGATTCAAACAAGGATGGCACACGACATGGGATGGTAAAAAGATATTCTATAGAAGTGGTGCAGAACTGAAATATGCTGAATTACTTGATGAAAGTAAAACGCCATATGAAGTGGAGGAATTAAGAATTGAATATTATGATACTGTGAAGGGATGCAATAGAGTGGCGATACCAGATTTTTTATTAACTGATACTAATGAAATTATTGAGGTTAAGTCAAGAATAACATTCTGCAAGCAGAATATGATAGACAAGTTCCAAAAATATAAAGAATTAGGATATAAACCTAAGTTATTATATGAAGGAATAATGTACAATGAAGAAGAAATGAAAAGTATTAAAGAATTTGATTTCCTTATATCTCATTAAAACCAAAGACCCTTGTTCAACTCAAGGTCGCGGAACGAAAATGAATATAAAATAAAAAACTAGGTAATAACAATGCGTGAATTTGGTTTTTAAAAGGTCATTTGAATAGCAAACGCTGAGTTTCTGTGACTCCATTTCTAGAATGGAAGAGATTAATTGCTAAGACCGTTGCAACGCCAATATTTAGCAAGCAACTCTGTGCGTAACTTCCGATAAGAGCGGAGACCTAGTTTAATAATGCCGTGTTAGCTCAGTTGGTAGAGCGTCACCCTTGTAATGTGAATGTCGTGGGTTCGAATCCCTCACACGGCTCAAAAAATATGGTCTATTCGTTCAAAAGTTAGGATGTGGCCCTGTCACGGCCAAGAAAACGGGGCAGTACCGTTATAGACCGCCATAACTAGTAAATTATAAATGGATGCGTGTAAGGACTCCTCTGGGGAGTGACCATCTGAGTTGCGCGATGGGGGGCGTTACACCCATGACGATGGTAATTAAATCATAGGTTCGAATCCTATTGCATCCACAAATGCTTGAAAATGAGTTTGGAGCAGTTAAAAAGGTGTGTGAAGCTCTAAATTAGTAGTTAGGTGGTGTTATGTATGTGCTCTCGAAAGATTGAGCTGACTTAAAATTGGTTAATGAATATGAAACAATTTCTCATTTTACTAGCATCAATAAAAGGTGTTCAAAAAAACGTAGTTCGAAATGCGTTGAAGTAGATTAAATGTGGAAAGTCGTACCCTTCCGAGCAGACGTGTTTTCCACGCCTAGTTTGGGTTAAAGTGGGCGAGAGATTTACGCCTCCAACACAGCATCTTTTTTATACTGGGATGAAGCTTAAGTAGTATACAGCATCGGCCTGTTAAGCCGAGGACAGTGGGTGCAAGTCCCACCATCCCAGCAATGCGTACCCAGACGTGGGACTAAAACAACATCCAAAGATGTACATATGGGTGACTAGGGTTGTTAAACTGTGAAGTGGGACGAAGTAACCCACAACGTTAACCATACGTCCGTTCAAGGTAGCAGTCATTTTACCTAGTCGTGTGCAAGCCTTTCATCTACGATAGTGATGAGGCAGTAGGGGTTGCATGTTCCAAGGCTGGCGATGGACCTTTGCAAGGTTCGTGGGAGAGTTCGATTCTCTTCAGCTCCACAAGGTAGAAAAATGGAAGGGTGGCAGAGTGATTTATTGCACAGCTCTTGAAAAGCTGCGAACGTGATGAGCGTTCCGAGGGTTTGAATCCCTCTCCTTCCTCGACAACGGTATTATAAAAAAAAATGAAATGTTATGCTTGAAGATAGAAGTAGTTTATTTGTAATAGTATCGTTTGGTGATTGTGGTACTAGGTTCTTTCACGCATACGAGCCCAAAAATGGGGTGCATCTTGGCAGAGTTATAGTTGACACTAAAAATGTTGAGTATGAAAGATACAAGCATTTATGTAACGGAAACAAACTAGCCAAAATCGTCAGAGTTGAAACAAATCGTGAATATTGCGGTTTGGGTGTTGCAACAGAACTACTGAAAGAGGTGATTAGGGTATATAAAGACTATAATCTCTATCTTTTATGCCATCCAATGCCTAGAGGGCATTATGACGAATCACATAAGACGGTAAAAGATTTAAGGCAATTCTATGGTAAGTTGGGGTTTGTTCCTTGTGGGGAATTATTGCCGACAATGATAAGAAAAGCATCCCTTCCAACATTAGGGGAGTAACAAATATAGTTGGTGGCGGTTGATATAAAATGACTAAAAAACAATTTGATTGGTTAAGGAATCATCAACCATTTGAGGTAAGGTATGTTGAACGTTATGATGGCACGTGGGTTGGTGGATGCCATATTCGTAGTGCAAGTTTTATTGGTGAATATCTTGAAGTCAAAGGTGTAAGCCATTACTATGACACACACGAAAGTAGTGGGTTTAAAGAAAAGATGATAGAATCAAAAGTTCATCGTAAAGACATACGTAAAATAAAATATTACAAAGGAATACTAACGGAGTATTATAATACCGAAGGAAACAGCAAGGGTAATAGCTTGAAAAAGTTATCGTAGGCAACCACAAGTCGATAATTAAAGAGTGGGATGTTAAAGACGCTCCTTGTAGAGTTGTACGAGATAGTGGAATGTAGGTATTTAAATAGTGGTGTATATCAGTTGGTCAGATTGTCATCCTGATAAGATGAAGGTCGTAGGTTCAAGTCCTACCATCACTACTACAATAATAAGGAGGGTTGGGTGAGTGGCTTATACCGCCTCTCTGCTAAAGAGGTGTACCTTCAATGGTACCAGTGGTTCGAATCCACTACCCTCCGCATTTCCCAGTTAGTTCTCTGGGCTGTTCTTAATTGAGCGAACAAAAGACGTAGATGTTGGTCCTATCGAGGAAGAAAAAAGGAAATGTGAAGGGCTGAAAGGGCGGTACTAATTCACCTTCTAGTAAAATAGAGATTGGGAGCGAGTATAATGCGTGTAGGTAGGCAACATCTTATTTATTTAATTTCGTTAAAACAAGGAGGTAGAGTATGACAGAAGTATTATTGACTGGGCTTCTCTTCTGCGTATATAGGAGAGTAGAAAATAAATTGGATAAAATTGACGGAGTGTAACTTGGCATAAAAAATATATGTCAATTATTTGGGAAAGCGGAATCCTAACATATTTAATGAGTTTAATGTTATGAGTACAGCATTGGGTTGGATTTTTTGGATTTTTTGGGCTATTGGTATTATTGATATATACTTGGGTCTATATTTTGTTTGGGCAAAAAAATACCAAGATAATCATAGAAAAATATTAATGGGTTGGCTATTAATGATAATAGGATTAATGTTTAATAGCATTGCTGCATTAATAGAATTTAAATGGTTTGTTTTTGCTTTAAGTATTGTTGCTATTTTACTTGATTATGATGTATATAAAACAAAGAAAAAAGAATTTGGCGTGAAAGAGAATGATATGAGAGAGTTATTTCTTAATGAAATTGCCGAATACAAATTTAAATTAGATAGAAAAAGATTTAAAATAATATGATTTTGAATGATATTAAGCCTTTGGTAAAAGGTATTGCTCAATTGCAGTATATTATGGCTGGCGGTATTGCCGTATATCACATCACTGATGTGGATGGTAACAAATATCAACTAGAGATTGACCTTTCTGACAAGAAAGATGTTGGCGAAACCGCTGCATTTAAACCAACTGAGAAAGGATTACTCCTTATGAGGTGGATTAGAAGGGCAAACGAAAATGACACACTAATCAAAATTAAGTAATATGGCTGACGGAATATGATAAAAATATTGGCAACTATATACAATTAGACCCACAATTATGATTAATTATTTTATAGCATTTAATGAATTATCACATGATGTAAGAGAACCATTAGGGGCTTGGGCATCTGCTATGGGTTATTACCATAATTCTAATTCAGCAAAAATCAGAGCAAAAGAGTTAGAACAAATAGGATATAAAAATGTAACTGTATTTAAACATGATGGATATAACCCTTATGATAAAGTAATGACTCGTTGCGTGAGTTGGGATTATGTTTTAAAAAATAAGGTCAAATAATATATAATTACCAAAATATTTACTCTAGAAGAAGATTTAAAAAAATAAATAAACGTATGAGAAAGATAAAGTGCATAAAACGTAAGAAACAGATGTAACGCTCTGTTTGCAACCAACACCGTTGGGCAAGGAGCGTTATGGATAAGATATAGAAATGCTCCTATAGCTTAATGGTAGAGCTGTGGCCTCTTTTAACTATAGGTAAAAATAGTAGAAATTGCGCTCATAGCTCAGAAGTAGAGCACTAGTCTTTTAAACTAGGAGTCGAGGTGGCGGAATCCTCTGGGCGCACAATATTTGCGTTTGTGGCAGAGTGGTTTTATGCACCAGACTTTTAATCTGCGACTACGTGGGTTCGATTCCCACCAGACGCACTTAATTCCCTCATAGCTCAGAAGTAGAGCACGTGTCTCTTAAACATGGGGTCGAGATTGCAAAATTCTCTGGGGGAACAAAAACATAACGTTATGAAATATGAAATTGGAAAAACAGTAGATTTCAATTGGGAGATATGGGAATATTACTGTAATACTGATTTACAGTATGAAGGAACTGAACGTCTTACTGGTAAGATAGAATCTTATGATGAAGAAAAACAATCTTATTCAATAAGAGTTGGAGGGATTTTATACGAGGGCGTGAAAGAGCATGATATTATTAATAAAGCCGCTGAGTTCAAACATAATCTCATAGATAAGAAAATTGAGATTGCCAATGCAGCATTGAAAATGAGGGATGCACTGTGGGGTATGGACCATCCAGCGCATAGGAAAGAATGCTCTGAAGAGTATGGCAAATACCGTGAAAAAATATATGACCTTATGTTTGAGTATGATGATTTAGAAGATAAATATATTATGCTTGGTGGAGAAAAAGAAACCTATTGATATAACGCCTATTTAGTATATCGGTTATTACACATGGTTCGTAATCTTGAGAGAGTGGTTCGATTCCACTAGTAGGCTCGATACTAGGAGAAGCCGCATATTAGGTATACAGATGCATTTTTATACGGTGAGGAATCTAGAACAGAACGCATTAGTCTGTAATAATGTGCCAAAGGTTCGATGTCAGGGAAGGTTACTTTGGAAATATATTTAGTGGGTACACACAGCAAAATTATTTTTTCAAACAAACTGTTAATTTGTGTAAAACGTAGGTTCGATTCCTACCCCATCCGCATTTTTAACTATAACATTTGGATGGGTTGAAATGTTGGTTTTATGTACCCTTTTTCTAAAAAAAAGTTAATGAATTTGGCCGTTTCAATTTTTTTTCGTATATTTGCGCCATAAAAGTATAAAAAAATGGAAAAAAATTTTGATAAAAACTCAGCTATATATTGGGCTGAACTAAATCGAATGAAAGAAGAAAAAAAATTGCGCGACAAAGGCAATTTAATTATTGACTTTTTGAAAAAAACATATGAGGATGAGATAAAAAAAGTATTATCCAAAAATTATGATGAGCGAAAAGTTGAGATTGTAATACCAAAGCATCTTAGAGTTTATGGAGAAAAACAAGTTAAAATTATTGAATCTATGATTAAAGAAGAATTCAATGCGCTTGGTTTTTATATAAATTTACATGACGAAACTTGTGGGTGTATATTTGATTGCTTTTGCAATAGAAATGGTTACAAAGTAATAATCGCTTGGCATTAATTATTGTCCGTTGCCATTGAAAAGAAATTTTTATGGGTTGAAAAAAAGATATAGAAACAACACTAAAATGATTATTGCGTTTGATACATATTATTACGATGGGTATTCGTATACCGTTGGTGGGGTGTTTGAAAGTTGGACAGATACCAAAGTAAAATATTTCGTCACAAGTAAAAGAGAAACAATTGATGCAAAGTACAAACCAGGAGAATTATATAAACGTGAACTACCATGTATTATGCAGTGTTTAAAAATGATAGACCTAGATGATGTTGACACAATTATCGTTGATGGATTTGTTTGGTTGTCTGAAAACGGAAAAGATAGAACTCTTGGAATTGGTATGCGTTTGGCGAACGCTTTAATGGTAGAATACAACAGACCAGATATATCAATTGTTGGGATTGCTAAAAATCCATACCATTGTGAGATACCAGATTGTGTTGAAATTTTACGTGGTAACTCAAACACACCTTTATGGATAACATGCTCTGAGTATCATTTCACTAATAATTATGCATCGTTAATAAAACAAATGGTTGGTAATTATAGAATACCAGATATTATCAAATCCGTTGATTCTAAAACAAGAGACATTAAATCAGTAGGCGATAAAAAACAGCCGAAACACAAGACATATCATATTATGACTCACGATGAATGGGTTGAATTGGGTAAACCTCAATATTGTGGTGTGTATGTAGAAGATAAATAATATGCTAGTAAATAAATTTACAAACCAAAGTGGCTAGGTTTTTTAGCCACAATACATACAGGTGGGGGAGTGGTTTAACCCAGCAATCTCCAAAATTGCCGTAGTTTTGTGCTACCGTAGGTTCGAATCCTACCCTGTATGCTATAATCCTTATCGGTGTTTACGGTGTAACAGAGCACTGCGCTTGGTCTATTAGTACCTTGAACTAACAAAAACCGTTAACTGTCGTGGTAGGTAGAGGAAGCCTACTATATTGTTATGAGTATTGGATGTATTATTACTATTTTGTATTTTGTAATCGGAACATCGCTAGCATTTATGTGGTGGAATGATGAGTATAAGGCAGAATACGAGTATGAAAAAGAATGTGGTGAAGCAGAAGACCCTATGGCAATATTACTGCTTTTACTTTTCATATTTTTCTGGCCTTTTAAAGCCGTTAGAAATTGTTTTGACAATGAATAATAAGATAACTGAAAAGAAAAAAATACTATTCAGTAATTGTGAGGTTATTGTTGAAAAATACGATAATCACACAATAGATTCATATTCAATCACTCATGGCGAATCTTTTTTTCATGTTGGTGAACGTAAGGAGATTATAAATGGTGATAGAATTGTATCTAAAGAAGGTAAATGGCACAATAGGATAAAATGTAAATCGCCTTTGGGTTTTTATTATTATAAAGGAGAAAGCGATATACGTTATAAAACGTCTTATGATGAATGCGGTAGGAGGAAAATATATATTATCACTTTTGACGGTGGTAGGTATGAAATAAAATATCTTGTTTCGTACAATAATACCTCAATATGCCATGAGACGAGACCTTGGGATTTAAGTGGCAATGGAATGCCAGACCATTTTATCAAGGATTTGGAAAAGGTTCTGAATGATATTGTTGATTTCATGTATGGAACAAAACTATATGATAAAGAAAAGATTTCAGAATTTAAAAATGACGTGTTCACAGATTTGTTTGGCTTTCCAGATGGAATGAAATCCCAAACAAATGAAGGAAAAATTCTTTCTCACGGTTTTGATTTAAAAATGTCGTTTAGAAAAAGAAAAGAAGCATGAAAAATCATACCAAACGATTTATGGTCATTTTCTCTATGTGGGGAAAGTCACTGTCTGCAAGAGATATGAGGGGGCTATTCAATCTTAAAGAATATGCCCATTCTGAAACCGAATTTGATACCGAATCAGAATGGAAAGAGGAAGTAGGGTTAATTGAAGATGTGTATGCAGATACCCCCAAACCGTATAAAGTAGAGATAGAGGGTTCTAAATACCATGAGAAAACATGGGAATTTGAAGTAAACAGTAGATTTTGGGGCTACCTTGTCCTTGATTTTGATAAAGAAAGAGTTATTAAGGTTGGTGGTGACGGAATCTATAAATATCATAAAAATGGTATAGGAAGTTGGAGGTCAGAACTAGTAAGCCTTAGAATGCTTGATGAATTCTTTAGGGGTAAAGACGAAATACCTAAAGACTATGTTTTCGATACTGGCGAATATGAAGGATGGCTTCAATATCGTTGGGGTGATAGGAAAAACGCTATAACTCGTGATAATAGAAAAGTACGCACGAAGAAAGTAGTCAAAGGAAAACATGCACCATTAACAGATGAGGAACGTGAATATATTTTATCTGAATAAAAACATATTTTAACTGTTAATATTTGGAACTTTCAAAAACTTTATATATCTTTGCATTGTTAATTAATTGTCTAACTAAATAAATTACGATTATGATTGAGTTTATCATTGGTGGCGTTGTAGGTTGGTTTGCTTATAAGTATAAAGGCAAGATTGGTCTCTAATAGGCTGATAACTTACGAAAAAGGCACTGAGTTTGTCTAACAGTGCCAAACTAGGGCATTCGTTCATCGGAAGGACATTAGGCTTACATCCTAAGAAGGGCGGTTCGATTCCGTCATGCCCTACTTTTTTCTAAAAAAAACGTTAAAATATTTGGCTATTTCAATTTTTTTTTCATATCTTTGCATTACAAAAAAAAAATAAATGTCATGGAGGTAAAATGTGTAAAATGTGGAAATCATATCAAAATTGACATTTCCAATGCGATTGACGAGAATGGTGAGGTGTTTTTATGCCCTCATTGTGGTTTTCATTTTAGATATACCGAAAAATAACCTTTTGCACGTTAAAGGCTTATCAGCAGGACAGCAACAGTGAATATCTATAACGTGCTCGTAAGCATACTTTAGATTAAGAATGCCGTATATTGGTCTTAACTACGTTAATGCAAGACAAGTCTGCGATGGCTCGAAGGGGTACAGTAGGCGAAACATGCTTGAGGGGTGATATATTGGAAGACACACGCCATCTTATAGTGGGGTACAGTAGGTTCAAATCCTATCACAAGCACTAAGGAAACATACAGCAAGTATTAAGAATTTTTAAGAGCAAAACTTTTAATTTTGATTTCTAAAAACATGTTTCCGTATTTTTAACATAAAACAATATTTATAATGGCAGTAGGTGTTATCATTGCAAGAATACAGCCCATACATAAAGGGCATCTTGAGTTAATACGGCAAGCACTAAACGAGAATGAAAATGTTCTTCTGCTCGTTGGTTCTGCCGATAAACTCAATAAAAGGAATCCAATACCAATTGCTATGAGATTGGAACTCGCTAATAAGGCGATAGAAGAGGCATTTAAAGAGGACTCTAAAAGGGTTAGAATACAACCATTAGCAGACCTTACAGATGAATCGGACAACTCTCATGATTGGGGCTTTTATCTCTATAGTCACATTGTTGGGTTTACAAAATCTCCAGAGTTTACAATATATTACTCTGATGGTTTTGAGATAATTATGCAGTGGTTTCCACCTTTCATTACGAGAGATTTCGTATCATTCAAACTTAATGCAAGGGGAACTATCCACAATAGTCTGTCTGCTACGAAAGTAAGGGAAATGATTCTTAAAGAGGATATTGAAAGCCTTAGAGAAGCAGTTCCAACTTGCGTTATAGAAAATGCAATGATTTTGAAACATTTTATTGAAGCGTTTAAAGACGTATAATAAAAATATAGCTAGTTCCGCAGTACGATAAATAAATTGGCAAGCGTATAACGTTGGTATCCTATAACGGACTCATATAACATTAGGAGGTCTAGTGAAACTTGTGTGGTGAAAAATCGGAAATCCACAAACTAGCTTTATCGAGGGGTATATCAGTTGGTTAGATTGTCATCCTGATAAGATGAAGGTCGCAAGTTCAAGTCTTGCCCTCTCGACAATTTTTTATCATGGGCTTGTAATGGATTTGACAGCAATGCATTTGGTAAGAAACAAGCAGTGGGCATACACTTGAAATAGCAAAAAAAATATAAACGGCGAGAATGTTAATTCTCCTGCTTACGAGTACGCTATTGCAGCGTAAGTAAGCCGAGAGGCTAGGCTCTTAGGAACAGAACATCCTAGCATTCTTTCTTTAGTCATCTTTTAGTTTTCCTTGTTTTCACAAAACAAGGTGGTCTCAAAGGCGGTGTCTTCGGACACTTTGGGGAAGCTTGTATAATTTCTTATGGAATGGTTGTTTGGACCGCAGTTCGACTCTGCGCAAGTCCACTTAACTACTTGAAAATCAAACGCTTAACAAAATTTAAGAAAAAACTTCTTGAAAATTTTGGAACTTTCAAAAATTTTATATATCTTTGCATTGTTAAACAAAAAGACATACAATGAGTAAAATTTTAGATAAAGATTTCAGAAACGAACTATATAAAAGCCTTCAAGAGGCTGGTTATAGCAAAGGAGAGGCTACTAATATTGTTAGTGTAAAATATTGTGAGGCTCTTAAAATCAATTTAGTTGATAAACTTAGAGAACAAGCAGATAATATTGAGCATGGCAAAGAGGAACTATTGCTTAGTGTTGATGAATATAGTAGTATCCTTTCAGAATTGGCTAAACTCAAAGAGTTTTTCGACAAAAAAGAAGAAAAAAATGCAAATAAATCTTAAAAAATTTGGATATTAAAAATATTTTTCATATCTTTGCATTGTTGATTTGAAAATAGCAAGGAAACTTACAGCAAATTATTCTTAACATCAAATTGTCACTTTGAAACGTTTAGAAAAGGTTTCCGATTTAAATACATAATATCGTGGGATAGTGTAATGGTAACATGCAAGGCTCATAACCTTGAGACGGAACTCGCATCGTGTTGGTTCGAATCCAACTCCCGCAACTAATTTTGTGGTGGACAAATCAAAAAACCACCTTTTGGAAGATACCAGAGGAGAACGTCAGTAATGACGATGTAGACAAATGGGCATTAAGTTCGTGCTTAATGTGTCACTTCGGTGGCTTCGCTAGTGCAAATCTAGCTCTACCAACAAATGTAGTATAAACGCTCAGGTGCAATCGGCAGTAAAGGTTGGCGAGGAAAGTGAGGTTGCGACAAACACACAACTGTATGAAACATAGCAGATGTCCTTTACCATTAAATTAGTTCTGCAAAATGAATTAGCCTTTACAATACTATAATTATATCTTGTGGTGGACAAGTTAAAAAACCACCTTTTGGTTAGTACCAGAGGAGAACGTCAGCAATGACGATGTAGACAAATGGGCATCAAGTTCGTGCTTGATGTGCTTCTTCGGAAGCTTCAGCAGTGCAAATCTGCTCTAACCAACTAGATATGCCTTTTCGTGCCGTAGACAACGGTAAAAATGGGTTTTATGTGGTTAAACAATCCATATCTATGGTAACTTCGGGAGCCATAATTCTAGAGAACGTGTACTAGAAAAAAATGAATTGGGGAAGGTATTCTATAATGGTGTAAAGAATTGGAGCTTGGGATAGAAGCCCACCTCGTAAGAGGAAGCAGTTTACTGATTATAATAATCCAAAATGGAAATAATACCCAAAAGAATAAGCCGATTCTAAGAGGAAATATCTTGTGAAAGATATAAGGCTGATGGCTAGCTTTCGTAGCCAGATAGAAGGATAATCCAGTGATGGGATAAATGAGACGGACATTGACAACTAAGCCGACTCAGATGCTCTGGTTTCCCAGAGCATTTCACTGAAAAGCATATGGTACGGTATGTCGTTCGGTAGGTAAACTGTGGGACATACTACCTAGGTTAACCGCTTAGGTTGAGTAGTGATACAATAGATTACCATATGGAACTCGATACAATAGTCACCAGTTGGCGTGTTGGGTTCAAGTAAACATTCGTCTTAACGTGAAAGGCGTGGTCTATAAGCGTTAAGAACCGTAAGGCTGAGAATGGGTATTAGTGCTACAGACCTGTGGTGGGTTTGGCATAGGAAGGCGATTTAGTGGGCTGTGTTCAAAAGACACGGATGCTAAGGGTCGCACCTCGTCTTCCATTAGTTGTGAGTTGTAGCTCAAGTGGTAGAGCAGCCGACTTGAAATCAGCGTGTTACAGGTTCGATTCCTGTCGATTCTAATAATAGAATTATAGAAGCAAAAGTGTGCGACACTGAGCAGATAAAATGCACTTATCTCTCCTGCAATATGGAGGCATCGGTGACTCGCAAGGAATCCGATGAACGAGTAAAAGTAGTCATCTGAGTTAACAGGAGGCATCCTGTGAATCCGCAAGAGCTTGGTGGTGAAATGAATGTTATGATTCTGTACCGAGAGGTTTAAATCAGTAAGAGTTTGGTAGTTTTCGCAAAACTATCGTGCATGATGTCTACGTCTGCCGTAAGGTAGCGTGTGAAGAGCAAGTTCCAACGCTTGTATAAAGGCATCAACAATAAGGTCAAATTCTCAGCCTTTTTGTATTTATATAGGGATTTAGCTTAATTGGCAAGAGTAATTTGTTGCGACTTAAGGAATAAAGCACTCTCGACTTCGGAACAGAGTGTGCCTTTAACTGTTAATAAACGATGGCGGTTCGAGTCCGTCAGTCCCTGCAATAAGTAATTCTCATGGGGTATAAACACGTTGGGTGGTGACCTGCTGGTCGGTTTCATGCATAAGAAGACCATACGAGAGGCGGTAAATATAAGACCTCTTGGAGTTCGAATCTCCAATACTCCACTTAAACAATTAACATATGAGAGAATTTACTTATAGCGGTTTCGAAAATCAAGAAACTTGCAATCACCTCAGAGGAGGTGAGACGTGTAAAGTAACTGGTATTGGAAATTCTATGACCCCTATTCTTAAATCAAGACAAGCGGTTATATGTGAACCAGTAAAAGATGATACAAAACTAGAAAAGAAAGATATTGTTCTTTGCAAAGTTAGAGGTCATCATTATCTGCACCTAATCCATGCAATTAAAAATGATAGTGAATATCTTATTGGTAGCAATAGAGGGCATATGAACGGATGGGTAGGTAGAAACCAAATCTACGGAAAAGTAGTAGAGATTCTTTAAGGTCAAATGGTTGTAATGAAGGTTCGATTCCTTCTGACTAACAAACGGGGGTATAGGCTAACAGGCTAAACTGATAGCTTTGCAAGCTATATTTGAGAGTTCGAGTCTCTCTACCTCCACTAAGGTATTGGATAATGCTACGATGAGTAGGTAAAGAGTTTCGTAGTGTGGCTTTACCGTTTCCAATTCCTTAACCAATAGTGGGAACTTACAGCAATGACTATATGGAATTTGCTTGAAACGAATACAACCGAAAAAAGTTCCCTTCAGCACAAAACTTACGATAGAGGCGTAGGGGTACAAGCGTGGGCTAACGTTAACTGAATTAACAGCTACTGAGGGTGTGAGTAATTACATCTAGGCGTAATGGTGGACACTTAGTAATAGCCTTATTGGTGTGCCGAAGTGCTCAATGTCAAGTCCTTATGGGATAAAAGAAATCTTGGCGGTTGAGAATAACGAGATTCCAGATGAAAGTACCTCCGTAAGTTTTATTAATCATGGGGTGATGTAGTGGTAACATGACGGTCTCATAAGCCGTATACGCTTGAAACGCTTGCGTTGGTTCGAATCCAACCCCCTTGACATAAGGAAGCATACAGCAATGTTTTAATAGGACTTGATTTGTAATCAAATATTCTAGAAAAATGTTTCCGTTTTTATTAACTAATTAAAATAAAAATAATTATTATGAAGAAAAACAGTTTTTGGTAGGTTTTCAGCCAATTTTGGTAGCTGAATCGTGTTCGTGGTACTCCTAAAATTAATTCGTTAGGGGAAAAAAGTGAAGTAAAGTTTTTAACATTTAAAGAATATAACGAATTAATAATAGGAAAAAATATGAATACAAAAATTTTTACAAACAACGCAACCACTAAAGAACAGTATCTTAAATTTAAGGAGTATATCAAAAGTAGAGAGCATTCTCATTGGACTTACGTAGCATATTACATTTTTAAGCATCGTATTGAAGGCGAGGAACGTGATAAGTATCTTGATGAAGAGGTTAAGACTCGTTGCCATAAAGGTCTCTACAGTGGTAGACTAGTTGGTAGTGGTGGTGATATGACTGAGAATTATGCAATTCCACTTTTTAAAAATTACGTTATCGAGGAGTATAACAAATTTGCATCCGCAGAAAGCAATGACTAAAAAGAAGTTATACATACTCGTAGATAGAGCGTTAAAACCAGTATATGGTTGTGTTCAAGGCGGTCATGCAGTGGCTCAATGGATGATTGAGCATCCTAATAGCCTTGAATGGAGTAACGATTATTTGATTTATCTATATGCTGACGTAGATAAGTGGAAAAGAAGGCTTGAAGGGTATGGCATTGACTACACCGAGTTTAAAGAACCAGATTTAAACTATAAAACAACAGCCTTGGCGGTTTTCGGACACGAAGAGCTATTTAAAAATTTGAAAACAGTAACCGAAGACTGATGCGATATAAAAGCACTATAGGCTCTTGCTTATGGTGCTTTTTTCGTAAAAAATTCTTAAAAAATTTTGATAATTCAATTTTTTTTAGTATCTTTGCAATATGAAAAAAGCAGCAAGTTTAAATATTGGCGATACTGCCATATACATAAATGGCTACGATGTTATAGAATCAAAAGTAGTCAAAGAGCCTATTAACGATGGTAAAACTAGACCAAGTTTCAAAATCGGTAGAACTGACCTTGAAAATGGTGAATATCTCGTTAATGGGCAGCTTGTGTATGATAGCGAAGAAGAAGCCAAAAAAGTGGCAATAGAGAGGTTAAAAGAAGCAATCAAGAGGCATACCGATGAAAAGCTCATTGCTGAAGGTATGCTGCTTGTTCTGAACAATAAGTTGAAAAAATTATCTGAATCTTAATATTTAACTGGGCATATGGCAGAGTGGTTTAATGTGCTGAACTCTAAATTCAGTATGGGCTTGAGAAAGTTCATCGTGGGTTCGAATCCTACTATGCTCGCTACAGCTAGTACAAAGTTAAAAATTGTTAAAGTTGAACTGATTATTTGGTTAGTTCACCTTTTTTTCGTACCTTTGCATCAATAAAACAATAAACAGCATGAAAAAAATTTTATTTACAATGTTAGCCGCACTCTGTTTGGCTGCTTGTAGCGGCTTCAGTAAAAAAGACAAAGCATTATTCAGAGTTGATTTCATGGATGCATGTTGTAACTATGAAGTTGCAAAAGGTGAAGTGGTTAGAAGTTATATGAGTCTAGGTATACAAGAAGGTAAATATATACCTGACACAGTAAAAATTAAAACTGAATTAGACTCGTGTATTCGTGTGTTAATGTCAGAATCATTCGATTCTATTTTCATAAACTACAGCGAAGATTTTTTGAAAGATAGAATTATCGGTTATAAATCTAAAGAGGAATTTTATCAAAAATGGGTAGATGAAGGTGTTGAAGAAGTTATGTCCGTAATTAAGCGTGAAATAAATTACCGTAAAATTATGAATCCAACAGAAGATGATAAAATTGAATTTCTAAAAGAATGTGGACTAATACAATAATGTTAAATAAGATTAAAGTTGAGGAAGATGGTTGTCTTTCTCAATTTTTTTTTATATTTTTGCAATAAAGTAAAAAATAATTTATAATAAAAGCAATGGTATTTAATGACTTAAAACAATTAAACGGACAAATAATTCAGTATTATGAGGTGTGTGGAAACAAAGTCACCCCTAGAACTGCACAAGTTAGATATAATAGCTACAATAACGTCATCATATTAACGAAATATGATAAACTAGGTAGGCGTACTAAGCCTGGTACCGCTATATTTTTGTCTCACTTCATATTGCCTAATGGTAATACTACACCATCATCTACAATAAGCACTAATAAATTAGTTGGAGAATCTTCGATGGCTAAAATCCATATCTGGTATAGTTGTAGAACAGATATATACATTTACCTTCAAAAAGAGGATGCATATAATAGAGCCATCAATAAATTAAGGGAAGAACGTAGAAATGTTGACAAAAAAATGCTTGCTCTCCAAAAAGAATTGTACAAAAAATAAAATATATGAAAGATAAATTAAGAATATTGGGTGTAGAATTACTCAATTCAAATTTGACGATTGGCACAGTAGAACATTGCACTAGTGGTTTACTTGGCGCATCCATATCAAGTATGTGTGGACTAGATACAGTTTATTGCGGAACAATAGTTGTTGTTGACCAACCCCATATGGAGAAACTATTAGATGTATCGCCTAACGCAATAAAAAACAATGGGCTTGTAAGTTCCCAAGTGGCTTGCCAAATGGCTCTAAATGGTCTTTATAAGTTAAATACAGATATTTGTGTTGCGGTGGTTGGTAATGTATTGCCTACGGAAGACTTTAATGAGGATACTTATAATGTCGTTTGGATTTGTATTGCGACAATGACAGATAAAAAAGTAGATTTTAAATATAGCAAAATACAAGTAGATGGATTACGAGGCCAAAACATTGAAACTGTAATTGAGTCTGCTTTAGAAACTCTTATAGTTGAAATTAAACACATTACTGTTGAAAAATAATGGACTGTGTATTTTGTGACATCCAAAAGGATAGGATAATCTATCAAGATTCTTTATGGATTGCTATTTTAGATGGTTATCCAGTTTCGGAAGGGCATACCCTATTAATTCCCAAAAGGCATTGCGAAACCTATTTTGATTTAAACCAAGTGGAATTGGGCACTCTTATTGGTGCAATTGACCGCGTTAAAGAAATACTTGATTCTAAATACAAGCCAAATGGGTATAACATAGGGGTGAATTGTGGCGAGGCTGCTGGGCAAACCGTTATGCATTGCCATATACACGTTATACCTAGATATAACGGTGATTGTGAAGACCCAAGAGGGGGTGTGAGGGGTGTCATTCAATCTAAACAAAAATATTAATATGATTACTGTGAGAAAATTTTGGACTATTGTATTCATAACAATTGCGTTGTCATTTTCTTTATTAGCCTATGCTGATACCTATTATTTCCAAGGTGTAAAGAAAAAAGATACAAATGGCAAAGAATATCTTATTTTTAACGATGGACGAGTTGATATTGGTCTCAAGATAGATGAGAATGACAAATTGCAGTTAATTCCTATAATACCTAAAACCGACTCCATAGCGAAACAGAAAAAAAAAGACGAAAAAATGGAAAAAGAAAAAAAGAGTGTTGCAAACATTCAAAATTTTGTGAATAATATTTTGAAACTATCTGTCACCCTTATTGGAATGATAATTATTTTCCTTGTTGTTTCTGTTTTATGCGGCATAATTTGGATAATTGTTGGGATACTTACAATTTATAAAAAAAGTTAATAAATTTGGCTATTCCAATGTTTTTTCATATCTTTGCATTGTGAAACAAAAAACATTATAAGTTATGATTAACGAATATGACGATTATTTAGATGAATCCCTTTACGAGGATTACGATGAAGACTATGATGATGACCCCATTTTTGATGACGAATTTGACGATGATTGGGACTATTTTAATTTCCTCAACTGCTTCAATAGGAGCTTCTACAATTAAATAAAGATATAGCCAAAGAGAGTCTAACGTAGGATTCGTATATGCGCTGAAACGGAAAGAAATTGGCTTAAATGTGTTAGAGTCTAGGCGTAAAACACGGCATATGCGATAGAATTAAATTGAAAGTTCCTTTGGCAATTTGGGGGCCTTTAGCTTAGTTGGTTAAAGCAAAACACTCATAATGTTGAGACCGCAGGTTCAAGTCCTGCAAGGCCCACGATGGCATCAGAGTCATTAGGTGACAGGCCATTACCTTTTGAAAGTTCGATACCATTCTAGGTACTTAGGTCTTTGCTATAATAGACGATATAAACAGATAGCGCCGCAGAGTGGAGCAGTTGGTTAGCTTGCCCCACGCATAATGGGGAGGTCGGTAGTTCGAATCTATCCTCTGCAACTAAGAAATATATAGTGTATGGATAAAGAATTAACATTTAAAGACGTATATATGCCACCATTTTATATTGGTGGATTCAAAATTTATGGCTTCAGCAAGAACGGAACTAAAACATTTACAGCGTTTGGGGATGTTGCGCAATCGCATATGTTTAACATTGTGGGCATTCTCAATGGTGAGTCATCTGAAAAATACAATAAAAAAGATGTAACTGTAGAGAAAGACAAACTATACATCAATGGTAATCTGATTATGGTTCGTGGTTGGGGAAAACTCACTGGAACTGGGGAAGGGTGTTATCATCTTAACCACACGGATGCAGCAAAACTCCAAGATAAATTTATCCAATGGGTTGTAGATACGATTACTGAGGATTAATTATTAAATGATGTTAACAAATTTGGTTAAACCATTTTTTTTTTCATATCTTTGCATCGAATTTCAAACAACTAATTTAAATATTAAAACATGAAGAAATTTTTAGTAGCATTTTCGCTTGCCGTTGTAGCAATGGCAAGTATGACAAGTTGTCATGGTGTACGTCCAGAGGCTGATGAAGAGGCGGTTCTCGTTGATAAACCTTGGTTTTTGGGGCATGGCGGCATTAACATGACTCCAGTACAGACTGGTTTGTCATGGGTTTGGTGGAGCACGTCTTCTGAGACATTTAAGATTGTTCCGTTCAAGCATCAAGTGGATATGGACGATTTGTTCTCTGATGACAACACACCGTTGGATTTTCATACCATTATCATCACACAGATTGAGAAGGGTAAGTCTCCTATTCTGTTGCAGAATTATGGTGTAGATTGGTTCAATACTAACTTGTATAACTATTACTGTAACTTGGTACGTGACCATATTTCTCAGCATAGTCCTTTTGACCTTATGAGTAATCGTGCAATCCTCAATGAAATTGACACAAAGGTACTTAAGCAGATGCAAGATTATGTGGCAAAGTTGTCCAAGGAGAAAGAGTTTCCAGTTGTCATAAAACAAGTTACCATTGGTAAGGCTATGCCTAATAAGGAGCAGTTGGCCGAAATGAACAATACGGCAAAGGCTGTGCAAGCAAAGCAGACTCAAGAGCGTGAGGCAGAGGTACAGTTAGCTCGTGAAAAGGCTGAACGTCAGAGGGCAATTGCTGATAAGGCATATATGTCAGCACTGAACCTTACAGTTCCTCAATACATTGAACTGCGTAAGTGGGAAGTCATTGAAAAGAAGAATGGTGCTAACATTGACGTAGTTGTCGGTGGAGGTACAGCAATGATGTATCCAGTAAAATGACGAACTAAGGGTATACAACCTTCCCTTTTCTATCGCGTAATGGTGTGACGCATAAGGTTGTGGAGTGGTTGCCCTCAAGCAACTGACTGGGTTGTCGGAATTCGAGTCTGTGTGGGTTTTAAACCGTCTCGTTGGTTGAGTACAACTGTTGCCTTTAGGTGGAATGAGCAACGCTAGCAAAATCAATCCACCGCTATACTCCCTTCGTCTAATGGCTAGGACAACAATAGCGCGACGCTGGAGAACGAGGTTCGATTCCTTGAGGGGGTACAAACATTTAGGAATATGGATAAAAAAGTTGTAAGTGTTGTGGTGGATGGGGTTGAAAAAGAAAAAATCACCATTGGTGAAGCCAATGAAAGAAAAAAAACATTTTCCCCACTTTTAGTAAATAACATTTGTTATGAGGAATTACGGGATGCGAGGAAAAAGGTGAAAACGACTAATTATGGCACAAGTTTTGACCTTGAAAATTTAATTAAATACTTACAAGAAATACATTCTAAATTTGGTAATATGGATGTATTATATTATAATGGAAAAACTGAATGTTTTACTCGTCCATCTTTATCAGATATAGATGTGGTCAAAAAATATTTTACTATTTCTGGAAACATGGAAACAAAAAATATGGAAATAAAAAATGATAAAGCTTTATCATTTTTTCATTCATGAAATAATAAATACTGCACACTAATCAATAATTTTTTATATGGCAAATAAACCATCTTTAACAGACATATTCAGTGGCATGAGTGCCAATGAGACAATTGTTAAAGCGAAAGAGCAGAAAGACCCTAAGAAACTTTGGAAAGAGTTTTGGTTTGAAAATGAGGTCTGTTGCCTTTTTGCTGACGCAAATGTCGGTAAGAGTATTCTTGCCGTTCAGATTGGTAATGCCATTGCTGAAAAAGTGAAAAACGGTGAGACTGTTTTATACTATGACTTTGAGTTGAGTAAAAAGCAGTTTGAACTTAGATATACTGACGAAAAAACAAAGGATACATTTAATTTCAGTGATAAATTCATTAGAGTGGAACTTGATTCAGATGCGGTCAAAGATTATTGTGACGCGACAAAAGAGAGTTTCGATGATGTTCTTATTGGAGGAATTGAGGCTAACATTAACAAATATAATTCAAGAATTATAATTGTTGATAACCTTAGTTGGCTTGTCAATATGAAAGATACTGCAACTACTGCTGGAAAACTTATGAAAAATCTCTGTACGTTAAAGAAAAAATACGGAATGAGTATTCTAGTTCTCTCGCACACGCCAAAAAGGAATTTGGGTTCTCCACTTACGCAGAACAGCCTAAGTGGTAGTAAAAAACTAACCAATTTCTTTGATGCAATGTTTGCAGTCGGTATGAGTCTTAAAGACCAAACGCTGAGATACGTTAAGCAGATTAAAGTTCGTACTGGCGAGTTCAAGTATGGTGCTAACCATGTTGAGATTTGTAAGATTGAGAAGAACGGCTCATTCCTAGGATTCACACACATTGGATATGCAACTGAGGCTGAACACTTGCAACCGCCAAAAAAGAAAGAGATTGTTAAAACTGTTTCTAGTGGTGGAAAGAAGAGAAAAGGCAGACGTACAATGAGTGGAAGAATGTTTAGGAGCGAATTAGCGGCATACCAGATAGATATGATTTCACAATTGGTTGATGATGCATTTGAAACATTTACTAAATAGATTAATATATGAAGAAAGTGACATTATCAAGTTGTATCACCAAACTCTTTTTAGGAGTTGTGATAGTGATGGGATTCATTTGGGTGTTCTCTAAGCTATTTCCTAGAGCATATGATACATTAGAAGCCAAGGCGTTAGGAATCGAAAAGGACACGGCTACAGTGATTCAGATTACCAAATCGGATACAATACCGAAGACTGAAACCACAAAGGTTTTGAAGCAAGTTCCAAATGACTTTAAACTAGCGGTCAAACTACAACATGAGGATAATTGCTACCTTGTTCCCACTAAAATCAACGGAATACCGATGATGATGACATTGGATACAGGTGCTACCGACATTTCTATTTCTGTTGTTGAGTATATGTTCTTGAAAAAGCAAAAATTACTCAATGATTCAACTCTAGAAAGTGGCCAATGTAGGATTGCCAATGGAGATACGGTAAAGTCTTATACAATCATTATAAATGAGGTAGAAGTGGGAGGTATAAAGGTTAATAACATACCTTGCGTTGTTATGGAACAGCAAGATGCTCCTTTACTATTAGGTATGAGTGTTTTAAAGAAATTAGGTGATGATATTTCCATTGATTACAAACGTAACCTTTTAATATTAAGGAAATAGTTAAAACATTAACAGTTTTTAACACGAAAAAATTTGGAAATTACAAATAAAATTTATATCTTTGCAATGTGATTCGGAAACGAAAACAATATACAAAATGAGGTTTAAATTTTAAATGTTTTTAACACGAAAAAATTTGGAAATTACAAATAAAATTTATATCTTTGCAATGTAAAACAAAAACAAACTAGCAACGAAAGTTGCAAACAAATATTTCACAATTCACAATTTTTTATTAACTTTAAAACTTAAACAAAATGGGAAAGTTTTTACAGATGATGAGTCAGAATGACTCGAAGGCTCTTGTAGCACGTGCGTCACAAATTAACACTCAGGCAAAGATTGCCCAGGAGGAGATTATCCACAAGCTCAAGATTGAGAAGACTAACGTGGAAATGCAGATTCAGGGTCTGACTGACTTCGCTCCAGACACCACTGATTCTCTGCGCCCTGGTGTAAAGGGTTGGAATCCTAACAAGTGGGCTGCTGACCTGCAGGATGCTAAGACTCGTCTCTACGAGCTTGGTGTTGAACTGAAGATTGCTCAGTCAACCTATGACGAGTTCTTCGGTGGTGACGATGAGGATGCGGCTGATGCCAAGTAATCAGAGACACCTCTAACCTAGGTGGGTAGCCACCAAAATGGCTACTCACCTTTTTTCAAAGTATTAACTTAAAAAGACAAGAGACTTTATGTGGAAATTCGTAAAACTTCATTCTGACAACAGCCCTATGGCTGAGATTTTGTCACAGTGCAGCGACAAGTCTAATCTCCGTCTCGTTATCTATCACCTCTCTGAGAATCATGTAGAGTGTGCAACTGTCAGCCCTAACGAGGTTCGTCAGCTTACTCTCACTAGTGAAGAGGCACGTACAATCCGCAATGAGGCACGTAATGGTGTACATGCGATTCTTGCCTTTGACTGTGGTAGTGGACACGTTTACTTGATTGACAGTACTCCAGAGCTTCAAGTTGCTTCGGCTGTGTTGCTTTGCGTTGTTACTGAATTGCTGAATGGCTGCGTACAGCCAAGGCAGAATCAGTGTGGTAGACCAGAGGTACGTATGGCACGTCCTAGCATCGAGAAAGTTGCTGAAGCCAACTATCGTGCAATGCAGCAGTTCGAGCAAGAGGTTGCAAGACGTGACGCTCACGGACGCTTTGTCCGCAAGGCAGATTCGCTTGTTGCTCATCCAAACGAGCCTTGGAAGAATCCTCCATTGGCAGAGAGTGCTGATACCGTTATGAATCGTAGGTTCAGACTCGGTAGACACTAAACAAACTAAGGCTTATCATTTAGGAGAATGGATGATAAGCCTTTTTTATTAAGGTGGGGTGGCTGAACGAATTAGGCACGGACCTCCTAAGTCCGACAATATGGGTTTGACTCCCATCCCCATCACAAATACATAATAAATATGAAATACGAAAAAGATTTCCAAACATATTTGTTTAATATGCATTCCAATGGCGATATATTCGCTGAATATTGGAGGCCATTCACCTATGAGGAATGGGTTAAAAATGGAAAACCGATTCATGATGGTGGTGTTAAATTAGATGATAATACGGAGCATCTAACCACTTTCAGATATTAAATTATTTTTTGTACGTATTAGAATATTTATAATCATGAAAACTAGGGATAAAGCATATAGAAGGTGGAAAGACCGCATGAAATATGTATCTAGGCTGAAAAAGGTTCTATATTATTGGGGTGTTGAAGATAAAAATGCCCCTAACAAATGGAGAAAGGCGAAAAACTGGAAAGAGTTAGATACTCCAGATAGTAAAGCTAAACAGTATAAGACTGTTACTAGAAAATGGTCTTATATGTATGATAAAATAGAATCGCATATAAGGAATAAAAAACAACGAAAAGAAGGAAAAGATATTTCAAATAATTTTCTTAAAACATAGTATTTATGATACCATGTAATGAAAAATGTCAATTATATTTTAGGTGCGAATTTGCAAGTCGCAGACCTAGATGTATTTTCGATATGGGGATATATGTTGAAGAAGAAGATGAAGATGAATTTCTTGAAAAATTAACTTATTAAAATAAGAATAAATTATGATGATGCCAAAAGATAAAGAAATGCAAGATTTTTTCCGTAAGAAATTGAGGATAGCTTTACTTGGTGAAACATCATTAATGACGCACAATCAAGTGAGCGAATTATGTAGGAAATTCTTTGAATACGGCATAGAATACGCTAAAAAGTCTTAAGGAAAGTTTTGTTAGGCAATTAAATAGAATAATTATGCAAGTACTTTAAATAGAACTATAATATAATTATGGATTATATATTAATAGAAAATTATGCTTGTGGTTTAACAGACTTATATTTGTATCACCTAGCCAGCACGTGAGGCAGATTGGGATGCAAGGGCTTTCAAGGTTAATCCAACTAGCAATGGCGTAGCTAACTATTGCATAGGGGTTAACTTTTTTGTTTTTTAACGGTAGTAGTACATTGTACGAGAATGTTGACCTAGGCGGCAGTGGTGCAAATCCATAACTACCGACATTAGTTATAATAATTTAATTAAAAAATTTAGAAAATTAAGTAAAGATGAAGAAGTTATTGTTGATGGGTTTTGTAGCCCTTGCTTTCGCAAGTTGCGTAAGTGACAAATCAGTTGCCCCACAGACTCATAACCAAAAGTACGATGCTGCTTTTGAGAATCTTGTGGGTGGTAAAGTTAACGCCAATGTAAATTGGGGCTTCACTGATATGAATACCAATGTGGTAAAGGATAAAGATGATGCAAGTGTCTCTCGCCGTGCGCATAATGTAAATCGTAATGAGTGGGGTACTTCTTCTTGTGCTGTTAAAGTTCCTGTAAACGTTACTCCCAATGAAAGACAGTTAGTTTATGACTATTTCAATGCAAAACGTGAGGGAGCTGTTAACAAGAATAACGTCATTTGGACTGACTACTTCATTTCTGAGGTATGGAAAGGTACGTCTACTTCTAAAGATGGAAATGGAAATGATGTATTAGGTTCTGACAAGATGAATCACTTGCAAGTTCTTAAGGGTGATGGCAGCATTAACTCTGATGGTGCTTTAGTAGGAAACTGGGAGCACGCAAACGACTTCAATAACGGTAGCCACAACTCTTCATTTGGTACTATAGAAGGACATACATTTATGTATAATAGTGGTACATACGATTTTGCTTATCATAATACAGTGGATTCTAAATACCATAATGAATATATAATTATTCCTGGTTCTGAAATTGACCCCTCTTTAGCAGAATATTACTATGTTGGTTTCGATTTCTATGCTACACATCCAACAGGACAAGAGAATAATAAGAACATGGATGTTGAGCGCGACTGGTTCTTTACTGACTGGATTGTACGTATCAGTCCTGCGGAATATATGGATACTCAGCGTATTATGGTCGAAGACTTGATTGACAGCAATCTTAACAATGTTAATATCAGTGACTGGGACTTTAACGATGCAGTATTCGATGTAGCTTTTACTACTAATTATGACGGCGAAAAAAAGAAGAATCTAGATTATGCTGTTATCACTCTGTGGGCAGCAGGTGGTACTAAGGCTCTGACTATAGGTGGTAGGGAAGTACACGAGTTGTTTGGCCAGTCAGTTTCTACCATGATTAACACCAATGCTAATGGTGGTGTAGATGGCTTGGCTCCTGTTCAATTCCGTATACTTCTTGGCGAGTCAACTTACGCTCCACATAATGCCCTTGAGGTTGTAACAAAGGTTAATTCTACAGAATTGGTAGCCAAGCAGGGTGAGTCAACTCAGAAATTTGCTGTTCCTGTTGGTACTCGTTGGATGAAAGAACGCAAATTAATAACAGTTACATATACAGAATTCTCTAATTATGTAAAGAATAATTCTCCGTTAGAGTGGTACAACACCGTTACCAATGCAAGCCTTCTGTATTAATTTGAGCCCATCAAATGCAATCATAAACAATTTTTTCAAAATAGGGAAATATTTATTATATATTAAGAAAATAATATATTTTAATAGTGTAAGTAAGTAATGTTTATAGGGTCTAATAATTCATTAACATACCTTAGACCATCTACATGGTGGTCTAAGGCTTTCAAATGGTTTGGAAAATGCCAATCAGCAGACTACAAAGAGCAATATACATATTGTGGCGTGAGATTTTTTGATTTTCATCTATATGCTGATAATCATTGCCATGTCATTATAAAAAACGGAAAATATAAATATAATTTGTTTTCATTCTATGAAACACTCAAATATCTCAATGATAAAGGTGATGTAACTCTTAATGTAGTTTTTGAAGCATCTTTATCTGATAAAGATAATGATACAGAATACAAAAGAATTGAAAAAAAATTCTCTGAAATATGTGGAATAATGGAAGTCATATACCCAAATATTAAATATATAGGTGGGTATAGGAAATATGATGGGGAAAAATTATATACCTTTAAGTATGAAGCGGAAAACGGAACTCCTAACATTATTGATATGAGCAATAACATTTGGCTTTACCGTTTTCTTCCAATCCTATCTAGTTTCAGAAATAGATACTACATCAAGAAATATGAGAATGAAAATGGTTTTCTTCTTTTAAATTTCGTTGATAGAAGATAAAATCTCATAAATAGTGGTATGGTAGAGTGGTCAATTGCGCTTCTCTCATAAGGAAGTTGGGAAACCTATCGCTGATTCGAATTCAGCTACCACTACAAAGAAGCATACAGCAAGTATCTCTGTGGAGGAATGGTATACTCAATAGTCTGCAAAACTATTTTTTGTGGGTTCGAATCCCACCTTTAATGCTTCTTGTTTTATATCAAAGCACTCAGAAATGGGTGCTTTTTTTCATTTTTAGATATTCATTAAGAACTGATTTATATCAATTAAAAGTGTAAAAATAACAATTTTACTTTGGAAATTTTGGGTATTAATTATATTTTTCATATCTTTGCAATGTTGTAAATGATTAGTGTGTTCGCACACATATGATTGATTTACATCAAAATTAAGGGCATTTTTTGAAAATGGGTAAATGAAATGATTGTTTTTAAAAAATTATATAATATATATTATAGGAAGTGAGTGAATAATTGTTGATATAGAAAACTTGAAATTTAATCTTGGTTATGTAATCACTAGAAAGCAAAGAACAGTGAGTAACTTGAAAAAATAATAGGAAGAAGTGCAAAAGAAAGTTTCTCATCTGTAGGATTTATAAAGCTAGGGTATTATAAATGGTCTAAGTTGAATTTGGCTAATGAGTATTACAAAAACCTATATTGTTATTTTTCATATCTATATCAGATTGTTAAATTTAAATTGAAAGGGAAATAATTATGAAGAAGATAGCAAATTTTCTACATGCTTGGCTTAACAACTATGCTAGCATGACTCCCACTGGAATGATTCCATTGGTGTAATGACAGCTTGGGAAGTTTTGCCCTAGCCAAACGAAAGCAACAGTAAGTGCAGCGGAATTGTTAGGGGTTTAGACCCTTTAACAGTTCCTAAAAAAAAAAGAAGTAAGTAAATAAGTAAGTGTAAAAAGGGAAATAATTATGAAGAAGTTTTTTTTAATGATGGTGATGATGTTCACCATGAGTGTGTATTCATTTGCAGAGGATAACAATGCAACTAAGTTAACAAATACTGAAAAGTATGAGTTGAAAGTAAATCATCGTAGATTGGCATGTGTGCTAGATATGTCAAAAGACCAGATGGAAATGTCGGATGAAATAATCTCAGAACTTGAGAGAGATATGGTTTTTGCATCTTGCATGGATACAGAAGAAAGCAGTGAGAAAATCGTTGCAAACGCAGTTAAGAAGAATATCAGATATATGTCTTATATCTTGAATGATAAGCAATATCGTAAGTATTTGATGCTTCTTAATCTTACATTAGAGCATAGAGGTTTTGATGTTTATAATATAAACAAAATTAAGTAAGTGAAGAAAGGGAAATAATTATGAAAACAATTGGTAATTTAGCTAAGAAAGCAATTAAATGGTATTTTGACAAGTATGCACAGTGTTATAACGAAAGTTATTATAAATATGCATATAGACTCTATTAATAAATTGAATAAAAGTTGGTGCTTCTGCATCAACTTTTTGTTTTTTTAACGGTTTTATTTTGGATATTCAATTTTTTTTTAGTATCTTTGCATTGTATGGGAAAATTAAAATGGCATGGAAATGTACGCAAGAAGTTAACAGAAAATGATAAAATTGAGTTTTTAACGAAACAACTTATTCTTGCGAATAACAAAAAGTTTAAATTGTCTCATTTTTATGTTGAAAAAAAATGGTACGCTTTCTTAAAAAAAAGAAAATTATTCCAAAAATACGTCAATATAATAAATGAAATGTGCCAAAGAAGGGGGTTTAGCAGTAGTTATTTTGGTTTAGCATACGCTGGCAAAATCAAAAAAATATGCCGATGCATAGATGAATTCATAAGTGGTAATGTAGCATATCGTTGGTGGCAAAACTTATATGATGATTTTATGTTTGAAGAAAATAAAATAAATATAAACCATATTATGAGTGCTAGGCTGTATATGACTGATAAAAAAGAGGAACGTCATTCTACATACATAGGAAGCAGTAAACTAGAGAAAAGTATATATGATACGTTAGTGGACGGTTTCTTTAAACTATTTACGAGATAATGGAATACCCAGAATTATATTTAGATTGGATAGAATATCTGCATGAAAAAAAAATATATGGAGCATGGAAAAACGACTTATCGTTATGTGCGTATGCATGTAAAAACGCTCCTAATCCAAGGCGCTATATTTTTGGCTTATGCGGAAAATCTGACTACATAGACACAATTATCAATTCATTTGGCGTAGCAAACGATAAAGGTCTTAGATATATAATAGATAGTATTGTTCGTGATTTAAAATGGACTATTGCTTATTACAGTTCATCAAAAATAGATTGGTTTCAAATATATCATAATTTTTATACTTTAAGGCATCCACCAATTACATTATCTAGAAAGTTATCCAAAAAACTTTATAGGGCTAACAACAAAATAAGCAGTTGCTATCACTCAAGAGAAAAAGAAGAACAACCTTGGTATGATAAAAGCTACGAAAAAAATAAATATAATAAAAAAGCATGGAGAAAATGACAAATCGTCCTTGTCTGGACATGAATAAACTTATCGAAGGTATAAGAGAAATTTGTGAAAATAGCGGTATTAATGAAGAAGCGTTCTTGGAACTTATCAATAAATGTTTTATTGGTTGGTTTAGCCGTTCAATGGCAACAGCTCTATTTGCATTTTGTAAGGATGAAGAAGGCGATTGGTGCGTCCTAGCATCAGAGCGTGGAGAAGAGGCTGCTGATTTCAGAGGTATGTGGAATTGCACTTGTGGTTATCTTGATTATGATGAAACCACCAAAGAATGTGCTGTGCGTGAGTGTTTTGAGGAAACTGGAGTTAAACTCCCAATTGAAAGCCTCATTTTTATTGGATATGAGGACGACCCAGTTAAAGCAAATAGGCAGAACGTTACTTTCCGTTTTGCTGCCAAAATAGAAGACCGCATTACATCTGATTTTAAATTCTCTAAAGAACATAATGAAGGTAAAGAGGTGGGCAAGATTGCTTGGGTTAAGGTCAAGGACATTGATAATTATGAATGGGCTTTTAATCATAAGAATCGTATAGTAGAAATTTTCAATCAAGTGATAAATGAACATAATTAACTTACTGAATAATTCAACTAGTAAAAATAAGCCAAAAAGCGTTAGCAAATTCTATAAAAAATGGTTACATTGGCTTAAGACTCATAAACTATTCGATGAATATATGATTTATATGGATAATGTGTTTATGAATAGAGAAACATATCCAGTGGCTGACGATTATGATACGTTGTACAATTTGACTAAGAGTTTGCAAGACTATGGAAGAATATATGTTGGCAATACTAGCATAAGTATAATGTGGTATATTGAATTCATCAGTTTTGTGCGTGATACTGTACGTTGGTGGGATTTTTGCACAAAATTGAAATTTCTAGCGTAAAAATTTGGATAATAAAAAAAATATTTATATCTTTGCACAAATTTCAAAAAGATGATATTTATTTTAATTAAATAATAATTTTAAAAATTAAAAAAAAATTAGAAATGAAAAAGTTAGTATTTTTTGTTATGGCTAGCGTTGCCATGACATTTGCAGCTTGCGGTGGTCAGACTGCATCAGAACAGAATGCAAATGACTCTGACAGTGTTGCAGTAGTTGACTCACTTGCTGGTGACAGCCTTGTAGTTGATTCGCTTGTACCTGACAGTGCAGTTGCAGAGTAAACTAAAAAACAGTTTAGTAAGTAACAACGCTAGATGATAATTTCCGTAACTATCCATCTAGCGTTTATTTTTTTTTTTATGCATTATGAAAATTATTTGCAAACGTGGAGAAAAGGATTATTAATATTTATATTTTTCATAGTAATCTGATATTTATAATAAAATATTCATTATTATGAAAAAATTAACGACATATGAGTTTATTGAAAAAGCCAAGAAAGTCCACGGAGATAAATATGATTATTCAAAAGTTGAATATGTTAACAGTAGAACAAAAATTTGCATTATTTGCCCACAACACGGAGAGTTTTGGCAAACCCCAAATGCGCATTTAATGAAAGAAGGGTGTCCTAAATGTAAGGGCGAAAACGTATCAAAAGAAAATAGATGCACAACAAATGAATTTATTGAGAAAGCAAAAAAGGTTCATGGAGATAAGTATGATTACTCAAAGGTAGATTACAAAAATAATAGTACAAAGGTTTGCATTATATGCCCTATTCATGGCGAGTTTTGGCAAACACCAAACTCGCATTTAAATGGGTGCGGATGCCCAAAATGCGGTATAGAAACAATAAGGAAAAATAACATTGGGAAGAAAAGAAATGGCGGTAAAACAGCATTAAGCATTGATAGTTTTATTGAGAAAGCAAAAAAGGTTCATGGAGATAAGTATGATTACTCAAAAGTGAAATATACCAACAACAAAACCAAAGTTTGCATAGTTTGTCCCATTCATGGCGAGTTTTGGCAAACCCCAAATGCACACTTATTGGGTTTTGGGTGCTATAGATGTGGTCGTGAATCTATGTCCACAAAGCAGACAAAAAACACTGAAATTTTTATAGAAGAGGCAAAAAAGGTTCATGGGAATAAATATGATTATTCAAAAGTGAAATATACAATTGGAAATAAAAAAGTGACCATTATATGTCCTATTCACGGTGAGTATTTTCAAAGACCATATAATCACCTACGAGGTCAAGGATGTCCTTACTGTAATGAAAGCAGCTTAGAAAAAGAAATTAATGACATTTTATGCGAACACAATATAAACTTCATAAAACAATGTAAAAAAGATACTTTTGGGTGGTTAGGTAAACAAAGTTTGGATTTTTATTTACCAGAATATAATATTGCTATTGAATGCCAAGGGGTACAGCATTTCGGACCGTATGCTTTTTTTGGTGGCGATAAAGGATTTTATAAACAAATTGAAAGAGATTATAAAAAATTAAAAAAATGTATTGAGCATAATATAAAAGTATTGTATTATACAAATCCATCATTTGACACATTATATGAAGTTATAACAGATAAAGAAGAATTAATAAAAATAATAACAAATGAAAATTATAAGTAAAATTCGTGATTATTATGATTATCTCCAAAATTATTTTGGTATTGATGAATTAGTTGTATATGACAGAAGGAAATCATATCCAATTGATTTGAATAATTTTTATATTGGTTACGGTCTTGATAACATTTTCAAAAAAGAAAAAGATAAGGCATATGATATAAAGCGTAGATTGGTTAAAGGGTATGGAATCAAAGTTCCAGTTATGGAAGGAAGAATTTTTTATTTTGTTGTAGAAAGTGGGTATTATCATTATTTTTTTAAGATTGAACGGTATCTTGATGATAATGATAAAGTGATTTTAGAGCCGCAACTAATCGAAAAAAAGAAAATTGGCAAAGAACAGAGATTAAGTGATTGCCCTTTATCTATTTGCACTGATGTGTTATATGCTAGATATAGAGGCACTTTTTCTGTTAGTAAAGATTCAAGAAATGTTGTTGAAAATCCGATATTAAAAAATACATATATTCCTAAATTCATTGATGCAAGAGAAATGTGGAATAATCTTTATGAATACATATCTTCTCTAAGAGATAAAGAATTTGAAGATACAAGAACTAACGACCAACACATAGAATCGCATGGCTTCGACAAAAAAATCAGTTTCAGACATAGAAAATAGAATCGGGACCACGGAATCAGGTGAAATCGCTTATAACCTAGATGCTTTTGATAGATTGTATAAAGGTAATATAATCATCACAAAAAGGTTAACCGATAAATTGATAGAAAAACTTATCGAGTATAAAGATAAGATAATATTACATTGCTGCGTAACTGGCATGGGTTCAACTCGTATTGAGCCGTTTGTTCCTAATCCGCAAGCAACTCTAGAAAAGTTACAAAAATTGATTGATGGCGGCTTTCCAACAGACCACATAGTATTAAGGGTTGACCCAATAGTTCCAACTATTAAAGGGTTAAACACTGCTACAAGCGTTTTAAGGCTCTTTAGAGGGCTTGGGATTAAAAGGGTAAGGATTTCCTTCTTGGACAATTATAAACACGTCAGAGAGCGTTTTAAAGAAATTGGGGTCGAATTATATAATGGTGAATTTCATGCCCCACTAAAAGAAAGACTCAAATATTTGACTGCTATCAAATATTGTGCTGAAGAATGCGGTTATGAATCTGTTGAAGCTTGTGGCGAACCTGGAATTGAAAGTATACCTTGTCTTTCTCAGAAAGATATTGATATTTTAGGTCTTACTGATGAAATTGTGCTAGAAGGAAGTAAAGGACAACGAAACAGTTGTCATTGTCCTAGTAATAAAAAAGAATTATTAAAAATAAAGCCGCGTAAATGCAACAATGGCTGTTTATATTGCTACTGGAAAGATGAAAATTGAAATTGAATTAGAAGATTGGAAATGCGAAGAAATTATTGCAATGAATCATTTTGCCGTTGAAGAGGTTACTGCGTATTATTCATATGATATAAATCCATATGGAAATATCTCTACGAGCGATAACTTGAAGCCAATAAAAATAAAAATTGCATATCCAATTGATGAAAAACCAATAGAATTGGAAAAAAAATATCCAATGTTAGCAAATTTGGAGAAACATAAATATGAAAAAGTTGTAAACAAACTTTTTAGCAAAATGTTATGGTATACGATTTTAGATGTTAAAATACATTAAAATGTGGGTTCATTATTTGAACTCTCATTTTTTTTTTATACCTTTGCACCAAATTACTTAATTTATTAAGACTTATGTTTAAAATAATTGCATGTATTAACCAAAAAAGAGCATTGGGAAAGGATGGAAAACTTCTTTACCACATTGGCAATGACCTTGCTAATTTCAAACGTATGACAGTTGGTAATGTTGTCATTATGGGTAGAAAAACTTTCGAATCCCTTCCCAATGGTGAGCCTCTGAAGGATAGAATAAACATTATTCTTACGACTTCTAGAGATTTTGGAGTAAGTGGGGAATATGATAACGTATACATTGTAAACTCAATTGATGACGTTATCGAATTATGTGACGCTTTTTTCTCTGACAAAGAGTTATTTGTAATTGGTGGTGGAGAGATATACCGTCAGTTTATGGAGAGAAACCTTATCAATGAGTTAAGACTAACTATTGTGGAAGATGACAATGATGGAGATACAATCTTTCCAGAGTTTGACGAAAAAGAATGGAGAACCTATTACAAATCAATGTTGCAAGGTAATGGAACTCAATTCTGCTTTCATGTTTTAAAGAAGAACGACTAAAAATGAATGAAAATGAAAACGTCAGTAATATTCTATCTCATACAATAATAGAGAGAAAAGCATGTGATAAGTGGAACTCAAAAACCATACAAGAAAGAATACACGCAAGTTATAAGTATAAACACATTTTTGTAAAATACAATCTGCCATCTAATGATTGGACTAATAAATTTGACGAATTAACAAATCATCAGAGGAATATTTTGCTTAAAGGTGAATTAATTAGGACTTATGACTCTTTGCCAAATATAGATAAAACCAAAATCAAACGTGAATTTGGTTTGTCTCATTTTTCAAGTAAATGGTTTAAGCTTTCTCCGCGTGATAAAAAGAAACTTCTAAATTCTGTATTACACAATGCGTAAGAAAGTAAAAAATGTAAATAGAGATATTAGAGACATTTGTTATTTTATTACCCATGTCAAAGAGATTGATTTCAGAATTAGTCTCATTAAAGAACTTGGGTATAAGATAGGCGTTAATGTTGCCACTGAAGACTGTAAAGAAAAGGATATTACAATTGGTAAAAGAAAAGAAACAAGAATTCAGATTGAGCCTAAAATCAAACATTCGCCGCTAGTAAGATGTGCGATAGTAGAGTAATTCTGAGTTAAAAAAAGTTAAAGTATATATTAATAATTTGTTTAATTAAAAAATTTTTATATCTTTGCGAAAACTTATTAAATTAATAATAGAAATGGCTGACTCAAACACTTTAAATGAGAATGGCAATGTTGTTGCCAACACACCTTCTGAGGAAAATATTCCTACGCAAGAGGTAAAGACAAAAGAAAATGACTCTAACGAGAATGTAGAGAATAAAGATGAAAACAAAACATCTTCTAACACTGTTGCTACTGACAACAATGCTAATTCTTCAACTGAGTCAAAGTCCAATGAGAATGTAGAGGAGACACTTCCAGAAGACCCAAGGGATGATGATATGAAACTCCTTTACTTGGATAAAGAATTCGTATACGAGTGCATGGCTGTACCAACTCATTCTAAGAAAGAGTATCGTATGGTTACATTCATTATGCTATGGGCTAGAAAGAATAACATTACCTATGAGTTTGATGACTTCGGTAACATCTACCTCACAAAGGGTGAACTTGCAGAGGGAGAATTTTATCCTTGTGTAACTTCTCACTTGGACACTGTTCAAGATAGGCAAGACCCATATATCTATGCTGGCGTTCCTCTTGATATTAAAACAGAGAGAACTAAGGATGGAGACCATAAAATTAGTGTTGACTCGAATGGTGGAGCATCTATTGGTATTGGCGCTGATGACAAAGGTGGTGTCTGCATCTGTTTGACTATGTTCAATTATGTAGATAAACTCAAGGCTTGTTTCTTCTTGGATGAGGAAACTGGATGCCACGGCTCTGACAATTTGGATGCAGAATGGTTTGAAAATGTCGGTTACGTTATTGGATTCGACTCTCCAGAACTTTATCGTGCTGCTTGGGCATGTAGCGGTGTCAAACTCTTTAGTTATGATTTCTACGCAAAGCATATGAAAGACGTATGTGACCGTTGGGGTCTTACTAAAGGATGTTTCTTCTCTGAGCCTTATACCGATGTGAAGAATATTCGGGAGAAAACGGATATTATCTGTATGAATTTTGGTAACGGTGGCTATAATCCTCACTCTCCTACAGAGTATACAATTATAGAGGATATGGATAGTGCTTGCGGTATGGGTATTGACCTTGTTGATAACATTGGCTGCACACAGCATAAACTCAAGAGTACTAGCAGTTGGACTAACCATACAAATAACACATACAAGCGCAACGCTGATGGTACATACAAGTGTATCACAACTGATGACACTGAATTGCTTCGAGACCTTGGGGATAACTGCCGTAAAAGCAATTATGGATTTAGTAGCCAAACTACTCGTACAACCAACACAACCACTACAGCCACTACAAAGAAAGAAGATGAACTCAAGTTTGAAACAGTCAAGTATATTGTCAATCGCTATGATTCACATATCCTTGGCATCAAAGAAGATGTTCTTGAGGCGGTTAAGGCTTTGTGCGAAAAGTCTAAAGTAGAATTCAGTGAATTCGAAAAGGTTATTAATGATAAATTTAGTAACGAAATTAAATTCTAACAAAACGATTTATGATAGGTACTAATATAAGAGGAATCAGACACTTGTTTAGGGTGTCTGATTACTCTCTTAGAAAGATTTTAGTTAGGGCTGGAGAACATGGTTTTGACATTTGTGAGGTTTTAAAGACAAACCCAAATTCACAGATTGGTGAAAAACTGTTCATTTTCAATAATTGGTTTAATAGTCACAACTTCGGAACGTCAACCTTGGCTAGTCTTTCGAAAGAGATTGCGAATGATTTACAATCCATTAGCCATCCTAGGTTACTAGAGGTTAGTAAAGCATCAACTGGGTTTGGCGATTATGCTAGTATTCTGACTGAAATCACTCTGTTGCCAGAATCTTTCGATAAAGATTATCAAGCATTTTTGAAGGAAAATGCAAAAATGATTAGAAGCCTCTCAGATAAGTATGGTTTAAACCCAAATGATATACAATGCAAGAGATTGTATATATATACCGATGGCTCTAAGAATTTTTTCCAATGGGCTGTTGATGTATATTACAAGGCACATTGTTCTATGAGAACTATACACAATATCTTGTTATGGAATGAATATTATAAACAGTTGACAAAAAAACTTTCCAAGGGTACAATAACTGCATATACTACACAGAGTAGCATAAACGACCTTATGGAAGAGTTGTCAATATTAAGGAACGAGAAAAGAGTTAATGACGCGATTAACGAATTTAACACAGTCCAGAAAAAATTGTTGAGAAACAACGAATTATCTGATACCGATAAAAAGACCCTTGCAAGATTCTCTAAACTTTCAGAGATAAAGAAAATAAACTTTATCAAGAAAGTGTCTACGATTGATGATTTCAATGAACTTATGCGTCAGATGAGGCATGTGACAAGTGTTCATTTTGACTGGAACAAAGACTCCTTTATGGATTTCATCAATAATGTTGAGGGAATTAATTACAAGGTAATATTTGAAAACGATTATGTAGTCTTGGTTAAAGTTGATGACTACGACACGATAAAACAATTGGGTAAGACCACTAACTGGTGTATTTCTAAAAACAAAACATATTGGAATCAATATGTCGGTAACACTCATGGTAAATCTACCCAGTATATGATATTTGATTTCTCAAAGTTAGAGGATGATAAACTATCCATTATTGGATTTACAACCACTCACAACAAAGGCATTACATCAGCGCATAATTTCATTAACGACAATCTAATGGATGTTGGCCACAATCCTAACGCAACTATGCTCAAATCATATTTGGCTAGATTTGATGGTAGGAATAGCATATATAGTGTGCTGCAAAATTGTGGTATTGACATAACACTTGTTGCACATTATGATAGACCTCAATATCAGTGGGATTATGACCATTTCATGTCGTACCTTTACGAATGCGTAGATAAAAACAATGTTGACATAATCAAACACGATGGAGATAAACTAGTACTCTCTGTCCGTGATGAGAACATCAAATATTTGTTAGGTGATGCCTACATGGATAATATTTCGTCAGATGATTATGAGTTACAGCACATCATATTTGCAGATTTTTCTATCAGCCAATATGATTCAAATAAATTGATGTTTGCCATAATATATGACGGTGGTTGTGGGGAAGATTATCCAAGCAACGTATTCAATGAGTCATCTACCCAGACACGTGCCAATTTCGATGGCAAACTGATTGAGTTTGGCGTACCTTACGATATTATCAGAAGGACTGATGATATTGACAAAAAAGTAAGGAATGCTTACGCATCGTTTAACACTGAGGTTTTAAAGGAATGCATAAAAGTTGACAAAAAATGCTTGCATAGAGCAATGCATGAGTATTTTGACCAAGGCGATAATTATTCCTTCATCAATTCATCACTCGTAGATTATTTGTCTTTCGATTATCTAGATTTGGTATATGACAATGGCCATTATCTTGGAGAGTATATGGATTCCTCATATATTGCTGAAATACTGAAGAACTTGTTTAACCTTCTGAAAGGTGCTTCTAGACAATTGTATAGGAATGCAATTCTTGAAAAACCTAGTGAAGAGAGAATACATTTGTTCTATGACGAAAAGATACCTAATCGTGATGATGTTATGTATGTTGGCTACTATCTTTTAATAAAACGTATCTTGGTCAGTGAAAACAACAGTAACAAAGTGAATTTCAATACAGCCTATGTAAAATTATTGAGTAACATTTTCAACTCAAGCCTTAAGGGAGACCTTATAAAAGAGTTTATGTTTATGATGCTTAATAATTTGGATATGTCTAGTAAAAGGGAATCACCGTCATATATCGTTAACTATTTCATTAGATATGGTGATGAAGAAATGCAAGAAGCAATTAAAAAACTTGCTGATAGGTATGAATGGATAAAACCAGTTTATGAAAATGCTTTGAAATCAAAGAAAGAGCGTGAAGATTTCATTTCTCGCAATTCTGGCGCATTTGTAACCATTCCAAACATTACAGTATCAAGATTTGTAGATGACGCACCATTCTAAAAAAATAAATGGTGTGTAAGGTATTTACACACCACATTTTTAATCCACTTTGATTATGAAAACATTTACGTTGTTTATTGCTATTGCATTTACCGTTTTTTTTATAAACGATAAATTCAGTAAAGCAGTCAGGGTTATCGCCTTCAACGAAGATGAAACAAAACATAGTGCAATTTATTCATTTATAATGATGATGATAATCATTATCTCATGGACAATATATTTTTCTTTCTTTTAATTTTTATTAACATAAAAAATTTTGTAGAGTAGAAAAATTATTATATCTTTGCACAAACAAACGGAAAAAAAACAAATTTAATTCTTTTATTAAACATGACTTATAATAAAAAACAGATGCAGCCTTTGATTGATAAGTATGGCATCAATCCAGAGACTAACAAATTGTTTATTAAAGTATGTGAAATGTTCGATGGTCAGTCAAACTACCAGATTTGGGCTGTTAGAATGATATTCTCTCAGTCAATGACCTTTGAAGAGTTGGAAACCATTCACACTTGGATTACTACCAACAGTAACATGATTAACAAACTCGAAAAGCAGAATGTTGTATCATACTCTAATAAAAGTGGAGTTGCCCAGTTACTTAAAGAGATTAAGGGTCTTGAACGTATTGCTTTTGTTAAGAATATTATCTCTCATTTCAATACTGAGCAGAAAAAGATTCTGACTGAATCTATTTTGGGTAAGGAATACACTCCAATTGAGGCGTATGAGAATGCAAACCTTAAAAAATGGTATGACGTTTTCAAGACGTTCAATAAAAAACCTATGAATATTAAGAACAAGTTCTACAGCAGTAGTTCTGCTCTTAAAAACGCTGCATCACTCCATCAAGCAATTCTAGATTGTCTCAACCAAACTTATGATTGGAAAGAGGGCAAAGAAGACCTTCTTGCTTACATTGAACACAATGCAAAAGACTGCGAAGTGGTTTTCAATGAAGGACCATGCGTGGTAGTTTATGTTCCGTCATTCCAATCTAGTCATAATTTGTGTGGTAACGGACGTACTGGTTGGTGCATCGCTCGTGAAGAGTCCTATTTTAAAAGTTATGTGACAAGTAAATCGAACCGTAGTCAATATTTCTTGTTCGATTTTAGCAGAAAAGAAAGTGATGCATTTGCACACATTGGTTTTACTGTTGAGGGTGGAACTGGCATTGTTGAAGCACAAACTTGCCATAACTATCCAATGATTAATCCTTACACACAAGGCAACGAAAGTCTAAGCATTTATAATGTATTCGATAAGTTCGGCATTAAAATGAGCACTTTCATGCGTTTGCCTAAAGAACTAGGATTCACTTGGAATATTACCGATATTATAGCGATGGTCAAAAAATCTCCAGAATCATTTGCTATTGCATATGAGCGCGATGGACGTTTGATTATAAATGTCCTTAACTCTAGAGTGTTCAATGATTTTGTTAAGAAAACTTTTATCAAAACCAACAATTTTAACGCCATTGACAATAACAACAAAACCTATTTGTTTATGGATTTTAACCTTCCGATAAACAATGAAAGGTCACTGATTGCAATGCAATATCGCAAAGATATGTATGGGTCGTTGTCTTTGTCTAGGATGTATGACATTTTTGGTGCTGATATTTCAAAAGAAGGATATTTATCAAAAATTGGTATTTCTACAGATGAGTATCTAAATCGTGAGGCAATTGACCCATCAATCCTTCTTCACAAACTCATTGATGAGAACGATGAGATTGGGGCCATCAAGTTGATTGAGAAAGAACGTGGTAAAATAAATGTTAACTATGAATTTAACCAGAGAATTCCTATTTTCTCAGCAATAACTAACAAAATGTTCAAACTTTTTGACACTATTGTTAATTGTGAAGGATTTAACTCACAAATTGAGGATGGTTTTGGCGAAACTTTGCTTCAGTCATTAATCTATTTGCATGGAAGCGATGAGGTTGCAAGTTCAGAAGAGGATAACAAGATATTGACTAATATGATTAAGTCAATCCTTTCTAGTAAAAACTTTAATCTTGCGGCAAAAGACATCAATAACGATTGCGCTCTTAATACTGCTTGTGAGTATACAAATGAGGTCTGGATTGTAAAAGAACTAGTTTCCAATAAAAGTGTTGATGTAAACGTTGTTAACGAATTTGATTGCACGGCTGTCGGTAATTGTATCAGAAACAACAACCTTGAGGCGCTTAAAGTTCTTGGACAACGACCAGATTTGAAAATAAGAAAAGAGGATAAAAGTTTGGCAAAAGAATTCGGTATTAATTTGGACGAATACATAAAGCCAACTGACTCAATATTCGGAAAGTATACTACTGAAAAAGTAGGTGCTTTCGCTGAAGAAGAGGAATTGGAACTAGAGCTAACAAGAGCATAATTAACATCAAATGAGTGATGAATAAAAAAAATAATTTCATCACTCATTTTTTTTTATCTTTTAATTTGTTTTTTAAGAAAAAAAAACATATCTTTGCAAAAAGAAAATTTTATGTTAAACAATTAAAACCTAATTTGTTATGAAAATTTATGATTATGGTAAAATCAAGACTTGTTTAATATGCGGAAGCATTAATGGGAATGTTGACCATTTTGTTAAAATGATTGTTGGTAGTCTAACCGACATAAGAAAGTATAAAGTCGAGCAGCACCCAAAAGAAATAGAAAGACAAGAAAGGATTAGAAGAAAACAAGAAGAAGAGGCTCAAGTATTGGCTGATAGACGCGACCCATTTGGCATAGGTGGCGGCATTCCACACCCTCATGACCAGCATGGCAATACCATTAGAAGGTATGCGAAGAAAATAAGCAAAATGCCGAGGTCTTGTGGCTATCTTTTAGATAACACTGTGTTAATTGTCAATGGCTCAAATACATTTGGTCAAAACGATTTGAAATATTATTATGACAAATTTAATATGCTAAATGATGTGTTAGCCGACAATAACACGCATATCCTATTTGTGAGAGGTAATGATGACCCTAAATATTTTACGGATGAATTACTTAATCTTAGTAATGTGAAAACTATTCAAGATTATTCTGTAATTAAACTAAGCAAGTTCAACTGTTTATGTATCGGTGGTCAAGTTTCATTGGACAGACTTTGGAAATCTGAGCAAGAAAAAAGAATAGGTAAGAAAATGTTTTGGGAAAATGAGAAGATGATGTTTGACGAAAATGCTATAAACGAAATATTTTCCAAGCACAAAATATCTTGTATTGTTACACCTAGTTCCCCATCATTTGCATATCCAGGAACAAACGTTTTCAAGAAAAGCCCTTGGGTCGCAAAAGATAAATCTCTTTTAAATGACCTTAACGATGAAAGGGTAATGATGGATAGAATATATAATAAAATCATTGAAAGTAAAAGCAAGCCTTATATGTGGGCTTACAGTAGGTTTGATACTTCTAATCAATCTATGATTAATGATATGTTATTTCAATCATTGTGTCCGTTTCAGTTTCTCAACTTTAATGACACAGCCGCAGAATTCTTTAACATCGACTTTTCTAAACAACTTAAAGAAAATGAATTTTCGTCAAATGGCGAAATGGTTAAAAAATCTTATACCATTTCATCGTCAATAGGAGATTTTAGGAATGCCTTTAATGATGATGACATTTTTGGTGTAGCTGACGAAGAAATTGACGAAGATGACCATGCTGAAGAGGGTAATGAACAAGAAGAAATGGGAGATTTTGAAATGGCAAATCCAAATATGGAAATGGCGCAAGTTGAGGCTGAAAATGTCAATGAAATGAATGGAGTACCGTATTTAGGTGATACGATACATTGGGAACCTGGACGCTATGCAATACTTGAAGATAATATAGCAGCACCAACTCTTGATATGGATGTGGCAACTGCTGAGAGAGCAGTGCCCTATGAAATATTTCGAGAAAGCGTTGACGTAGCATTAAGGCAATAAATGTAGGAGGAGAAAATGGCACAAACCAATAGCAAATTTTATTCGTTGATGGTTGTCGGCGAAAACCCTAAAAGCATAGTGGAAAAATATGGTTCTGAATACAAAACAGAACCATATGTAAAATACAAATATCTAAATGCTAAAAAATATCAAGATACAGCAATTAAAACACTTGATACTATGTTAGCAAATATTGACAAAATAGGTTTACCGCCAACAACCAAAGAGGCTTTGGAAAATAGGCTAGACACCATCAAAAAACTATCTCCATTTGAATACTACAGAGAACTTACCGATGGTATGTACTATAATGAAAATGGGGATGCATTATCAGAAGAAAACCCAAACGTTAAGTATAATACTTGTAGGATAGGGCGCAATTTCTGTATACCATTGAAATTGAAAGATGGGTCAGAATCATATAGCGCACTTGCTAAAGACGTTGATTGGGATGCGATGAATGGCGCTAACAAAGAGGTATATGAATCTGCTTGGGAACTTGTGGTCGATGGTAGAGAGCCACAGAACGACCAAGAGAAGACCATTTACGAATCAATGAAGGATAGGGAAGCATACTTTGAGAACTTCAAGTCAAAAGAGTCTTACGTTACCTATAGCACAGCATACTGGAATTATGCCTACGCTGATAAGAATGGATGGGTTGATGTTGACGATGATGGAAATGAGGAAAGATGGATAAATGAATTCTATTCTAGATTCGTTGAAAAACTGAAACCAAATGACCTTGTATCCATTTTTGAATGTTCAATCAATAATGGTTAAAAAAATTAAAAAAACGTGAGATAATTTTGCTGTCTCACGTTTTTTTCATATATTTGCATTAACGTAAAATGTAAACTAATTATGGCTGAAAATACACTGTTATTTAAACAATTTAGAAGTAAATTTGTCAAAGACTTCAATTTGCCCATCCAAGTTGTCCAATCGCCTTATTTTGACGAACATATAAAACTACTTGAGGATGATTGTGGGGCAAATACAAAATATCTCACCTTGTTAGAAACTGTTAGAGATAAATTTGACGGTAATATGCAGAAATTCCTTGAGTATCGGCATATCATTGAAGACCAAATATTAGCCTATATACTAAATTCTGAGGCTTACAAGGAGTTTAATAACGATAAGAACACAATTCCCTCAGAAACACCAATTGTAGGCTCTAGAGAACTCTATACGAAAGAACAAGATGGATGCTTTTTCATATCCTATGATATGATTAAGGCAAATTTCCAAGCATTGAGGTATGCAAATCCAGCAATTGTAAGGGATTGCAACACATATGAAGAGTTTATTGGCAAGTTTACTGACATCGAATATTTTGCCCATGCAAAACAACTTAGGCAAGTAATATTCGGTAAACTAAATGGCAAAAGAACTGCTTCGATTGAGAAATTAATTTCAAATAGATTCGCAAAAGAATATAGTCAGAGATTAGGAATATATGGATTTGAACCATATTCAATTAAAACTGATGAAATTATCTTCAAGTTTGATTGTAGTGAATCAGAATTTGAATCTTTTCACTCTTCTGACATAGAATTCAGTGGATTTAAATTCCGTGTGAACAAATTTAAACTTATGTCTCAAGACTTCAAACGTGGAGTTTCTGACAGAATTGTCACGGCATATATTAAAGAAGATTATTTAAATGGCAGGAAACACACTTTACATTGCGTTCCTGACACTTATTACCCACAAGTGTATAAACTACTCAATGGGATGGAAATAACGCCATCAGATTTAGTTTTCTACTATGAACACGAATTGGCTAAATTTATGTATCCGTTAGAAATGATAAAATAAAATGAACGAACTATTATTTAAAAAAGTTGATGATAGAATCAAACACCTAGTTGACCTCATACAAGCGTCAATCAAAAACACCCATTTTGAAGGAAAGGTATATTTGGTTGGCGGTTGTGTGCGCGATGCATTGTTAGGATTGCCCATTAAAGACATCGACATCGTTGTTGAAATGAAGAACGGGGGGATGCTGTTTGCTGGATATATGGCAATGAAACATCAATGCTATGTTCAGAATACTAATCCAGTGATATTTGAAAACTATGGAACTGCGAAGTTCCAATTATTCAAGAATGATGAATTCAAAGATATAGAGATTGAATGTGTCCAAACTAGAAAGGAACAGTACCACAAGGAAAGCAGAAACCCAGAAACTGTATTCGGAAGCCTTGAAGAAGACGCAAAGAGGCGTGACCTTACCATTAATTCTCTATATTATAACATCAGTACAGAGAAAATACATGATTTTAACGGCTCTTTAGATGACTTGGTAAATCAAGTAATAAAGACTCCAACTGACCCAGATGTTACATTCAATGATGACCCATTGAGAATTCTACGTGTAATTCGTTTTTCAACTAGATTCGGTTGGGATATTGAAAAAAACACTTGGTTAGGTATGGTTAAAAATGCGCACCGTATTCAAATTATTTCACAAGAAAGAATTAGTGATGAAATATCCAAGATTCTACTTTGTGAAAAACCAAGTATCGGTATTAGGAAAATGTATTTCTGTGGCATTCTGCATAGAGTGATGCCCGATATTTATGATACAACCTACGCTTATGAGTCAAGGAATCCTATGGTTAGCACATTTGACCATACGATGAACGTGCTAGATACTGTTCAGCCTTATTTAGAAAACAGATTAGCTGCTTTATTCCATGATGTTGGTAGAATCATAACAGAGAAGCGTAGGGATGTAATGCCAGATAAGTTTAGTGCAGAAATTGCTGCAAGCGACTTGAAGGACATGAAATACCCTAATTACATCATTAAATCTGTTGAAACTGCTATTAAGCATCATAGAGGTTTTGCAAGTTATGCTGATGGTATATTGCCTCCAGATAAGAAGATTAGGAAATTCATCAACTTAACTGGTGATGATTTAGGAGCAACTGTTGACCTAATGAACGCCAATAATCTCTATTGTACTTTTGGTAAGAAGAAAAGACAAGTTCTTGATATTCTCAATAGAATTGAAGAAATGGAAGACGCTGAAAAAGCAGCAAATGTTAAACTTCCAATTTCTGGGAATGACATCATAAAAGAATTTAAAATCAAACCTTCTCCAACAATCGGCATATTGCTTGAGGCAGTCAAAGATGCTTACTTTGAGAATCCTAATATGACTAAGGATGAAGCATTTGAGATTGTAGAGAACAAATTGAAGAGCCTAACAGTCTAATCTATTAGGCTCTTTAAGTAATATATAATGACAATAACTTACTTATGCCTATTACGTGGATGGAGTGAATTCAAATATTGTCTTTCATCTTTATACCCCATGTCATTGAATGAACGCATGTTTTTTTTATTTGGGCTAATATTACTTTGCTTTTCTGCATAGTCATCTGTGGCGATAAAATTTAAATCTCCTTTGGCTGATTGCCTTCCAGCTAATCTACCAAGCATATATTGACCCTTTGGCGTATCACCAATTTCTTTCAAAATATTGTTCACAGATTCTCTAACAATTCTGTGAAGGTCACTTTCTGTTAGTCTAATCAATTTCTTATTCATATTTAAATACATATTTATTTGATTATTATCCTATATAAATATCAGCAAGCACAAAAAATACAGCCACTTCTAGCCACATTTTACAAATCATTTGGGTCAACTGCTATATTATATTATTATTAATTAATATTAAAATATATTAATAATATATATTATATTTTTATATTTAAATTATTTTTAGTATATTTGCGTAAAAAAGAAAAACTATGGGTACACTATGTAAAAACTGTCCTTTCAAAGGCATTAAAACTGAAACGGATTCTTGTACTACTCTATTTGCAAAAAAATATCATAACTCTTGTGTTACGTATGATATTACTAGACATAAGGAGAAACAAGAAAGGGAAGAATTCATAAAGGAACTTGAGGAGTTTACTAATGAAAAGAAAACAGCGAAAACACTTGATGAAACTACTAAAGTTAAAAAGGTATCAAAACCAAGAAAATCAAGAAAGCCTAAAAAAGAAACAAACGATAAAGGTATAGAAACAAAAGAAACTATTGCAGAAATTGTTGGCAGTATTGCTAATGCTGCTGTGGTTTGCGAAAATAATAATAAAACAGAATAAATTATATATGAATAAAATCTTAATTTTAATAGATAGTCAATATGGCTTTCTAGAAGGTGGCAATCTTCCAGTGGAAGGCGCAACCCATAAAATGAATCGTCTTGCTGAATTTATACGTGAAAACGGTCCAGCATATGATAAGATATTTCTAACGGCAGATTGGCATCCGCATACGCATTGTTCATTCAAGGCAAACGGTGGGGTATGGCCAGAACATTGCGTACAACATACGCATGATGCAGCAATCTATCAGCCAATTATTGATGCTTTGAACGCTATTAATAGTGACTACATTGTTTTGACTAAAGGGGTTGATGAAGACCACGAGGAATATTCAGTGTTTAAGAATGAAAAGTCTAATGCATTGCTTACCAACATATGCGAAATGATGAAAGTGACTGATATTGACATTTGCGGTATCGCATTAGACGTATGTGTATTTGATTCTTTGAAAGATGGATTAAGGGCATTCCCAAATACTAATTTTCACCTTCTTATTGATTTTTGCCCAGCAATAACAAAAGATGGGGAGGAAAAAGTTATAAACTTTATCAATAATTCAGAAAGAGTAAATATTGGATAATAAATGAGTAGGATAGAAATACCGATGACGGAGTATAATGGTTTAAAAAATAAAATTAAATCATTAGAGCAAACTCTAGTTGATGTTTCAAAGGAAACAGCAATATATAAAGAGAAATTAAGCATCTTGGAAAGCCTTGTTATGGATTTGGAAGATGAAAAAGTCCTTAACAGAATCTTTAGTTGGAAAAACATCGTTAACCCATTTAAAGAAGTATTCAAAAAGGATGGTAAAAAGCAAGAAACTAAGACAACTTAGAATAAAAAGAAAACTAAAAAAGGCTAAAAAGGTGGAAGAACAAATAAAAAAAAACCCATATGCTGATATTGATTCTGAATTTTGTGGAATTAGTAAAAACCACCAACTAGTACGAGATTTTTGTAGGGCATTAAAAAACAAAAAAGTTTTTGGTTTATTCCGCATAAGATATTCGATAAAAGACGTTTCTCCTATAGAAAAAAGAAATGCGCTAAGAGTGTACTCTCCCATCCCTTTGAAAGACATCACACTGTATGAACAACTAGATAAATCTGATTTGATAAAAAGGCTTAGAGTGCTTTCTAAGATGTTTTATTTAAATCATTATGATGTTAATAAATGGGAAAAAATAAATAATACTAGTATATCTAGTTATTTAAAATTCTACGCTGAAGATTATTTGAGCAAAAAATCTTATCCGATAAAACACTCATTATTGTATTATCAATTTTTGTTCGGAATAGGCTCTGCTATAGTTGGACTTGTTTTAATGTTTTGTCTTATATACTATATGTGGGGATATTCTGCATTAATGACAATGTTAGGGTTGTTGTTGGTATATAGTGCTATCGTGACAACAGAAATCTATAAAAGATAACGTTTTTTAACATGATTTATTTGGGTATTTGAAATATTTTTCGTACCTTTGCACCATGAAGCTTCAAAACGGTAACTGAAAGACGTGGTGAGGGCAGTCCTGCCACACGACATTGCTAAGATATAACAGTCTCGACTTCGGAACAGATTGACGCTTGCAATGGAGTTAGTTTGACCGAGATTGTAAAACAGTCGGTTATCAAGCAATCACTTAGATGAGTGCGGAAGAAGGAAACGCTAGCCGCATGAAGATTGCGTTAAGGACAATAGCTCAGTTGGGAGAGCGCACAAGAAACGTGGAAACACAAAGTAAGGTGAGGTCTGTAGTTCGAGTCTACATTGTCCTACTAATTAATAAAAAAATGGCAACAGAAACTTTAGGAGCACATCTTAGGAATTTATTAACCCCATATAAAACATTGTTGTCTCTTGTTGAGGACATCAATAATGGAGAAATTGAATTGGATGTTCTGAAAAAAATCAAATGTGATAACATTGACGAAATTATAGAATTTTCCCATTCCGACAAAATGGAAAATAATTTGTGGAGAGAAGAAACAGAATAATCAATAAAAATAAAATTTATGAGTCTAGAAGTTTATCAAAAAATAAACACCTTGCATAAAAGGTATGTATTTGATGGCAATAAATGTCCAAACAAAAAGTGGCTTAAGTTCAAAAATAAAATAATCTTGGGCGAGTTTTCAAACATTGAGGCTAGTTACCTTTTCAATTGTCCTTGGGAGGCATATAGTAAGATAGATGGCACAAACTCTAAGATTGCATTTTTTCCATCTACCCAAGAGATTCGTATTGAGGGTAAAAACGAGGAATCAAGCTCTCAGCATGGACAGTTCGAAATGTTGCAAGAGATTGGTGAGCGTATCAAGCCACAACTTTGTGCAATGTTCCCAAAAGAGAGTGCTAGATTTACCCCAGTAAAGAACAAAGAAACCAATAAGGTTCAATATTACCTAGAGGCAGATGGTTCAGCCCTTATTGAGCCTAAAAATGGGTTTGTTGGTGTGGAACTTGAAGAGACTCCAGTTTATATCTACGGAGAGTATTTTGGTACTGGTATTCAGAAGTGCGGTTCTCGTTATATTCAGAATGGTAATGCATTCCGTGTGTTTGACATAAAACAGCAAGGTTGGTGGACACCAAAGGATGTAAGAGACTCATTGTGTAAGGGTCTTGGACTAGACACTGTTCCTTTCTTGGGTATAATGACGCTCAAGGAAATCGAAGATAAGGTTAGGGGTGGCTTCACAACTCAGTTTGAGGGCGCTGCTGACCCAACTATGATTGAGGAGGGTATTGTTGCTCGTCCAGTGATTCCACTTTGCGATGGAAGCGGTAAGAGAATCATCGTAAAGGTTAAATACTGTGATTACATTGCGTATGACACTGTGCGTAAGGAGTTTTCAGACGAAGAGTTTGAAGAGTTTAACACATGGTATCACGAAAACATTGAAAATATTAAAGTAGAGTGATGGCTAGAGACTTGTTTAGAAGTATAATCAGAATAATAATTGTGCTGTGCCTAATGGGTAGTTGTGTTGAGGGATGTTATTTTATGAGTGAACTATCAAAAAACCAAACTGATAGGTATAACCCATATTATAACAACTCTAGGAGTTACCCATATGGTAACGTTGAAGAAGCAGAGGAAATAGACTATGAGCCAATTAACACAGATACAATCAGTGAGACGTTCAAGCCCTAAAGCTAAAAAAGTGTTTATTTACCACAAGAATAGTGGGCGCACGGATTTTTTGCCTTTTAGGGTTGGCGATATTGTTCGTGTCATAGATTGGGGAGAATCTTATTCTACTTATAAAAAGGCATTTATTTATTTTACAAATAGTGCGGACACACCATACTATTGTGGGTTTACCTTAGAAACAGAAAAACGAAGAAAAGAAGATGGTGATAAACAATGTTTTAAGATAATAAATATTGCAGAGCATGGAGATAATAATGGAAATATAGTTTGCTATATTCAAGATAGGGCTAAACATGGCGTAGTTATAGGGCCAGAAGGCTTAAAACTAGTAAAACAATTTCCTCTTAGAAAAAATGAAACAATTAACATATTATTAAAAAAAATAAAATGAAACAGATTATTACACATTTTACTGACAATGACGCATATACCTTTACTTGCCAGTATTACATTCTTCACACATATCCTCGTGCAGAGGTGCGGTATTCATTTTTTGACCGCAACCACACACGTTATCCAAAAGGTTTTGGTGAACTGTTGCAAGAACAGATTAATGGCATGAAAGATGTTGTGATTACAGAGGATGAAATAGATTTTATGAAAAGTCGTATTTACTTCCTTCCTGAATGGTATTACAACTTTCTACGTGGTTTTAGATTTAATCCCTCAGAGGTACATATTTTCCAAGACCTTGATGGGTATCTGTCCATTATGATTGAAGGCAAATGGTATTCTACAATTATGTGGGAAATGCCTATTCTTTCAACAATATCTGAACTCATGCATATCATCAATGGTGATATTGAAAAATATGACACCAAAATAGAATGGGAGAAAGCATATGAGAAGGGTATGAAAGCATTGGAGGGTGGATTGCTGCTCTCAGATATGGGAACTAGACGTAGATTCTCGTTTGAGAACCAGTATAACGTTCTTCATGCGTTGAAAAAGGCATTTGTTGATTGTGACAAACTAGGTAAGTGCAACGGTAAACTAGTAGGTACATCTAACGTGTGGTTCGCAAAGGAGTTTGGTATGACACCAATCGGCACGATGAGCCACCAAATATGCTCTTTTGAGGAATGCGTTAGTGGTGTATTTGAATGCAATCATCAAGTCATGACGAAATGGTCTGATGTCTATGACGGTGACTTGGGCATTTATCTACCAGATTGCTTTGGCTCTAATGTATTTTTGTCAAATTTCTCCAAGAAAATGGCCAAGATGTTTGACGGAATCCGAATTGACAGCGGTGACGAAAAGGAAGAGACCGAGAAGATGATTGAGAAATATAACTCTCTTGGTATTGACCCTAAAACCAAGTCAATAGTATATTCCAATGCCCTTACAATAGATAAGGCTATTGATTTACATAAGTGGCTTGATGGACGCATGAAGGATTCTTATGGCATAGGAACGCATCTTATGGCTGACGTTACCAACAGTGAAACAAAAGAAAAGTTCCCCTATTCCAATATTGTCATCAAACTTGTTGGAATGAGAATCACTGAAAACAGAAAATGGCTTGATTGCATCAAGTTATCAAACGACAAGGGTAAGACGCTTGGAAATCCAGAGAAATGTGCTTATATCCAAAAGCAAATAGGATAAACATTAACATAGATTAACGTGGGATATTTTGCTATTCCACGTTTTTTTTTATATATTTGCCAAAAACGAATATAAAACAATTATTATGAGTAAAGAGGAATTAATAGAATGTTATAAAACATTATACGCAAAAAAAATAAAAATACTGAAATCGTTCAAAGATGGGGATTTTTTTAAAATAACATCTAATAACAAAATAGTCAGGTGGGGTAGTTTTAAAGATTTCGAAGTTACTGAAAACGGAGTAATGATTTCAACCCATATGATTTATAATACTGAATTCAAAGGATTCGACCCTAGTGAATTTAATGGTTTTATTTTCCTAGAAAATAGTGGGGCTATTGAAAAAATGAAATCCACTGAACTTTTAGTTTTTATGTTTAAACTGAGAGAGCAAAATTTCACTTTTGATAGGCGTAGCAAGATAATAAATAATTTAACAAAATAACTATGAGAGTAACTGATAAACATATATTTTTCTGGGGCGAATGGCCTTCAAATTGGTATCCTTGTGTATTCAATGCTGAATATGAAGGGAAAAAATATACTTTCTACAATTCAGAACAGTATTTTATGTTTATAAAAGCAAAGACATTTGGTGACGAGGAAACTGCGGAAAAGATACTTAGTAAGGGTAAAAACCCAAAAACTGCAAAGGCTCTTGGAAGAGAGGTTAAAAACTATGATGATAATGTTTGGAATGAAAAACGTTATCAAGTGATGGTTGATGCTTGCTATCTTAAATTTTCATCAAACGAAGAGTTGAAAAGTAATATACTTTCTGACGAGTTTAACGGAAAACACTTTGTTGAAGCTAGCCCGATAGATAAAATTTGGGGCGTTGGTCTAGGGGAAAATAACCCTATGATTGATGACGAGAATAACTGGAAAGGTACTAATCTTCTTGGAAAAGCATTAGATGAGGTAAGGGAGCGTTTACAAAATGAAAAAAGTTGAAGGAACAACATTAGAGACAAGACCTTGTAAGTGCATAAACGATATTGATAATTTTAAGAGCGGATGCTACTATCCAATGGCTCTAACGTGGAATGAAGTGATAATATACGAGCCAATAAAAAATCATTATGTGTCTAAAATGTTACCATTTCGCACATATATGCAACATTTCATTGGTTTGCCATTAGCATTTCCTAGTTTTGAAATTACAAAACTCAAGGCGTTGCTTTTTTCTCGTTTCAGAATTGAAATAAAAACCTATGTTGCTTATTCTGAGGGTGACGATTCCATTGCGTATTATTACCGATTGTTTGACCGTTTTGATAGTCGCCTAGCAAGTTGGATTAGCCAAAAAAATATTCTGATAGCAGAAATACACGGCATCCATGAGAATCAATATTTTTCTTCTGAAGAAGTTGCGCTAAAACATGCGCTCAAAACTGCAAAACAGTTTTTGCTAAGGACATACGATAAAACCGATGTTTTAAAATCCATATTTTGTGGGATTGATTTTAACAAAAATTATGGTAGATATATTAATATTCATTATGAAAACTTAAATTATCTTTAATATTTGGTTAGTTCAATTTTTTTTCGTATATTTGCATCGTATAATTAAATATACTATCAATAATATGAAGAAAATTATTTTACTCCTATTTGCAGTTATTTCATTATCATCGTGTGATGTTAACTGCTGTATGAACTGTGATGGACGTGGATGCCAATACTGTAAGCCTTATGGGTGTGCATATTGCAATTTCAGTAGAAACGGATGCTCAAACTGCAATCGTGGATATGTAAACCGTAACAGTGGTGGTGGATATGGTGACGTATTTTGTGCCAATAAGCTATTGGGAACTTGGCAAATGGATTACCCTAGTTATGTTGGCGATATGGAACTTAAAGAAATTAAGTTCATTGATGAGTGGAAGTGTGATATAACATTTTCGGTTGGAAGAAATCCAGATTGGTATACGCACACTTATTCATATTCATATAGTAGTGGGTATATTAGATTCACAAGAAGCGGAAGTACTTTCAGTTTTAAGGTTGAGAGGTATTTGTTCCCAGAACTATATTTGAGGGATTCATTTGGAGCATACACATGGAGAAAAGTTAGGGCTTATGGATGTTAAAGAAATAAAACCAATCACGCCTAAAGAAGTTGAAGAGGCAAAGAAAAATGATATTCCTAGTTTCGTAATCGAAGCAGTAAACAGACTGTTGAAGAAGAAATGGGATGGCAAAAAAGCCATAATCACGCAAGACGAAATAATTGGTGAAATGAAACCTACTAACGTCTTAGGTTTGGAAAATGGCGTTAGTTTCAGAAGACAAGTATTTGCTAATCATTGGCTTGATTTTGAGGATTTATATCGAGAAAGTGGTTGGAAAGTTGAATATGATAAACCAGGATATTGCGAATCTTATAAAGCATATTTTAAATTTACAAAAAAATGAATAACGTAAGCGTAAAAACAATTGTGGCTGTCTCAATTATTGTTATCCTTGGATTGGGATTTATTACCACTGTGGGAAGTTATTTCTCCTACAATAACAAGGAGGTATCTCTTCGTGAGCAAGCAGAGGCACAGCGAGGAAAAGTAGAAGGGGTACACGATGCTATGTGGAAGATTATTTCGCAGAAAGCGCAAGTGTCTAATGAGTATCGTGCTGGGTTCGATTCCATTTATACCCACATTATTGAGGGTCGGTATTCAAAAGGTGATGGGTCACTTATGAAATGGATTACTGAAGCCAACCCTAATTTTGACACTAGCCTTTATAAGGACGTAATGGATGCAATTGAGGTGCAGAGAACTCAGTTTATGAAGGCTCAAGAACGTATGATTGACATAAAACGTGAGCATAGCACATTGTGCAAGACATATCCAGGACGTTGGTTCATTTCCAACACGTCTGAAATAGAATACACAATAGTATCATCAACGCAGAGTAAACAAACAATGGAAACTGGTCTCGATGATAACGTTGACCTATTTAAAAATGAAAACTCTCGAAATAAATAAAAAATATATGGTAATAGCTTTAAGGTTTCTAAAAGAAACTGGGCTATTACCATTTTGGAAAGAATATGTAATTAAAGAAACCAATGAAGGAAGAAGGTTTCAAATGAAGCATTGGTCTATGAATAGATATATAGACGAAATATTTGGTTCAACTAATTTCACAGGTTTTGTGGTACGTAAAATAGAGGAAAAAAGAAACCAATTAAATAATAGAGAAGGCGAAAAAGCTTACGATATTCCTTCAATATATTTGCTGTTTGGGGCTTGGTTAACAGCAAATTCTTCGTTATACGGAAAATATACATTAGTAAGCGGAATACCGAGTCAATCTGTTAAAAGTCATATTATAGTTGATACGAAAAGAAGAAAAGCAACAATACTGCTAGATGAATATTTTGGAGAATGGTACACTTCCAAAAGAATTGTATCATTTGGTCAAGTGTTGAAAGAGATTAATATGTTATGTTAATTATTATTTATTTATTACCTTTTATCATTTCATTTTTGCTTTTGATGTTTTTCAGAAAGCAAGTGACTTGGTTGGAATACATACTTTTAATAGGGGTGTCTATTATTTTCACGCTATTAATGAAAACAGCGTTTGTATCTTTCAATGAAAGTGATACAGAATATTGGGGCAGTTATGTTACCAAAATTACCCATTATGATGATTGGGACGAATGGATTGTACGAACATGTACTAGAACCGTACACGATGGATACGATAAAGACGGGCATGAAATAACCCATACTGAGACATATGATTGCTCATATAGGGATTATCATCCAGAAAGATGGACATACACTGACAATAATGGCGACGAAACATATTTTTACAACAAAGAAGAATTTGACCGCGCTATGGCTGAATTGAATCATCCTAGTGCTGTGTTTGTTGATATGCACCGTGACTATTACACTAAGGATGGTGACGCGCAAGAATACCATTGGGATGGAACATACCAAAACAGCAAGACACTAACTACAACTCATACATATACCAATAAAATTATCGCTTCTCGTTCAATATTTAAATTTGAAGAGATTAGTAATGAGCAAGCAAAAAAACTTGGTTTGTTTTCGTATCCGAATATACGTGATTATGACCAAAATCCTATTATGGGAATGAACTTTGATAGACAGACTGAAAAAAAAATTAGGTTTTTAAATGCTACAATGGGTGGTAAAAGCCAATTCAGACTATATATTTTGATTTTCAAAGACAAACCCTTGGAAATATCTGAGCAGCAAAAATCATATTGGCAAGGAGGCAACAAAAACGAATTTGTATTGTGCCTAGGATATAACACTAAGACAAACAAGATAGATTGGTGCAATCCATTCTCATGGTGTGATAAACCTATGTTAGAGGTAGCAACAAAAAGGTATTTTAGGGAACACAATACACTTGATATTTCTAAATATGGCGATTGGTTGAAAAACAATATAAAACTCTGGAAACGTAAACAATTTAAGGACTTTGACTATATAGATGTTGAAATGACTGATGGACAAACTATTGCGTTATTTATAATTATGCTATTGATTGACATTGGGGTTTCTATTTTTATTGTTAGCAATGGAATTGTAAACGAAAACATATACAAATCTAATGGGACATTTAAATGGTCAATTTCTGAAGATGATATTGTTTTTTTTGTTGACAAAATTAATAATAAACTATCTAAATTAGTAGATACGTTTAATAAAATCAGATATTATGTTTGAAATGGGAAAATACTATCTTTGCAAAAAATGCAAAAAAGTCAATGATGAGGAACTAAATTCATTTATAACGCATGTTTTCCATACAAATTATAAATCTGCGACAAATAGAGCATACCTTCGTTCTCATAGTTGTGGTAATGGCAACTATTTTGATTATGAGTCTCAAGCAATGATGGAATTCCATGTTGGAGGTATATACAAATGTACGTTGGACAATTATTTGATAGATGCTAATGGGCAACTTGTATATATCGGTAAACTTGATGGGTTTTTATTCGAAGAAGTGAAAATTGATTTACATGGATGCGAAAAAATAATTGGTGCTATTAACAAACATTATGGCTGTATTGCATCGGTAGAACCTTGGACAGTAAAGGATGGAATTGGTATAACATATATATGCAATGTAAAACTATGTTCCATAAATAGAAATTATGCAGCCTCTGGTTGTACTTTCTCACAAAACCCAGTAAACGGTCTATTAACTGCATATAGAATCGCAAGAAAAGCTTTAGTGAAAAACGGAAAACTAAACGAAGCCATTCATGGTGATATTGGTAGTTATATTTATACTTACAAGTACTTATAATTACAAGTTCTTATAGAAGAATATAATAATATGCCTAGATTTTGGGATGACGGAACTTTAAAGGGTGAACAAATTGTCGCATTCAATTGTTAAAAAACGTTTTTTTATTTGTTTTTTCAAAAAAATACATATATCTTTGCAACACATATGAAAAGTGAAGAAAAATTCAAAATGTTTATATACAGAACATTTGATATTATTTCATTAGTATCATTTTTTGCTGTGATAGCTATGATAATTTTAAAAAATTTAAAATAACAAATATATTTATAACTATGGTAGATTTCAAAAGTAGGCTTTTGAGCCTTATTGACAACGGTGCGTCACAAGCAAAGTCATTGATTGAAAGTTTCAACGATGTTGTAGATTCATTCGATATGGATGCACAGATTGATTTCTTCAAGGAGAAGAAAAATGAACTTATCAAGAGAGGAAACGAGTTGTTTGGTGATTTCGCTGAATTGCTCAAACAAGTTAAAGAGAGTCTTACGGATTTCTCAGTTACTGTACCTTTTGACGAGTCGATTGGTGAAAAACTCTCATATGAGGCTAAAGACGGTAAACTCAACATTGAGGTTACTTATGAGAACGAGACTAGCAGTAGAAGCAATAAAACTACTGTAGTGATTCCTAGTAATTGCGATTTGGAGCAGATTACACTAACCAAAAACGCAACACTGAAAACCGCTACAGTTACTATTCCTAAAAAGGTGATTGAGCCAGTGAAGGAAGAGGTAACGCCAACTGAAAAGCCTAAAAAAGCGGTGAGAAAAAAGGCTGCTAAAAAAGCTGCTGAAAAGGAGAATACTCCTAACGAAGAGACAATGACTCACATATCAAGTAAACTCGCTCAGAAACTCAATCAGAATGGTAACAAATATGCCAAAATGATGGGTAGGGATAAGAACGGACGTTTTGTTCGTAGAACTCCTAAAAGCGAGTGATTATCTTAAAAAAAGAAATTGTTCATATTGATTGGTACATTGCCTAGTTCCGTTTGTGAAAATAGACTAGGCTTCTTTAAATGGCTCGTTGCGTGAGTAGTAAGCGGTCGTTCTGCAAAAACGTTCTACATTGGTGCAAATCCAATACGAGCCTCAATAAAATTCAAAAATGTTAAATAATATTAAAAGTTGAATTGATATTTTGTCAGTTCAACTTTTTTTCGTATATTTGCAACATGAAAAAGATATTATGTTTATCGCCTCTATGTCATGGTATTAGACTTGACAGTGGTAGTGTGGGAGTAAATTCATCTGAGTTTTTTTCTGCATTAAATACAGACGTGCAGTATCAACCTATTGTTTTTACTCCAACGGATGCGCAGAAGCGTAATGACAATAATGTTATGAAGCTTACAAACATAAGCCCTATGAATGAGAGGATAAAGTTTATTAACTGTAAAAAGTTAAAAAAATATGGACAGAAAAGTTGGTGATTTAATATTTTTCGATTTTCACGGTGCTTTTATAATAGATAGAATAAAAGAGTTAGTTGAAGTTGATGGAGAGACATTGATTAGCCCATCATATTGGGATGATTTTGTTTTAACAGAAAAAGACCTTCTTGACGATAATGACATTAGAGTGAAAGAATATAAGGCATTGCATAATGATGCTGTCATTAAATTATCTGATGCTCGTAGATGGCTTCAATGCCATTTGACAGATTATTATGAATCGGATGAATGGTCTGATTTCGATGATGAACAAGCCGTTAAGGATTTCTGCATTGCGATGTTAGATAAATAAAAAATAATAATTATGGCACGTTATAAATTATCAAATGCTTTAAGGGATTGTGACCCAAAGGAATTCAAGTCTGATAAAGCTGCATGGAATAACTTAAGAAAGCATTTTCTTTTCAAAGAAGAAGACGGTAGTGTATCTGGATGTTACATTTGGATGTGGAAAGAAATTGAGGTAGAAGTTCCTATCAATAATGAAGAGGAATATGTAAAAATGCATAATGCAAAATACGGTCCTCGTCCTTATGGATACGGTCCAGATAATGCAAAATTGCTGAAAGTCGGTGAGCCAAACATACATACGGTATGGATTCCTATTCTTGAGGGAATCACAACCCATCCTTATAATGTAACTAAAAAAAAGAAATAACTATGAAACTAGAAAATAGGATACAAAACATTAAAAAGTTACTTAGCTATTGCCCTGAAAGTACTGAAGATGTAATATTGTCAGACGATATTCTATGTAATTTTTTTTGGAAATTTTTTTCAAGCAAACCAGAAAGGTTTAAAACGCCAGCGTTTGAAGGAGGCACAATAGTTCAAATTAAGTTGCTTGGTATGCTTGATTCAAATTATATAGGCCACCATGATACAATACTACTGAGATATTGTTATAAGTATGACAGAGAAGGGGAGGATTGGACATTTTACTATTTTAATGACTCAGAATGTTATTTCAGACCATTTAACCACCCAAATCTTGAATATTCTGAAATTCCAGATAACATTTGGGAACGCATACAAAATATTCTTTATGACAAAGCAGCAGAAGAAATAAACAAAGAATTAGAATCGGCAAAATCTTCTGTTATATATTGGGAAAAAAGAAAAGAAGAATTTGATAATAAATTACAGTTAAAATAACTATGGCATTATATAGAGAACAGTTAGAACCTCACATGTATTCTGCTAAACAACGTAGGCATAAATCTTATAAATGGGCGAAAAAACAAATGAATAAGTGGCTTCGCATTAAGAATAAACATATTAAAGATGAAAACGATGTTGTTGGATACGGAAAAAAACAATGGCTTGGTTGGGAATGGTAATTTACTGATTGTAAAAAGTTAAAATAATATTAAAGTACTATCAAATTAAAAAAAGCAAAAAATGAATTACATTTTTATTATTACAGCCACAGTTATTGCTGGCATTATTATTGGAGCCATTGTTTATGCACTTAATCATGAGAAAACGATTGTTGAAAGAGCTGAGAAAACGAGCAATATGTTCAATTTCTACCATGTCCTTGCCCTATTGACATCCTCTAAGTATCAGAACTACAAGCCAACTGACGAAGAAAAAGCGGCAATGGTTGACTACTTAGAGAAAAACGCTAACGATGTACACGACAGCCATTCCATCGGCAGCTATTTCAAGCTATGCAAGGAAAATGATGATGTGTGCAAGACAGCTGGTAATTTCCATAACTATGACCTTCAGTTCAATGGGTCTGAACTAGCCGTAGGAGGGGCTGTAATGGCAGCATTTTTCATAGGTCTGTTGTTTGTTATTTTATAATAAAGGTAATAACATCGAAGTTAACCCAAAATAGATATGGAAGATAAATTAACAGCAAAAATAGTGAATCTTTTTAATTCTCATGGAATTAAACAGTTTAGTACAGACAGTACCATTTCAGAGGTCTTAAAATGGTTAAGAGATAACAAGGGATTTTATATACTTTGTGATACCCATAAGTATGGAACGAAGAAGAGAAAATGGCGTTGGTGTTTGATTAATCTAATCGCAAACAAACTTGTAGAGACTTCAAGTGGGACTCCATGTGATGTACCAACTTATGACATAGACAAAGAAGAGGGTACACGTGGATGGGGCTATATTTATGATTCATGGGAAGAAGCCTCTATTGCTGGAATAGAGTATATTTGTGTCCATTACAAAAAAATTTGGTAAATAAATTGGGGACGGTATACATGTATCAATGGGTCAACTTGTATATTATCATCTTATTTATTAAAATTGGAATGATTTATTTGTTTATTCCAATTTTTTTTTATATATTTGCCAAAAAACACAATATTGATATGAAAATATGTGCATTCTCAGATATGCATGGGCAACTAGATTTTAAGGTTGAACCATGCGATATAGTATTAATTGGTGGTGATATTGTACCACTTGACATACAATCTTATAGTACGCCTAGTGAGAAATGGTTTAAAACCGTTTTTATTCCTTGGTGTAATAATTTGCCATGCGAAAAAGTAGTTTTCATTGCTGGCAACCACGATTGGTTCTTACTGCGTCATCCAGATAGAATGAGGTTAATGCTAAAGGAAAATGGCGACAAAGTGGTTTATTTGGACTGTGAGATATTCGAATATCAAGGTAAAGTCATATTTGGAACTCCTTGGTGCAAGCCATTTGGCAGATGGGCATTTATGGAATCATACGAGGAACAAGATGCTCGTTATGCTAGATATTTGGATATTATCGGCAATATAGACATCATTCTATCTCACGATGCACCGTATGGTATTAGTGATGTTCTGCTGCAAAAGGATTGTTGGTGGGCTGATGGAGCACACATCGGAAACGAATCATTGAGAAAACTTGTTGATGCAGCAAAACCTTCTTTGGTGCTACAAGGACACCTCCATTCTACACAGCACGAAAAAACAGAGCATAACGGAACTGATGTCTATTGTGTGTCTTTATTGGATGAGAACTACAAAATGGTATACAAACCGTTATATCTAGAGATTTGATATGGATAAAGGAATACAAAAAATTGCTGATAAATACATGCAAAAATGTCCTCAATGTGGCAAAGAATTTTACCCTTGGGAAACTCTAATGGTCACATTACCACAAAACGATATGAGACCATTTATATATTGCCCCAATTGTAAATATTACGATGATATGGAGGCTTTTAAGAAAGATTAACTTTTTATATTTTGAAAATAAACGAAAAACCTATATATTTGCATTATGAATGGAAAATTTAGTGATAGAGATTTACAAATTTTAGTTTTTAAAAATCTATGCAGAGTATTGAAAAACAGAAAAATATATCATAGATTTAGATGTTTTATTGGCAATGGAGAGAGTGTTGTAACAATTACAAGAAGACCTTGCATTTGTTACTCTTCGTTTCGATGTATGATGCCGATAGTTGGCGTGGCTCTATCTCAAGCATCGGAAAATCCATTTTTCCGTGCAACCACAATGGGTGGTGTAATTACTGCTTTTGAAGCAATACTTGGTAAATATGATACTATAGACGAATGGGATGATGGACAAGTGCAATCAAGAGTCACACAGTTAATTAATACGTTGATGCACTGCTGTGTTGAGAAAACCGTGAAAGATTTCCGTCAACTTGAAGATATTGGACGAGAAACATTCGATATGGTATGTAGAAAGATATTTGGTAATAACTTTGTTGATGAAACAGAGAAAGAATTACCAGATAATATAAAGAAAATACTTGAGGCACAAAGGATGTTTATGGAAAATCACGATGTTGATGACCCTAGACATTTATTTGGTAATAGAGAGTTTATGAATTTCTTGAAGCAACAAGGCTATTTGGATGATTTAAGAACAAAAATAGAACCACCTTCAAGATACGAATCTAGAACGACAATGGGTTGGTACAATCCTTGTGATGACTTTGATGATGATGATGGTGATTGGGAATGGACTGTTAACTAAAAGATATGGCACATATTATTGATGATACTAACACAAATCATCCGTGTTATGGGATGAACTGTAATGAATGTGAAACTTGTAAGTTTGATAGGGATTTATTTATAGACCCTAAAAAAAGTAATCAGCATATGGATAATTACGACTCTTGTGAGTATTGCGGCAATTTGATTAAAAACTATATTGGTACAGAAAGGCTTAAATTCAATGCTTGTTGTGGTAGGGCACTCATTGATTTTGGTAGCGCTCACAGACCTAGAATAATCAAAGCGAATACTGGTCCTATGCTACCTCTTCCAACACCAGATTGGTGTCCTAAGAAAAGAGGTGTAACTAAAGAGTATTTAACCACAAGTGATTTACAAAAAGAAATTAAGTCACTGCCATCACCAAATAATGTATCAACTGCAAATTCAAACACAGAAATAAATAAATCTATGACCTATAGCGAAAGAAGGGAAAAAATGATGCAACTCCCAAAACACATAGAATGGGATGACATCAAAGAAGGTGACGTATATGTAATACCAAAAATATTACATCAATCAAGAAAAGTTGTAAGGGTTGTGATTAAGACAGAATCACTACTCCGTTGTAGCGAGATAGACGAATATGGCAGAGAAAGCCAAGTCTTAACCTCTGTATATCCTAGAGATATTGATATGGTATTCATCACAAAAGTATTAAAATATTAATTGTCTATGACTAAACATAAAACAGTACAAGATTTAAAGTCTGAAATATCTGCGCTGAAAAGTGTTACACCTTGGTCTGAGGTAGTAGAGAAGGGTGTATATCACATTCCACCTATTATCACTCTTGAGAGAAGAGAGATTGTGATTTTGAAAAAAAATGGAAACAGTGCCACCTATAAAAGAATCGGTGATACTGAACAGAAGGAACGAACAATGTATGATACTAGCGTATTTGCTAAGTTCATAGTGAAGAGGAAAAAATATTAACTTTTTTTAAGATACAAAAATTAGGGTTTTTAAAAAAATTTTTGTATCTTTGCATAAAAGAATAAAATATGCTTTATAGTAGTTTTAGAGTATTATTGATGTTTCCTTCGTTTTTGGCAATTTTAAATATGATTGCTACTGATAAATATGAGTATATATTTTTCCCAATTGTAATATTGATTTGGGTGATATATTCATTTTTTGATGAAGATGATAGGGAGTATCTTAGACGAAACGGTATAGACGCTGACGAAATATCTTGGTTTTTTCCTGATTACAACGACTATGGGGCAGTAAGAGATAATCATAAACCGCTCAAACAAAATAGTAGTAGCCATACTAGGACATATCAACCAATGAAAACAATTGATAATAGTAGATATGCTCCTAAAACAACATATGGTGGATATAATGACTATTATGGTTATACTAGTGGATATAGTAATCCTTATAAGAAGTTGAAAGATAAGTGCAAAAGGAATTTTAAAATAACAATAGCTAAAGACACTGAAGGCAATGGAACAAACGGATTACAATGAACTATTTTTTACTGCTGCTACGATAGTAGGAGGAAATGTGAACGGTAAATATACTAGTTCTGAAAATAAGAAGAATGTAAGTTCTTCACACCCAGAATTTTATTATTGATGACTAATTTTACATTAAATGACGTAGAGGAAAAAAGAGTCAATGATTTTAAGCAATGGCATAAGAGGTGCAGACCAAAGAACACTAATGATATGTTTCCACAGTATGCTCCATATAAATACATATTCACACCAACTGGAATAGGTAACGGTGTTGATATAGTATGCCCTTATTGCGGAAAAATCAAGAATATTACAGATTACGATAGTTGGTAAATAAGTAACATAAAAATATATGAGTACAGAAACAAAAACAGTAACTAAAGTTGAAACTGAGGTTAAAGAGAATCAGCCAAACGAAGAGGTGATAATTGTTGAAGCACCTTTGTTTATCCTTTTTGCAGAATATCTAGGATATGTCAGCATTTTCAATAAGATGGCTGAAGATTGGTGCGATGGTAAAGTTCCAGAAATGCATATCCAAAAGATTATTATCTTGGAAGCTAAATGTATTCTAAGGCAGATGAAAAAGGACTATGGGCTAGATAGTATCCGTGAATTCTATTCTATGTATTATCCTCTCATATTCCAAGAATATGACGAGAATTTAGCCAAACTGATTGAAAAATAATACATTGGCTAGCTTTTGGATAAAGGCTAGCCTTTTTTCATAATGGATACAGTCGATTATATAATGATATGTGCTGCAATGATAGGTTCTATTTTTTTGTTTCTATTTATGTGTTTCGGAAATATAGAAAACAAAAAAAAAGCGTTTGTTTATTGGCTTATGCTATCATTGTTAAGTATTGTGTTTTTTTGTTTTATAACGTTTTGTAAGTTGCATCCATTTTGTAATCCAAGTAGTTTTTTTAGTCTAAATTGGTTATTATGACTAGTATTTCAGAATTTGTTTCCAAACACCGAAAACAAATAAAAAACGTATCCATTGAAGAAAAGATTAACAATCTTCCTTGGTATCAAAGACCCATTGAACGTAGTGCATTCACATCTAGAAAAGCAAAAGATGGTAAACACTATGTGAGGCATAAAGAATGGGCTGAAAAAATCTGGATTGGTCCATACAACACACTAAAAGATGTGGATGAAATCATTGATTCTTATGTCAAAATGTCAGCAGTTACCCCACTTAATAGAATTACTGCTGGCAAAAAAATCCATTCAGTATACGTAGAAGACATTAACAAATTTTTTTAAAGGTAAAAAAACCTTAAAACTTTTGGTTAATTATTTTTTTTTTCATATATTTGCAAAAAAATGACAATGATTTTATTTTTCGCTGTTATATTGATGGTGTATGCTGTAATATATTCAGTTACTAAAAGCATCATCATAGATAAAATAAGAAACTACAAAGATGATTCCATACGGAAATATGGAATTATTGATGAAAGACTATACTGTTATCTGCACGATAATAAAGAAAAATTGGCTATATATGGCGCTTTGGGTTGGCCTATCTACTATTTGTTTAGTGTTGGGGCTGCTTGTGGTGCTGACATCTTTAATACTTTAACAAGTGATGACTATGAAAATAGGATTGCTACTTGGCTCGTTTGACCCAATACATATAGCGCACGTTAATATTGCCTCTTGCGCTATTAACAGCGGACTATGCGATAAGGTGTTATTTGTCGTTGCAAAACATAACCCTTGGAAAAAACACGAACCAGCGCCATTTGAATTACGTTGCGAAATGATTACAGCTTCAATAGGAGCATTCGGAGACAAATGCGAAGTCTGCGCATTAGAAAAAGACATTG
>Ga0310691_10000409_pt1 | contig 83547 bp, 74 predicted proteins | sample 176DNAGHGlowgp2_FD_203887 | JGI IMG/M metagenome (GOLD analysis project Ga0310691, IMG submission 203887) | Sheep rumen microbial communities from Palmerston North, Manawatu-Wanganui, New Zealand - 1766 DNA GHGlow gp2 (v2) (version 2) | ecosystem: Host-associated > Mammals > Digestive system >...
CCATTCCGAACACAGAAGTCAAGCAAAATAGTGCCAAAGATACTTGCGAGTTACCTTGCTGGGAAAATAGGTTGTCGCTAGATTTTATATATGCCTCGTTAGCTCAGTTGGTAGAGCGCTCGGCTGTTAACCGATAGGTCGCAGGTTCGAGCCCTGCACGAGGCGCCAAAGTAGCAGATAAGCAATTATCTGTTATTTTTTTGCTTGTTCGCTTGTTTTTATTGTTTAGAGAGTATATAATAGTTTGATAGGAAGTGATATTGTGAAAAAAATATGCGAGATTTGTGAACAAGAATTTGAAACTAATTCCAAATCAAGATTGAATTGCTATCAATGTAGTGGAGAGTCCACAAGAACTAGTAATGAAACAAGAAAATATCAAAAAACTATTTTAAGAAGAAGTATGAATAGACAGGCAATTAGATAATGATAAAATATTTTATGCATCTTGTAAAATACTAAAATTTATGATATAAATTTTATAAGTATAAATATTGGCATACATTTATAAATAAAATTTAAATAAATAATTCTTATGAAAAATTGACAAATGTTTTAACAGCAAACGAAATTATAAAGAAGATATAAAAATAGGAGGTAATTAAATGTGAATATGAAATTAAAACTCTTTATAAGTATTATTATAAGTGTTATTATTACACAGTTCTTTTTAAGTATAAAAAGTATGGCTGTTGAATCTAATTCTAATGCAATATATACGGATGTGCAAAAAGCGATACAAGAAGTATCATATGCCTATTATATGAGAGGATCAAAAATTCAATATAACTCTATGAAAGGTCTTCCTTCATTATATTCACCAGAAGAAGCAACAAGTCAAAATATGAATTATATGGTTTGCTCAGCTTTTACAAGAAATGTATATTATGAGTTATTAGGTATAAAAATTCCACAGTATACGTATAGTCAATTAAAATATGCTAAAGAGTATATGGGGAATTCAGAAGTTATTGCATATGGACATAAAAATGATAATGGTGACTTAATAATGAATTTTTATGATGCAAATTCAGAAAATAATTATATAACAGTGACTAATCCTAGTTTGAATGATATAATACCATATTTACAAATACGGAGATGTAATTACTTTTACAGGACATTCAATGATGGTGTATGATTTGATATATGACGATAATGGAAAAATAGTAAATGCTCTTTTAATTAATGGAATACATGGTAAAGGACAACATTATATAAAGACCAAAATTCCAACAAGTATTTCAGTAGGAAATAAAATAAACTTTGGTAATTCTAATCATTTTTTATACTATAATAGTAAGCTGAATACTGATTATGACGATGGATTAATAGAAGGATGTATTAATTTAGTAAATATAAAAAGTTCATCTGGATGGAAAAACATTGCAACAAAATCTAAAAAGAATGAATATAGTATATTAAGATTTATAAATCATGATGAAAACGGAAATGCTATTTTAAATTACCAAGGTTCAGAATATAGCGATAGTACTCACGATAATGAAAAAATATATTTGTTAGATAAATCAAAAGAAAGATTAAAACATAATAGAATATATATTGAAAAAACAGTAGATGTACATACAGATGACGTGGTAGTTGCAAATGATGAATTAACATATACTATTTTAATAAAAAATAATAGTAATAAAAATTATATAGATGATATAGTAGTAACTGAAAATATTTCAGACTATGTAAAATATAAAAAATATGAGACAAACAAGGAAGATGTAATATTTAAGGAAGATTTAGATAATAAAAAGATTAAATGGAATATAGGTAAACTAAATAGTGGAGAAGAAGTAATAATAAAATATAGTGTTAAGGTCAGAGAATATTGCTATGGAAAAACGATAGAAAGTACTGGAACAGTTGGAAATATTCCATCATCTATTATAAAAAATAAGATAGGTAACAAATTAACTGAAGTTCAAGAAAATAATGTGCAAAAAAAATATGATGAATTAAAAAGTAAATATGTTGGAAAAGAGCTAGTAAATGAGATATACAAAGAGGCTCTTGGAATAGATTTAAAATTTAATGAATTTGATATAACAAATTTAGTTAAAAATACTAAAATGGCATCAATTTCGGCAACAACAGCAGTATTGAATAAAGATGATAGTTTTTACGACTTTGTTTTAAATAAATATTGGAGTACACTTTACAGAAAATCAAATAATTATCAAAGTCAAGGAGATGTAATTGCATATGACTTGAAGGATTGGCAAGAATATGATGATGAAAATAGACGAGCTGATACAATATATGGTGAAAACTTTAAAACAGGAGATATTTTAATATACAAAAATAATAATGATGTATTATATAATTTTGATGACGATAATCTTACAACAACCCCAGTTACTTATGAGGACGGAGAATATGCATATATATATATTGAAGGAAGAGGATTTGTGGGAGTAAACTATGGAAATGATGGAATAGCCGGAACAAAAGATGATAGAAACGAATTTACTCCTAAATATTATAGTAATTATGGACTTTCAGTATATTCGAATACATCTGAAATAGATGAGGAAATATTAAATTTTGCAAATTATCAAACGTTATTTGGTAAAGATTATTATTGTATTTTAAGACCAGCAATGGCTGTAGATATAGTTTCAATGAAGTCAGAAATATATTACAATAATAATAATCTTACAAGTCAAGATGTTATAGAAAATATAGATAAAACATTGAATACCAATCAATATAAAACAATGCCCAAAACAATTACTTTATCAAAAACAGCATTTACGTATAATAAAAAAGTACAAAAGCCTAAAGTTATCATAAAAGATAGTAAAGGAGATACAATCGATTCATCAAATTACACAGTTACATATTCAAATAAGAAAAGTAAAAAAGTAGGAAAATATACAGTTATAATTATATTTAAGGGGAATTATACAGGAACAAAGAAATTAACATATAAAATAAATCCAAAAGGTACAAAAATTAGAAAAATAACTGCAGGAAGAAAACGTTTTAAAGTTACTTGGAAAAAGCAGAAAACTCAAATTTCAGGATATGAAGTACAATATTCAACAAACAAAAAATTTAAAAGTAGAAATAAAAAGGTGAAAATTAAAAAAAATAAGACTACATCAACTACAGTAAAGAAATTAAAATTGAAGAAAAAATATTATGTAAGAATAAGAACATATAAAACAGTAAATGGAAAGAAATTCTATTCTAGATGGAGCAAAATTTTAAATGTAAGAACTAAATAAAAAATGGAGTATTAAAATGGAAGAATATTTTAATAATTTAAATGCAGAAGTAAAAGAATATTTAAAAATATTATCACTAGAATTTCCAGAATGGTTATTAGAATATATAAACACACCAGAGATATTAAGACTAGACGGAGTGGGAATGTCTAATGGCACATTATATACAAAGGTATATAATGATAAATATTATTATTCATCATTAACTCATAGCATTGGTGTAGCATTAATTTTATGGAATTTTACTCATGATAAAAAACAAACATTAGCAGGTTTATTTCACGATATAGCTATACCTACTTTTAAACATTGTATTGACTTTTTAAATGGTGATTATGAGCACCAAGAATCAACAGAAGAAAGAACAGAACAAATAATATTAAATTCTAAAGAAATAATGCATTTATTAGAAAGAGATAGTATTAAAATTGAAGAAGTTTCAAATTATCATATCTATCCAATAGCTGATAATGATACACTTAGATTAAGTGCAGATAGATTTGAATATACATTATCTGGAGGACTTTATCAAGAAAGAGTATTTGAAGTTGAAGACATTAGAAAGTATTATAATAATGTTACTATATTAAAAAATGAAGATGGAATAGATGAATTAGGTTTTAAAGATAAAAGTATATGTGAAAAATTTATAAATAGTATTTCAAAATTATGGCCACGTTGGGTAGAAGATGAAGATAGATTGTGTATGCAATTTATTGCAGATATTGTTAAATCTATGAATATTAAGGGATATATTACTATTGATGATTTATATAAATATTCAGATAAGAAAATTATAGAATTAATTAAAAATTGTGAAGATAATTATCTAAAAGAAAGTTTTGAAAAATTTCAAAATGCAGCAAGAGACAGTGTATATAAAAGTGATGTAGCAAATAATAAAATATATTGCACTAGTGTAAAAGGAAAGAAAAGGTATATTAATCCGTTAGTTAATATAGAAAGCAAATCATATAGAATCAAAGATATATCTACACAAGCCAATAATGATATAAATAGCTTTTTAAATATGAAGTTACACAAATATATAGGTTTTAATTTTGATTTTAAACCATATAAATAAAAAGAAAGAGTGATATAAATGTCTATAGAAATTATATATTTTGTTCATGGAACAACATTTGATAATGCAAATTCAAAATGTAGTGGCTGGAAACAAGTGAATTTAAATGAACAAGGAAAAGAACAAGCAAAAAAATTAGGAGAGATTACTAATTATAAATTTGGTTTTTTATTCACATCAGATTTAGTTAGAGCAGTGGACTCGGCAAATTTAGCTTGGCCAGAATTAGAAAAAATACAAGATAAAAGATTAAGAGAATGTAATTATGGGGATTTTGATGGAGAAGATAAAAGATTAGTCAAATATGAAGACCATATAAATACGCCTTTTCCTAATGGAGAATCTTTATTAGATGTGCAAAATAGAATTGAAGACTTTATAGCATTTTTAAAACAAAACTATGATAATAAAACTATAGGAATTGTTGCTCATAGAGCACCACAATTAGCTTTAGAAGTTTTAACAAAAAATATAACCTGGGAAGAAGCAATAAAAAATGATTGGAGAAAAACAAAGCAGTGGCAACCAGGGTGGAAATATGTTGTGGATTGAATATTTCCTAACGTAATGCATAAAATAATAAAGTCAAATTTGACAAGTTAAATATTTTGTGATACGGAGGTTAAATTTAGAAAAATATTGAAGAAATATGATTAATTAATTATTATGGAGAAAAATAATGCTAATTCTATTATCAAAAAATAAAGAAATTATTAAAAATTATTTGCAACCAAATTCAAACATAGGATTTATTGCAACAGCTTCTGAACTAGAAGAAAATAGAGATTATATGTATCAGGATAGAGAATACTTATACAAAATGAATTATCAAGCACCATTATTAAATGATTATAATGCTATGAATTTAGTAGATTTTTATATTTTACCACATTATAAAAGTAAAGATAAATATACTAAATTAGCCGATGAAATTGAAAAAGAATATAATAATTATAAATTTATAAAGTTATCAAACAATCAGGCGATTGTGGTAGATAGAGTAAATAATTATAAAATAGTGGAAACAGAATAAATGATATAATGGGGAAAAATGGATAAGCCTAATTTGTTTAAAAACGATTATTTATTTGTAATGAATTATTTATTTAACAAGCAATTATTGAAGTATGATTAAAGTGCAAATATAATATAAGTAAGGAAAGAACATAAATGATTATTAGATTAACTAAACCAATAAATTTTAAAAATAAGATTCCATTTGAAATGGAAATATCAGAAACAATTAAAAATAAAATTGATAATTATTGGAAAGAATTTACAAAAGGCAAAACTGGATATTGGGATGGAGATGTATTTGTTGTTACAAATATAGATGAGAACAATATAGAAGTTAGCAGGACAAAGTATTCAAGTATTGTTTATGCTAAATTTCATAAAGATTTAACTATAAGATCGTTATTTGCATCAATTTTATTAAAAACAACAGATAATAAATATGTTATTATAAAAAATAATCATAATATTTTTAACATAATAGGCGGAATGGCTGATAAATCGGATTTCAAGAATGATATTTTTTATCCAGATTATTGTATAAAAAGAGAGATTTTAGAAGAAATAGGTATTGATTTAGATAATAAAACACAAGTATTAGATTATGAAATGAAGTATTTAAAAGTACCCAAAAATAATGAAAATTACTATACTATAGGAATACTCTATACTGGAAGTTTGAATTTTTCTAGTGAAGAATTTAAACAATACCTAATGGCTAATAAATTTGATGATGAAATAAATGAATACTATCTTTGTAGTACTCAAGAGTGCTTAAATATGGATTTTTCTGATATTGATGTTTCTTATATAAAAGAATTTATATCAATTGAGAGTTAAGTGAGATATACAAGGAGGAATAATGAAAAGAAGCTATCTAGACGAACAAAAAGATAATACAAAAGACTATTTTAAAATACTTTCGCGAGATTTTCCGGATTTTTTGAATGATTACATATTCACCCCAGAGATGCAAAAATTAGAAGGAATAAATCAAATATGCGGATTTTATTGGAGAAAGCCAAATATATATAACAATATGTATTCTGTATTAATGCATAGTGTTGGAGTAGCTCTAATTATTTGGAATTATACATATGATAAAAAGCAAACATTAGCAGGATTATTCCATGATATATCTAGTCCAGCCTTTAAACATTGTATAGATTTTTTGAATGGAGATGCTGAAAAGCAGGAATCAACAGAAGAACAGACATTAGAGACTATAACAAATTCAAAAGAAATAATGAGTTTATTAAAAAGAGATAATATTAAGGTAGAAGAAATATGTAATTATAAAATATACCCAATAGCAGATAATAGTGCTCCAAAATTATCTGCTGACAGGCTAGAATATACTTTTATGAATGGGGTTTATTATAAAAAAGTATGGGATTTATCACAAATTAAAGAAATATATGATAATATTGAAGTTATAAAAAATGAAAATGGAATAAATGAATTAGGATTTAAATCAACTGAATATGCAGAACAATTTATTGATGGTGCAAGCAAACTGTGGCCAATATGGGTTAGTGCTGAAGATACAATAACTATGTACTTTTTTGCAGATATTATCAAAAAAATGTATGATAGTAAGTATATAACTATATATGATTTATATCAATTATCAGAAGAACAAATAATTGATAAAATAAAAAATTGTGAAAATAAACAGATACAACTTCAATTTGATAAATTTATGAGTTGTAATAAATTCATTGAATGTGAAGAATTTAAAAAAGATAAATTTTGCGTAAGTAGAAAAGTAAAACGAAGATTTATTAATCCTATCACCCATGAAGGAAGAATATATGATGTTTCAAGTAAGGCAAAAAATGAAATAGATAATTATTTAAACATGAAAATAAGTAAATATGCATATATAGACTTATAAATCAAATAATAGAGCAATTAATATAAAAGATAATTAATAAAAGGAGAGTAAAATTATGGAATTATGGCAAGTACTAGATGAAAATGGTAATCCAACTGGAGAAATAGTTGATAAATACAATAAAAGAGCATTTGAAAAAGGAATTTATCATTTAGGTACAGATGTATGGATTATTAATAGCGAAAATAAAATATTAATTCAAAAGAGATCAGAACAAAAAAGGTTACAACCAAATGTATGGGCAATGACTGGTGGTTCTGTAATAGTTGGAGAAAAATCTCCAGAGACAATAGTTAGAGAAGCTAAAGAAGAACTTGATATTGATATTAATCCAAATTGTTTAAAATTTATTACAAAGTTTAGAACAGAAAATGTTTGGATAGATACATATATTTTAAAATGTGATTATGATATATCTAAAATGAAATTTCAAGAAGAGGAAGTATCAGAGGCGAAATGGGCAACATGGAAAGAGATAAATGATTTAGTAAATAAAGGACAATTTATTAAACATAGATGGGAATTTGTGAGCGAATTTTTAAAAGATGAAATTGAAAAGGACTATGGAATGTGTGAAAAATAATTTTTTAAATAAGATATATGACTAATTTGCAATAAAAGCATTGACTTTTTTGCAATAAAAACATAAAGTGGCAGTTATCTAAAAATTTTAGAAAAGAGGAATAAAAAATGGATTTAAAAGAAATAGAACAAGAAATAGAAAATATAAAAACAAGAAATAAAAGAGTTGAATTAGATAAAAAATGGGAAACTTGTTGGACAAGAAAAATATGTATAATGATTTTAACCTATATTGTTGTTATCACTTATTCATATGTAATAAGAAATTATAATAATATATTTTTAAGCTCATTAGTGCCAGTAATTGGATTTACATTATCTACTCTTTCATTAGGCTTTGTAAGAAAAGCTTGGGAAAACAAAAATAAGACAAATACATAAATGAATAATTAAAAGTTGTAAAAAATAATTAAATAAATATATAGAGGAGGAAAGCATGGAGCAATATATAAAAATAGGAATAGGAGTAATGATTATAGATAATAACAAAATATTATTAGGACATAGAGCAAAAGATAAAAAGGATACTGGAGGAATATTTGAAGTAGATTGTTGGACATTACCAGGAGGAAAGCAAGAATATAATGAGACTTTTTTTGAGGGAGCAAAACGTGAAGTAAAAGAAGAAACAAATTTAGATTTAGAGGTAGATGAATTGGAATTATTTGGTGCAGCAGATGATATTCAGCCTGATAGACATTATATAACAATGCATATAATTGCAAAAAAATATAGTGGTGAATTAAAAGTTATGGAACCTACAAAAGAAGATGAATGGAAATGGTTTGACTTAGATAATTTACCACAAAAACTATATTCACCAACAAAAAAATTTATAGAATCGTATTTGGATGCAAGAAGAAATGTAAAATGAAAGATTCATAAAAACTTAGCACTAAATATAAAAATATATTCAATTACAGGAAGTGAAATTTTATGATAAAAAAATATAACCCAAACCAAATAGATGAATTAGCAAATATACTTAAAAATGATGGAGTTATTTGTGTGCCTACAGACACTGTATATGGGGTATGTGCTAGAATGAATTCAGAAAAAGCACGTGAGAATTTAATGGAATTAAAAAAAAGACCAGCTAATAAATCTATTCCAATAATGTGTGCAAATGAAGAGCAGATAAAAAACATTGGAATAGTAAATAGTAAAGTTGAAAACATTATACATAATTTTATGCCAGGACCTATTACTTTAGTTTTATTAAAAAACTCTAAATTACCAAAATATATAAATGAAGGCTCTGTAGAAGTAGGTGTTAGAATGGCAACTTCAAAAGTATTAGAACAATTAATACAAAAAGTTGGAAGTCCAATTTTTATGACAAGTGCAAATATAAGTGGAGAGCCTACATGTCAGACTTTAGAAGAAGTAGAAAGAGTATTTCCAACATTAGATGGAATTTTAGAAGGTGAAGTTCCAAAAGGACAAGCAAGCACAATACTTGATTGCACATCAGAAGAAATAAAAATATTAAGACAAGGACCAATTACTTTAGAACAGATTGAAAGATGCGAATGTTATGAGAGATAGTGATTATATTAATTCATTTATTAATGGAGAGATTAAATATTATGAATTTAAACAGATAATTAAATAAATTATTAATTAGAAATTAGAGAAAGGTATATGAAAATGAAAAAAGATTTTGTAGAATTATCAAAAGAATGGTTTAATAAACAAGCACCAGTATATGATGAAACAAACACTATATTATATTCTAAATATGGTAAGATAAGTTGTGATAATATTTATAATTTTTTAAAAGATAAAGAATATAAAAAGTTATTAGATATAGGATGTGGTACAGGATATCTAATAAATATGCTATCACAGGAACATGAAGCTGAATATATAGGACTTGATTTATCTCCAGAGATGATAAAACAATCAAACAATAAAAATATAAAAAATGCAAAATTTGTAGAAGGTAGATCTGATAAAATACCTTTTGATGATAATACATTTGATATAGTAACATGTTCACAAAGCTTTCATCACTATCCTGAAACAGATAAACCTATGCAAGAGGCAAAAAGAGTTTTAAAGCCCGGAGGCTTATACATTCTTTCAGACACAGGAGTTGGACCTTTTAAAATACTTGGGGTAAAATTAGATGACTTTATATATAGGCATTTTAGCAATACAGGAGATTGCAATGTTTCATATATGGAAAAGACTATAAAAGACATGGAACGAAATGGATTTGAAGTTATCAAAGCCGAAAAAGTAACAACTTTTATATATACAGTTGTAGGAAAGAAGAAACTATAGGAGAATAAAAGAATGAAAAAGGATTTAAAGTAGTAATAATAACATTAATCATATTTGTAATGGTATTAGTAGCAATTTATTTGACAGTATTTATGTTGGCAAAACAGAAAAAAATATTTATAAATAAATGGTTTGTAGATGAAGAAAATAGTACTATTGGAGTTGATGTTTCATCCTATCAAGCAAATATTGATATGAATAAGTTGAAAGAACAAAATATTAAATTTATTTATATTAAAGCAACAGAAGGGAGTAAAAAAAAAGATAATAAATTTGCTGAAAACTGGGAAAATGCAAAAAATGCCGATTTATTATCAGGGGCATATCATTTCTTTTCCTATGATAGTGAAGGAAAAACTCAAGCAGAAAACTTTATAGAAACAGTAGGCGATGATATGAAAGGAAGACTACTTCCAGTAGCTGATGTAGAATATTATGGAGATAAAGAGCAAAATCCACCCGAAAAAGTAGATGTGGTAAGAGAACTAAAAATATTTCTAGAATTGGTAGAAAAAGAATATGGAGTAAAACCTTTAATATATACTAGAACTGATATATATAATAAATATCTAAAAGGAGAATTTGACGAATACAAGAAATGGATATCTAGTTTATACACACCTCTAAGCTGGAACTATAAAGATGATATTGAGATTTTAACAAGATTATAATATTGTTAAAATGTCTAAATAAAAAATAGGAACTTTTGAGTAGGCGTAGGCTTACTCATTTTTTATTATAATAATATTTTATCTATCCCAGACTTTATAAGTATTGTTGCAATATCAATTATTTCATCAATAGGAATTTGTTTACCATCATTTACCCATTGTCTATAAATTCCTATCATACTATTTGTTATATATGTTAAAATAATATTCTGTTTATTTTTATCAAATTTTTTAATACTCTTAAAATTATCTTGAGATTTCTCTGAAATTTTATTCGTTTGTTTTGTGTGAATATAGTCATAATGACTATTACAATGTATTAATTCATAGAATTTGCCTTGTTCTTCAGAAAAATAAAAGAAGGTTTTTATTAGTTTATCAACATTTTTTATATGATCAAAATCTTTTATTCTATTAAAGTATTCACTAGATTGTTCTTCTTGAAATTCTTCTAAAACGTCTTCGATAGAATCATAATGAAGATAAAATGTTTTTCTGTTTATTACTGCTCTTTGGCATAATTCTTTTATTGTGATTTTTTCATAAGGCATTTCTAACAACATTTCTTTAAATGCTGTTTTTATAGCTTTTTGAGTTTTCAAAATCCTTAAATCTATTTTATTTTTCACATTATCACATCCTATAATTTTTTTACTATTATATTATAAAAATAAGAAATAATCAACACGTGTATACAAATTATTACACATTTTATTTAATAATGTGTAAAAGAGAAGATATATTCTTAACTACTAAATTATGGCCATCAGAATACAAGTATGAAGATGCTTTAAAAGCAATAGATGAAACACTTGCAAGATTAGATACAGATTATATAGATTTATTACTTTTACATCAACAATATGGCGAATATATAGATGCATATAAAGCAATGGAAAAAGCCGTAGAACTTGGAAAAGTAAAATCAATAGGACTTTCAAATTTTAATGAAGAAAGATTTGAAGATGTAATAAATAAATGTACTATAAAACCAGCAGTACATCAAATAGAAACACATCCATTCTATCCAGAACATGATTTAAAAGCTCTTGGAGAAAAATACGGAACAATAGTAGAATCATGGTTCCCACTTGGAGGAATAGAAAATAAAGGAAAATTATTAAATAATGAGATTATTAAAGAAATAGCAGAAGAACATGGAAAAACGACAGCACAAGTAATATTAAGATGGCATATTCAAAATAATTATGTTGCTATTCCAGGTTCAGCAGATAAAAACGAAATAGCGGAAAATTTCGATATATTTGATTTTGAATTAACAGACGAAGATTTAGAAAAAATTCAAAAATTGGATACAGGAACAAGATTCTTTACAATGAGTGAAGAAGAACAAGAAAGAGCATTTACAGGTTTTGCTCCAGATTTTAATAATCAAAAATAAAAACAATCTAGTAGTTACTTGAAAACTACTAGATTATTTGATATAATTTTGAAAAAATAAGGAGGTTAATTGTGGAATACAAAGAAGGTTATGTATATGAATTAATGGACCAAGGAGGTCCAACAGATGTAAGAGAACCATATTTTAAAGAAGCGGTTCAAGAAATGATGAGAGCTAGAACATTGTGTGCTAAAGCAAATGCTTTAATGCCAGATAATCCAGAATATGTTAAATATCTAGAAGAATTATTTGGAAAAAGCTTAGAAGATTGCAGAATACTTACTCCATTTATATGTGATTTTGGAAATAGAGTAAAGTTTGGCAAAGGAGTTTTTATAAATCATTCAGCAATATTATCTGCATCAGGTGGAATAGAATTTGGAGATGGAGTTTCTATTGCTCCAGGAGTTCGTATAGCTACAATAAATCATGATTTTAATGAAAGACATACAAAATATACTTATGGAAAGGTTACAATTAAAAAGAATGCTTGGATAGGAATGGGAGTAACTATTTGTCCTGGAGTAACTATAGGAAAATATGCAGTGGTTGGAGCAGGAAGTGTTGTAACAAAAGATATACCAGATTATGGAGTTGCAGTTGGCTGCCCAGCTAAAGTAATAAAAATGCAAGATCCTGACGAGCAAAAGGAATAAGAGATAACATTAGAAAAATGTGATAATCAATGAGTTATAACACATTCAAAAGCTTCTATTTATTAGTTTAATAATCCATAATAGAAGTGCAAGATAAATAGTAATTTATCGCTTGTTAACAAGATTGTAATATTGTTAACAAGTTGAATAAAGGAAGTCATATTTTAAAAGGGGGATTTTAAATGAACGAATATATCAATTTAACAATAGATAATATTGATGGAGAGCATATTTGTTGTGCAATAGGAGATCCAAAACATCAAGAAGGAGTGGATTGCAAAAAAGAATGGATTAAGAATAAATTAAAAGATGGGCATGTTTTTAGAAAATTAAATGCAAGAGGCAAGATTTTTATTGAATATGAACCACTAGAAACTTCATGGGTTCCTATCAGTGGTAAAAACTATGAATACATATATTGCTTATGGGTTGCAGGTAGTTTTAAAGATAAGGGAATTGGAAAAGAATTATTAGAATATGCAATAAGAGATGCTAAGGAGAATGGAAAAAGTGGTATTTGTACTTTGACTTCTAAAAAGAAGAAACCATTTTTAGGAGAAAAGAAATTCTTTGAGCATTTTGGATTTAAAGTGGTTGATAGTATAGGAGACTATGAACTATTAGCATTACAATTTGAAGATACTGAAACACCTAAATTTAATGACAATGCAAGAAGTATGAAAATAGAAAATAAAGATTTTACTATTTATTACAGTAATGAATGCCCTTATGTAGAATATGAGATAAAAGAATTGTCAGACTATGCAAAAGAAAAAAATATAAAATTAAACTTTATAAAAATAGATTCATTGGAAAAAGCAAAAAATGCTCCTTGTATATTTAATAACTGGGCTAACTTTTATAAAGGAGAATTTATATCAAATACAATATTAAATGCAAATGCTTTACAAAAACTGTTAAAATAAAAATATGATTATTAGCATTATAATTGGATTGATATTAGCATTTTTCATCAGAATACCGTTTTTTAATTAATGATATATGAATAGTAAGTTTTATGATATAATACAAATATAAAATATGAAGAAAGGTAAAAAAGTAAAAGTCCAATATAAAGATTTAAATGAGCCTTTAGATAGATTAGAATTGAAAGCAATAGAAGTTTTAGATTAGTTTAGTAAAAAAATTAAAATCAGGTTAGTGTAAAGAGCTAATCTGATTTTTTTAATAAGTTTAAATATATATAGTTTTATAACAACTTCATTTACTCAGCGAATTAAAAATTTTTTGCTTTTTTTATTTTTATGTATTGACACACTGTCAGAAAAGTGATATAAAATAAATTGACAATGTGTCAGAAAATTAGATAACATATTTATTTATAATTGCACTATACAAAATAAAAGGAGTTTAAGATGAGTAAAGAAACAGAGTCAGTAAGAAAAGAAGAAATTATAAATGCATGTGAAGAATTATATAAAACTACAAGTTTTAACGAAATATCAATAAAACTAATAAGTGAAAAAACAACTTTTTCAAGACCATCAATTTATAATTACTTCAACACAAAAGAAGAAATATTTTTAGCATTAGTTACAAGAGAATACTACAAATGGATAGAAGACTTAAACAAAATATACAATAAAGACAGTTTAACTAAGGAAGAATTTGCAAACGAATTAGCACATAGCTTAGAGAAAAGAATTATTTTACTAAAACTAATTTCTGTAAATATGTATGATATGGAAGAAAATAGCAGTATAGAATGTGTAACAGAATTTAAAGTTTCTTATGGAAAAACAATAGAGATTGTAAAAAATTGCTTAATTAAGTTCTTTAAAGATATGGATGATAAAGAAATTGAAAAGTTTATATATACATTTTTTCCGTTTATGATAGGAATTTATCCTTATGCAGTTGTTACTGATAAGAAAAAGGAGGCGATGAAAAAAGCAAATGTTCATTATGAATATTATTCATTGTTTGAAATTGTAAATATGGGAATTAAAAAAATGTTAGGAGTGTAGAGGTGGTATTTATGAAAAAATTAAGAATTATTATAGATGTTGTTATGTATTTATTATTTATAATTTTAATGGGACACCACATTACAGGAAATCATATACATGAGATATTAGGAACAGGAACAATTGTATTGTTTATAATTCACAATATAATAAATATAAAATTTTATAAGGTAATCTTCAAATGTCACTCACTTCGTTCGGACGAATTAAAGAAGATTAACCTTGTTACTTCGGAAAGCGAAACTTTCCTTCGTAATAAAAATTTATTTAAAGTAAAATATAATTTAAAAAGAGTATTTCTAACATTAATAGATATTTTATTGTTATTCTGTATGATTGGAATAATAGTAAGTTCAATTATAATATCAAATGATGTATTTGCATTTTTAAAGATTCAAACTACTATATTAGGCCTTAAACTGCATATGTTAAGCACAAGTTGGGGATTTGTTATAATGTCAATTCATTTAGGATTACATTTAAATGTGCTAATAAGCAAAATCAATAAAAAAATGAAAAACAGTACATTTGAACATATTTACTATTTAGTATTTGCACTGATTTTAGTATATGGAATATATAGCTTCATTAAGATGAATTTTATAAGTGATATGTTTTTATTAAATCCTTTTAAAGTATATAATTTTGATGAAAGTCCATTTGTATTTTATTTACATGTTTTGTCATCAAGTTTATTTATAGCTTTAACAATATATTTAATAAATTCACTAAAGAAGGGAGGAAAGGCCACTGAAAAAAATTATTGATATAATTTACTAAATATGAAGAAAATTAATTTTAGGAGGAATGTAAAAATGGTAAAACAAACAGCAGGACGTAATCAGTTAGGAGATTTTGCAGAAAAATTTGCGCAGTTAAATGATGATGTATTATTTGGAGAGGTATGGTCAAGAGAAGATAAATTATCTTTAAGAGATAGAAGTTTAGTAACAATATGTGTATTTATGGGAAAAGGATTAGTTGATAATTCTTTGAAATATCATATACAAAATGCTAAAAATAATGGTATTACTTTGTCAGAAATGGCAGAAATTGTAACACATGCAGCTTTTTATGCAGGATGGCCAAATGCTTGGGCAGTATTTAATTTGGTAAAAGAAGTATATGCAGATGAAATACAAAGCCACAATAATGATAGAGGTACTACTCATGGTGGTGCTTTTGGAATGGGAGAGCCTAATGTAAATTATGCTAAGTTTTTTGTTGGAAACTCTTACTTGAAAATGTTAGACAAAACAGATTCAGGAGTTAGTTTTGCAAATGTAACTTTTGAACCTAGATGTAGAAATAATTGGCATATACATCACTCTAGCAAAGGTGGAGGTCAAGTTTTAATTTGTGTTGAAGGAGAAGGATGGTATCAAGAAGAAGGAAAAGAGGCAAGAAGCTTAAAAGTAGGAGATATTGTTGTGATTCCTTCAAATGTAAAACATTGGCATGGAGCTAAAGCTGATTCATGGTTTAGCCATATTGCAGTTGAAATACCAGGAGAAAATACTTCAAATGAATGGTGTGAACCTGTTTTAGATGAAGAATATGATAAATTAAATTAGGAGGATCGAAATATGAGTGAAGAATTAAATCAAGAATGGGATAAAGTATTCCCAAAAAGTGAAAAAGTTGAGCATAAAAAGGTTTCGTTTAAAAATCATTTTGGAATTAAAATTGTAGCAGACATGTATGAACCTAAAGAGTATAATGGATTACTTCCTGCTATAGCAGTAAGTGGACTTTTTGGTGCCGTTAAAGAACAATCAAGTGGACTATATGCACAAGAAATGGCAGAAAGAGGATTTTTGACTATTGCATTTGATCCATCATATACAGGAGAAAGTTCGGGAGAACCAAGATATATGAATTCTCCTGACATAAATGTGGAAGATTTTCAATCAGCAGTTGATTTTCTATCTAATTTAGAAAATGTAGATAGCGAAAAAATTTCAATAATTGGTATATGCGGTTGGGGTGGAATAGCACTTCAAACAGCATGTATAGATACAAGAATTAAAGTTACTATTGTTTCTACAATGTATGACATGTCTAGAGTTGCAGGAAATGGATATTTTGACGAACAAGATAATGAAGAAGCAAGATACAATCAAAGAGTAATTTTGAATAAACAAAGAACAGAAGATTTTAAGTTAGGAAAATATAAACTTGGAGGTGGAGTAATAGACCCATTACCAGAAGATGCACCTCAATTTGTAAAAGATTACTATGCGTACTATAAAACTTCTCGTGGATATCATAAGAGAAGTTTGAACTCAAATGGTGGATGGAATGTTACTGCAGGAACATCACTTTTGAATACAAGATTATTTACTTATTCAAATGAAATAAGAAATGCAGTTATGATAGTTCATGGTGAAAATGCACATTCTTGTTATATGGGAAAAGATGCATATAACAATATGATTAAAGATAGTAAATATACAGAAAATAAAGAATTAGTTATAGTGCCAAATGCAACACATTGTGATTTGTATGATCAAAAAGATAAAATACCTTTTGACAAAATTGAAACATTTATAAGAGAAAATTTAAAATAAAGTAATAGATAAAAAATTAATTATGTGATATAACTTTAAAAAAATATAAGGAGGGTTTTATATGAGTTTATTTGGAGGAAAAAAAGAAAGCTATAAAGACAAGAAAAGTTTAGTTATATACTTTTCAAGAGCAGATGAAAATTACAGTGTAGGATATATTGATAAAGGAAACACAGAATATATTGCGGAATATGTGCAAGAAATAACAAATGCAGATTTGTTTAAAGTGGAGCCACTTGTACCTTATGCAAAAGATTATAATACATGCATAGAAGAAGCAAAACATAGAGTGGGAAACGCACCAATTAAGAATAAAATTGAAAATGTATCAGAATATGAGGTAATATATATAATGTCACCAATATATTGGGGAACTTATGCTCCAGAAATGGAAACAGCATTAAAAGACATAGATTTTACAGGAAAAACAATACGTATTGTAACAACTCATGAGGGAAGCGGACTTGCAGGAGTCCCAAGTGATGTAAAAAGAATATGTAAAGGAGCCAATGTACTTGATGATGCAATTGCAATAAGAGGAGCAGATTGTAAAAATGCAAGAAATAAAGTAGAAAATTGGGTTTAAAAGGAGAATATGAGAAAAAATGAGAAATAAAATTTTAATTGGATTAATTGCTTTTTTAATAATTGGAATAATAGCTGTAGCAGGCACTTTAGTATATGTAAAAAATAATGATACATCAACTTCAAACACTGCTAATCAACAAAGTTCTACATCAGTTGATACACCAAGCGAGGTCACTCAAAATACAGAGATTCAGTCACAAAATACTACGACAGAAAATATAGTTTCTCAAAATAATATAAATACTGAAAATAAAATAATATATCAAAATACATTTTATTTTGATTTCGGAAGTAAAAAAATAAGAATTTACGATAATGGAAATGTTTATGAAGATGTGGAAATAGAAGACCCTAATCATCAAGAAAACTACGAATTTATAAAAACGATAGATGAAGAAAGCTTATTAAGTTTAAAAAATAAAATAGCAAATAATTCCTCTAAAGAAGAATTAGAAGAGCTTGTAAAACAGCTTGTATATGGAACTACGAATTTAGATATCGGACAAAAAATGTTATTAAATACTGAAAATACAGTAAATAGCAAGAAAATACTAATTGCATATTTCTCAAGAGCTGATGAAAATTATACAGTAGGGACAGTAAGTGTAGGAAACACAGAAATAATGGCAGGATTTATAAAAGATTATTTAGGTCAAAGAGCAGACACTTTTAAAATTGATCCTGTTGTAAGTTATCCTGCAAATTATAAAGAATGTACAGAGGTTGCAACTAGAGAGAAAAATTCAAATGCAAGACCAGAGTTCAAAAATGCGAATAATTTAAATATTAATAATTATGATACTATATTTATTGGATACCCTATATGGTGGGGAGATGTTCCAATGATTATAAATACATTTTTAGAGAAATATAATTTTTCAGGTAAAACTATAATTCCATTTAATACACATGAAGGCTCTGGAAATTCAGGAACTTATGCAAGTATTAAAAATAAAATGAGTTCAAGTAATGTAAATACAAATGGATTAGCAATAAGAGGTGCAACTGCAAGACAAGAAAGCTCAAGGAGTACAGTACAAAATTGGCTTAAAGGATTAGGATATTAAAATGTTCACAAAAAATTCACAATAAATTAGCACTCTACTATTGACTTTGCTAAAAATAGTGGTATAATATAATTGTAATAGGAAATATTACATATATGTGCATACCCTTAAAAAGAGTATCAACACGTAAAAAAATTTAAAAGGAGTGGTTTTTATGATGATGATACCAAGAAGAAAGAATGAATTTGATTTATTCGATGATTTTTTTAGAGGAGATGATTTCTTTTCAAGAAGAGAGCAATCTTTAATGAAAACAGACATTAAAGAAAAAGGTGATAATTACATTATAGAAATGGATTTACCAGGATATGAAAAAGAAAATATCAATCTTGAACTAAAAGAAGGATATTTAACTGTTTCTGCAAAAATTGAAAAAGACAATAGTAGTGATGAAAATGAAAGATATGTTCATAAAGAAAGATTTTATGGAGAATGCTCAAGAAACTTCTTTGTAGGAGAAGATGTTACAGAAGAAGATATACATGCAGAATTTAAAAATGGAATTCTAAAAATACGTATTCCAAAAATGGAAGCTAAAAAAGAATTTCCACAAGCTAAAAAAATTGAAATACAATAGACTTATAAAGCCAATTAATTGCGAAACTCGCTATAAATAATTTAAGATATAGAAGAGTATCAAAAAGGTAGGAACTTAAAAAAGTTTCTATCTTTTTGTTGTTATAAAAAAATAGTTATGATATAATAAACCAAAACATAGAAGGGAATGAAAAAATATGAACAAAAGAATCAAAAAAATAATTGTTGCAATTATATTTATTACTATTATTATGTCTAACTATCTTTTTGTATATGGTGCAAATGACTTTTCAGTTAATGCAAAGGCTTCAATAATAGTAGAAGAAAATTCGGGAAAAATTATTTATGAAAAAAATAGCAATATTCAAAATTATCCTGCTTCAGTTACAAAAATATTAACAGCTATTTTAACGCTGGAGAATTGCCAGTTAACAGATACAGTAACTGTTTCAAAAACTGCAATATCAAATATACCATCAGGGTATGTTATAGCGCCTTTATTTGTTGGAGAACAAATGAGTGTTGAAGATTTGCTATATGCACTTATGCTTAAATCAGCAAATGATGCAGCTTATGTTTTAGCAGAACATGTGGGAGGATCTGTAGAAGGTTTTTCGAATATGATGAACAAAAAAGCTGAAGAACTAGGTTGTAAAAATTCACACTTTGTTAATCCAAATGGAATTCATAATAGTAACCATTACACAACAGCTTATGACATGTATTTAATTGCTAAATATGCTATGGAAAATGAAGAATTTGTTAAAATAGTTTCAACATACCAACACACTCTATCTGCAACTAATAAATATTCAAAAAAAGACAGAATTATGAAAAATACAAATAATTTTGTAAATCCAAATAGTAGATATTATGATGAAAATGTAAAAGGTATAAAAACTGGAACAACTATGCAGGCAGGAAACTGTTTAATTACAAGTAGTTCAAAAAATGGGTTTGATGTAATTACTGTAGTTTTAGGTGCTAAAACCGCAGAAAGCAAATTTTCGGAAACAAAAAATATGATGAATTATTTTTTCAATAATTATGAATATACTCAAATTCACAAAAAAGGTGATGTAATTAAAAGTATTGAGGTAGAAAAGGCTACTAAAGAAACTAAAAACTTAAATTTAGTAATTAGTGATGATATCAAAGCTATGAATAATATATCGATAAAAGCTGAAGAAATAGAGCCTGAAATACATTTAAACGAAAATATTGTTGCTCCAATTCCTAAAGGACAGGAATTAGGAACTATAAAATATACTGTAGATGGATTGGAATATAATGCTAAGCTTTTAGCTGAAAATGAAGTAATTAAAAAAACATATTATGTTGAAATATTAATAGGAGTTGGAGTATTAGCTGTTATAATTTGTATAATTATTGTAATAAAGAAAAAACGCAGAAAAAATGTATATGAAACAAATAGAGTTGAATGATATTTTATATTTTGATTTGGTTAATTGGAGGGTTTTTGTATGAGCATTGCAATAAAAAGAGGGATAATTGTAGTTTTAGGGCTAGGATTGCAAATTCTATTATCATTTTCAATATATATGTTTTTAATAGAACATATAGCATTTATTAATATATTCTTTTCTATAATAAGTATTTTATTAGTTCTAGCAATAATTAAGAACAGTAAGAATTATTCATATACATTGCCATGGATAATAATACTTGTATGGTTTCCACTGATTGGTTCAATTTTGTATATTATACTAGGAAGAAATAAAAATAAAAGTAAGGTTTTGAAAAGTATTGTAAAAAGCGACAAAGAAAGCAAGAAATATTTAATTCAAGATTCAAAAATAAAAGAACAATTTAAAGAAAATAGTAGAATAAAATATATAAGTGATTTTGCAGGCTTCCCTGTTACTATAAATAATGAAGTCAATTATTATCCAATAGGAGAAGAGGCTTTTGTTGCAATGTTAGAAGAACTAAAAAAGGCTGAAAAATTTATATTTTTAGAATATTTTATTATAAATCAAGGCGAAATGTGGAATTCTATTTTGGAGGTTTTAGAAGAAAAGGCAAAAAAAGGTGTAGATGTTAGAGTAATGTATGACGATTTAGGATGCTTGCCTACACTAGACAGCTCATACCCAAAACAATTAGAAAAAAAGAAAATAAAATGTGTTGTTTTTAACAAACTTAAACCATTTGCTGGAGTTATAATGAATAACAGAGATCATAGAAAAATTTTGGTTATTGATGGAAAAGTTGCATTTTCTGGGGGAATAAATATTGCTGATGAATATATAAATAAAATTGTTAAATATGGACATTGGAAAGATAACGCAATAAAGATAAAAGGTGATGCAGTATGGAACTATACAGTAATGTTTTTGAGCATTTGGAACTCATTTAGACATGAAGATGGAGATTATACCAAATATAAAAATGACACAAATATGCAAAACAACATAATTAATAATGGATTCGTTGTACCTTATGGAGAATCTCCTTTAGATGAAGAAGTTACAGGAGAAGACATTTATCTTAATATTATCAATCAGGCAAATAAATATGTATACATAATTACTCCATATTTAATAATAGATACAGATATGATAAATGCCTTGAACTTAGCTGCAAAAAGAGGAGTAGATGTAAGAATTGTAATTCCAGGAATACCAGACAAAAAGGTGGTTTATACTTTATCTGAGTCATATATGGAGCCATTAATAAAAAGCGGAGTAAAAATTTATAAATATACTCCAGGTTTTGTACATGGTAAAGTTTTTGTAGCAGATGATACTATTGCAACTGTTGGAACAATAAATATGGATTATAGAAGTTTGTATCTTCATTTTGAATGTGGATGCTATTTTGAAAATGTTGATGTTATAAAAGATATAAAAAAGGATTTAGATAGTACTATAGCAAGAAGTCATGAAGTTATATTAAAAGAAGCGGTTCCAAATTTACTAAAAGGAACATGGCAAGCTCTTTTAAGACTTGTTGCACCATTAATGTAAAATATTAAGGTTTTTAGAAGGAGAAAAAAGTTTGAAATGTTTATTGTTCAAACTTTTTTATTTTTTGTCTAAAAATGTGTTGCGAAAAAAAATGTAATATGATTTAATAGATGTATAAATTATATTTAACACATAGGAGGATAAGAATGAAAAGAATAAATTCAATAATTATTATTTTAAGTATGGTTTTAAGTTTAATATTGTCAATAACTTCTGCTGTTTATGCCAAAGAAGATACTCGAGAAACAATTTCAGAGATAAAGGCAGAATCGCATGATATTGATTTAATACCACTTTATGGTGGAGAATTAACAGAACCTACTATAGAGGTAACAGAAGAAGAAAGTCCGGTATATTTTAATACAAATAGTGGAATCTGGCAGAAAAAAATAAATGGCAAATGGGAAGCTGCAAAAGATAAAGAAATTTTTAGAGCGGGAACCTGGAGATATAGTTGCAATGTTTCTATAGATACTCAACATAATAATGGTGAACGCAATGGCTCAACACATAGATTAGACGACAAAATAACAGTAACAGTTAATGAAAAAGAATGGACAACAGATAATTCTGTTATAGGTGATGATTATTCATATGCAAAAGTTTATTCAAAAGAGTACGAAATTCAAGAACCTGAAACTTTAACAGTATATGATTCTGAAGAATTGGATATAGGGAAAAATAAAGCTACAATACCAATAAAAGAATTCTCTGTTTCAAATTGTGTTGAAGGAGGAACAAAGCCATATACTTATACTAAAAAATCTGGACCAGATTGGATAAATGTTTCAAAAGATGGAGTAGTAAGTGGTACACCAAAAATAGATGGTCAAAATGAAGATTTAGTAATTCAAATATCTGACAGCTCAAATGAAGTACAAATTAAGACTCTTACAATAAGTGTTGCAAATACAGATTTAAGCCCTAATCTTCGCGAAAATATAACAGAGATAGTAGCAGAATCTGAAAATATAAATGATATACCAAAAAATGGTGAAATGCTTAAACAACCAAAAATCAAGGTTACAAATAATGCAAATGTATCTTTTATTACAAAATATGAAACTTGGCAAAAAAGAAAAATAGATGAACAAGAGTGGTCAACTTATCAACCACCAGAAGAATTTTCTACAGGAATTTGGAGATATAGATGTACTATTCAAGTAGAAAATACAGTAGCTGATAAATATAAATTGTATGATGGAACAAAAGTAGTTGTAAATGGAAAAAACTGGATAATAGATAATGTAGAGTCAGGAGATGGGTATTCAAGTGCAGATGTTTATTCTAATGAATACTTTATAAGTGAGCCAGGAACATATATAGTTACTTTTAATACTGATAAAGGTAGTTTTGTAAAAGGACAAATTATAAAAGATGGAGAAAAAGTTGCAAAACCAAATAATCCGACTAGAGAAGGATATGTTTTTGATGGATGGTATATAGATAAAAACTTTAAAAAGACTTTTGATTTTAATATTGATACAATATCGTCACATACAGTAATATATGCTAAATGGCATAAACATAATTTAAAATGTATAAAAGGAAAAAATGCAACATGTATTAGTACAGGAATTTCAACACATTATAAATGTTCTACATGTAATAAATTATTTAAAGATGAAAAAGGACTTCAAGAAATAACGTCAAATCAAACAATATTACCAAAAATTTCACATAGTTATAAAGATGAAGTAATTTCAAAAGAAAAGAAAAAAGCTACATTAACTAAAAATGGAAAAATAATAAGAAAAATACAGACAAAATGTACATATTGTGGTGAAATATTTGGAACAAAAACTACTACAGAAAAAATATATTATGCTAAAACAATAAAACTATCAAAGACATCATTTAAATACAACAAAAAGGTACAAAAGCCAGGTGTTGTAGTAAAAGATAGTAAAGGCAATATTATAGATGCATCAAATTATACAGTAACATATTCAAATAAGAAAAGCAAAAAAGTTGGTGAATATAAAGTTACAATAAAATTTAAAAACAATTATAAAGGAAAAAAAGAGCTAAGTTATAAAATTAAACCACAAGGAACTATAATTAAAAAATTAAAAGCAGGGCTAGAACAATTTAAAGTAACTTGGAAGAAAAATAAAGAGCAAACGTCTGGATATCAAATTAAAATAGCAACAAATAAAAGATTTACTAAAAATATAGAAAAAATAAAGATAGTAAAAAATAAAATAACTTCTATGATAATAAAAAAATTAAAAAGCAATATGAAGTATTTTGTTAAAATAAGAACTTATAAAAATGTTAATGGAAATAAGATATACTCATCATGGAGTGAAGTTAAAAAAGTAAAAACTAAATAAAATAATGTAAAGGTGAAAAATATGAAACTAAATAAAAAAGTAATATTTATTATAATTTTATCTTTTGTATGTATATTTTGGTTAAATACAAAAGTAAAAGCAGTAGAAACAATAAATGTAGAAAATAAAGACGATTTTATAAATGCTATAAATACACCCGAAGTAGGAACAATAATCCTTAACTCAAGGATTATTGTTTCTGAAGACATAAATGTTGCAATAAATGGAAATGATAAAGTTTTAAATTTAAATGGAAATGATATCATAATAGAAGGAAATCACAAATTTGTAGTTAACTATAATTCATCTAATAAGTTTATATTAGAAAACAGCAGAGGTCGTGGATTAATTTCTTCAAAAAATACAGAAGAAACAAGTAGATCAATTTTTACTCCAGTAAATAATACAAACGAAAATGTAGAGATGATAATAAATGGTGGAGGAATAGAGGCAAAAGCATTATGGATATTTGAAGATACTAATGGATTCAATTTAACAATAAATAAAGGTGATTTTCGTACATTATGTGGATTGTTTTATTTTACTAGCAACAATTCAAATGTAATTTTAAACAGATTTACTTTGAAAAGTTTATTAGAAGATACAGAAGAGAGTTTGAGAATAGCATATTATGGAAAATATTCTCAAGATGATATATCTACAATAATGGGAAATGATTCAAAATTAACATATATTAATTATGAAGGTGAATCTATAGATATTTCCAATGATACAATGTGTGGAGAAGTATATAAAAATGATGGAAGACTTTGCATGATGCCATCAAAGGGATTAGAAATAAGTAATATAACTTTTGAACCTAAAGAATATGGATATTTAGAAGAAGAACTAAAACAAAAAAATGTAAGTATAAAAAATATAAGTGATGAAGCTATTAAAGTTGATTATGTTATATTAGATAGCAATGATGATATTAGTTTTTCTATAGGTAATGAAGACTATCCTGATTATGAAGAATACGAGATTCCTAGTATTTTGCCAGGAAATGAATATAAAAAATTTAGAGTAAAACCAATAAATGGATTAAATCCAGGACAGTATTATGTAATAATAATAGCAAGAACTTTAGATGGAGAAGAGTACAGAGCTAAAGCTACATTTGAAGTAACAAAAGCACATCTTAAAAATTTATCTATAGATTTATCTAATTGGACATATGGAGATGAAGCAAATGAACCAAGTAGTAATGGTAATTTAGGAAATGCTAAAAAAACATACGAATATGCTGAAAAGATAGATGGTGTTTCTAATGAAGATTTAGAATTTACTGCTCAAAAACCAAATAAACCAGGCAAATATATTGTAAGACTTAAAGTCGAAGAAACGGAATTTTATTATGCAGGAAGTGCAACAAAGGAATTTGAAATTTATAAGAAACAAATTGAACCACAAGTCAATATAGATCAAACTAATTTTATTTATTCAGGAATTCAAATAAAACCTGAAATAACAGTAACTTTTACTGAAAATGAAGAATTAAAAACTTTAGAAAAAGATTTAGATTATAGTTTAGAATATGGAGAAAATATAAATGCAGGAATAGGAACTGTTACAATAAAATCTTTAGATACAAGTAACTATATATTTGATGTAACAGAAAATTTTGATATTTTGCAAAAAGAAATTTTAAGTGAAAATGTAAAAGCACCAGAGTTTATTAAATGGACAGGAGATGCGCTATATCCTAGTATAACCGTTACAGATAATGAAAAAGAATTAATAAAAGATATAGATTATGAAGTTACTTACAAAGGCGAAAATGGAAACGTAGGAAATGAAATATTAGTTACAATTACAGGAAAAGGAAACTATGCTGGAGTAATAGAAAGAAATGTAACTATAACTCAAAAGAAAAATCAAGTATTGAATTTTGATGAAAATGAAATAACAAAAGTATATAATGATTCTAGTTTTACTATAACTCCAAATCATACAGAAAGTGATGGAGAAATATCGTATTTTTCTTCAAACACAGACGTAGTAGAAGTGGATAATAAAACAGGTAAGATTACTATAGTTGGTATAGGAAATGCTGAAATTACTGCAACAGCAAGTGAAACTCAAAATTTTTTACCTGAAAAAGCAAGTTACACGATAATTGTAAACAAAGCTGATTATGATATGAGCAAAGTAAGATTTGAAAATCTTGAAGTTGTTTATGACAAAAATAAACACTCAATTATAGCTACGAATTTACCAAAAGGCGTTACAGTTAAATATACAAATAATGACAAAGTAGAACCTGGAGAATATAAAGTAATTGCAACATTTATTGGAGACACTGAACATTATAATAGTATTAAAGATAAAGAAGCTATACTTAAAATTAATAAAACAAACTATAATATGAACGCATCTACACTAACTATAAAAGCGAAAAACATAGGTAACACAAATATTTCTGGAATAAAAGATAAGACATATACTGGAAAAAAATTAACTCAAACATTAGTTATTAAAGATGGAAATATTACATTAAAAGAAGGAAAAGATTACACTTTAAAATATAGTTCAAATAAAAAGATTGGAAATGCAACAGTTACAATTTTAGGAAAAGGAAATTATGCAGGAACAATAACAAAAACATATAAAATAATTCCAAAGGGAACAAAACTAAAAAAATTATTAGCCGGAAAAAGACAATTTAAAGTTACATGGAAAAAACAAAAAACTGAAACTTCAGGATATGAAGTTCAATATTCAACAAAAATGAATTTTAAGAGTGCGAAAAAAATAAAGATAAAGAAAAATAAAACTACTTCAAGTACAGTAAAGAAACTTAAAGCTAAAAAGAAATATTATGTAAGAATAAGAACATATAAAATAGTAAATGGAAAGAAGATTTATTCTGATTGGAGTAAGGCTAAGAGTGTAAAGACTAAAAAATAGAAAAACTTACCAATTAATTCAACTCCATAAAAAAATCACACAATTTGTTTTACAACTTTGTGTGATTTTTTTTGTCTGTAATTACGCGAAAAAGTATATTATAACAATTGAATAATAAAATTTGAAAAATAGTAAAACTTAAATAGAAAAAAACTTGTGTTTATAAAAAAAATAAGATATAATAAGTGCAAGAAAAAATAGAAAGAGGATTACAAATGAAAGAAAAAGGAATACTACTTCCAATCTTTTCACTTCCAAGTAAATATGGGATTGGAGATTTTGGAAATGAAGCTTATGAATTTATAGATATACTTGCAGAAAATGGAATAAAGTATTGGGAAGTACTTCCAATAAATGCATGTAATGGTTTGCCATATTCACCTACTAGTTTTTATGCATTAAACGAAGACTATATTTCATTAGATAAATTAATAGAATATGGTCTAATTGAAAGTGCTGAAATAAGAGAACAAACAGATAGAGCAGTTTATGATAGATTTAAAGAAAAATACTATATAGAAGCCTTTATTAGATTTAGAAAAACAAAAGAGTACAAAGATTTTATAGCAAATAAAGAGATAGTAAAATATTCGGAATTTATGCATAAGAAAAAAAGGAATAATAAGGAATATTATGGATTTCTTCAATACATATTATTTAAGCAATGGATGGAGCTTAAAACTTATGCAAATTCAAAAGGAATTAAGATAATAGGAGATATGCCATTTTACCCTAGCTTTGATTCTGTTGATACAATGTATCATTCAGACTGTTTTGAAATGAAACATGGTAAATTTACATTTGAGGCTGGAACTCCACCAGATTATTTCAATGAAGATGGACAAAAATGGGGAAGTCCTGTATACAATGTAGAAGGTATTAAAAAAAATAATTATAAATATTTAGTAGGAATATTTAAATATTATTTAGAATTATTTGACAAAGTTAGAGTAGACTATTTTAGAGGATATGATTCATTTTTTAAGATTCCAATCGGAAAATCTGGTAAAGAGGGATGCTATGTAGATAGTTTTAGTTATGGTTTCTTTGATGAACTATTTAAAGATGGTAGTGTAAAGCCAGAAAGCTTAATAATAGAAGACTTAGGAGACATAAGAGAAGAAACGGTAGCATTAAGGGAACATTACGGATTTACAAGACAAAAGATACTTCAATTTTCTATTGATTTAGATAATTACTATGATAGAGATAATGAAGAAGAAAATGTACTTGTATTTCCAGGAAATCATGATTGTTCAACTATTTATGGTTGGTACAAAATACTAGATGATGAACACAAAGAAAAACTAAAAGAATTTTTAAGAAGGAACGAATGTTACGATATTAATGTAAACATAGGAATAATGCAATATTGCTTAAAATGTAAAGCACGAATTGCAGTTATTACAGTCCAAGATATTTTGGGCTTAGATGATAGCGCAAGGATGAATGTTCCGGGAACAGATAGTCCAAATAATTGGTCTTGGAAACTAATAAATTTTGATGATTTTAAAGAAAGAATAAAGGACTTTAATTTATAAGTTAGTTGCGACACACAAGCATTATAAGGAAAATATATACTAAAACACTAAAAACATAAATAAAGACAGGAGGATTTTTAATGATAAAAAAATTAGCAAAATCAATACGAGAATACAAAAAAGAAGCAATTTTAACGCCGCTTTCGGTTGCAATGGAAGTTGTGTTAGAAGTAATTGTGCCATATTTTATGGCATTATTAATAGACGAAGGAATTAACAAATCTTCAATGGATAATACTATAAGAATAGGAATAGCACTAGTTGCATTTACTATATTATCTTTGATATTTGGTGCGATTTCTGGAATGTTTGCAGCAAAAGCAGGAAGTGGATTTGCAAAAAATTTAAGAAAAGACTTATATTACAAAGTACAAAATTTTTCATTTGCAAATATAGATAAATTTAGTACTTCTAGTATAGTTACAAGACTTACAACAGATGTAACTTATGTTCAACATGCATTTCAAATGATAATAAGAATTGCAATAAGAGCTCCTTTAATGCTTATATTTTCACTTATTATGGCAATAAAAATAAATGTAAAAATGTCATTTATCTTTTTTGCATTAATACCACTAGTAGCACTTATTTTGTTTGTAATATCAAGACTTGCAATGCCATTATTTGAAAAAGTATTTAAAAAATATGATGATTTGAATAATATTGTAGAAGAAAACACTTCAGGAATGAGAGTGGTAAAATCATTTTGCATAGAGGAACAAGAAAAAGATAAATTTAATAAAAAATCTGAAGAAATTTTTGGACTATTTTCAAAAGCAGAAAAAATATTGGCATATAATTCACCAACTATGCAATTTGCAATGTATACTGCAATGATTTTGATTTCATGGATAGGTGCAAGAATAATAGTTACAACTAACAGCACAAAACTTACAACGGGAGAACTTACAAGTTTAATAACTTATGCAATTCAAGTATTGTTCTCAATTATGATGCTTACAATGATTTCTGTTATGCTTACAATTTCAATGGCTTCAGCAAAAAGAATTGTGGAAGTATTAGATGAAGAGCCAAGTATAAAAAATACAGATGACCCAATAATGGAAGTAGAAGATGGCTCAATAGAGTTTAAAGATGTTGCATTTAGCTATATTGGAGAAAAAGAAAAAGAAGTTTTAAAAAATATAAACTTAAAAATAAAATCAGGAGAAACAGTTGGAATAATTGGAGGTACTGGTGTTGGAAAATCTTCACTTGTAAACCTAATTCCAAGACTTTATGATGTTACTGAAGGAAGTCTTTTAGTTGCAGGAAATAATGTTAAAAATTATGACCTAAAAACTTTAAGAGATGCAGTAAGTTGTGTTTTACAAAAAAATGTATTATTTTCAGGAACAATAAAAGAAAATCTTCGTTGGGGAAATGAAAACGCAACAGATGAAGAATTAATAGAAGCTTGTAAACTTGCACAAGCAGATAGTTTCATTCAGGAAATGCCAGATAAATATGATACATATATAGAACAAGGTGGAACTAATGTATCTGGTGGACAAAAGCAAAGACTATGTATTGCAAGAGCATTAGTTAAAAAGCCTAAAATACTTATCTTAGATGACTCTACATCAGCGGTTGATACTAAAACAGATAAACTAATTAGAGATGCTTTTGCTAGAAAAATACCAAATACTACAAAAATAATAATTGCTCAAAGAATTTCTTCAGTTGAAGATTGTGACAAGATAATTGTTATGAAACAAGGAAAAATAGATGCAGTTGGAACTCATAAAGAGCTAGTTAAAACTAATAAGATTTATAAAGAGGTTTATGAATCTCAAAATGGACAGGAGGTTGAAAATGAAAGATAAAAGACCTGAGCTAAACAAAGGAACTGTAAAAAGACTTTTAAAAATAATAACAGAAAAATACAAAAAACATTTAATTTTAGTATTTGTTTGTTTAGTTATAAGTTCTGTTGTATCAGTTTCAGCACCATTATTTAGCAAAAAAATAATAGATGATTACATAGTTCCACTACTTGGAACAGAAAATCCAGTTTTTGATGGATTAAGAAATTTAATTTTGGTTATGTGTGGAGTTTTTTTGCTTGGAATTGTTGCAACATTTATTTACAATAGACTTATGGTAGTCATTGCACAAGGAACATTGAAAAAAATAAGAGACACAATGTTTGCAAAAATGCAAAAACTTCCTATAAGATATTTCGACACAGTACCTCATGGAGATGTAATGAGCCATTACACAAACGATACAGATACATTAGAGCAAATGATTTCTCAAAGTATGCCACAACTTGTATCTTCGATTTTATCGTTAATTGCAGTTACGATTTCAATGTTTGCTTTAAGTTGGCAATTAACAATATTCATATTTTTATTTGTAGCTATAATGCTTAGAGTTACAATGTCTATAACAAAAAGAAGTGGCTCATATTTTATAGGGCAACAAGAAACTTTAGGAAAAGTAAATGGCTACATAGAAGAAATGATTAATGGCCAAAAAGTTGTAAAAGTATTTAATTATGAGGATAGAGCTAAAGAGAATTTTGATAAGTTAAATGAAAAATTATTTGACAATATGGTAAATGCAAATAAATTTGCAAATATTTTAATGCCTATATTAAATAACCTTGGAAATATAGAATATGTACTTGTTGCAATACTAGGAGCATTTCTTGCAATAACAGGAAAAGTTCCAACACTTACAATAGGAACAATTGCATCATTTTTAGCACTTACAAGAAGCTTTAATCAACCTATAAGAAATGTATCAAGTCAAGCTAATACTGTTGTTATGGCAATTGCAGGGGCTACTAGAATTTTTAAACTAATAGATGAAGAACCAGAAGTTGATGACGGATACGTAACTTTAGTAAATGCAAAAATTGATGAAAATGGAAATATAACAGAAACAGAAGAAAGAACAGAAAAATGGGCATGGAAATATCCTCATCATGATGGACGTTTAGAATATATCGAACTTAAAGGTCATATTGAAATGGAAAATGTTGACTTTGGATATGAGCCTGAAAAAGAGATTTTGCACAATATTTCTCTATATGCAAAACCCGGTCAAAAAATCGCATTTGTTGGAGCAACAGGTGCAGGAAAAACCACGATTACCAATCTTATTAATAGATTTTATGATGTAGAAGATGGAAAAATAAGATATGATGGAATAAATATTAATAAAATAAAAAAAGAGGATTTAAGAAGATCTTTAGGGCTAGTTTTACAAGATACAAATCTATTTACAGGAACAATTAAAGAAAACATTAAATATGGAAAACTTGATGCAACAGATGAAGAAGTTATAAATGCAGCCAAAATAGCAAATGCACATGAATTTATTTCAATGCTTCCAAATGGATATGACACAATGCTAACGCAAAATGGTAGCCAACTTTCACAAGGACAAAGACAGCTTTTAGCAATTGCAAGATGTGCAATAAATGATCCACCTGTAATGATTCTAGATGAAGCAACATCAAGCATAGATACAAGAACAGAAAAACTTGTTCAAGAAGGAATGGATAAATTAATGAGCGGAAGAACTGTTTTTGTAATTGCACATAGACTTTCAACAGTTAGAAATGCCAAAGCTATAATGGTTCTAGAACACGGAAACATTATCGAAAGAGGAACACATGAACAATTGTTAGAAGAAAAGGGACAATATTATCAATTATATACAGGTGCGTTTGAGTTAGAGTGATTTTGGGGACGGAGGAAAAAAGTAACTTCATTTTGAAACTACTGAAAAATAGAAATGCTAAAGCAAAAAAAATCTAGGAGGATAAAATAAATGAAAAAAAGAGTTTTACAAATAATATTAATATCAATATTATTTGTAATTATACTAGGAATAAAAACTTCAGTAAATGCAAATTCAATAAGTAGCATAGACATGGATATTTACGTAGATAAAAATGGAAATGCAAATGTTACTGAAATATGGAATTGCAATTCTACAAGTAAAACAGAGTGGTATAGGTCATATTTTAATTTAGGGAATTCTAATATAACAAATTTAAGAGTATTTGATAAAACTAAAAATTATACTACTTTAAATTCATGGAATGTAGATGCTAGTTTTAATCAAAAAGCTTATAAATGTGGAATTAATAAAAAAAATAATGGGATTGAGATTTGTTGGGGAAAAAGTCAGTATGGCTTAAATGTTTATACTTTAAAATATAATATTTCAAATTTTGTATCTGAACTTACAGATTCACAAATGATGTATTGGACTTTAATTCCTAGAGAACATTTTGAGAAAATGGGAGCAATAAAGATAAAAATACATGCATATAAGTCATTTGAGTCTACTATACCTGTTTGGGGATATGGAAAATATGGAGCTTTATGTTATGTGGATAAAAATGATGGAGCAATCTATATGGATACAGAAGGAAAAAGCTTAGCTAAATCTGAATATATGACTTTTTTAGCAAAATTTCCAAAGGAAACATTTAATACAAGTAATGTTCTAAATCATGACTTTAATTATTACTATGAAATGGCACAGGAAGGCTCGATTGCATATAATGGTAAAAAGAAGTATAATTCTTTATTTGAAGTAATTGTGACTGGTATTTTGTCTTTTGCATATGTAATAATAATCATTATTCCATTTGCTCGTTTTGCAATAAAAGTATTTAAAGATTCAGCAAGAAAATACGGATTTAAATATGGAAAAGCTAAAAAGAGAATTCCTAAAAAGGTGCCATATTATAGAGAGATTCCATGTGATGGAGATATTTTTAGGACATACTATATTGCATATCAATATGGAATAATGAAAAATAAAACAGACATTTTAGGTGCAATCATCTTAAAATGGCTAAAGCAAGGTATTATAAGAACGGAGCAACGAGGCGGAGGAAACATTTTTAAAAAAGAAGAAACACTTATTATTTTAAAAAATGATTCTATAGAAAATAATTATGATACTAAAGAAATTTTTAAAACAAAATATGCAAGTATTTTTGACAATAAAAAAGAAAGTGAACTTTTTTATATGATGTATGAAGCTAGTAAAGACGGAGTTCTTGAAAATAAAGAATTTGAAATTTGGTGTAGAAAGAGTTATGAAAAAATACTAGATTGGTTTGATGAAATTTTAAGAGAGCAAAGAGTTTCACTAATTTCAGATGGTCTTATAAAAGTAGATAATAAAAGTATTTGGGGAAAACAACATATTGCGACCTATGAGTTAAAAGATGAGGCACTTAAAATAGCAGGACTTAAGAGGTTTTTATTAGAATATACATTAATTAAGGAAAGAAATGCAATAGAAGTTGAATTGTTTGAAAATTACTTAATATATGCTCAGTTACTTGGAATTGCAAAACAGGTTTCGAAACAATTTAAAAAAGTATATCCTGATATTATTGAACAAACAAACTATGGAAGTTATGATAATCTAATATATATAAATTACGTTTCATCAAGTGGAGTATCTAATGCAAACTCTGCAAGAGATAATGCAGAAAGTTATAGCTACGGAGGAGGAGGATTCTCTTCTGGTGGCGGAGGAGGAGGCTCCTTCGGAGGCGGAGGAGGAATTGGATCTCGTTAAAGGGGGATAAAATGAAAAATAGATTTTTTAAATTAATAATAATTTCAATTTTGTTATTTTTGGCAATAGGATTAAAAAGTACAGCTAATGCAAATTCAATAAGTAGCATAAATATGGACATTTACGTAGATAACAATGGAAATGCGGAAGTTACAGAAGTATGGACATGTTCTACAAATGAAGGAACAGAGGTGTATCATCCATATTATAATTTAGGTAATTCTCAAATTACGAACTTAAGAGTATATGATAAAACTAAAACATATACAAATACAGGCACATGGGACACAGAAGAAACAATGAGCGAAAAAGCGTATAAGTGTGGAATTAACAAAATATATAATGGTGTAGAACTTTGTTGGGGAATAAGCAATTATGGTTCAAATGTATATACAGTCAAATATAATATTTCAAATTTTTTATCTGAACTTACAGATTCACAAATGATGTATTGGACTTTAATTCCATATGATTTTTCAACTACTATTGGAAGCGTAAAAGTAAAGGTTCATGCAAATACTTTTTTTCCAGATACAATAGATGTATGGGGATATGGAAAGTATGGAGCGCTTTGCTATGTGGATAAAAATGATGGAGCAATCCACATGGATACAGAAGGCAAAAGCCTAGCTAAATCTGAATATATGACATTTCTAGCAAAGTTTCCAAAAGAGACATTTAATACAAGTAATGTTTTAGAACACGATTTTAATTATTATTATGAAATGGCACAAGAAGGGTCTACACCTTATAATAAAAAACAAACATCAAGGCTTGAAAAAATAATTACAGCGATTGTTGGACTTTTTAGCTTATTATTCACTTTTTTACCATTTGTAATTATAGCGATTGCATCTGCTACAAGCTCAGGAAAAAAATATGGATTTAAATATGGGGATGCAGGAAAGAAAATACCTAAAGATGTTGCATACTATAGAGATATTCCATGTAATGGAGATATATTTAGAACATATTATATTGCATACCAATATGGAATTATGAAAAATAAAACTGATATTTTAGGAGCTATAATTTTAAAATGGCTAAAAGCAGGTATGATAAGAACAGAACAAAGAGATGGAGGAAAGATTTTTAAAAAGGAAGAAACCGTTATTATTCTTGGAGACGAAGTGACTAAAAAATTTGACAATGAAAGAGAAGAAAGTTTATTTCATATGATGCATGTTGCCAGTAAAGATGGAATATTAGAAAATAAAGAATTTGAGAAATGGTGTAAATCAAGTTATGAGAAAATATTAGGGTGGTTTGATAACATTTTAAAAGATCAAAGAACATCACTTACTGCAGATGGACTTATACAAAACGAAGGAAAAGGATTATTTGGAACTAAATATATTGCAACACAAGAGTTAAAGGAAGAAGCACTTCATATTGCTGGCCTTAAGCGATTTTTACTAGAATATACACTAATTCAAGAAAGATATGCAATAGAAGTAGAATTATTTGAAGATTATTTAATATATGCACAATTACTTGGTATTGCAAAACAAGTCTCAAAACAATTTAAAGAACTATATCCAGATATGATTGAACAAACAAATTACGGTTCTTATGACAACTTAGTATATATTAATTATGTTTCTTCAAGAGGTGTATCTAGTGCAAATTCTGCAAGAGCAGCTGCAGAAAGCTATAGCTCTGGTGGAGGAGGATTCTCTTCTGGAGGCGGAGGAGGAGGTTCCTTCGGAGGCGGAGGAGGCCGGAGGTGGCTTCCGTTAAAGCAAAATTTAAATAATGATTAATGGTGAGAGAATATGTATAAAACTTTTTCTTATGAAATAAAAAAAGAATTAAGTGAGTTAAATAATTTAGCTAAAAAAAATGAAGTAAAATACGAACTACTAGGGTATTTGTCAAGTGCAAATATCGAATTAGATAAAAACAGAATTAGATTTTCAACTGAAAATGAATATAACATAAATCGATTTGGAAAATTGCTAAAAAATGTAGACATAAATGATTTTAAAATTGATTTAAAAGGAAAAGTTTATGTAATTACTTCAAAAAATATACAAATTTCTACAGTAGCTTTTGAAAAAGCTGATGAGCAAGAAAAAAGAGCATTTGTTAGAGGTTTGTTTATGGGGTCAGGGTCAATAAATAATCCTGAAAATAAATATCATTTAGAAATAAAAATTTTAGAAGAACGAATAGCTAAAGAATTAATTGGCTTATTAAAAGAATATGATATTAATGTAAAGGCATTAAATAAGGCTATTTATATTAAAGACGGAGAAGAGATTTCAAAATTTTTGGCATTTATTGGCGCAAATAAATCTGTACTCGAGTTTGAACAGGTTCGAGTACAGAGAGAAATGAATAATAAGATAAATAGACTTGTAAATTGCAAAACTGCAAATTTAAATAAAACTTTAAATGCTTCTGTTGAACAAATTAATGCAATAAAAAAATTGAAAGAAAATGGAAGATTTAACAAAATGGATAAAAGTTTGCAAGAATTGGCTGAGCTTAGATTAGAGTATCCTGATGTGCCACTTGCTGAACTAGGTAAAAAACTTAAAAATCCCATTGGAAAATCAGGGGTTAATTATAGATTAAAGAAAATAATAGAATTTTCAAAATGATAGAAAAAATGAATATATTTAGGTGAAAAATGAAAGAACTAGGCATATATGTTCATATTCCTTTTTGTAAGCAGAAATGTTTGTATTGTGATTTTGTGTCATTTGCAAATAGAGAAAAAATGCAAGAAGAATATATTGAATGTTTAAAAAAAGAAATAAAAAATTGGAAAAAAACAAATAATGAATATAAATTAAAAACTATCTATATAGGTGGAGGAACTCCATCATATATAGATAGTAAATATATAATTGATATTTTAAAAATACTCGGTGTTTCGCTTAATGACGAAATATCTATTACTATAGAAATAAATCCAGGAACAGTTACTAAACAAAAACTTCAAGATTATAAAGATTCTGGAGTTAACAGATTGAGTATAGGACTTCAAAGTACAAACGAAAGACTGTTAAAGCAAATTGGAAGAATTCATAACTATCAACAATTTTTAGAAACATATAATCTTGCAAGAGAAGTTGGTTTTAATAATATAAATGTTGATTTAATGTTAGGTCTTCCAAATCAATCAATATCAGAATTAAAAGAATCATTGGAAAATATTTCTGAATTAAATCCTGAACATATTTCAGTATATTCTTTAATAATAGAAGAAAATACGCCAATGCAAAAACTAATAGAAGACAAAAAATTAGAATTACTTGACGAAGAAACTGAAAGACAGATGTATTGGTATACTAAAAGTTTTCTAGAGTTAAAGGGATACAAACATTATGAAATATCTAATTTCGCAAAACCGGAATTTGAGTCTAGGCATAATTTGGATTGCTGGAACCAAAAAGAATATATAGGATTTGGAGTAGCGGCATATTCATATATAGATGGCAAAAGATTTGGAAATATTTCTAATATGGAAGAATATATAAAAAATTGCAACAATCAGGATTTTGAAAAAAATATAATCTTAGAAGAAGTACAAGATAAAACTAAAGAAATGAATGAATATATGATTTTAGGCTTAAGAAAAATTGATGGAATTTCTATTAAAGAATTTGAAAAAAAATTTAATGAGAATCCGATAATGCTCTATAGAATAGAGTTTCAAAAGCTTCATGAAGAAAAGTTAATTATAATAGATGGTGATATAATAAAATTATCTAATAAGGGCTTGGATTTTGCTAATCTTGTATGGGAGGAATTTGTATGACAATAAAAGAATTATTAAATCAAGGTATAATAATGTTAAAAAACGAAGATATCGATGGACCCAAAAATAAGGCAAGAGCTATTTTACAACATACTTTGAAAAAATCTAGAGAATATTTAATTATATATGATAATAAAGAAGTTACAAAAGCACATAGAGATGAGTATGTAAGAAACATTAAAAGACTTATTTTAGGTGAGCCACTTCAGTATATTACAGGTGTACAAGAATTTATGAAAATGAATTTTGTAGTTACAAAAGATGTGCTTATTCCTCAACCAGATACAGAAATTTTAGTAGAAGAAGTAATTAAAATTGCAAATAAAATGCAAAATCCTTATATTTTAGATTTATGCACAGGAAGTGGGGCTATAGCAATTTCTCTTGCAAAAAATTTGTCAAAAGCAAAAATTGTTGCTACAGATATAAGCAAAAAAGCCTTAGAAATAGCAAAATATAATGCAAAATTGAATGGAGTCTTAAGTAATATAGATTTTATAGAATCAAATTTATTTGACAAAATAAAAAATATTAAATTTGATATAATAGTTTCAAATCCTCCATACATTGCGACTTCTGAAATAAAAACATTACCAAAAGATGTAAGACAGGAACCCGTAATTGCTTTAGATGGTGGAAAAGACGGACTTAAGTTTTATAGAGAAATATTTGAAAAAGGTAATGAGTTTTTAAATAAAGAGGGATATATATGTGTAGAAATAGGATATAATCAAAGAGATTTAGTAAAAAAAATAATTGAAAAAAAGAATAAATATATAGAAACATATTGCAAAAAAGATTTGTGCGAAAATGACAGAGTAATAGTTTGCAAAATTTGAGATATATAGTTTGAATATAAAAAGTATTTTTCAAGCAATCTTAGCTAACTTTCAAAATACTTTTATATTCAAATAGTTAAATTTATTAATTGACAAAAGTTGCACATTTTGCTATACTATGGAAATGAAAAGGAAAGAAGGATAAAGATGCCTAAAAAAAGTATAACGAAAAACTATTTATACAATTTAGCTTATCAAGTATTAATATTAATATTACCATTAGTCACAACACCATATTTATCAAGAGTATTAGGCGCCAGAGGTACAGGAATATATAGCTATACTTACACAATTGTAAATTACTTTGTGTTATTTGGTTCACTTGGAGTAGCTCTATATGGACAAAGAGAAATTGCTTATGCACAGCAACAAAAACAAAAGAGAAAAAGAATTTTTATAGAACTTGTTATTTTTAGATTTATTACAATATCAATTGCAATTTGTGTTTACTTTTTCTGGTTTATGAAGTCAGGAGAATATAGTAAGTATTATAGAATACTTTTATTTGAACTTCTTGCTGGAGCATTTGATATAAGTTGGTTTTTCCAAGGATTAGAAGAATTTAAAAAAACAGTAACAAGAAATATTTTGGTTAGAACAATAAGTGTAGCTTTAATATTTATATTTGTAAAAAAAGAAGAAGATTTAGTAACATATATGTACATATATTCATTGGCAGATTTTATAGGAAATTTAACACTTTGGTTATATTTGCCAAAATATTTTAGAGGAGTAAAAATAGGAAAAATAAATTTGTCACATCAAATAAAGCCAATTATTTTGTTATTTATTCCTCAAATTACATCAAAATTGTACAACATGTTAGATACAACAATGCTTGGAAAAATTGTAGCAGATAAATCTGAAGCAGGATATTATGAGCAAAGCCAAAAAGTTATAAGGCTTTTACTTACAGTTGTTACATCGCTTGGTACTGTAATGATTCCTAGAATGGCAAATATGTTTGCAAATGGAGAAAAGAAGCAAATAAATTACTATATTAAAAGATCATTTAGTTTTACATTTTTACTTAGTTTTCCAATGATGTTTGGTTTAATAAGTATATCGAAAGCATTTACGCCCATATTTTTTGGACCTGGATTTGAAAAAACAGCTACTTTGATGTGTATAATTAGTCCAATTATATTACTTATGGGAATAGCAAATGTTTTGGGAAATCAATACTTAATACCAACACAAAGACAAAAAGAATATACAATATCTGTTGGGGTTGGAGTTGTTGTAAATTTTTTATTAAATTATATTTTAATTTCTTTATGGACTTCTGTTGGAGCATGTATCGCAACTGTTATTTCTCAGATTGTAGTAGATTATATGCAATTTAGACAACTTAAGAAAGAAATTAAAATTAAAGCTATTATAAAATTGTCTTATAAATATTTATTTGCATCAATTATAATGTTTATTGCATGCAGTTTTACAAAAATATTTGTTTCAAGAGGAATAGCTTCAATTGTATTACAAGTAATTGTAGGGGTTATAGTTTATGTAATGATTTTAATTAGACTTAAAGATGAGTATTTGTATATGTTTTTGAGGAAAATATATGAGAAAACAACAGGACAAAATTCGCGGAGTATAAAATAATAATTGATTGAAAGGATTTAATAATGTATCTAATAGTAGGACTTGGAAACCCTGAACCTGAATATTGCTTTACAAGGCATAATATGGGATTTGATGTATTAAATAAGATTTCAGAAAAATATAATATTGAAATAAACAAAAGCGGGTTTAAGGCAATTTATGGAACAGGAACAATAGAAAATGAAAAAGTAGTTTTGTGTAAGCCACAGACATATATGAACTTAAGTGGAGATTCAATTATAGAAATTGCTAATTTTTACAAAATCCCTACGAGTAATATTATAATAATATATGATGATATTGATTTAGAAACAGGTATTATAAAAATCAGAAAAAAAGGTGGACCTGGTGGACATAATGGAATGAAATCAGTTGTTCAAAGACTTCAAACTGAAGAGTTTCCACGAATAAGGATTGGTACAGGATTTTGTGAAGATAAATCAAATTTAATAGAATATGTTATATCTAAAGTTGCAAATGAAGATTATATGGATTTATTAAAAGGAATAAATCTAGCTGCAGAGGCACTTCCAGAAATATTAAAATACGGAATAGATGAAACAATGAATAAATTTAATTAAAGGGGAAAGGAAATGTTAGAACTAATTATAAACAAAAATAAAGATATAGAAACAATATGTTTAGTAGAAAATGGTAAATTAGTAGAAAAATATCAAGATGATCAAAGTACTAAGAGCAACAGGCTAGAAGGAAATATATATGCAGGAAAAGTTTCTGATATTGTCCCTGGAATGCAATCTGCTTTTATTGATTATGGTGATTCAAAAAAAGGTTTATTACATTTAAAAGATGCATTACCACAAATTGATGAAAAAAACAAAGATAATGACAATGATAATAATATAGAAAATAAAAAAATTAGTGATGTTCTAAAACCAAATCAAAAAATACTAATCCAAATAAAAAAGGATAGTAATGATAAAAAAGGAGCAAAAATTTCTACACATATTAGTATACCTAGTAGATATATTGTATTTATGCCAAATACAAAAATAATAACTATCTCACAAAAAATAGAAGATAAGCAAAGGAAGGAAGAACTTTTAGAATTAGCAAAACAAAGTTTATCTTCCAAAGATGGAGTGGTAATAAGAACTTCTGCAGAGTTTGCTAGCAATGAAGAGATAAAAAAAGATATAAAAAGATGCGAGATAAAGTGGAAAGAGATTGTAGAAGACTATAAAAAATGCGAAACTAATAAACTAATTTATTATTCTGAAAATGTACAATCAAAAATTCTTATAGACTTAAAAGTTGATAAAGTTATAACAAATGATAAAGAAGAATTTGATGAAATGAAAAAATTAATATTACAAGAAGAATTAAAAGGAGTAAAACTTGAACTTTCTCCAAAACAGAATTTACTTGAATTGTATGATTTAAGTTCACAAATAAATAGATCTAAAAAGAGAAAAATTTGGCTTAATTGTGGTGGATTTATAACCATAGATAAAACAGAGGCATTAACTGCAATAGATGTAAATACAGGTAAATTTACAGGAAAATCAGATTTAGAAAATACAGTTTTTAAAGTTAATAAAGAAGCAACTATAGAAATTGCAAAACAACTTAGACTTCATGATATCGGCGGAATAATTATAATAGATTACATAGATATGCATATTAAAGAAAATAATGAAAAAATTGAAAATATACTTAGAGAAGAATTAAAAAAAGACAGAGCAAAAACGCAAGTAGAAGGATTTACAAAATTAAATTTGATGGAGATGACTAGAAAGCATATTTGTAGTCATTTAGATGAAAGTTAAATGAGGTTCTTTTTTGGGACGGAGGAAAAAATCCACATCACTTTTTTGCAAGATATATAGATATATTAAAAAGACAAAGATATTAACGATAAAGATTAAAAAGCAGGTATCGTTAATATCTTTTTTGACTAAAAAAAACTTTGAATTAAAATTCTTTACATAATATTATTATAACATATAATTAACATAAAGTGTGTCAAAATTGGTCGAATGAATAAAAAAACTTTTCGAGCTTTTTCGACACCTTAATCTTATCACAATGTAGTCTACTTTTTTTACAATATAAAATTTTATAATAATTGGGGTCAAATACTTTTTGACGGGAATTGATTTTAAGTAGCTTTTATAATATAATCTAGAAAAAGATAGCAAGATCATTTAAATTTATATTTTTTAAATTTTTTATATATTTTAAGGTTTGTTTAAGGTTAAGAAGGTAATATATAGACAAAATAAAAAAGGAGGAAAAAAGAATATGAAAAAAACAGTAATTCAAGTAATTATAATTATTTTATTATTAGGAGTATTAGGAGGACTATTATGGTATGCTCTAAAATCTGATAATAATATATCTAATTTAAATCAAAGTCAAAGACAAATACAAGGAGGACCTGGAGGAATGGGAGGAGCACCTGGTGAGAGCTCAAGTTCTGGGTCAGCAGATTCTTCTGGAAAAACAGAAATTTCAGATACACAAACATTAACAAATACAAATTATGAAAGTAGTGAAGGAAGCCAAAATGCATTATTAGTAAAGACAGGAGGAAATGTAACATTAACAAATAGTTCTATTACAAAAACAGGAGATTCAAGTGATGAAAATGCTGATTTTTATGGAACAAATGCAGGCATATTAGTTAATAGTAACGGAAAATTAAATTTATCTGATTCTACAATTACAACAAATGGTTCACATGCAAATGGATTATTTGTATATGGTACAGGTGAAGCTACTGTAAAGGATTTGACCATAAATACTTCTAGCAATATGTCTGGAGGAATTATGGTAGCAGGTGGAGGAACACTTACAGCAGAAGATTTGAAAGTTACAACTGAGGGAAATAGTTCTGCAGCTATTAGAAGTGATAGAGGTGGAGGAACTATGACTGTAACTGGAGGAACATATTTGACTAATGGAGTAGGTTCACCTGCTATATACTCAACAGCAGATATTACAGTGAAAAATGCTAGTTTAACAGCTACAAAATCCGAAGGAGCTGTTGTAGAAGGAAAAAATAGTATTACATTAAGCAATTGTATATTAACAGATACAAATACTACTTTAAATGGAAATTCTGAAACGTATAAAAATATATTCCTGTATCAGTCAATGTCAGGAGACGCAGATACAGGAACTGCAAAATTTACAGCAGAGAATTCTACAATAACTACAAATAAAGGAGACACTATATTTGTAACAAATACAACTGCTGAAGTTAATTTAACCAATAATATAATAATAAATAATGATGGAGATTTCTTAAGAATTCAAGCTGGAAAATGGGGAAACTCTGGTTCTAATGGTGGAGATGTGACATTAAACATGACAAAACAAGAAGTAAGTGGAAATATAATTGTAGATAATATTTCTACATTAGCTATGAATTTAACAGAGGGTTCAAACTATACAGGAACAATCAATTCTGCTAATACAGCAAAATCAATTACATTAAAACTTGATTCAAGTTCAAAAATTACTTTAACAGGTGATTCTTATGTTACTTCACTTGAAGATAGTGATTCATCTTATAGTAATATTAATTTTAATGGATATAAATTATATGTTAATGGAACTGCGATAAACTAAAACAGTTAAATAAACAATAAGGAATTATATAATAAAAAATGTAAAAAATTGTTTTTTAGGTATTGATAAAATTTAAAAATTATAATATAATAAAAAGAGATGTAGAAAAGTAAAAATGTTATGTAAAGGAGTGAGGATAATGAAAATTGGTAAATTATTAAAAGACCGTATGAATTTATTGGATATGTCTATGGATACTTTAATTGATGCTACTTATATTGATGAAGATATTTTACAAAATCTATATGACAATAAAATTGATTTTGAAGATTTAGATGAATATGATCAAGAAACTTTAACTAATGCATTATTCTGCTCAAAAAACTATTTTATAGATGAACAAGAGAGAAAATTTGATATTGTAATGTGTTCATTAAATAGAGGAAATGAACAAGACAATATTGCTATTAAAACAAAATGTAAATTACAAAGATTTATTAATGACTTTTTGTTTGTTAATGAATTAAAGAATGGGAGCAAATAATGGATATTAAAATTAAAAATGCAGTCCAAGAAGCAAAAAAACAATTCAATTTTAAAGATATAACTGGAAACATTTTTGATGAAATAAGTAAAGATATTTATTTTGAAAAGTATGGCTTACTAATATTTCGCGAAGATATTGGTAAGCTTTCTGGTTTTATTGCATATCCTAGTGATAATGTAACAATTATATGTATAAATTATAAAAGAGCATTGGGACATCAAAATTTTACATTAGCACATGAATTAGGACATTATTTTTTACATAGCAAAGTTAATATGGATGATAATGAAAAAAGTTTAAATAATTTGCGAGTAAGAAGAGAAAAAGAAGCAAATGAATTTGCTAGTGAATTATTGTATCCAGAAGAATTATTTAATTTGGACTATAAAATGTATTTTGAAAAATTTAATTTGAGAAATGAAGAAGTGAATTTGGACTTTACAAATAAAATAGATGAATTGTGCCATAAGTGTTGTGTAAGTTTTGACTTTATTTTAAATAAGGTTTGTTATATTCAAAGGGTGAATAAACAGGATATTTCTAAAAAAATAAAAAAATTAACAAATGGATTTGGAAAATATTATGATCCCGAATTTTATGTAACAACTTCTGGAGCACCTTATTATGAACAATATAAAAGACCATATAATTTATTAAAAGAAGATGTAGCAAAGTTATTAAAAGATAAGCAAATTAGTTCTGCAACAGCAGAAAGTATACTATATTCTAATGGAATAATTAAGGATATATCTGAAATACAATGACATTTTTAATAGATTCTTGTGTATTTTTTAATAATTTAAATGAAGCTACAAAAATAATTGAAGTAAACGAAAATTCAAAAGAGCAAATAAAAGCGATATCAGAAGTAATATTGAACGAATTGCAACAACCACTAAATGCTAAATTTGATGCTACTAATTTAGATACAATGATTTCAAGGTTTATTAATCAAAAAGTATTTACTCTTATTGACACAAATAGCAACCAAAAGTATAAAGATAATTTATCTAATATAAGAAAAAGATATTATCGTTGGATGACAGATCCTGAATATTTAAATATGTTACAAGCTAAAGGAATCTTAACAGTTGAAGAAAGAAAAAGCAAAGGATTCAAGTATAAAGATTTAGGTGAATGCTCTCTTATTGCTATAGCATTGACTGATATTGATAATTATATTATAGTAAGTAATGATAAGGGAAAAGTTTACAAACATCCCCATACGAATATTTTTAAAGAATTTCCAAATGTTAAGGTAATGACATTTATAGATTGGATTGATTTTTTAGATAAAAATAAAAAGTTTTAAAAGCCATTCGCAATGAATGGCTTTTACTGACGCTTAGCGTTCAGCGCGGGTCAGGTCCTAATCTAGTAAACTATTTCAGACCCATTAAATAATATTATTTATAATATATATTATTCTTAATCATACTTAAATGATACACTAAAATTTGAAAAATGTACATATTTTTTTTGAAAAAATTACAATTTTTATTTTTTTCATAATATCAAGTTTCTGATGTTTTAAAAATTTTGATAAATAATAACTTTAAATAACAAAAATAGGAATTAGTTTATAATTATTATTTTTAGTCTTTTATTGAAAAGCTTTAACATAAATGATATAATCAAAAAAGTAAACAATAATTATTTCGGAGGAATATTATGAAAGTTTCAGAACAATTAGAATTGGATTATAATTTAAAAAAACATGACAATGGGAGTTTTATGACTAGGGAAACAATTAAGGATGTTGTTGCAGCTGAATTATTTATTCCAATTGTAGAAGAATTATACGATAACAATATATTTACTCATTGGAGTGGATTAGAAAGAGATGCACATATAAGAATATCATTAGATGGTTTATCAAGAGAAAACTATCTTATTGCACAAGAGAATTGTAAAAAAAATCCTAATAATTGGAGGTTGATAAAACCACCATATAGTGACAATAAAGATATTGCTCCAAATTATTCTTTTGAAATATTTGTTGACTATGAAGAAGGCATTACTGATGTATCAGAAGTGATAAGCAAAATGTTAGCAGAAGTAAGAAAACTATTATTTCAAGATGTACAAATAGCAAAGGTAGAATATGCAAAAGAGAGCAATTTACCAAGAGTAAATTTACAAGGGTTATATAAAAAATCTGAAATGAGTGTATTTGATTTAGAAACACAAGAAGAAAAGATGCTTCCTGCAGAATCATTTGAAGAATTATCTGAAATGTTTTTAGAAGGAGATAATCCAGAATATTTTTATGATGAAGAAACTGATACATATTTTAGAAATAAAGAACTTATAAAAAAATCAAAAGAATTTAGAGAATATAAAGAATCACCAGAAAAGATAAAAGAAAGAGCAATAGAAGATATAAGCAAAAGATTTGACGGAAAAATGTCGGATGAACAAAAGTATAAAATTATATTTGAGTGGATGGTTAATTACTTTAAATATGATTATGCTAATTTATATAGTGACCAAGCAGGAACTTTAGCTACCGAAGCTAATTCTAAATATAGAAACGTAATAAGGCAAAGCAGAAACAAAATTGACAATTTTGCAGAGCTAGATGACATAGAAAAAGCTAAAGCATTTATAAAGTTACTTCAAGGAAAAGAAGAATATGCAGAACTTATTGATTTAAAGCAGAGAGAAATTACTTATAGAGAGAAACAAAAGAAATTCATTGAAGAACAAAAAGAATATAAGTATGGAAATCCTTATATAACCAGATATGGAGTTTGTGAGGATTTTGCAAGAGTATTTAAAGATATTTGCGATAGATTAAATTTACAATGTGAAATAGTAATAGGACAAATTTTGTCTGATGGTGTAGAATGTAGTCATGCATGGAATGCTGTTATGATAAATGGTAAATTAAAACATATAGATATTTCTAGTGCTATTCATTGTATAGATGGAACTAATTTAGAAAATAAACCAGAAGACTTTTTGGCAAAAACATTTGATGAGCTAGTTGAAACAGACAATGGAAAAAAAAGAAAGATATCAGAAACATCTGAAAAGGATATAAAAACTTTTATAAGTAATTCAGATGGATGGGATGTTGGTGATTAAACTTTATTAAACATAAATATTGCAAAATATTACATAAATTTAACATTTTTGTTACATTTAGCAAAAATATTAAAAAATATGATATAATTTTTTTGAATTTTAATATTTTATATTAGAGGTGATAAGAAAAATGGATAAAGATGAAGAATATGATGATTATGATGAAGATTATGGTTATGGAAGTAACACAGAGCCAGATGATTTTGATGTAATATACAATATACTTAGAAATAGAATACCAGATTATAATGCAAATGCAATGTTTGGAGAATCAAATAACTTCTGTGAAATAGGTAGGTATAGCGATATGCCTGGAGAAGAGGCTATTGCAGATATACTAAATTCAATGAGTCAAGAAACATTAAAGGAATATTTTGAAAATTATCCAGAAGATATTGCTCTTTATGAGCAAATGAGGAGTAAATATGGTAATATTCAAGAATTAGATGAAAGCATTCAAATACCAGATAAAGCAGAAGATTACTATGAAGAAGATTGGGATTACTATGAGGATATGGCATATTATGAACAGTTAGATAGAGAAAAAAGAGAAGAATTTGAACAAAATTTAATGAGGGAAGATGTTGTAGATTATTATTCATCTTTAACTACTGAAGATTTAGATTATATATTAGGACCAGATGTTGTAAGAATGGTAGGATATGAACAAAAAAATGCTCATCATTGTTATGACTTATGGAATCATACTTTGAAGACTGTTGAAGGTGTTAAGCCTGATGGATTAACAGAAGAACAATTTAAGAAATTAAGAATTGCAGCTCTTTTTCACGATATAGGTAAACCAGATGTGGCTAAATTTAATGATAAAACAGGACAACAAGTATATTATGGACATGCAATGCGTTCAGCAGAAATTGCAGATTTTTTACTTACAAGTTATGGATATGACCAAGCAGAAATTGACCAAATAGGATTTTATATAGGTCATCATGATGATTTTATTAGTTATAAATCAAAATTAGCTCCATTTATGAAAAATCATGAATTTATTAGAGGTATTACTCCAAAATCAGTTGCTGAAAAAATGATAGAAAATAAATATGATTTTGAAAAAATGGGATATAATAAAGATGAAATTAGAGCAATATGTTATACATTAGCTAATGGTAAGAAACCAAGTTTTAGAACTAAAGATGGACCGATAGAGATTCATGTGGATATAGATGAAGTATTCAAAAAAATGGATTCTGGTGAATTTACGTCTAGATATGATGCATCTATGGAGGATTATCAAATGCTTTTACAGTTGTGTAAAGCAGATGCTGGAGCACAAAGTGAAAAAGCAATTATAAATGGAAAAGTATCAGGAACTAAAGCTGAAAAATTAGAAAATATGGGTAATATTGAAAGTTGTATTCCTGAAGCATATAAGATTATGCAAAAAATTACAAGTAAAGATAGATTTGTATCAAACATAGTAGGATATGCAACTAAAAAAGTAGAATTAAGAGAAAAGGATAGCAAAGCAAAAAAATTAGCACAAGAATATGAAGAACAATTACCAGAATCACAAAACTCTATAGATGAGGGTTAATTGGGAGGAAAATTTATGGAAGAAAGAGAAAAAAGTCTTCAAGCAGTTGAAGAAGTGAGTTTTTTAAAACGAGTATTTAATTTCTTTAAAAGTATTTTTAAAACCAATAATACTAACTATTTTATAGAAGATAATAAATATAGTTCTAATAATGACTCTAAGAATAGTTTTATAAAATCTATAAAATATGATGAAGATCCAGATATAGCAAAATTATTGAAAATACAAGATGAATTAGAAAAAAAAGGAATTAATGAAGCAAATGCTTATGAACTTACTAAAGACTTATCTGATATACAAAAAGGTAAATTAGAAAATTTGTATAAAGAACAAATTAGCAATTATGAAAATAGTATTGAGATTTCTAAAAATAAAATAATGAATATAAGAAAAAAACTAGCATAGATAAATAAAGGAGCAACTTGCTCCTTTTATCTATCTCTAACTCTTTTCATATTTTTGAACATTTTTTAGAAATTGTAAGAAACGATTTAAAAAATAAAAACACCTATCAAAGTATCATGATAAGTGCATTTTAACCATTTTTGATTTCTGTAAAATTCTAATAATTTCTAACAAAAATCTTGAAAATTGGTGCGGATGAAGGGACTTGAACCCCCACACCGAAGTACTGGTTCCTAAGACCAGCGCGTCTGCCAGTTCCGCCACATCCGCATTTCTTTTAACAAATATTATTGTAGCACAAAAAAGAACTGGTTGTCAATAGTTTTTTTAAAAAAATTCCTGTAATTTTCAAAACTAAGCTAAAATACTTATTATAGAATCCAACAAATTATAAGAAAAGTGGCTTCGCCACATGTGCAGGTTGCTTGGCAACCGCACGAATCAAGGAAACTTTTTCTTTTTATATACGTAAAAATCTGACGATTTTTCCTATATTATAAGAAAAGTGGCTTCGCCACATGTGCAGGTTGCTTGGCAACCGCACGAATATATAAAAATTTGAAGTTTCATAGTGTTTCCTATGCAATAAGATAATCGAAAAATGTCGAATTTTGCGATGAAAAATGTAAAAAATTACCAAAAAACTATTGCATTTTTGAAAAAACGTGTTATAATATTTTTAAGTAATAATTTTTTTGAATTAAAATCAATATTGATTTATAGAAGTAAATTGCTTCTAATCTAAAGATAGTTTTATCTTTAATTTTTTAATCTTTAAATCCCAAATTATTAAGAAACGATTTCGAAACTGCACCAATTAAAAAAATTTAAAATTGTGCACAATGTAACAGATTTGATGAAAAAATATTATCAAAGAAGAAGACTCATATTTATTAATAAAAAAGGAAAGGAAAGATGTTTATGAATAAATTAAAAAGTTTAGTTAAAATATTACTTTTTGCAGTAATATTAATAGGTTTTAAATGTGTAGGAGGAGAAACGAAAGCTGCAACAAATGCAATTGTAGATACAAGTAGAAAGGCAAGTTTAACAATTACAAAATATGAAAACAAAAATGGAAGTAAAGAAAATAAAGCATTAAAAGGAGTAGAATTTACAATTTATAATATTCCAAGTGATTCTGGTGTAGAGAATGTAACACAAGGGTTAGATTATATAAAAAACCATAGTGTATGGTCTTATTCACAAACAACACCTGATTCAGGAACAATTACATTTTCAAATTTAGATTTAGGAAGATATCTTGTTATAGAAACAAAAGCTCCTAAAAATGTTTCTACAAAAATTGAAAGTTTTTTAATAGACTTGCCAAGAACAATAGATGACGGAAAAGGTTGGAATTATGATGTAACAATATATCCAAAAAATGTGACTATATATGGAAATGTTACATTAACACATACAAACCAAGACGGAACTCCATTAGTTGGAACTACTTGGAAATTAGAAAAAAAAGATTCGAACGGGAATTGGAAAGAATATGATGAATTAGGAATATTAACAACAAATGCTTTAGGTCAAATTAACATTGAAAATCTAGAAAAAGGAGATTATAGATTAGTTCAAAACTCTATTGCAGACTGGTATATTATGGATAAATCTAATACAAAGAATTTTACAATAGATTTACAAAATACAAATAAAAATTTAACAGCTAAAAGTGAAAAACTCGAAATAGAAAAATATGTAAAATCAGTAAGTGGTGAATATACAAATACTGTAGGAGCTTTTAGAACTGAAATATTGACTTGGAAAACAAAAGCAGATGTTGCAGAAATTATAGAAAAAATGGACAAATACAGTATAACAGAGAAATTCCCTGATCAATTAATTTTAAATCAAGATAGCATAAAAGTTTATGGATTAGAAGAAAATGGAAATGAAGTATTGCTTCAAAATGAATGTTATACAAAAAGCATAATAAACGGAAATCTAAAAATTGATTTTAATCTTGATAGTTTGAAAAATTATAAAAATGTTGCAGTAATATATGATACAGTTTTCAATTTAGAAATTGCAGATTCTGGTGAGTATGAAATTGGAGCATTTTTAGAATATACAAACTGTATTGATGCAGATGGGAATTGTGACGGAACATATAAAACGCAAGTAGCAAAGGCAGAAACACATACAGGAATGATAAAAATTTTTAAAACAAATTCTGAGGGACAAGCTTTAGGAGGAGCAAAATTTAAAATCGCTACATCTGAAGAAAATGCTAAAAATGGTATATTTGTAAAAAATATAGAAGATTTAGATTTAGTTACAGAAACAGGTACAGATGGATATGCATTTTTTAAAGGACTTAAATATGGAGAAGATGGAGTAATGGCAAGTAATGCACAAACAGAATATTGGATTGTAGAAGTTCAGGCACCAAGTGATAAATATAGCTTGCTACAAAATCCGAAGAAAGTTATTGTTAATATAAATAGTGCAGATAATTTAATAAATATAGTAAATAAAGAAAAATTTGACTTACCACTTACAGGTGGAAAAAGAAATATAATTTTCTTTGTTTTGGGAGTGTCTTGTGTAGTTCTTGCAATCATTAGAATGAAGAAGAAAGAAGAGGTAAAAGAATAGTTGCAGATTTATTTTTTAAAATTAAGATTAAACAAGATAAAGAAAAGTAGTATCAAAAACAAAAGAAGGTTCAAGAAAAGTAAAAAAAACATAATTTTATTATTTTTAGGAATTTTAGTTTTTTTCTATCCTCTTATTTCCAAGTTTTTATATCAAAAAAATTTAAGTTATACTATAGATAATTACGTAGAAACAATAGACAAGATGGAAACAACAAAAATAAACAAACAAAAAGAAGATTATGAGAAATATAATAAAATGTTGTTAAATGAGAATACTGCAAAAATAGATTTATTAAAAAGAGGAGAAATTTGATATATAAAAATTGAAAAAATAAATGTATATTTGCCAATTTATGAAGGAACAGCTGACAAAACTTTAAACAAAGGAATAGGACATTTAGAAAAAACCTCATTGCCTACAAATAATTATGCATATCATTCTGTTTTGGTGGGACATACAGGAATATCTACTAAAAAGTTTTTTGATGACTTATCAAACTTGAATATAGGGGATGAATTTGTTGTGACAATTTTAAACGAAAGTTTTAAATATAAAATTTATGAAATAAAAAAAGTTCTGCCAAATCAAACAAAAGATTTAAAAGTTCAAGAAAATCGTAAGTTAGTTACACTTGTTACATGTACTCCTAAGTTTGTTAATTCACATAGATTGTTGGTTATGGGCGAAGCAATTTAATACATTGAAAAATATAACAATTAGAAAAGAGGAAAAAAGCTGTAAATTTAGAAATAAGTTTACAGCCTTTTTCAATTTTTTTGCTTAAAAATATTGAAAAAAATCAAAATATGTTATATGATGAAAAAAGAGAAGGAGAGATTATGATAAAAGAAAAGATAAAAAATATAAACAAAAGTTATATTATTATTTTTATGATAGCTGTTGCTATATTTATTCCATATATAAAAAAGGGAATAATAAGAGGAGATGACTATATTTGCCATATTGCTAATTTATTTTCGATTGACAAATATATATCGTTAAAAGATTTTAATCTTGTCCCTAGTAAAATTAATCCAATAATGGCAAATAATATGGGGTATGCAAATGCGATTTTTTATCCACAAATTAGTTATTGGGGAACCATAATAATTCATCTTATTATAAAAAGACTAGGCTTCTCATTAATTTCAAGTGTAAAAATATTTGAATTTTTAACTGTATTTTTAGCTGGAACTATGATGTACAAGATGATGAAACTAGTATTTAAAAATGAAATTGCATCAATTACATCAGCAATCATATATATGTGTTCGCCATATTTTTTAAATGACATATTTTTAAGAATGGCATATACGGAAATAATGATATTTGTTTTTATGCCAATAGTATTTATAGGTATATATTATCTTTTCAATAAAGAATATAATAAGTTTTTAAAATATTTTGTTATAGGGTATTGTGGGATGATATTATCCCATTTAGTAATAACCATCTTTTTTACTATTATGTTAGCAATAATTTTACTTATAAATATCAAGAGCTGGCTAAATAAAAAAGCATTATTAAGTCTTTTTTTAGCAACCTTCTTGGTTTTGGGTATAACAGCTCCATTTACTGTACCTATGGTAGAACACAAAATTAATGGAGAGTACGTGGTATTTCAACCAGACGGAATGGCAAATATTAAAAAAATTCATACTCACAGATTAAATTTAGATGATTTATTTTTTGCAACTGCAAAGAAAAAGCCTAAATATATTAGTATTATAACTATACTATTAATGGCAATAACAATAATAAAATTTAAGGATATAAGAAAAAAAGAAGAGACATCAAAGAAAATATTTATAGGAACAGTAATTTTAACAATAATATCTGTTATAATGACCCTAAAAATTATTAACTGGAATTATATTCCCAAAATATTATGGAATATTCAATTCCCATGGAGAATGTGCACATTTATTAGTTTCGGCTCAAGTGTTATAGCAGGGCTTTCTATGATGAGCTTCAAAAATAATGAAGTACAGAAATTATTACTAATTATAATATGTGTATTTTTATTAACAGATGTTTCAAGAATTACACATTTAGAAAATATCAACAAAAATGAAGTTATTTCTCCAAATGATGTTTCTAGTTTAGACAATAAAGCATGTGGAGCTAGAAGAGAATATTTACCACTAAAAGCAAAAGAAAATATAAATTATTTAAAAAGCAGAAATGAGGATATCATAATAAAAGCAGGAAATCCTGAAAAAGTTGAGATATTAAAAAATAAAACTCCGTATTTAGAATTTAAAATTAATTTTAATAATACAGAAAAAATAATTATAGAGATTCCTAGACTATATTATTTAGGATATTCAATAGAAGTACAAGATGAACATGAAAACAAAGAAAAAATTAATTATTATGAAAATAGTAATGGATTTATAGAATTTGAAATTGACAAACCAGGAACTATTATAGTAAACTATAAAGGAACTATTTTGCATAATTTTGCGAAAGCTATTTCAGTTATTTTTAGTACAATATTTATAACAATATTAATATATAATAGTAGAAAAAACAAAATATTGACTAAAAATAAGAAAAATAGTATAATTATGGAAAAGTGAAAAGGAAGGTTTACATGAATAAAAAATTAAGTATTATAGTACCAGTATATAATGTTGAAAAATATATAGATAAATGTTTAAATAGTTTAGTAAACCAAACCATAGACAACTTTGAAATTATTATAGTAGTTGATGGGAGCAAAGACAAGAGTATAGATGTTGTAAAAAAATATAAAGAATTACATCCGAATTTGATCGAGTTTTTCGAAACCGAAAATCATGGACTTTCAGCTGCAAGAAACTATGGGCTTGAAAGAGCAAATGGTGACTATATAGGATTTGTGGATTCAGATGATAGTGTTGATATAAATATGTATGAAAAATTATATAATCATGCAGAAACTAATGATTGTGACATAGTTGTTTGCGATTATTATCAAATATTAGACAATGGTAATAATCTAAAAAAATTAGAAATAGATGAAAATGATACTAGAGAAAGTATTGTTATTAAATCTAAACCTTATGCATGGAATAAAATATACAAGAAAGATATGTTTAATACTTACAATATAAAGTTTCCAGAAGGTCTTATCTTTGAAGATATATGTTCAGTTTATCCATTATTAATTCAAGCTGAGAAGATTGGATATGTGGATGAGCCTTTATATAATTATACACTTGACAGAAATGATTCTATAATGAACAACAAAAAAATCAAAAGTTTAACTATGTTAAAAGTATTAAAAATTTTTAATAATTACTGTAAGAAAAATAAATTATATACAAAAAATTATAATTTGATTCGTGAGATAAATGTAAGACATATATACTACAGAATAAATAAAATAAATCAGAATTCGAATTCAAAATTATATAATTTAACATATACATTTAAGGCAATTTGGATGTTGAATTTGAATTTTCCAAGATGGAGAACTAAATGCGAATATGCAAAAAAAATTAGAAAGAGAAAAAAGTTTTCACTATATTTGTACTTGAAAATATTATTAAAGGCATAAAAATTGTTAAGTTGAGCTAAAACAATCAACTGTGTGCCACAGAAAGGAATGCTAGAAAAAATGGAAGAAAAAATAAGTATAATTGTCCCAATATATAATGTGGAACCATTATTAAGAAGGTGTATAGATAGTTTATTAAAACAAACTTATAAAAATTTAGAAATAATTTTAATTGATGATGAATCACCAGATAATTGTGGAAAAATAATTGATGCTTATGCAAAAATGGATAATAGAATTAAAGTAATACATCAAAAAAATGCAGGAGTATGTGCTGCAAGAAATGCAGGACTTAAAATTGCAACAGGAGACTATATTGGATTTGTTGATCCTGATGATTGGGCAACACCAGATATGTACGAATATTTATACAATAATGCCAAAAAATATGATTCTGCAATTACATGTTGTAGATACTATAGAGCAATCCCAAATAGAGATACTATGGTAAGATCTGATGGAAAGTTATATTTTTATAATACAGAAGAAGCTATAAAAGAATTGGTAAGTGATTTTACAATAAGGTCAGTTTTTTGGAACAAACTATTTAAAAAAGAAATTTTTGATGGTGTTATTTTCCCGGAAGGAATGATTTATGAGGGAACTTATTTAGTACATAAATTATTTGAAAAAACAGATAAAATAGTATTTTTGCCAGATGCTAAATATTATTATTATAAATATGACAAAAGCTATGTAAATACTATTACAGTAAAAAATCAATGTGATTTTGTTTTTGCACATTTATCTAGATATAATGATTTATACAAAAAATATCCAAAAATAAAAAAAGTTTTACTAGAAAATGTTACAAGAGAAGCTCTTAATTTAATACTATTATGTGCTCAAAGAAGAAAAGAAATTAAAGAAAACGAAGAATATTTAAAACAAATAGGCAAATTTATAAAAGAGCATTTCAAAGAAATAGAAAAATTAGAAAATGTTAATAAAATTACAATGATAAAAATGAAATATTTAGTTACATTAAGCAAAAAAGATTTATATGTTGCTTATGTGCTAAAAGTATTGGGCGATAAATACAAAGACCATAAAGCTAAAACTATAAAGAAAAGAAATTTAAAAGAAAATAAGAAAAAAGCCAAAAAGAACATGAGCAAAAAAGTAGCTTATGGTGTTTCGATGAGTCAATTAACAGATGAAGATAAAGAAATATTCAAAGAGCTACATAACAAGGAGTTACAGATTTTAGATGAATTTGTAAGAGTTTGTAAAAAACATAACTTAAAATATTTTCTTTATGGAGGTACGCTACTTGGAGCTGTTAGACATAAAGGATTTATTCCATGGGATGATGATATAGATATTATTATGCCAAGAGAAGATTACGATAAATTTGGAGAAATAGCAGAAAAAGAGCTTGGAAAAGAATATTTTTATCAAACAAACATAACAGATAAAAAATTTATATTACTATTTGCAAAAATAAGATTAAATAATACATATGTTAGAGAACCTAAATTTGATGGAGTAGATATTCACCAAGGAATATATATAGATATATTGCCTTTAGATTTATTTCCGGAAAAATCAGATATTAGGCAAAAGATTATGTTAGAGAAATTTAATGTTTTAAATTGCGCATGCCAAACAGGAAAATGTCTATCAAATAATCCTTTAAGCAGATTGTTATATAAATGGTATATGTTGTTCCCAAATTATCATCTTCAAATGAAAAGGGACAAGTTTATTAGAAATGCATGCAAAAATCCAAATACAAAATTAGTATGTAGTTTTGGAAGTCATTATAGACCGTTGAAAAAAAGAGTAATGAAAAAAGAGTGGTTTGTAGATTCAGGATTAGAAATGGATTTTGAAGGAAGAAAATACACTGTACCAGCAGGCTGGGAAGAATATTTAAAGCATTTGTTTGGACCACATTACATGAGTCTACCACCAGAGGAAAAAAGAATAAATCATTTTAATTTTTATGAAGTTAATTTTAATGTAGAAGAGGAGAAAATCGATGAAAAAGTATAAAATAGGATATACAGCAGGAGTATATGATATGTTCCATATAGGACATTTAAATTTAATAAAAAAAGCGAAAGAGCAATGTGATTATTTAATTGTTGCTGTTAGCACAGATGAATTGGTACAAAAAGAAAAAAATAAGACACCAATTATTCCATTTGAAGAAAGAGTACAAATTATAGAAGCGCTTAAATATGTTGATGAGGTTGTACCACAAGTAGATAAAAATAAATTTGGTGCATGGGAAAAATATAAATTTGATGCTATGTTTGTAGGTGATGATTGGAAAGGAAAACCAATATTTAAAGAGGCTGAAGAAAAACTAGCAAAAGTAGGTGCTGAGGTTGTTTATTTCCCATATACAGGTCATATTTCATCTACAATATTAAGAGATAAAATAAATAAGGAATACCCTGTAAACGGATAGTGAATTATTTTTGTAAGGAGATAATATAATGCAAAATTTCAATGATGCTGAAATTTCAAAAGGAAAAGAAATACTAGAAAAATGTAAAAATAAATTCATGAAATCAGCGCAATATTATAAAAAACATGATAACAATTCTTTAGATTATGAAATGTTAAAAAATGATAAACAATGGTATGATAATATTATAAAGTATTATAATTGTTTAATAGATGAAAGTATAAGCAAATGTGGAAATGTAATACCTTATATACAAAATCAAATTGCTTATGACATGCAATGGCTATTTAGTTTTGATATTTCGAGTATTAATATCTCAACAATAATTGGAGAGCAAGAAAAAGATATATTTATTAATCAAATAAAAAATATATTACAAAAAGTACAAGATGATATTATTATTGAACAAAAAGATATATATGTAGGACATAAAATTCTAATGTTAAATTTAAAATATGGAAAAAATATTTTAGAAGAATTAACAATGAAAAAGCCACATGTATATTATAATGACATGCATTTAACTAATCTAAAGAATAAATCTGTTTTTAAAATTATAATAATGGAAATACAAAATGATGAACTAGTTTTAGAAGGATTAGTACAATGCATTTTACCTAAATCTGATTATAAAATATATGTAGAATATGACAATAAAAAAAGAAAAGAAATAGAATTAATTCCATTTACAATAAAAGATAAAGTAAGCATTTTTGGAAAAGTAACTAATTTACAAAGATATAAAATAAAAATTCCTATGAAAAAAGTAAAGAGATTTAAATTTATATTACAATATAAAGAAAACGCTGAAATAAAATTAAATGCAGATTTTGAAAAGTTTGCGAAATTAAATGAATTAGATGAATCATATTATTCAAAAAATAGGTATATAGTCAAACAAAATAATAGTACGATTTTAATTAAAAAAAGTAGAAAAAAAACAATATTAAAGCATGAATGGAAATATATAAAAAGTTTATTAAAAATAAAAGAATACAAAATAGCTTGGTATAGAATTATGTATTTAATACATTCAATAAATCATAAACCTATATGGCTTGTATCTGATAGAACACATAGAGCAAATGATAATGGAATGCATTTATTTAAATATATAGCTAAAATAGAAAAGAATGCAAGGGTTTATTTCGTAATAGATAAAAAGTCAAAAGACTATAAAGAAATGAAAAAATATGGAAAGGTTATAAAATATAATTCATTTAAATACAAATTGTATTTTTTGTTAGCTTCAAAGATAATTTCATCTCAGGCAAATGAATGGGTCATAAATGCATTTGAAGACAAAAAAGAGTATGTAAAAGATTTATATAACTTTGATTTTATATTTCTACAACACGGAATTACAAAAGATAATATTTCAAAATGGATAAACAAGTTTAAGAAGAATATAAAGCTATTTGTAACTTGTGCTACAGACGAATATAATTCTATAGTAAATGATGAACACGAATATATCTATACAAAAGAAGAAGTAAAACTACTAGGATTTCCTAGATTTGACAAATTAACTAGTAATTCACAGAAAAGAATAGTATTTATGCCAACTTGGAGAAAAAAACTTACGGAAAATATGAAAGTACAGGAAAATTCATCAGTGAGACAATATTCTTCAGAGTTTAAAGAGACTGATTATTTTAAATTTTACAATAAACTTATAAATGATGAGAGAATAATTAAGGCTTTGAAAGAAAAAGGATATACGGGAAAATTTTATATTCATCCGAATTTAGAACAACAAGCTATAGATTTTAAATCAAATGAATGTATAGAAGTTTCAACAGAAATAACCAACTACAATAAAGAGTTTGCAGAAAATAATTTATTAATTACAGATTATTCAAGTGTAGCTTTTGATTTTGCTTATTTAAAAAAGCCAGTTATATATACACAATTTGATCTGGATACTTTTTTTTATGAACATTCATATGAAAAAGGATATTATGATTATGAAAAAAATGGATTTGGACCTGTTTGCAGTGACTATGAAAGCTCTGTAAATGAAATAGTAAAATACATACAAAATGACTGTAAATTAGAAGAAAAATATTTAGAAAGAATAGATAAATTTTATACATTTTTTGATAAAAATAATTGCCAAAGAGTATATGAAGAAATTTTGAAAATGTAAGGGAAGAAGCTATGAGAAATATAATTATTTGGATGATGGAGAGGCAAGCAAGAGAGTAGTGGAACATATTATTAATTAAATTTTTTTATTTAATTGAATGTATAAGTATTCTTCGGAAAATTTTAGGTAACTTTCATTTACGCTAAGAAATTTTAATTAATTATTCAAGCGCCCTAAAAAAATTTTGTTTTTAGATTCCCTTAAATAATTAATAAAAATTTCTAAGCTATTTAGTTAACTAAAATTTTTCCTCAAAATACTTATATATTCAATTATTGTATAGTAAGATAAAAAAATAAGAAAAATATTCGATTTTTTTTGCAAAATTTGTTGAAAAATGTTGCAATAACTGATATAATTCAAAGAGAGTATGAAAAAATCTTTAAAAGTACTGAAATATAATGATTTTTAATTATGGGGTAGAATTAAATGGAAGTATTAGAAGAGAAAAATATACAGACACAAGCTGTGGCTGTAAAAGAAATAGATAGAATTAATGACAAAAAGATAGTATATAAAGCAGTAAAGAGAGTTTTTGATATTGTCTTTTCACTAATTGGATTGATTTTATTATCTCCAGTTTTTTTAATAATTGCAGTTATAATAAAATTGGATTCAAAGGGACCAGTGTTCTATGTGCAAAAAAGAATTGGAATTAATGGAAAGTTGTTTAAGATTTATAAATTTAGAACAATGGTTGTTGGGGCTGACAAAAAATTAAGAAAATATTTAAAAGAAAATCCAGAAGCTTCAAAAGAATATGGAAAATATAAAAAACTTAATGATGATCCAAGAACAACAAAGATTGGGAATTTTTTGAGAAAAACAAGTTTAGACGAGTTACCACAACTTATTAATATTTTAAAAGGAGAAATGAGTATAGTAGGTCCAAGACCATATTTATTAAAAGAAAAAAAAGATATGAAAGAATTTTATGAACCAATAGTTACTTGCAAACCAGGACTTACATGTATTTGGCAAGTGAGTGGAAGAAGTAATTTGTCATTTGAACAAAGACTAAAATTGGATATGGAATATTTAGATAAAAGAAGCATATGGCTAGATTTAATGTTGATTTTAAAAACATTCACAAAAATTTTAAAGAGTGAAGGGGCGGTATAGTTGGAAATTATATTTACAGAACCTATATATAAAGATTACATATGGGGAGGATATAGACTAAAAAAAGATTTAAATAAAAATACACCATTTGAAAAAACGGCAGAAAGTTGGGAAATATCATGTAATAGCAATGGAATATGCATAATCAAAAATGGTGAATATGCAGGGACGTTATTAAGTGATTTATATGCAGACATTTCAAAAAAAGAAATGATTTTTGGAACGAATTGTAATAAATATAACGAATTCCCTATATTAATTAAATTTATAGATGCAATGAACAATTTATCTATACAAGTACACCCAGATGATGAATATGCAAAAAGCATAGGATTGCCAAATGGCAAAAACGAAATGTGGTATATTATAGATTGCGCTAAAGATTCGAAATTGGTTGCTGGCATGAATAAAGCTTTAAATAAAGAAGAATTAAGAAATGTAATAGAAAATGATAAAATAAAAGATTATTTAAATTATGTTACAGTTAAGCAAGGAGATAGCGTATATATTCCAGCAGGAACTTTGCATGCAATATTAAGTAATATATTAATTTGTGAAATTCAACAGAATAGTGACACTACTTATAGAGTATATGATTGGGACAGAGTTGATAAAAATGGAAATAGTAGACAATTACATAAAAAGGAAGCTATAGATACAATAAATCCGAAATATGTTTCAACAATAACACATAGTAACAATGATGAAATACAAAAACTTGCTTCTAATAATGTATTTGAAGTTAATAAGATAGTATGCAAAAATAAATATGAAAGTACTACAAGTGCTAGTTCCTTTGAAGCATATTGTGTAGTTAATGGAAGTGGAACTATAGATGATATTAGTATAAAACAAGGAGATAGTTTTATTATTCCAGCATGTTATGGTAAGTTTAAAATATTGGGAAATATTGAATTATTAAAAACTATTGTAAAATAATGTTGACAAACAAATTTAACATTGATATAATTTTTGAAATGGCAAAATTCACTATTTATAGATAAAATAAGAAAATTATAATAATTGAAGAATGAAAATGGAGGATTTAATAGTATAAAATGAAAGATGAGAAATTTTGTATATTAATTATGGCTGGTGGAAAAGGAACTAGATTTTGGCCTAAATCTACAGAGGCAAAGCCAAAGCAATTTTTAAAATTAACATCAGATAAAACAATGATACAATTAACAATTGAGAGATCAAAACAAATTGTACCAATGGAGAGAATATTTGTTGTAACAGGTGAAAAATATAAAGAAATATTAAAAGAACAGATACCAGATATGGAAGACAAAAATATAATAGTTGAACCAACTGGAAGAAATACTGCTCCGTGCATTGCTTTAGCAACAATGTATATTAATCAAATATACAATAATTCTAATATAGCCGTACTTCCATCTGATCATTTAATAATTGATGAGGAAGAGTTTAAAAACACTATTTTAGCAGGAAATAAATTTATAAATTCTAATGGGAAAAAAGGCATAGTTACAATAGGAGTAAAGCCAAATAGGGTAGAAACTGGATACGGGTATATAAAAATAGATAAAAAAATAGATGATCTGAAAAGTAGAGTAATTAAAGTTGAAAAATTTGTGGAAAAACCTGATTTTGATTTGGCATTACATTATCTTGAGACAAAAATGTATTTATGGAATGCTGGAATGTTCATTTTTAACTCAAATTATATGGAAAAAGAGATTAAAAAACAGATTCCATCAATCTACGATATTATATATAATTTACCTAAAATAGATAGTGATGATTTTAAAGAAAAATTAGCTGAAACATATATTAATTGTGAAGAAATATCAATAGACTATGCTATTATGGAAAAATGTAATGATATATATGTAATTCCATCAAGCTTTGGTTGGGACGATATTGGAACATGGCGTTCTATTGAAAGATACACAAAAAAAGATGAGAACAAGAATATTATAAAGGGAAATGCAGAGTTAGTTGATTCAACTAATTGCGTTGTATATGGCAATGGCAAAAGAATAGTTGCGATAAATGTTGAAGACATATATATAATAGATGGCGATGATGCTATTGTTGTTTGTAATAAAGAAAAGATAGATAGTGTAAAAAAATATAGAAAATAGGGAGGTAAAAAAATGAAAAGTGCACTAATTACAGGAATCACAGGACAAGATGGTTCTTATTTAGCAGAATTATTATTAGAGAAAGGATATAAAGTATATGGTTTAGTTAGAAGAAAAAGTAAACTAGACTTTAATAATGCTGAACATTTGAAAGATAAAGTTGAGTTTATTTTTGGAGATATGACAGATGTATCTTCATTAATAAGAGCAATGAAAATATCTAAGGCAGATGAAGTTTATAACTTAGCAGCTCAATCTTTTGTTGCTACATCATGGGAGTCACCACTTGCAACAGCAGAAATTGATGGAGTTGGAGTAACAAATATACTGGAAGCAATTAGAACAGTAAAACCGGAAGCTCGTTATTATCAAGCTTCAACAAGTGAAATGTTTGGAAAGGTTCAAGAAATACCACAAAAAGAAACAACACCATTTTATCCAAGAAGTCCATACGGAGTTGCAAAACTATATGGACATTGGATTACAAAAAATTATAGAGAAAGCTATAATCTATTTGCTTGCTCAGGAATATTATTTAATCACGAGTCTGAAAGAAGAGGAGAAGAATTTGTTACTCGAAAAATAACAAAAGCAGTAGCAAGAATAAAAAATGGAATGCAAGATGTATTAGAATTAGGAAATCTTGACGCAAAAAGAGATTGGGGACATTCAAAAGATTATGTACAAGCAATGTGGCTTATGCTACAACAAGAAGAACCAGATGATTATGTAATATCTACAGGAGAAACTCATCCGGTTAGAGAATTCGTAACATTAGCTTTTGAAGCTGCTGGAATGCAAATAGAGTGGCATGGAAAAGGCGTAGATGAATATGCTACACTAAAAAATAGTGAGAAAGTTGTAGTAAAGGTTAATCCTAAATTCTATAGACCAGCAGAAGTTGAATTACTAATTGGTGATTGCTCTAAAGCTGAAAAGAAATTAGGTTGGAAAAGAAATGTAAGTTATGAACAATTAGTAAAATTAATGGTAGAAAATGATTTGAAATTAATAGAAGAATCTAAATAAATAGGAGTTAATAATGAAAAAAGTTTTAATAACTGGTGCAGGTGGTTTTGTAGGAAAATATCTCATAAAAGAATTTCAAAATTCAGATTATGAAATAATAGCTTGTGATATAAACAAGAAAGATGTATTTGATAGTAGCATAAAATACTATGACCTTAATATTATTGACAAAGAATTAGTAGAGAATTTAATTAAAAAAGAAGAACCTAATTACCTAATTAATTTGGCGGCGATTAGTTCTGTAGGATTGTCATGGAATATTCCTCAAAAAACTATAGAGGTCAATGTTGTTGGAACACTTAATTTATTAGAAGCTGTTAGAAAATATAGTCCAAAATGCAAGGTGCTTTTAATAGGATCAAGTGAAGAATATGAAAGTAAAGATGAGCCATTAAAGGAAACCGATACAATTAATGCAAATAATCCGTATGGAATATCAAAAATTGCACAAGAAAACTTTGCACGTTTATATAAAGAAAAATATGAATTAAATATAGTTTGCACTAGATCTTTTAATCATACAGGAATTGGTCAGTTGGAGCAATTTGTTATTCCTAGTTTTTGCAAACAAGTAGCGGAAATTGATAAATCCAACAATCCGGGAAAAATATATGTTGGAAATTTATCTGCATATAGAGATTTTTCAGATGTAAAAGATATAGTAAAAGTTTATAAAAAATTATTAGAAAATGAAACGACTGACTTAATATATAATGTTGGGTCTGGAAAAGCATATAAAATAGAAGATATATTGAATTATATAATATCGCTATCAAATCAAAAAATAGAAATAGTGATAGACAAAGAAAAGTTTAGACCAATTGATACACCATATATATGTTGTGATAATTCAAAAATAAAAGATTTCTTTGATAATACAGATATAAGACAAACAATAAAAGAAATGTTTGAATATTATAAAAATAATTAGAGGTAAAAGATGAAAATAGCAATAGTTCATGATTGGCTAACAAATATGGGAGGAGCAGAAAGAGTTATAATTAATTTTCACGAATTATATCCTTCTGCTCCAATTTATACCACTTTTTATACGCCAAATAATTTAGATGAAAAATTAAAAAATATAGATGTAAGAACTTGCTTTTTACAAGGCAAAAAAGAAGTAGTTAATCACAAAAAGTATTTTCCATTAATGCCTTTAGCTTTTGGAAAATTTAATTTAAAAGATTATGATGTTATATTAAGTAGTAGTTCATCTTGTGCAAAAGGTGTAAGAAAAAGAAAAGATGGTATACATATATGTTATATACATACCCCAATGAGATATGCCTATGAATTTAAACATGAATATACTGATGGAATGAATCCTATAAAAAAAACATTGGTTAATATATTACTTTTTTTTATGAGAATATGGGATAAACATAATACTAAACGTGTAGATTATTTTATAGCAAATTCTCATGAAGTGCAAAAAAGAGTAAAGAAAACTTATAATAGAGAATCAGCAGTAATAAATCCACCTGTAAGATGTTCATTATTTGATATATCTAATACTGATGGAGACTATTATTTTGTTGTTTCAAGACTAGTTTCATACAAAAAATTTGATTTAGCCGTACAAGCATGTAAAGAATTAGGAAAAAAATTAATAATAATCGGTGATGGGCCTGAAAGAGAAAAACTAGAAAAAATTGCAGATGGTGACAAAAACATAGTATTTATGGGAAGGCAACCAGATGATATATTAAAAAAATATTTGCAAGAATGTAAAGCTTTATTGTTTCCAGGATTAGAAGACTTTGGAATTGTACCTGTTGAAGCTCAAGCTTGTGGTAGACCTGTTATTGGATATGGTAAAGGTGGAATCTTAGATACTGTAGTTGATGGTGAGACAGGAGTACTTTTTAAAGAACAAACCGTAGAGTCTTTGAAAGAAGCAATACAAAAATTTGAAACCATGCAATTTGATAAACAAAAAATTAGAGATCATTCTCTAAAATTTGATGAGAGTGAGTTTAAAAGAAAAATAAAAGATTTTATTGATGAAAAAATAAAAGAAAAATAGGGAGTTATATATGAAAATAGCTGTAGATGCAAGAATGATAAATATGTCTGGAATAGGAACATATATACAAAATTTAATGAAAAATGATTGCTATAATATAGCATTAGGAAATGAAAAAGATATTAAAATTATAAACGATAAAGTTGATGTGATAAATTTTGATTCGCCAATATATGGAATAAAAGAACAATTAAAGTTTCCATATAGAAAATTAAGAAAAATAAAACCTGATGTATTACATGTTCCTCATTATAATGTACCTATTTTTTATAAAGGAAAAATGATAGTTACAATACATGATTTAACACACCTTGTTTTACCTGAATTTTTACCAAATAGATTTGCGAAAATTTATGCTAAATTTATGATGTGGATTGCAATAAAGAAATCTACAAAAGTATTAACTGATTCTGAAAATACAAAAAATGATATACTTAAAATGTTTAAAGTAAACCCTAAGAAGATACAGGTTATCCTACTTGGAGTTGGAAAAGAATTTATAAAAAAAGATAAAGAAGATATAAATTATCTATATGAAAAATTTAGCATTCCTAGGGATAAAAAAATACTAATGTATGTTGGAAATTTAAAACCGCATAAAAACTTAGAAAGACTTTTAGAAGCATATTCCAAGATAAAATATATAGATGACACTTGTTTATTACTAGTAGGAAAAGCATTTGAAAAATATAATGTTTTAGAGGATAAAGAGAAACAGTTTAGAATAGAAAAAAATGTTATTCACACTGGAATTGTTTCTCAAGAAGAATTAGTAGATTTATATAATTTAGCAGATTTATTTATTTTTCCATCACTATATGAAGGTTTTGGACTTCCTGTTTTAGAAGCTTTGGCTTGTGGAACAAATGTTATATCATCAAATACATCGTCACTACCAGAAGTAGGCGGAGATGTAGTAGAATATTTTGATCCATATGATATACATAATATCACAATGGCAATAGAAAACTCCATAAATAAAGAATTTAATGAAGAAAAAGTTAATGAATGGATAAAGAAATTCAATTGGGAAAAAACTAATTTTGATACTATCGAAAGTATAACTTCAAAACAATAATTATAAAAAGGGGAAGAAAATGACTATAACTATATTAGGATTTGTAACATTAATTATATCTATTTATGCATTTTTCAAAAATGAGAAATTACTTTTATATATGGTAGTTTTTTTATCTACTTTTACAGCAGCTGAATTAGGAGATATTAAAGCAACAACAACACCTATACAAACTTTTGAATTTACTGGAGCAGTTTGGTTGTTAAGGGAATTTATAAATTTTGTAAAACTGAGGCCAAAAATCACAAAGGAAATAATAATAAACAAGTTTAAAGAGAATAATATTGCTCTTGCTTTTGTTTTTTTTATAATATCAATTATTCTAGGAGAAATTACATTAGTTATTTCTGGAATTTCAGTAGAATATATTGATGTTTTTGGAAATCAGAGAATGGTTAAGTTTGGTTTATCAAACATAACACAATCAAGTATTTTAATATTTATGTTTATAATAATGATTGTTTTATCGTTTAAAATTAAGACTAAAGAAGAAGTTAAAGAACTTTTAAGAGTATTTTGTATTAGTGCAATGTTTGCTGTAATATGGGGATTATTGCAATTTATTACATATTATTTTGGAATTCAATATCCAGCATTTTTGTTTAATAATAACAATTACGCATTACAGGGATATAATCAAATAGAAAACAACATAAAAAGAATCTCTTCTATTGCATTAGAACCGTCAATGTTTTCGATTACGTTAATAGCGTTATTGGCATTTTTAATGGGTACTTTTTTAAAGACTAATATAAATTTAAAAAATAAAAAACATTTAGTTTTAATATTAGGTTTACTTGCAACGACAATATGTACAATTTTAACCACTTCAAGTATTTCATATGTTGGATTGGTAATTGTATATGGATTTTTTTTAGTATACATATTATTTGGATTTATTAAAGGCGGAGAATTATCAAATAGAAAACATAATTTTATAAAAATATTAGTTTCTACTGTTGCTTCAATTGCTTTAGCATCAATGATATGTATAGTATTTGTTAAAATAGGTTACAAATTAGGAACAATAGGAGAAAAAACAACAATAGAAGAAAAAAATTCTGAAAAAGAGACTGAAAATGTAATAAAAAAAGAAGAAAAATATAATAAAGATATTAAAGCCTATGACAATATGACAACAACATTAAAGCAAATGACAATACAAAAATTAAAAACGGGTTCAGCTTTAGAAAGAATAAATGGTGAAAAAGTAGGCTTTTCAATGCTTAAATATTCTCCTGTTTTTGGAATTGGCTTTGGGTCATATAGAACATATAGTTTATTTACAACAGTTTTAGTAAATGCTGGTATATTCGGAGAAATTACTTTTTTATATATTCTATTTGTTGTTATAAGAGAAATAATGAAACTAAGAAATGAAGAAGAAACAATGAGTATAATGTTATTAGTGAGCATTATAGGGATGACATTAGGCTTCTTTATACGGAGTAGCAGACTTATTAATAACGCATTATTGGATTATACTTGTACTTGGATACAAATATGCAAAACTGAATGATAAAGAGGTGAATTTATTAAAATGAATATAGGTATAGATGCAAGGGGTTTACTAGAAAAAAAAGCTGGAATAGGAAAATATATTGAACAAATAATAAAAAAGATAAATGAAATGGATAAAGATAATAACTATATATTATATTCAACAAAAGAAATTGTATTAGACTTTAAGTTAAAAAACAATTTTCAAATAAAACAAAAACTAGGTAAGCTTGGAAGTTTATGGATGTTTTTTTGCTTACCTAAGCATTTGAAAGATGATAAAATTGATGTATTTTGGGGAACACAAGCATTACTTCCAAGAAAAAATAAATATACTAAAAAGATTAGATACATATTAACAATACATGATTTAGCAATAAAGAGGTTAAAAGTAGTTGGTTCTTTTAAGAACACAATTATACAAAAGTTATTCCTAAAAAGTAGTATAAAGAAAGCTGATAGGATTATTACTATATCAAAATCAACACAAAAAGATATTATTAGTTTTTATAATATAGACATAAATAAAACAAGTGTAATATATCCTGGAACTAATATTCAAGAGAACATAGAAGATATAAGCCCAAAAACCAAAGAAGAAATTGAAGAAAAAATGAAAATAAAGAATATGCCATATATTTTTTTCTTAAGTACTATTGAGCCAAGAAAAAACATTAAGACTTTAATAAAATCTTTTGAGTATATTAGAAAAAAGAATAATATCAATCTAAAGCTAATATTAGCTGGCGGACTTGGATGGAAGTATAATGATATATTAGAAGAGGTTGATAAGTCGTCATATAAAGATGATATAATAATGCCAGGATACATTTCTGAAGAAGAAAAAAAATATTTATATGAAAATACAAAATGTTTTGTCTATCCATCACTATATGAAGGATTTGGATTACCTGTTTTAGAAGCAATGGCAAATAAATCACTAGTTGTGACGTCAAACAACTCATCACTTCCAGAAGTTGGAGGAGATGTAGCGTTTTATTATAATCGGAGTATTAGATTATAAAGAATTGGGCGATACAATAATCAAGGTTATAAAACTAAGTAATAACGAAAGAAATAAAAGAATAATTCAGGGATTACGGACAAGTTGAAAAATTTACATGGAAAAAATGTGTGAAAGAAATTTTAGAGTTATTTAATAGCAAATATTAAGGAGAACAAAATATATGAATATATGTTTTATAGTTGGAGCATTTCCTAATATGAAATGCGGAATAGGTGATTATACATTTAATCTTGCTAAAACACTTGCAAATATGAATTATAATGTTAGTGTAATTACAAGTACCGATGCTTCAACGGATGTATGTGACATTAATATATGTAATATCGTTACAAATTGGAATTTTAGAAATTTAAAAAAAATAATGATAAAGTTAAAAGAATTAAGACCTGATGTGGTATGTATTCAATACCCAAGCAATGAGTATAAAAAAAATTTAATGATAAATTTTTTGCCATTATTTATAAAAAGAAAAATAAAGATTCCGATCATAGAAACAATACATGAATATTCAGTATTCACTATTTTAGGAAAAATAAGAAATACAATAAGTCTTTATAATGCAGACCGAATTGTTGTTGTTGAAGAAGAATATATATCAATGATAAAAAGGTTAAATAAAAAAAGTAAAATCACATATATACCTATTACGTCAAGTATCAGTAAAAGCAACCTTAATAGCAACCAGATAGATGAATTAAGAAAAAAAATTGACAATAGTAATGATAAGCTAATATCATACTTTGGTTTTGCAAATCAAACAAAAGGGATTGAAGAACTATTTTATATGATTAAAAAAATCCAAGGTGTAAAGCTATTATTTATTAGCGAGTTAGATAACAATGTTGAATACCATAAAAAGTTAATTGAACTATATCAAAGATTGAACCTAGAAGATAAAATAATAATAACGGGATTTCTAGAAGAAAAAGAAGTAGCAAATTATCTAAAGTGTAGTGATGTTTGTGTAATACCGTTTAAAAGTGGTGTTTCAAAAAGAAATAGTAGTTTTTTAGCAGCATATAATCAAAATATACCAATTGTAACAACTACAAAAGGAAAAACTTTCTTAAAAGATAGTGTTTATTATGTACAAATCGGAAATAAAGATATTTTAGAAAAAAAAATAAGGTTAGCTTTAAAAAATAAAGAAAAAATAGATAGAAAAATTAATACATGGGAATCTATTGCAAAAGAATATATAAAAATAATAGGAGAAATATATGATAATAGGAATTGATGCTGAAGTATTATCCTATTCAAAAACAGGAATAGGAGAGTATTTATACCAGATTATTAAAAAATTAAATTTAATAGACAATGAAAATCAATATATATTATATTCAAATAAACAGATTTATTTTGATTTTAAATTAAATGAAAATTGGAAAATAAAGTTATATAATTGCAAGCATTTAGCAACATGGAGATTTATCAATTTGCCAAAATTGTTAAAAAAAGATGGAGTTGACGTCTTATGGGGACCGAGATTTTATTTGCCGAGAAAGTGTAGAAGAATAAGATATGTAGCTACAATTCATGATTTAATAACTGAGAAATTTCCAGAGACAAGACAATCAAAAAAAGAAATAATCATGCATAAATTTTTTATGAAATCAGTGTGTAAAAATGCAAAAGAGATAATTGTAGACTCAGAAAATACAAAAAAAGATTTAGTAGATGTATATAAGGTTAACGAGAATAGAGTTAAAGTAGTTTATTTAGGAAGCAATGTTGTAGAAAAAAACAAAATTAATAACTATAAAATAGAGGAAATAGAAAAAAAATTCAAAATAAATAATCGGAATAGAATTTATTTTTTTTATAAGTACAATAGAGCCAAGAAAAAATATTAATAATTTAATTAAAGCTTTTGAGATAGTAAAAAAAAGATATAATAAAGAATTGAAATTAATTATTGCTGGTGGTAAAGGTTGGAAAAGCGAGGAAACTTTTAGACTAATAAATACATCAGAATACAAAAACGATATAATTGTTCCTGGCTATATAGACGAATTGGAAAAACAATATTTATACAGTAAATGTAAAATTTTTGCATATCCCACATTCTATGAGGGGTTTGGGCTTCCAGTAATAGAAGCAATGAGTAATGGCGCTTTAGTATTAACTTCAAATATATCTTCATTACCAGAAGTTGGGGGAGAAGCTGCAATATATATTGATAATCCATATAGCCCTAAAAATATTGCTGATATAATCGAAAAAACATTAAATTTTTCAGAAATAGAAAGAAAAAAGTATATTGAAAAAGGATATAAACAAGCAAGAAAATTTAATTGGGATAAGTGCGCATTAGAAACATTAAAAGTATTAGTTAAGCAATAATTTATACTATAGAAAACAAGGAGTGAATATTTTGAAATATAAAATAGGAATTGATTTTACATATATAAAAGATAATAATGTATCAGGAATAAAAAAATATGGAGAAGAAATAGTCGAGAGTTTATTAAAATATTCTAATAACTATGAAATTATATTATTTGTTTATGATTATCTTAAGGAAGAATATAAAAAGAAGTTTCCTAATTGTAAGATTATAGCTCTAAAAGCTATATTAAGAAAGATAAGATTTTTGAGAAGAATATATATTTATAAAATTTCTAGAATACCTAAATTGTTGATTATTAATAGAGCTAAATGTGATTTAGTTATACATCCATTTGTAGATAAACTAACGCCTATAGCCAACAAAAATAAAAAGAAAATAATTGGTATATTAGATATAATTCCTTTAGATATAATTGAGAACAAGGAATCTATTAAGGCTAAAAGAATAAAAAAGGAATACATAAAAATTATGAATCGTTCAAAACACATTACAACGCTTTCAAATTATTCAAAAAATAGGTTAAGAGACATAAATCCAAAGTATCTAGGGGAAATAAGTGTGATACCAAGTACAATAATTAAACCTAAAGATATAAAAAAAGATATAAATGAAATAATGCTGAAAAGTAATATGCATTATATTTTTTCAATTAATTCATTTTATAAGCATAAAAACCAAATAACTTTATTAAAGGCCTTTAATAAAATAAAGGACGAAATACCACATAATCTAGTTTTAGTGGGAAGACCAGAGCTAGATTCAGGTATGTCTGGATATCCAGAAATTATAGAATATATAGAAAAAAATAAATTACAAGATAGAGTTAAAGTAATGTCTTTTATTTCTGACGAAGACAGAAATTGCTTATTCTATAATACAGATTTGTTTGTTACAACTTCAACACAGGAAGGCTTTGGTAGAACACCTGTAGAAGCAGCAATGTGTAGTGTGCCGGTTATATCATCACAAGATACATCATTAAAAGAGGCAACACTTGGATTAGTAAATTACTATAAAAATTCAAAAGATGAAAATGAATTGGCAAATAAGATTTTAGAGGTATTAAACAATAAACCATCTAAAGAACAATTAGATGGTATTGCAAAAAAATTAGAAAAGGAATATAATGAAGAAAATATTGCAAAAAAATATATGAATTTAATTGACGAAATACTGAAGGAGAAATAATAATGAGTAGAACTAAACAATCAATAAAAAATGCAAGTTTTTCGCTAATTTGTCAAGGAGTTCAATTAGCTTTTCAATTAATAACTAGAGTGTTTTTTATAAGAATAATTGGTAGAGAATATCTAGGACTAAATGGCTTATTCACCGATTTATTAACAGCTTTGCAATTAGTAGAACTAGGAATTGGTCCAGCTATAGCTTTTAGTTTATATAAGCCATTAGCAGAAAACGATAAAGAAAAAGTAAAAACTATTATGAATTTATTTAAAAAAGCATATAGAATAATTGGTGCAGTAGTTTTTGCCTTAGGACTTGCGTTTTTACCATTTTATCCTTATTTAATAAAAGATATACCCAATATAGAAAATTTGAATTTAATATATATGCTATTTGTATTTAATACCAGCATATCATATTTTTATTCATATTACAGAACATTATTAATAAGTGACCAAAAAAAATATATAGATATATCAATTCAAACTGGAATAACATTAATTTATTCAATAGCACAGATTTTAACATTATATTTCACACATAATTATATATATTACTTGTTATTACAGATATGTGGAACGATTTTAATAAATTTTATAGCTTCAAGAATTGCATTAAAGGAATATCCATATTTAAAAGAAAAAGATGTTCAAAAATTAGATAATCATACTTCAACAGAAATTAAAAAAAATGTATTATCAATGGTCTTTCATAAAGTTGGTTCAATAGTTAGAGATTCAACTGATAATTTACTTATCTCTAAATTTATTGGACTAGCAATAACAGGACTGTATTCAAACTATTCAATGATAACAAAGGCATTAAGTAATATTGTAAATCAAATATTTGCTGCAGTTGTTTCAAGCGTAGGAAATTTACATGTAACCAAAAGTGCAAAATCACAAAGAAAAGTATTTTATAAAATTAATTATATAAATTTTTGGATTGCTACATTTTGTGCTTGTTGCTTTGGAGGACTTATAAATTCGTTTATAACGATAATTGCCGATGAATCATATTTATTAGGAATTTTTGTAACAGCTTCAATATCATTAAAATTTTATTTGGATGTTATGAGAAAAACTCCATGGATGTTTTGCGAAGCAGCAGGAATATATTGGCAAGGTAAAACAAAACCAATATGGGAAGTTATAGTGAATTTAGTGGTATCAGTAATATTAGTTAAGTTAATAGGTATGTGTGGTATATTTGTAGGAACTATTATTACAATTTTAACAGTTGATTTAACAATAGAACCATATTTAGCATTTAAATATGTTTTGAAAGATAAACCTACAAAATATTATAAAAAATATGCAATGTATTTAATTATTGCTGTTATTACATATATAGTTAATTTCACAGTATGTAATTATATAGGAAAAAGTGGAATTATATGGTTTATTTTAAAAGCTATAGTTTCTGTAATAATCGTAAATGGAATGATTGTTATTTTTACATTTAAAACTAAAGAATTCCAATATGTAAAGAAAATAATAAATGATTATAAAAATAAAATCTTATCCAAAATTAAGTAACAATGGATAGAAATAAGGTGAAATGATGAAAAAAAATGAATTTGCTTTTTTTAATATACTTAGATTTATTGGTGCGATATCTATAGCTATTTTTTTACATTACTATGATCATTTTTTGCCTAACATGGATAAAGATTGGTGGTTTAAAGATTATTCTTTTGCAAAGAATTTATCTCAATATAGTTATGTATTTGTAGAAATGTTTTTTATGATATCAGGAATACTTTTCTCTGTAGTATATATGAAGAAAATTGAAGAAGGAGAGAAATTAGATAAATTTATTATAGGAAGATACAAGAGGATTTTCCCTTTAGTTATAATTTCCACCATTTTTATGTACATAGCAAATATCATATATTTTAAAAGATTTAAAATGTTTTATAGTTGTGGATCTGTAAGTATGCTAGAATTAATCTATGATATATTATTTGCTGGAACCATTGCTTTAGGAACAGGAATAACACCACTTAATGGACCACTTTGGTATATAGGGCCGCTAATGATTTGTTATGTTATAGCATATATTTTAACTAAATTATATATAAAATATAAGTCTAAATTAGTTTTTTTAATACCAGTGTTTATTGGTTCAGCTATTATTTTATGTAACTATAATTTTTTTATATTAAATAGATATGTTGCAAGAGGATTTATAGCTTTTTTTATAGGAATGATTATTTTTAGCGATAATATTCTAAATAGAATAAATGAATTAAATACTAATTACAAAAAAATAATAAAAGTATGTTTGATTATTATAATGATGATAGGTATATATTCTACAGTTGGCCGACATAATGATTTGTTGGCAAATAGTAAGTATAATAATATGATTGAATATCCTAATAATATGACAAATTATTACAATAATTTATTTATTTATACTTATTTAGTGTTTATTCCATTATTTTATCTATTATATGATGTAAAATGGATAAATAAGATATGTGATACAAAATTTTGCAGATATTTAGGTAATATTTCATATAGTATTTATATTTGGAATTTTCCAATTTTAATAACAATAACATATATTCTAAAATCAAATTGGATAATAATAAATATTCAATCATGGAAATTTATAGTTGCAAATTTTGTAATACATATAGTGGTCGCAACATTATCATATTATTTAATAGAAAATAATATAAAAAAAATAATTAAGAGAAAGGAGGAAAGTTTGAAAAATAATTGTAACTAATACTTATTTTTAATCAAATTTTTATACGTTAAATGAAAGGAATGTGAATAGAATGGAAAAATATTTAGAAAAATATAACAATTGGCTAAATTCAAATGTTTTTGATGAAAAAACAAAAACTGAATTAAAATCAATTGAAGGAAATAAAAAAGAAATAGAAGATAGATTTTATAAAGATTTAGAATTTGGTACAGGTGGCTTAAGAGGAGTTATAGGTGCAGGAACAAATAGAATGAATATATATACAGTTAGAAAAGCAACACAAGGACTAGCAAATTATATAATAAAGCAAAATGCGCAAGATAGAGGTGTTGCAATTGCTTACGATTCAAGAAATATGTCTATTGAATTTAGCGAAGAAGTAGCATTATGCCTAAATGCAAATGGAATAAAATCATATAGATTTGAATCTTTAAGACCAACTCCAGAGCTATCATTTACTGTAAGAGAATTAAATTGTATAGCAGGTATTGTAATAACAGCTAGTCATAATCCACCTGAATATAATGGATATAAGGTATATTGGGAAGATGGCGGACAAATTGTACCACCTTATGATAAAGAAATAATAAAGGAAGTAAATGCTATAACAGATTATGCCAATGTATATACAATGGATAAAAATGAAGCAATAGAAAAAGGACTATATAATATAATTGGAAAAGAAATTGATGATAGATATATGGAAGAACTTAAAAAATTGATTTTAAATCCACAAGATATAGAAAAAGCTGCAGAATCTATAAAGATAGTATATACACCTTTACATGGAACTGGAAATTTACCTGTTCAAAGAGTTTTAAAAGAATTAGGATTTAAAAATGTTTTTGTAGTTCCTGAACAAGAAAAACCAAATGGAAATTTTCCTACTGTAAGCTATCCAAATCCAGAAGATCCAAAAGCATTTGAATTAGCATTAGAACTTGCTAAGAAAGTTGACGCAGATATAGTTTTAGCAACAGATCCTGATGCAGATAGATTAGGAGTGTATGCAAAAGATACAAAAACAGGTGAGTATAAATCTTTTACAGGAAATATGTCAGGACTATTGATTGCTGAATATGAATTATCTGAAAAAAGAAATAAAGGATTAATTAAAGAAAATGGAGCACTAGTTAAAACAATAGTTTCTTCAAATATGGCCAACGAAATAGTAAAAGAATATAAAATAAAATTAATAGAAGTTCTTACAGGTTTTAAATATATTGGAGAACAAATAAAATTATTTGAAAAGGACAATTCTTATGAATATTTATTTGGATATGAAGAGAGCTATGGTTGCTTAATTGGAACTTATGCAAGAGATAAAGATGCAGTATCTGCCGTTATGGCACTTTGCGAAGCTGCTGCATTCTATAAAAATAGAGGGTTGACTTTATGGGATCAAATGATTAACATATATGAAAAGTATGGATATTATAAAGAAGGATTGGCTTCAATTACATTAAAAGGAATAGATGGAGTAGAGAAGATAAAATCTATAATGGAAAAATTAAGAAAAAGCAACCTTAAAGAAATATCTAATTGGAAAGTTGAAGCCATAAGAGATTATGAAAGTAAAATAAGAGTAGATACCAACGGAAATGAAACAAAACTTACTTTACCTAAATCAAATGTACTTTATTATGAACTAGAAAAAAATGCATGGGTTTGTGTTAGACCATCAGGTACAGAGCCTAAAATTAAGTTCTATATGGGGGTTGTAGGAAATAATATAGACGATGCTGAAAGCAAGTTAGAAAAATTAAAACAAGAAGTTATAAAATTAGGACAATAATAGTATTATTTAAAAGATTATTTAAAGGTTGTATACGAATCGATAAACTTAGGACAAGGAAAGGATTTTATTATTTGTAATGAAGAAGTCAATAAAAATTATTATATTAATATTATTAGCAATATTATGGATGTTAGTAATATACAAGTTATCTTCTATGAATTCTAGTAATTCAAATGGAAGAAGTATAGGGATTATAAGCTGGTTTATAGAAGATGCTTTAGATATTACGAATGAATATGGAATAACAAGTTCATATCCAAATGATGAAAAGGTAATGCGTGCATCAGAATTAATAAATGCACCTATAAGAAAAGTAATACATGCAACTGTTTATTTTGTGCTAGCTTTTTTCATAATAACTTTTCTTGGAGTTGTGTTTGACCAAAAAAAGTATTTAATTATGCTTATATTAACTTTTATAATTTGTCTATTATTTTCGGCAGGAGATGAATTCCATCAAACTTTTGTAAATGGAAGGACAGGTCGTTTTTTAGATGTTGCAATAGATATGACAGGAGCTTGTATAGGAATGATATTTTATTCTACCTACTATTTTTGTTATAGGTGTGGATATAAACGAGCTATAGAAGAAAAAAATAATTAGTAATTGTTTTAAAAACATAAGAGGAGGAAAAAATGCCATTAACATATATTTTAATGTTTACATTTTCGCTTACAATGTTGTTTATTGCGAAGAAATATGAAGATAATAAAATAATAAAAATAGGAGCATATGTATTAGCTGGATTAAGCTTTTTTGTAGTTTCAGCAATACGATATGATGTTGGTACAGATTATTTTTACACTTATGCTCCTCATTATATTAAAGTAGGACAAGGGATAGATATACCTAATTTGGAGTTAGGGTATATGTTAATTGTACGAATATGTTTACTTATAACAAAAGACTATGCTATTATATTTGCAGTAACATCTGCAATAATAGTTGGACTAACATTTTATACAATTTATAAAGAATCGCCATATCCATTTTTAAGTGTATTAATTTATTTCTTAGCTGGATATTTCTTCTATTCACTAAATATGATGAGACAATTTTTGGCAGTATCTGTATTGTTGTTTTCATACAAATATTTAGTGGATAAGAGATATATTGAATTCTTTTTAGGTGGAATAGTGGCTTTTTTGCTACACTCTTCAAGTTTAATTTTTATAATAGCTTTGTTATTATGTGACAAAGAAGTATTTGACTTAAAAAGAACAATTATTTTATCAATATTATTACTTTTTTTTGGCAAATATGTATGGAAGTATGTTATCGAATTAATCGTAAATCATACAAGATTTGCTGTATATATAGGTTCTAAGTTCGATAAAACTCAATTAAGATGGACAGATATTATAGTACATGCTATTTTATATGGTATTATTTACTATTTATATAAACATACAAAAAATGTTGGAAGAAAAGAAAAGTTTTTTCTAAATATGCAAGCTTGTTCATTATTCTTTATTATTCTTACATCAACAATGTATTTGCTATTTAGATTTTCGTTTTATTTTGGAATTTTTAATATAATATCAATACCATATTTTATAAAAAAGAGTGATATATCAACAAAAAAGAAGTTAGTAGTGATTCTGTTATTGGCTATTACTTTAGTTGGAAATATTACTAAAACAAATATAATTGGTAATGTAGGTGAAGTGAAACCTTATAAAACAATATTTACTGTAAAAAGTAGAAAATATATAAATGATTTACAATAAATCAAAATTTTATAGCTTCCACAGTTAGTTTATAATTAATTTATTAATTAATATGAAGAAAGGAGTGTATGGTTATTTAGTTAATAAATAGATCATACAAGAGAAAATGACCAGTTTCAGTAAAAAAGATACATCAATAATTAAAGGGATTGCAATTCTAATGCTAATTGGATATCATTGCTTTTCATCAGTACAAAGACTATATGGTTATCCAGTGAATTTTGGTATTATTCCACAAAAAACTGCTATCTATATTTTTGAAAGTATGAATATTTGTGTAGGTATGTTTGCATTTTTGTCTGTATATGGATTGACAAAAATATTTACTAAAATTGAAAATAATATAGAAAGTACAAGAACGTTTATTATAAAGAGATTAATAAAGCTATTTTCAATTTTCATTATACCATATATAATGTGTACATCAATTACATTAATTTTCACTGATCATAATCCTTATGGAAAAGGAATTAATTTTATTTTTAATATGGTTAGCGATATGTTAGGATTGGCAGAAATATTAGGTACTCCATTAATGGTTGGAACATGGTGGTATATGAGTTTTGCAATAATTCTAATAATAATTACACCAATAACAATAAAATTATATGATAAATATGGATGGTACATATTTTTACCATTTTTATTTCCTGTAGTATTTAGACCAAATTTCTTCTCAGCTACTAGCTTAACTAATATGACTAGATGGCTACTTACTATACCTATTGGAGTTATTTTTGCAAAAGAAAATATTTTTGAGAGATTAAAAAATGTAGTAATAATAAAAAATAATATTTTTAACAAAATAATTAAATTTCTAATAATGACATTAGCATTAATAGTCTTAATAAAGTTTAGAACTACAGAATGGTCAAAAGAATATGTTTTTTATATAATAAGCAGTGTTTTACCAGTGTTTTTTATATGTTATCTATATGAATTTATAGTAAATATACCTTTTTTAAAAGATATTTTAATCTTTTTAGGTAAACATTCAGCCAACATTTTTTTTACTCATACATTTATAAGAAGTATTTGGTTAAAGGAATTTACATATTCATTAATTAATCCAATAAAGATTTATGGGGTTGTACTTATTTTGTCAATAATCATTTCTTTAGCAATTGAACTAATTAAGAAATTGATTAGATATGAAAAAATAATTAATTTTATTGTAAATAAAGCTACGCAAAAATGCTCTGAAGATGTAAATAAAGTATAGAAAACGTAGTATTTAATTGAAAGAAAGAGGTGTAGAATGATTCAAGAACATTTCAAATTCTCAATAGTAGTACCTATATATAACGTAGAAAAATATATAGAAGAAACTATAGAGAGCGTAATCAACCAAACCATTGGTTTTGAAGAAAACATTCAATTAATATTAGTAAATGACGGAAGTACAGACAATAGTGAAGAAATATGTTTAAAATATAAAGAAAAATATCCTGATAATATTGTGTATGTAAAGCAAGAAAATGGAGGAGTTAGTTCAGCAAGAAATAATGGTATAGAATACATCGAAGGAAAATATGTCAATTTTTTAGATGGTGATGATAAATGGAGTTTAGATGCATTAGAAATAATCTATGATTTTTTCGAAACAAACTATGAAAAAATAGATTTTGTAGTTGGAAGGAAACAGCTATTTGAAGCAAAAGAAGGATTTCATATTCTAGATTACAAATTTGAAAAAACAAAGATTGTAGATATTTTAGAAGACTATAGTTTTGCACAAATGGATGTTACGTCTGTATTTTTAAAATCAAGTATTGTTAAAGAATACAGGTTTAATAAAGCTTTAAGATATGCGGAAGATGCTGATTATATTAATAGAATCCTTCTAAAAAAGCAAAAATATGGAGTAATACGAGAAGCTGTACATTTGTATAGAAAAAGATTGGACGAGACTTCAGCATTGCAGACTGCAAAGAAATCAAAAAGTTGGTTTACAGACACAATAGAATATTTCCATAAAAAGGTTATTGAAAACTCTATAAATATTTATGGGAAAATAATACCTTATGTGCAATTTATTATAATGTATGATTTACAATGGCGATTAAAGAAAACAAATTATGATGCATTAAATGAAAAAGAAAAAAATGAATACATAGAAAACATAATTGAGTTGCTAAAAAATATAGATGATTATATTATTATTGAACAAAAAAATATCAATTCAAAATTTAAGTTATATGCATTGAGTTTAAAATATGGAAAAGATATTACAAATGAATTAGAATTTAAAGATGGAATTTTTTATTTTAATAATTTGATGGTTTATGAATTAACTAATAAAAAAGAAACAATTAAAATAGAAGATTTAAAAATAAAAAATAATGTTTTAAAAATACAAGGAAAGGCACTATTTGCGATTCCAATAAATCTATACAAAATATATTTTAACACGGATTTAAAAAGCAAAAATATAATAAATTTACAGGAAGACACAAGTAAAGAAATAATTACTTTTAATGGCTATAAATTAAATAATTATATATTTAATATAGATATACCATTAAAAAAAGTAAATAATATTAGTTTTATTTTTGCATATAAAGATATAATAGAAAATGAAACTATGCCTATATTTTCAAAAGAGTTAAAAACAAAAAATAAAAAACAAATATGTTTAAAAAACCAGAATTATAAGATAACTTTCGAGAATAAGAATCTTGTAATAAAAAGAGTTAGTCTAAAGGACAGAATAAAAAGAAAATTAAAAACAATATTTAAATAAAAAATAATAAGCGCCGGGCATCACCTGTGAAAGGTAATGTCCGGCGCTGCCGTCCTATACAGAAAGGACGGGTGGAGGTGTTTTGCTCTAGATGTCCATTACCAACAGCTTGTTGGCAGAACTGA